>JAAUXT010021582.1_pt1 | contig 36668 bp, 40 predicted proteins | sample 7278171 | NCBI WGS metagenome assembly JAAUXT01 (sample SAMN14350112, study PRJNA611818) | marine sediment metagenome | isolation source: surface marine sediment (1.8m) | place: French Polynesia: Moorea | collected 2018-08 | reverse complement strand
GACCTCAGAAACCCAAAAATTCAAATTTGATAAATTCCTTCCTCATGCATTATCCCCAACCCAAAATGAACCAAAAGAGTCCTTAAGATCCCAAATCAATCCTCATCTTGACCATAAAAGTGCTGCTGACATACTTTTGGACGAGGCTGCCTATCGGTGCTTCGATTTGGCTCGCACCGATTTGGCTCATCAGCCCAAATCGTGCAACCCACCTCAAATCACCTAAAAACCGCTTCAGGGACGCCAGGGGTTGTCTCTTGGGTTTCCTGTTTGAGTACAGATGCAGCTCCCGGGGCCAACAGAGGCTTCACTCTCCCTCTACCCCTCATCATTACAAGAGGAACGGGGTTTTCCACACTGGGTGACACGCGGTCGTTTTCTTGACGTCGGCGTCAAAATTTAGCATTGAACTCAATGGTGGAATTTTTGACGTCAGCCCAGAAAATGACCGCGCATCACCGCGCATCACCCAATGTGAAAACTCCTGAAGACAACCCGCCCCAGGCTTCCAATTTCAGCTTTCATCGAACGTATTTGATTGGATCGAACATCGATTCTCGATCACATATAACATTGCATCAACTGGTCTTTCATGGCCCTTCATAGAAGATCCATTTGCTGAATAGTTGTAGTTTTGTGTGTGTTAGCGTGTATGTGCGTGTGTGTGCTTGGGTGTGTGTGTGTGTGTTCTCGGAATCGAGAGACAGGGAGGGAAGGGAAATGTGTATAAGTGTCAAACTATGACACACAAAAAGGCATAAAAGTCAAACCATGATGCTTTTTCAGTTGAAATGTCAAGAGTTGACTTCACAATATATAAATGTTTTAACGCTTTATTTGCGAGAGTGTGTATGATGGCAAGCTCAGCCAGAATGAACAAGTCCTTCTCCTGATATGTGACTCCAGGTTCCCCTTTCCGTTTCAGGGAAGGTTGTCAACAAAACACCTACAGAAAGTCACTCTGTAACGCTGTTGCAATGCTTGTATTTCCTCATGTCCTTTCTCATTGCAAACAACAATTATTTTTGGAAAATTTTGTATTATTGTACAAATGTTGCATGTCCTTCACATGTGATTCTCTGCAACAGATTGTGAGATTGGGGTGCTGGTCATTTTGACCTTTGATGATCGCATACTTGACAAGGACACTTCGCTGGTTTGGGCTGAACCTGTCAGATTGTCCTTTTCTCTGAAACAACTCATGGTGACCTCTCTGAAGTTTTGCATAAAGACAAAGTAGATGAAGAAATTTGTAGAATGATACAAAGGAAACAAAATTGACAGAATTTCTGAGAAAGCTTTCAGAAGGGAATATCTTGGAGAAGGAAAAGGGGAATCATTTACATAATCTGCTGCAAGAGTTCTGGTTATGTCTTCCTGGAGTCTGCTGAACAAGAAAGTCATAGCTACAACAAACAACATCACACAGATTCTGAACTCCTTGGAGTCACTTGAGTCAGATGAAGCAATCTGCCTCATTGAATCTCTTTTCCTTTTACCTCTCACCAGAACTACTGCCATGGCAACAGTGACAATGAAAACCAAGATAGGCACAGGATAATGAATCCCATAAAGCATGACATCAGCATGGATGGAGACTTCTGCTATCCATGTACATTTCTCTCCATTGTGAGCAAAGAAATGTTCAGTAAGCATGAAGAAATCAATAAATGACCAAATAACATAGAAACCAATCAGAAGTTTTGTTATCAACAACATTGGCCAGGTTTTAATTTTCAAGGGAAAGACCAGAGACAAAAACCTTTCAATTGTAGCTGAGGTTATGAGAAATACACAAAGCCTGAAGGCCACTGATGACATTCTACTCAAATATCTACAATAGAATTCCATGTCTGCCATTTCTGGGTAAAAGAACTCTGGTATATATCCCTCTCTGAAAAACTTGGCCAGTAGCATTAGATTATCAGAAATAGCTATCCAAATAAGATGGAGCCCAACTGCAGTCCTGGACATTTTCATTCTTATTAACACAACAAGACATACAGTGTTCAATACAAAACCAATGAGTATTATTGGCAAATAGCAATACCAAACAACATCATAACACCTCTTGACATAAGCTGGGAACTGTGACCAATAGTCTTTGTTTCCTGAAGTGGAGGTCATGTTGTTGGTAAAATTTATACTTGTGTTCTCAGGCGACGCTGTGACGTCATATCCTGTCGTACTGTTGTCGCGAATGTCCATCATGAAGACGACAGTGCAAATTTATTCTCAATTCCTAATTGTTGTAAAATTCTTATGAGCACAAAGCCTGAAATGCAAAAACAAGGTATGTCTTGGAAAAGTTTGATTGAAGTAGAAAGATTTAGAAACGACAAATTGACATGAAATAAATTTAGTTCCATTGAAATATTTAATATTTCCACAAGAAAGATTCCAATGAAACTCACCATGGAAAGAAGAAGCAAAAACTCCTCGCTTGCTGATTTCCTGTTCCTCCTGGTTCGTTTTGACGAAACTCTGGCGAAAAGAGTACTTGGCGACATCATTGTCAAAGAAACGAAACAGTAGGGAGATGCTTCTCAAGTTAATGAGGCAAGAAATTCTGTATTGGCAAAAGTAGCTTTGCCTGACGTCGCGGTGTAAGGTGAATCCCCATTTAGACAACCAGTGCCTGAAAGCTTTCATGTCTTGATGGAAGTTCTGCCTTCTTTGGGGATGATATCTTCTTGAAAGCAAAGATGTTACCTTGGTAATTACCACACAACAGGTTCATTCCACCAGAGTCCCTGCTCAAAATTCACAATCTGACGTTGAAAGAACATCTCTCAGCTTGAGTTCTGATGTGTTCTTTCTTGGAGAAGACAGAAAGTTGACAAATGATGTCTCTTGTCAAATTATAACTTCTGCAATATTCCACTTTTTGTCATAGAATATTCCATTTTTTCTCTCACAAAGTGAGCAAAAGGTTTTGAAGGAACTTGCGGGAAATGACCCTTGTGTATTTGGCTCTGGATGGAGGGCATTGGTTGCACCAGAAACAGCGCCCAAAAACACACAATTTTGCTTTTCAGGGAAATTGGGGCTCTCTGCCCCTGAACACATGTGGAACCAATAGACATTCCAAGTACCTGGAAAATTTTATGTTCACTGCTGAAAGCTTTTGCTTTCATATGGATGGATTTCTCCTGCTTGTGTTCACAGACAATTATTGTTGCCACTCATCAAAGAAAACAGGGGGGGGGGGCTCCATCAGAGAAGCAGTTTTCACATTGGTGACGCGCGGCCGTTTTCTTGACGTCGACGTCAACATTTAACAAGGGTGACATCAGCACAATAAACGACTGCGCGTCACCAATGTGAAAACCCCAAGAGAGATGGAAATACATGGCGAGGGGGCATGCAAGCTGTACAATAGTCATTCCATTCTCTTTCAGAAATAAGCATTTCTCCCACTGCACTTCCTGCAGACTAAAACTTGCCTTTCAATCACGTGCGTTTGACATGCAACCCAGACAACCGATCTGCTTTGATGACAAAATAAAAAAGTTGTTTGGCAAAAGTATAACTTTTTGTTTTTGGATTTCCTTTTTCGCAAATATCCTGCTGTTTTCAGGAAATGAAAGAAATATTTGGTTCTCAAGAGTTGAGACCAAAAGATCTTGTTCTGTCCACCAGCCGAAGTCAAGCGTCTGAGAAACCTGTCGAACCCGTTGCCATGAAGTTGCTTCTATTACTGTTGAGGCAGATCTTGGTGTTTTGGAATGCACCTTTTGTGAAGGCACCTTTAATTGTCTCTTGCAAATGCTGATACAATTTACAGACCGTGATTGCAAAATTTTATTGAAAGAATGCAGCACAATTTGTTTTGTTGTCACAATTTCACGATAACATGACGTCAATCTGCCATGCTACAAATAATAAGGAGGTGGTCAGACTTTGTCTTTGTACCAGGGGGAGGCTTTGTGTGCTGTCCGAGCAGCCTGTCTTGACTCACCAAAGGCAGTCTTGACAGGTTCAAAATCCAACCAAACACTGTCACCCTCATGTTTATGACCAAACATGGAGGCAACAGTGTTTGGTTGGATTTTGCAACAAACACAAAATCTTTTTCAGCTCAACTGAAAAGAACTTTTGTCACAAGTAAGTTCGAACCAAATGAAAGCTGACTTGGTTTCATCCCTTCTTTTTGTCTTGTATTTTTTGAATATTTTCAGTTGTTTTTCACATTCCGAATAATGTCAACCTTGTGCCTGAAGAAATATTGATGCAGACTGCAAAAAAAAGAAAGGTTTCTGTTGCCAAGGAAAAGTGCCACTTTGTTCGGAGTGAATGTCAACCTCCTTTTCAGTGAGAAAAGAAAACCCTGTCAAGACGAACAGAAAAAGAAAATCCACCTGATAATAGGAACAATGCAGCTCCCCCTTTGAGTGAGGTCAAGCCAAACCCTCTGGATATGGTGTCCAGACCAAGGAACACCGCCTTTGACATCGTGGTTTGATCAAGACCCCTGCTCCTTGGGTCTGGATTGACCTCACCCTCGGGCGAGAACATTTTCCTGAAACCCCAATCCAATTGTGACTCAACAACACCCGTCACCATGACACCAGTCACCATGACAAGTGCAGATCGTACTTCCGAAACACATTGGAACAAAACGTGACGGCTTCTGTGGAGAGGCGGCGGCGGTTTGTGACTGACTGTCACTCAGAGGGTGATGAACCACGAACGAAATGTCGACTGATCAATCGCTGAATGAACTCTCCTCGATCTTGGGGGCAGTTTTGAAAAACTCTGACTTTGGGGATATTTCAGCTGCTTTCTGACATATCAGACCTTTTGGGTTGGTTTCAAACTTTGGTGATGTCGTTGTTCGTCAGAGGAATTGGCAGACAGACGAGGGAAAGAAATTTATTTCAACGGAGAGAAGGTGGCCAAGATGCCGCGGTGTGACAATGGGCAGAACATGGAAAAAGTAAGGAACAAAGAGACGTCAAAAGCACAAACAATCAGCTCGTCCAGCAGAGAAAATATGATCTTTTCACTTCATGCGCACGACTATCCTGCAAAATTGTTACTCTCCACTGTGATGTCTTGAGTACAGATCTAAATCTTGACTTTGGACTGGTATTTCTTGGACACGAAAACATTGTTTGCACAGGTGCTTTCAACACAACAAAGATTTTTTTCTAGCTTGTCTGGATCCGGGTGAAGAGAATGGACTGTGGACCACAACCCACGCACGCCTCGGGCAACAATTCCACTGTCTCTGCTGTTAACTCCGCGATGGAAGCTGTCACAGGAAATGTTGTCCACCTCGACTCTAATTACTGTTCCAAAACCCCCATCAGTGATTCAACCTTCTTATGGTCAAAGGAAACTGCTGGATATTTTTGGACTTGGCTGCAAAAGGAGTCAGTTGTATTGGAGGTGAAAGCTTCCTCTTCCTGAGGATGTTTACTTCCACGAGCCACACATCTCTCAAATTTCAGGTCTTTTTAAGAAAACAGGGTGGAGTCCCAGTCACATCATTCTATTTTTTCACAAGATTTACAGTTTCTGTAAACTTGGTCCAAATTTAGATAACTGATGCAGCAGAACACGAGAAGAAGCAAAGGAAAATGATATCTTTGTGAATGAGAAGAAATATTGTCTGAAACAATTGTACTAAATTCCTACAAACAATTCAACAAGTTTTCAAACTCCCGAAACATTAGACACTTCAATTGTAGGTGTGGCAGACTGATCAGATAAATCTGCACCAGCCAACATTCTGCAACTACTCACAATTTTTTGCAGCTGTTCTCTGAATGATCTTGTAAAAGCCACGTACAGATAAAAGTTTATCCCAAAGTTGGTGTAATTTAGAATCTCCACCACAACAGCAGGAACACTCTCCGGATTGTAAAATATTTCACGACCAAAGATCTTTTCCCCAAAATTGTAATACAAAGCTTGAGGAACACACAAAATTAGGAAAGCCACAGACAAGGCAACAGTAATCAAAATTAACTCTCTTTCATTTTTGTTCATTTGATTATTCTGAAAAGGAAAAGCTTTCGTGCATTTCTTTCTCATCAGTGTGAGAACAATTGCCATGCTGCAAATGACAACTGTTGAAACTGGTAACAAGGCCTCATGATATGGATTAACAGTCAGTATCAGATCATAGATGTGGTCAGGAGGATGACAAACATATAGGGGATACTCCCCTTGCCCATCAAAATAATCTGTGTTGTTGAAATAATAAATGACAAAAGAACACCAGCCCAATAAAATGGAACACAACAAAATCAAGATAATTGCAACAGACCTGAAAGTCCAAATGACTTTGGCCTTCAAAGGTATTGTCACTGCAATGCACCTTTCAACAGTTAAGACAGCTACCAGATTGTAGGATAGTGCATTGGTGAAATAATAGTTAAATGTGAACAGCTTGCAGAGTGATGTATTCTTGTCATACAAATATCTCCCATGGGCATGATAGTAAATTTCATTTGAGCCCTCCAGTATCAAGAAGCTGGAATCAACCAAAGCCAACAGTGTGATTATCAATCTTGTTGTAATTTTCAGTTTAGTTGATCTGACGAACAAAATGGACAATCCATTGCCAATTGATCCCAAAACAAGAACAAATATTCTCCAACAAAAGGCAAAAGTAATCAACCATTTCCCGGTCATGTTGCCATGGTTTCCATTTGAGTATTCCTGTATCCAGGTGATATCTGTGACGTCATCGCCTTGTGTCATCATCAAATCTTTAGTGACGTCATCATATTGCTCTGTCATTCCGTCCATGTGTGCAAATAAATAATTGAAACTCCGATGAAATATTCAAGTGAACCTCCACGCAAATCAAAGTTTCAATGCATGGCAAGAGTATATTTTTGATATTTGTTTGCCTCAGGCAACAGACGTAAAAATCCACACTTCAAGTAACATCCACTTCTGGCTGTTTCATCTGCAGCTTGAAATCGAGTGAAGGAAGGCTGTCGCTCTCAGTTGGAAGGAGAAGGTGGGATGAAAAGGAGACATCGAGGCGCTTTTCTCGGGGGGGGGGGGGAGAGCCGGGGGATGGAGGCTTATCTCACGGGGGGAGTGGAAAAGCCACGGGGTCACCGCTCTCCAGGGCGGAACCTCTCCTGTGATTCAGTTTGCAGCTTCTAATTGGCGTCAACCCCTGAAGGGCTTTTGACAAACTTGAAGACAAGGCCACAGAGAGAGAATGGATGTTTGTTGCAGGGACCTTGACATTTTACTCTGGGAAATGGCACCGTGGCTTTGTGCGAAAAGTTATTTCCGCCGCTTTTTTCAGGCACCACTCAGCATCTGGCTGTCCTTGATCTTGAGGAGGCAGATTTCTGCAACTTCATAGTTAAGTTTGACCACATGGATAACAGGTGCGACTCAAAATGGACGAATTTGGAGCCAACAGAGACACGTGGTGCACATCTACTCACAGTTCGTCACCCACCACACCTGGAATGTAATGGTTTGTAGCATGAAAAGGGTTTCAAAATATGTGCCCTGCCTTGTGCTTTGCACACAACCAGTAGAAAGGTTTAATTAAAGGCAGAATTACCAGAGGGAATATTTGTCCAGCGAACTACTTTCCTTTTTGATTCACACAATTATCACGGCTCCATGGCAACAAATCCAGACACGGATTTGGTCCAGATTTGCTTCTTTGCTGCAAAAACACACGCAAAAATGAGTCTGAAAACACGGGTTGCACAATTGCGGCTCAATCCTTCGTCCTGTCTATCACAGCACTTGCGAAAATTCAAAAAGATACTGTGGCTTTTTAGAATATACTTCAGCAAGGAAAATGTCAACTTCATCTTGTTTTCGTGTTCTGTTTCTCGATGCTTATTTCAACTTGTGATATTTTACAACAGGGTCATCCTTTCATCATCAATCCAGCCTTCATCACTCTCGCTGTCACTTCTTTCATCCTGGCCCCACTTGACCCCAGATGAATCTGTCTCAAATTTGTTCAACTGTTCTATTTTGAGATTGTATATTTTTTGAGTTTTTCCAAACCAAGGCTTGAAAGCTCTCTTTGTCTCTGAGTGGTCAGATTCAAATGATGAATCTGAAGCTGTCTCAATGCCCACATCTGTTGTATTTGGCTTGGTTTTCTTCCTTGCTGCAACTGGTCCTGCCTCCACCAGACCACCAACTGCTCCTTCCAGCTCATCCTCATCATGTGACTCAGGCTCTTTATGTACATCAGCACATACTTCAAACCCAACTCCAATTTCAGCACCCATCACCTGGGAATCTTTATCAGTCACCTCCCTTGCTTCAGATGAAACATCTGTCACTGTTCCATGCATCTCACTGTCTGACGAAAAATCAGTGCCTGATGTTGTGGAACTCAATTCACTGGAATCACCGTCAATCAGAACAAACCTCAAAGATTTTCTCCCGCGAGTTTTCCTCAGTCTGTGCTCTATCTCATTCAGACTCTTCTGTTCCTTTCTGTCCAAGTCAAACTGTTTAAACATTGCTTTCTTTTCTGGAATTGTGTTCTGAGAACTTAAATCAAGGCCTTCTGGTTGAGCTTTGTGGACTGGTTTATGTCTTTTGTTCTTCTTGGTGATTTTGTGTCTTGCAAATTGTATATTTCTTCTGTGCTTTCTTTTTCTGGCAGCTTCATTGGGAAATTGTGTGTTCATTGTGTCAGCCATATTTCCTTTACCACCATCATATTTGTGGGTTTTTGCTCTGGCCGCTATGATTCTTTTTGAAATTGTCCCAACGTGGCTCACAGGTTCATCGCGAAGAGCCTGATTGCCTCTTGTCCCTTTTAGTATTTGCAGTGGAACTCGGGGCATGGCGTAATGCAATCTCTTCTTCATATTTTCCTGAAATTGACAATGCGAAATTTGCACACATGAAAAGGATGTTTGACCAAACTTGATAGAAAATGAAAATGAAAAGCTTTCCACCTCATCTTTGCAATCCAAGTAAGTGTGACTTTCAATGTACATTCTTAGATCTGGATCTTGTACTTTTGTTGGATGTAAATGTTCCAACATGAGGGGAATGAGATATTTCTTTCTCCCTTGAATCATTTTTTCATGTGCAATGTGAAATTCCATCAAAAACCACCCAGCAGCAACAGAATTTCTGAAAGGAAAGGCACAAACATTTTTGTGAAAAAAGATAATTTTTCAAATGCTCTTGTCAGACAATACAACAAACCTGGACATGATCATGATCATTCTCCTGCTGTGGTTGATGGCAGCTTCAATATTGGCTGGGATAGATTCCCCAACAAGAAAATCTCTTTCATGAAAACACAGTGTGTATCCTAATTCTCTCTCCAAGTATCTTTGCACAATTTTCATAAATGCTTTGTCCTTGTGACTGAATAACAACAGCTCAAATTCAAGAAACAGAATACAGTAAGGGGTCTCTGACAAGTTTTAACTTTCATGTTTTGCATACCTGTATGCAACAAATGCATCAAACTCCAAATCATCCACATTTTCTGGGTCATCATCATCCAGCAAGACATGGAATTTCATAAACAATAGAAATTTTACAGCTTCCCATTTTCTATTGATTAAAATCAGTGCAGCAACAAGAAATACAACTGCACATCCAATCAATATTCCAATCCAGAAAGGAAAATCCAAACATCCCAAAGACTTGCTGCTCAACTTTGTGATTGGAGTGCCTACAAAAAAGGTAATTTACAGGATGGAAGAAAGTTGAGGGGTGATTGGCACATGCTTTGTATACTTTACCTTTCCATTTTCCAAGTCCACAGGTTATATTGTCTTTATCCATGACATTTGTAGTATTCTGCAGCCAGTCTCTCATCCACATCATACCACAGTTGCAATGATAAGGGTTGTCACCAAGCCAAAGTTTTGTTGCATATCTTTGTTTTTCAAACAAATGAGGGAGCTTTCTTATTTGGTTTTGGGAGAGCAAAAGACGTTCAGTGTGATTCAGAATGTTTTGCAGTACGGAATTGCTTATATGAATAATTTTGCAGTTTTGGAGGTCAAATATTGTTATGTCAGCTAAATTCCTGTTCCAAGTTTCCATCTTGACAAGATGATTGCCAGTCATTATCAGTTTCTGAGTTTGTGGCAAAACCATTTTTGGTAACAGTGTCATATTTTTGTGACTACAATTCATGGTATTTACATCATCTTCAAATGAATAGTGACAAAAGCATCCATTGAGACAAGGCAAAGGAAACACTAAAAATACAGAAACCAGCAAACATCACCAGTTGAAGCTTCTTCAATTGTTTCTTGAAAGCAAACCAACCAACTGTCAACAGGAAATTAGAATCATCCATCAATTAAAGTCAACAGAAATGAACCAATATTGTCTGGAAATGCCAGATCACCATTGAAACTGGTTACCAAGTGTCACAACACAAGGACTGAGAAACATATTATGTTGTTATTGATGCTAAGGAAAGAAACAATGTTTTTTTAAATAGTTACGAAGGAATCTCTTTCCTCTCCGGTTGGGTAGAACACTTCCTCTGACTCTGATGACCAGTGAGCGCACGTCGCCGTAGCAGACCGATCGCACAATTTTGCGCATGTTTTTTCTAAATGTTTTAGAGTTTTGTTCACATCTTTTACACATTTTGTTGACATGGTGTACTTGTTAGCATGGTTCACAAAAACTTTCAGAACATTCCGACGCCTCTTTGTTCTCTTTTTTGCCGACCAACCGGAAGGGAGTGAGATTCCCCTGGTATGTAGCCTACCTGAAGCGAACTCTGAAATTAGAGTTGTGATCTTTATTCCATTTTGGGTTGCATAAAACTTTGGCATTGATTGATTGTGCAAAAAGTGTTCGTCGATAGGAACTGATTTGTTTGAATGAAACTGAAAAGCTGTTTCCCAGAAGTAGAGTGTTGCTGCTTGCAACTGGTGCTGAAAGTCCAAAATAACTTCCTCTCGAGGGTGGTGCTTTTGTCTTGGTGCAATGAATGTGTTGCTGTAAAATCTAAAGAAGACAGCACTTTTGGAAACAACCAGAATTGCTACAGGATCGTCAGAAGCCTTATTGTTGCTGAAGAAACAAGTTTGAATGAGAGTATTGCGGTGAGTCAAAAGCATTGTTGATGCAACAGATGCAATGTTGTCTGTGAATGATGAGTTGATTATGAGTAACTTCCCTGTATTACTGTGTGTTGATAGTGCACCTCCATAAACTGCTGTGTTGCTGGAGAATCTGCAGCTGTGTATCTCTGCAATTGTGCTTTTTAACAGGATGCCTCCACCAGGATAATTTTTGTGGAAGGTAACACCAGTCACATAAACATGTAAAGCATTTCCAACATGAACTGCACTGCCCAAGAACTTGCTGTCATCATATGACCCATTGTTGTTCCTGAATGAACCAAGGGTCACATTAAGAATTGATACCTCTCCATAAAAATATATGGCACTGCCCACTGGACTTTTATTGCTTGAAAGATCACTGTGTGAAATATTTATTGATGTTCCATTCAGCAGCATCGCCCCAGATTTCACTTTTGCTGCATTTCCATTGAAACTACATTTCTCCAAAGTAAATTGTTGATTGTTTCTGCTTTGACTATGTGCAAATATGGCTCCACCATAAGCAGCAGAGTTGTTCTCAAACATGCAGTTCTCTAGAGTTCCATACAACAAAGAATTGAAATACATTGCTCCTCCTCCACTGACTGCTCTGTTTGTTTCAAAAATACACTGGTCCATGTGAAGTATTTGTGTGTGGCAATAAGTACACGCGCCACCCACCTTGTCATCATTTGAGCTGCTTGAGACCAGAAAGGTATGAAATGAAACACAAATGATTTGCTGTGCAAAATCAACAGAAAATAGACAGACATCACCATGGCAACAAAACTGATCTGTTCTGAAGGACAAGGAAGAAAAGAACAAGCTTGGACTCACCTTGACACTGCAGTATTCTTGCGAAAAATACACTTCTTGAAGGAGATATTTGTATTCACACCTGCACCAATAGCACCCCCGGACAATGCTGTATTGTTTGTGAAATTGCACAGCAAGACTTTCATTTGGGTGTGAGGTTCTATCAGCAAGGCTCCTCCTTGCAACTGAGCAGAGTTGCCATAAAAATGACAAAATGTGATGTTTCCAGAAAAGGGCAGAACAGCTCCTCCCAATGCAGCACTGTTTCCTTGGAAATTTGACTGACTTATGCTTGTTTGTGCACCTGTGAAGCTGACTCTGATTGCTCCACCAACATGAGATGCTTTGTTGCAATAAAATGTGGAATTAACCACATATAATTTGCCTGTTTGGGACATAAAGATAAAAATAGCACCTCCTTCTGTAAGCTTGCTACCCACAGCTTCATTTCTCACAAAGTTTGAAGTAACTATGGATAACAACTTTCCTAGTGATGAAATTGCACCACCAAACAAAGCCTTGTTTCTATCAAAGGTACATCCAGTCACATTTGATGGACTCTGTGAAAGCCAAACTGCTCCTCCATTCCCCTCTGCATTTGCTGGAGAACCAATGGCTGAATTGTTTACAAAATGATTTCCTGCCAAGTGAAGTGAGCCATTGACGGAAGCAATTGCTCCTCCACTTCCTGCACTATTTTCCACAAATGTACACTTTGTAATTTCCCAGCTTGGGGCAAACCTCAAATTTGGATTCTTCATATCCACCTGGTGTTGAGAAAAAATGGTGGCAAACTTTGCATGTGTTTGCAAAACATGAGATTCTGTTTGACTTGGCTGTCTCAGGAATATTGCAGCTCCTTCATTCATAACACTGTGACCAATAAATTTAGACTTTGTGATGATAGCACTTGAACTGTTAAACACAGTGATTCCTCTGCCCTCAGTGTACAAAAAGTCAGAATTCTCAGAAATACAAATACTTCCATGGAAACAACCAACCACACTACCTCCCTGAAGCACATTGTTCTTGATGAATTGGCACCCTGTCACATGAACAAGGCTACTGTGAAAGCCACTGAGTAGAAATGGCAGCTGCTGTGACCAAACAATGGTGTTGTGTTCAAACACTGAATTATTTATCAAAACTGAACTGGTTGTCTCAACATCAACAAGTGAGTTGTTGTTTGATAGAAAAGTGGCATTGTGTACAGATAGAACTGATTGATCAAAACCACCAATCAGTGCATTTGTAGAGGAACAATTAAAAAATCCACATCACAAAGGTGACCAATTCCACTGTTTATTTGTAGAAACCATCCACCCTGAAAGTGAGCAATTCTTGAAGATTTTATGGTTATGCTACTATTGACAGTCAGAATGCCAAATGCTGCATCTAAAATTCCTGAATGAAACAGATTGCAGTTTTCTAGTGTGGCTGCTGCACTTCTGATGAGCAAAAATGACCCTATTTTGCAATTTTTCATGTGTAAATGTGTAACTGTCCTGTTTTGTTCTCCACTCACAATGAGCTTCAGCAATTTCATGTCACTATTCACAAATCGGATTTTGCTGTCTGTGACAGACCAAACAGATGCTTTGAACTGAACACCAGTCACATTGATCCTGTTCATTTCTGCATGCTCCAGTGGTTGAATGAACAACTTGGAATTACTGAATGCTGCACAAGTTCTCTGAAACCAATGCAAAACAAATCATTTCTCAGCTGAAAACCAGAGAAGAAATGATTTTTTGCATGTATTTTTCCTGAGTGACAAGGCATTGTGCTTACCATCAGATTTTGGTCAATCAGCAGTGATTTGTCAGTCTCTATCTTCAGTCCCTCTGTTGGAGCTTCTGCTGCATAGTACAGTTTGAGAACATGTTGAAGACTGAAACAGGCTGAATCCACAGATGTGCCACAGTTGTACAGATCTGAGCCATTTTTCATCATGTAAAACACAGTGTATTTATCACCAGGTGGGATTGGAACAACTAGAAAAGAGCAAACTGATTTATTATACAGATCTACCTCCTGAATTTATCTGAGATTGTGCTTTGATATTTTACTCATGAGTCATGTGAACAAAAGAATTGAGTGCTCAATGCTGTTTCACTCGTTCAAAAATGATTTTCAAGAATGCTTCACAAAAAATGTTGGTCACTTGACTTACATGTATGACATGGTGAATAGTGTGCATTTTGTTGGGGTATTCCTTTGACAATTTGTAAAATGACAAAGATGGTCAGTGGGTTCCCATGCACTCGCATGGCACTGTTCCAAGTTCTCACCATGTGAGACGAAATCACCTGGACCTTTGTATTACATAATTTCTTTGCACCAGGTCAAACCAAAAGCTCTGCCAAATGACACAACAACGGTCCACTTTACTGACTCCTGTTTTACTCCTGTCTTGGCTAAAAACAAGACATTTCGCCTGGAAAATACAATGTGCAAGTGAGCGATTACACAAATTCCGTAGACACTGCAGAACAGACAAACACAATATGAATTTTTGTCGCGTTTGAGTGTTTGTCAGTGCTAAATCCGTCTTCACTCGTGACAGATTGCAACAAAGAAAGAAGACTCTGACACACACACCATTAGCAATGATGCATTGTGCTCAGAAGAACGCGCACCAAAGTGGTGGTGTTTGCGAATACGTAAAATTCCAACACTTGGCACTCAAAGATTGGGGACTCACGTTGTGTTCCTTGGCACCGAAAATATTCCTTTCTGAGTGATTTGCGCGCCAATATGAATTTGTTTCCATGTGTTGGACCCTGGACTCCAAACACAAGGCACCGCAGGTGAGAATAGTTGTGGTGCGAGCTTTCTTTGCCAAGACCTTCTGGGTTGCGCAGCAAACAAATAACTCCCGGCACCAGCTTTGGCATGAGTGCCAAATGTGTAATTTCTGACAGCGCGGTGTCTTCAAAGCACCAATAGGACATGAGAAATCTCGTCAAAAAGAACGCATTGCCTGAGGTCTGAACCTTGTTTGGAAAAGTATCCCATGTCAACACAGTGTGTGGTTTGGATTGCAAAAGTGTGTCTCATGTTGTGTTTCGGCAGTTTGACGAAGTTTTATGAATTCAAACACAGAAACAACTGGAGAAACAAACAGACGTCCAAATGTGCAAGGCTTGTGAAAGTACCTTCATCATTCAAGTTGGTTCCACCTTGCGTTCACTTGAACATTTTGATATGAAACAGCACAGAACAGAACAATAGAACTCCCCTGCATTGCTCTGATACTGTAACGAACCTCCACTCCATCAGAGTCTTACGTGGTCTTACGTGCCTGACGTAATTTGAGTGCCAGCGCAGGGGAAGTCTCTTCTGAGCACATGTAGACTCTATATTTTGGCTGAATTTTTCCAAGAGGCACATGACCAGCAAAACAATGTCATGTGATTCCCCTCATTGGTTGGTACCTCATCTGAGCACATGGCTCTTTTTTCCCTGAAATGAAACCAATCAAAACAAAGCAGAGGCAAGACTGCACATCTGTTCCGTGTGTTTGGAGGTTTGTACGGATATCAGTGTCATTGAGTTCTTTCGTGCTGAACCTCCCCAATATATCCCAGGAAAGCTGAATGCTACCCCTGCTTGAAATGAATCTGAATCTGGCATCGAGTTCAGTTTGACTCTCTGATGATTTGTGTTTCATCTTGGCACTGGAAAATTTGCTCTGAATCAGAAAAAAGAAAGGAAACAAATAAGGTCTGGTTTGGGGACCTCACAAAAGACTTCTCTCATAGAGAACAGAAACAGAAACGCAGATCTTATTGTGGCTTCATATTTATTTGCTTTATCATTCTGTAAATTACACACTAAAGGATGGTTTGAAACCCCTCATGTACAATTTTACTGATTCATTCTATTTTTCATGACACTCAGACAACCCAACATGCACTTAGTTTCTTGGTTTCTTGGTTTCTTTCAACTGGTGTTAGCAGGTGCAAAAGTACAACAACACATCATTACACCATATTGTTTGCAATAGAAATGGAACATTGAAAGACCAGACCCACAATTTTCATCACCACACAAGCAAACATCCCAGCAGACTGTCCAAAATTCAATGAGTTTGTTTAGCCAGGTTTATTTCCAGCTGAAGTGTACTTTTCACAAAAGAGGTGTCCCTTCATCATTCATCCAGCCTTTATCACTGTCACTGTCACTTCTTTCATCCTTACCCCACTGGATACCTGCTGGCCCTGTCTCCAATTTCTTCAACTGACCCATTTTGAGACTCTCACATTTTCTTCTTCTTCCAAACCAACCTTTAAAGACTCTCTTGGTGTTTGAGTGATCATATTCTGAGGATGAATCAGAAGCTATCTCAACATCCAGATCTGCTGGATTCATCTCAGTTTTCTTGTTGAAATGCAATGCTGCATCTCTTGCTCTTCCCAGTGGTTCTTCTACCACACCACCAACAGCTCCTTCCAGCTCCTCATCTGACTCAGGCTCATGATGCACTTCAGCATCAAACTCCACCCTCACTGCATCACCAACATCCATAACTTGGACATTTTCATCATTTAGGATGCTTGTGTCTGTTTCTACATCCAAATCTGGCCTTGTGACATCTGACCCAGTTTCAAACTCACTTGAATTGGATGAGTCACTGTCCACAAGTACAAATCTCATACCTTCTCTCTGGTAAACTTCCCTCAGTCGACGCTCAATCTTCCTCAGGTTGGTTTGTTCTCTTTTGTGTAAATCAAAATGTTCAACATCAAAAGTCTTTCTTTTAATCTTGAGTGCTTTCAAGTACTTTTTACCCATCACCCGTCTTCTTGTTGGTCTTACTCTTTGCACTATTTTGTGTCTTCTGGGATGTATTGTTGTCCAAAAATTGGACAATTGTATTTTCCTTTTGATGGTGGGTTCCTTTTCTAGTTTTGCATTTCTCTGATTCTGAGTATCAAAGGCATTTTCTGCAAAATCATCTGGATTTTGCCTTTGTCTTTTTCCATTGGTGATTCTTTTAGCAAGTGTTGTAACATGGCTCACAGGTTTGTGCGCATTGCCCTGGCCTTGGAAATTTTTCAATTGGTTTATGGGAACTCTCGGCATGGCATAAAGCAGCCGTTTTCTCATATATTCCTGTAAAAAGAAACACAAAAGTTCCCACGAGTAAAATATCAAGCACTATGTTTCCTTCATTTGAGTTGTTTTCATCATTGAATGAAGTAAAATACACAAATTCACCTTGTCTCTACAATCCAGGTATGTGTAGCTGTCGACATACATTCTGAGAGTAGCATCTTGTATTGTTGTTGAGTTCACTTTTTCCATCATCAAAGGAATGAGGTATTTCCTTCTGTTCTTCTTCCCATTTACCACTTGTTCATGAGCAACATGAAATTCCATCAAAAACCATCCAGCATTGACAGAGTTTCTGGAAGAAACATTTTGGGCTGTCTCAAAGCAGCAGAAGTTTTTTGTTCTCCAAAATGCATTTTGCAATCATGTCTCAGACTTGAAACACTTGATGAAGTGTGCACTACAAACCTTGAGATGATCATGATCATCCTTCTACTGTGGTTGATGGCAGCTTCAATGTTGGCAGGGATAGATTCTCCAAGCAGAAAATCTCTTTCATGAAAACACAAAGTGTATCCAAGATCTTCCTCCAAATACCTCAGAACATGCTCTTTCATAAATGGTTTATCCACAAAACTGCATGACAAAAATTATATTCATTGACACAGGAAAACTCACCTGACCCCCAAAAAATATCACTCTAAATTTGTGCCACATACCTGTAGGCAACAAATGCATCAAACTCCATGTCTTCCAGATTTTCTGGCCCATCATCATTTATCAGCAAATTATGTTTCATGAAAAGACAAAATTTGACTGCTTCCCATTTTCTGTTTGTTATCAAAGCCAAGGTAACTAGGACAAGAACAACTGATCCAATCAATATTCCATTCCACACAGGAAATTCAAAACATTTCATTGATTTTCTGTCCAGCAAAAATATGGGAGTTCCTGAAAAGAACCAAACACAATTCTTTGTCTGGACTGAGTCAATCAACAACCATGTTCCTTCAAAAATAAAACTTGCCTGTCCATTTTCCACTTCCACACGTGATATTTTCCTTGTCCATCACATTTGGTGCATTCTGCAACCAGTCTCTCATCCATAGCGTGTTGCATGAACATTCAAATGGGTTATTTGAAAGCCAAAGTTTGGTGTTGGAAACAGATGATGAGAAAGTGTCAGACAGCCTGGTAATTTTGTTTGCTGACAGCTTGAGACTGTCAGCATAGGAAAAGAGCATTTTGAGAGCATTTTCACTGATGTCTGTAACTTGACAGTTTTGCAAGTCAAACATGCTTATGCTTGACAAGCTGTCATTGACAACCTCTATGGTGCCCAGATCATTGCCAGTCATAATCAGCTGTTGAGTTCTGGGCAAAATTTCCTTTGGCAAATGTGCCATATTGTTGTTACTACAGTTCATGGTATTTACTTTGTCCTTTATGGAATAGAAGCAGAAACATCCATTAACACACGGCAAAGGAAATGCTGAAATACACAAAACAGCACAAACATGATCATGACTTTCTCAAAAACACATCAAAAAAACTATGCAAATTGGAAATCATGTGGATTCAGTGTGATGAAGAAAAAACCAGTGGTACACAAGCAATAACATATCAAGGGCCAGCAAAAGGATTGCCATGGATTTAATGTTTGAAAGATGCTCATTGTTGGCTTGTAAACTCTCCATGAAATTAGGCCATGGATCTTCACCTGAAGCAAACTGGGAAACTAATGCTGACATGCTTCCCTTCCTCCCTTTAGAAACTGCCACCAATGTTGGCATTGATGTGTTGTGCAAGAAATCTAGATCCACAGGAAGCATTTCGCTTGAATGGAACTGATAAAGTGTTGCCCAGAAGTATAGAATTGCTGTTTCTGAGTACCCATTTATCAGAATAAATGACTCCAGTGGTGTGTGTTGGCTGGGTTCAATGAACACGCTGTTGAAAAATCTCAAATCAAGTTCAATTGCCACGTCCGATGTTATTTGCACTGGCATTGCTGTGGCCGTATTGTTTCCAAAATAACAAGATTGAATTAGAGTTCTTCTGTTATTAAGAGACATAATTCCACCTGTTGAAGCAACATTGTCAACAAAAGTTGTGTTGTGAATTATGAGGTCTCCTGTGAATGGATATGTTGAAAGTGTTGCTCCCCAATCTCCTTTGTTGTGGTGGATTAAACAGTTGTGTATCTCAGCTTCTGTTTGTCCAAACGTAAGTGCTCCTCCAATGGAATTGTTGTAAAACTCAACATCAGATACTTTTGCATGGAAGGCATTTGCAACATATATTGCACTGACAGGGAATTGACCTACTTTTCTCCTGCCGGTGTTGTTGCTTACTTGACTAAGTGCTACAAGCAACCTTGAAGTGGTTCCTTCAAAATATATGGCAGCCCCTACAGGTCCCACATTGGTTAAAAATTGACTGTTTGAAATATTTGCAGAAGTTTTGTTGATCAGCAATGCGCCAGCAACTGCAGTTGCTGTGTTGACCTGGAAGCTACAGTTCTGCACACTCAATACCGACGAAATTGTCTTTTCACCAAATGCAGAAAGTGCACCTCCATATGCAGCTATGTTGTTCTCAAAGATACAGTCCCTGATTTGTGTAACTGCAAATGTATTTGTGTACACTGCACCTCCAGTGCGGTCAGCTATGTTCCTCCCAAAAGTGCAAGAATCAAAATGCACAGTTTTGATCTGGTAAAAGTAGCAAGCACCACCATCTGTGTGAGGGTCCAATCTGATGACAAAAGACAAGACGTAAGCTGGCAACAATTTTTGGGTGCATGGCACAGTTGATTTCGATTTCAAATTTATAGATTTGAGCTGGAAACAGAGAGAAAATTCAATGAAACCCACCTTGATACTGCAGCATTGTTGTGAAAAACACACATGTGGCAGGTGAGACTGGCATTGTTGCCTGCATGAATAGCACCACCCAAGACTGCTGTATTGGATGTAAAATTACAAAATGAAATGTTGCTTTGTCTTCCTTTGTCCAATACCATGGCCCCTCCCTGGCTTTCAGCAGCATTTGTTTCAAATGTGGAGTTTATTATGTTTGCAGCAGGGCACAAAATTGCTCCCCCTGATTCAGCACTGTTTTGACAGAATGTTGATCCCTCAATGGTCAGAACACCATCAACTAAGAGGTGAGCAATGGCTCCACCAGCATTTTGTGCTTTGTTTTCCAAGAAAACTGAGGAAGAAATCAATACAATGACTCTTTCTCCACCACGGAAGAAAATGGCACCTCCAAGTGCCAAGGTGCTAGAACCAGCTTCATTTTCGCTAAAATTGGACAAATGAATGAACAACAGCTCTCCTGAGAAAGAAATTCCTCCACCATAAACAGCTGAATTGCCATCAAAAAGGCACTGAGTCATATTGGCAGAACTCTGTTGCAGCCAGACTGCACCTCCATCACCCAATCCACTGGCAGGAGGACCTACAGCTGAGTTATTTACAAAATGATTGCCTGCCAAATAAAGAGAAATATTTTCAGCAGCAATTGCTCCTCCCCATTCAGCAGTGTTTCCAACAAAAGTGCAGTTTGTTATATCCCATCTAGGCATAATTCTTGCACCAGAAAGGGTTTTCTGGATAAAAGAACCGGTGTCTTGTTGAGTCCTTGCTGTGAAATGCTTCACAGAATCTTGCACATTTTCAGTTTGATGTTCTCTTGAATCTTCAACAAACATATGAATACCAGTTCCACCACAGGCTCCAATGTTTCCATGAAAGTTGCACAGTGTGACCACCAGACTCAAGGCATTGAACACCCCAATAACCCTGCCTTTGTTTTTGATAAAGTCACAACTTTCCATGATGCCAATGGATTGCCTGTCCAAACCAATGACTCCATGGCCTGCAACACCATCTCCTGAGACAGTGTTGTTGAAAAAGTGAGACTGTTTGATCAGAAGCACACTTCGAAAAAGGCTTCTGATGTAAGATCCAACAATAGCTTTTGACAGAATGGTGTTGTTTGAAAAGAGCAAGTTTCTGATAATTACCAAACTTGAATTCTGAACATGAACAAAGGAATTATTGTTTGAAATATATGTACAATTATCAACAGTCAGACTTGATTCCTGAAATACTACAATCAATGCTTCTTGTGAGGAACAATTCACAAATGTTACATCTGTTAAGGTACCTCTTCCGCCTGCGTTTACTTGCAGAAACCACCCTGCACGCAGATTTGCTATATGCGAAGATTTCACTGTTGTTGTGCTGTTGAAAGTCAGAATGCAAGCTGCGTTGTCCAAAAGTCTTGAGTGAAGCACATGACAGTTCTCAAACACGGCAATTGCATTTTCAATATACATATATCCTCCTATTCGAGTGTTCTTGATGTTTAATTTTGGAGTTTTGCTTTTTGTTGCACCATATAAATTGAGATTTAAAAACTTGATGTTGCAGTTTGTGAAAGTGACAGAAGTATCATTGATAAGCCAAATAGATGTGTTGACTTGAACATCAGTGACATTGATACTGATGGATATCCCTGGATGTAATGATTTGATGGCAAATATGGAACTCCTGAAAGCTTCACATTTGCTCTGAAATGAACATGGAACCTTGTTGCTGGTTGTCTTTAAACATGGATTCTTGAGTCGTGGTGTTTCACTTTGAGCAAAAAGCAAGTAAATTTACCACTAGAAATTTGTTGATTTGCAGTGACTTCTCAGAAAACACCAGAAGACCCTTCGAGGGAGGTTCTGCATAGTAATTTCTGAGAACTTGGTAAAGACTTGCGCATGCCGTTTTTGCCGATCTCCCACACTCCCTTGTGTCAGAACCATTGTTTAGGATATAGAACGCAGCAAATGAATCCTGACTGGGCAATGGAACACCTTTTGTTGAAAACGGAACAACTGAAATCAAAAGGAATTGTGTTCTATCCGCTTAAGTCCCCGAGTCACTGTTCATCAACCAGTCTTGACTTCAATGCACCTTTAATCACACCTTCGTCCGAGGTGGCAGGTCCGTCAACCGCACAACAGTGGTTGGTCTTGAACTCAGCTGACAGGAGAATCAGCTCTGTACTCTGAGGAGCCACACTACCGCTTCACCCCTTTTCATCCGGGACTTTTTACTTCACCATTGGCTTCAAAATCTGCATCAATAACTCTCCTGCTCTTTTTTGGGTTTCCCCTTTTCACTCATTTGCAGCCTCACATCTTTCTTTCAGGATTGGGTCATTGACCCTCGTACCAGGCAAGTGTTCTCAGATTTTTACTTGTATTTTCTACCGGAGGTTCTTTTTCCTTGAAACAACGGACAGTCCAAAATCTACTGATTTTCTTCATTGATCAATTGAGACAAAAAAAACAAGACAAGCCTGCAGAGACTGCAGGTACGTCTGAAAACTTGTTGGGATCTGGGAACTCACCTGTTTGGCATGGTACATAACCCATCATTTTCTGTGACTTTCCCACAGCAAAAGTGATGAGGATGCTCAGTAGACACCAGTGGGAATGCATGACTGTGGTGTAAACCTTCAAGCAACAATGGAACAATCAAATGACAGTTTTGGTGTGATTTGATGGTTGAACAATCAACCTCGCAACCCCTCGAGACGACGTGCTTTATTCCTAAAAGAGTCAAAGAAGTTTGGCAGGACGTAATACTTTTGGTGGCATTGTCCTTCGTGATCTCTGCACAAGCATGATCTGGCAGAATGAGGAACAACAACCAACACAAAAGCATTCGTAACTGACACAAATTTCGCTAACAGATTATTGGAAGATGAACTTCCTTTTTCGTGAAATTGGACGGACATAACAATCGCTGCACAAGTCATTCAAACAGTGAGACGTCATCCCATTGAAAATCCTCACCAAACAATAAATGTGATTCCTTCGCTTACCTCAACACGTGCAGTGAGACCCAGCACCAACAGGCGTTCGCGTTCCAGTATTGTCCGTGTTTATTTGCATAAACTGGAATGAGTAATCCTGAAGCCACGACAGGACGTTCCTTTGAGTGTTAGGTTGAGCAAATGCGTAGCAATTCCTCATCCCCTGACTCATCGGAGCTCCACCCTGCCACCAATGAATGGGATACAGACATGTCTCACAGACTCTGAATGGATGCAATTTTGACTCGCATTCAAACTGGGTTCGCGTGTTATTGCCCCCGGTACACTTCGTGCCAAAAGCAACAAAACAAACTTGTGAATGGCCGTGCCGTGAGGAATCTTGTGAAACTGTCGCGCTTGAATGTATTTCCAATTGAGAGCACGAGTAGTGAATGTCGCACTCAGCATCAGTCGAATGCGGAAAGGAATGACTCAAGGAAATCCCCTCCACTTGACCAGGATTCCTCCAGAAATTCGTGGAATTTCGCAAATCAAACAAATCAGGGGAAATTGGTCCAAGCTTTGTTTTCTGTTCAAAGCCAAATTCCATGATTCTATTTTGCAAATACAGATAATTTTTGCCTAAAATTCACACACACACACACACACACACACACACACACACACACACACACACACAAGAACACAATTGGTACAAATTTGTTCCGCTCAGCAAAAATTCCCTCGATCCAAAACTCTGAACAGGTTCCTATGTCACATGATAAACACTGTCCTGGAACTCATGAGAACAACTCATTTGGAGCAGACTTGAAATGCAGTGTTTTGAAAATCTCTGGAAAAAGAAGAGTGAACTTTTGCTGTCTATTTTGCTGTTTTTCGCATTTCTTTCGAGCATAGATCTTCTCTTGAAAAGACAATGTTGCTCCTTATCCTGTACTTTCTTTGCCAGACCAACATCACGATGTGTGTCCGTTACATAATTCTTTTTACACAAGAATCACTTTTTCACTCCAAATTGTGGCAAACCAATTCTGAAAATGTTGGTCACAGTCATGGTGATGGTGAACAAAACATGTTGTATCTGGTGACAGATACAAGGACAAATACATCTCATAAATATAAGGTACAGAGAGTTGGACAAAAAATTGAGAAAGATTGAAGGTAAGTGATATTTAAATTTATGAACATTTATTCTCTATCACAAAAGAAAACAGTGCTAGCAATGATTGATCACTCAGGTTTGGAATTTTAGACAACTTCTTGCATGACAAGGTGTTGTGGGTCAGAATGTCGCATCCAGGTGGATCTGTTGTCAGAAAGTACCTCACGAACCTTGATACCAACTTCCGAGGGGATGGGGACCGGTGGCTGGAAGCAAGTTGCTCGAAGAAGGATTTTGCGAAGTTTGAATATTTGGGATGGGTAAAAGAATGGGACAAACTTGCACAGACTGTTCTGTATCTCAGTAAGTACAAATTGTTGGTGAAAGAAGTAAACTGATGAAATGTAGTTTTTTTCTTTGAGTGTTTGAGTAGTGGCATGTCATTTTTGATTTTTGAAAAAAAACTTACATGGATTTTAGGTGGGGTCAAAGTTAGAGTTGCAATATCAGATTTTATGAAAGTATTCAAAAATGTTATTTGGGTAAGAGTTGGGTTCATTTGTGTGTAATTATGCATGAAAATTTAGTGCTTTCTGAATGAAAAGTAAGGTATGTAAATTTGAGACTTTTTTGAAACTGTTCAAAATAGATATTTGGAGTAGAGTTGGGTTATTTGGTTTGTCTTTATGGGTAAGAATATTAGACTTTTCATTTTTGTAACTTTCTATTCTTTTGGGTCTTTTGAAACTTAGTGCAATAGGCTCGGGAGAGATTTAGCTTGAAATAATAAACAGCCCATTTTGACATCATCAAATCACCGTGACATCCAAAAATGGACGTTATGTTTCAAGGCTGCTTCAATTGTGGTCGATCTTTTTCTTGTGAAATACTTCAAAAGATTGTCAAATGTTACTGGATAAAATAAATATAATCAAAATCCGGCAGATCTGATGCGTTTGCTGCTCTGGCAGTTTTGTGGGTGTATTCTGGCAGGAAACCAAACTGACCAAAGATCTCACACTCAAAATAATGGGACACAGATGATCCATCATCCTTGTCAAGCTGACTGTAAAAGTTTCCTTATTTGCTCTGCCACACGCAGGAGGAAACAACAAAGTTCCCAAACACCACAGCTTTTCCAAACAGACGAGAGAAGAAAACCTGCCCCGAAGGAAGGACCAAGGACCTGAACACCAAAACTTTGCCAGACAGATGACAGAAGAAAGACTGGCCCCAAGGAAGGACCTGCTGAGATCCGAAGAAACTGGTGTGACAGCAAAGGGATTGGTTAGTCTCCTGACAGCACTTTGCCCCAAGCAACAGATCATTGCCAAGAGATTCACAAGTGATGTCCAGTCACCACACACAGCATTTTTCTTGAGACTGGCACTGGCGTATCACGAATGTTCTGGAAGATTTGCCTTTTGCTGCTTTCATATTTGACGATGTACATGTCATCTTTCAGCAAAGTCACACATTTCGAAGCTGCTGGTTGACAATGTGCTTTTTTCGTTCTTGATCCATTCCCAATATCTTTGGAAAACTGTGTGATATTGCAGGTAAATAATTCTCACTGTCATTACATGTAACCCTGCAAAAGAAAAATAATGTTAGTTTTTCTTGTCAAATTTGGAGTACACAAACCAATTTTTATGAATGATCTTCTGAAAACATATTCTGTACTCCCTCCCATGCATGGATGTTAAAACAGTGAAATGGCAGCAAGAAAATATATTTCAGGTTTGATAATAATTTGGCAGTTATTGACATTTTATTTCAAAGGATTAACAGCATGAAGATTTCCCTGTCTGCTCTTCTTTTTATGGGCTGGATTTTGGCATGTGGTTCGTCTGGCTACATTCTGGAGGAAACTATCAATGATGACACATTATTCTATGGTAGATTACTGACCACTGTTTCATCAAAGAAAATTTTCCTGAATATCACAACTACAAGCCAGGGAGATTGGAGGAAAATTTATCCAAATCATTTTGTAGGATTTCTTATTCATAGCAATGTGACTGCCCTGGGGATGGACCTCAAGGAGGGATGTGTTCACAAGTGGTTCAGTCAGGTGAATAACCTGAACACCAGAGCAGCCATTTATCCACACTCTTTTTCTACCATTCTGAGGGAGCTGAGCTCTCCCACTACCTACTACCTGTCACTGGGCAAGGTCTGTAATGGGAACAGCCCCAATGTCAACCTGAAAGGTGCAAGCTTCAGGATCAACATCACAGAATTAAGTGAGGTTTTCCAGTGTGTCAAAAGTCCAATGCAATGTTCTGACTTTGATGACCATAAAAACATGGCTTTACCCAACCTACTTGGGCAGAGCAATGCAAAAGGGATTCAAGATTTTTTTACTCCACTCCAGAATACTGTCACGCAACAACTCAACCCTTGGTGTCTCAAGAATATCATGGAAACATTTTGTTTTTTATATGCTCCCAAATGTGATCTTGCAACTAGAGAAATTGTGGATCTCTGTATGGAAATGTGTATTGATCTCATCAGTGGATGTCAGCAAGAACTGAAGAAAGTGCTGGTCTCTGGAATAAAGCATGCTGGTCCTGCAGTCAATGAGACCCTGAAAGTTGTTGAAAATGCAACTGGAGATGCTTTGACTGAACTCCTTATGTCATACCTTACAAACTGCTATTATTTGCCTTCCAGATTTGGAAATATATCATGCTTTTATAAGGAAGTAACCTGTGGACAAGCTCCAGAGTTACTCAATGGAGTTTTTCTGTCAACAAGAGAGACCAACTTGACATTTTCAGCAGGAACCTTTGTTCAGTATGCTTGCAATGAAGATTTTAAGATGGAAGGAAATCAATCTGTGGTCTGCCAACTGAATGGACGGTGGTCCAGTCCTCCAACTTGTGTTGAGAAAAAGAAGGAGTCATTGATTTTAAAAATTGTTTTGCCACTTGTTTCACTCATTCTCATTGCAGCTACTGTGGTATTTGTCACTTTGAGACTAAAATCAAAAACTGTCAATGCTTTCAGAAATAGAGTGTTTGATGCCTGTGTCTTCTATGCTGAAGAAGACATTTCTTTCACTCTGAACACTGTGTTGCCAGCTCTGGAGCAAAATCATGACCCTCCATTTAGACTCTGTATTCATGACAGGGACTTTAAACTGGGAAAGAGGATTGAAGAAAACATTTTATTTGCCAGACAGAATAGCAACAGTGCCATTATCATCATGTCTCAAAACTTTATAAAAAGTGGCTGGTGTAGAATGGAATTTGCAGACGGTCTGCTGGAAAATAGAGATACTGCCTTCAGAGTCTTTGTTATAATGATGCAGCCTGAAGAAGATCTTCAGAATGTTCCAGAAGGAATAGCCAAGTTCCTGGCAGATAAAACCTATGGGATGAAAGAGGATCCAGAACTGTTCAGGAAGATTGCTGAGTACCTTGAATGGGTGAAAAGGCCCAAGAAAGGACTTGGTTGCCAAGGAGGTAGTTGCTGTAAAAGGGGAATGGACAATGATCATAATTATGTTGAAAGACAAGATGGTTTTGCAAATGTTGCTTATCTTGAAAAGGAAGTGTGAGCTGGTAGTTTTTCTGGTGGAGTGGAAACTTATACATTTTGAAAAAAATGACAATGCAAACCTATATTCATACACTTTCAAACATCTTGTACATTTGTTTGTTTTTGCATAACACGCAATGTTCTAACCATACACTTATCAAAACATTTGTACCTCAGGCGATTCTTTCTATTTGAGAGAGTTTGGTTGTGTTTTCTGGCAATTTTTTTTTTTTTCGGTCAAAGAATTGCGAAAAAAATGAGACACAGGAAAAAAATATTGTGATGTCTTAAGATTTCGAACAAGCCAGTGTGGAAAACATGGTTTGTTTCCTTAAATATGAACTGGACAGTTTGGTGCCGAGACAAACGCCACCACTTTCAACAGTGGCCAAAGCCCTCGGGCACCAGTCACTGTCTTTCAGCAAAACAAATAGCTTAACGTTACTTGGCAGGAATCACAATTGCTTTGAGCAGAGCCAGGGACAAGCAGAACTTTCTGTCGACAATGAATATTTCATGTTGACGTTGGGGACTTATTTCAAAAGGCTTCATTGTGAAGTTTGGCGAGACCACTACTTGTGTACGGGCCAAGGCCTGTGGCGAAAAATAATTCTTTCTTCCATTGAACACTTGTTCCCACTCGCACCACTTTTGCCGTGAGCTACACACGACCATTTTTGCTGCACAATCACTTTGTTGGAAACCACCTACATAGAAGCCATTCTTGTCTCCAACAGTTTGCCTTCGTGGCTCCTCAATCCAAACTCACCCTCGCATATGACGGCTTTCCCCGCGTTTGTCCATATAAAGGTGTCTTGAAACACGTGTTTCCATTGTGTTTGCATAAATTTATTGGGGCAAATGTTGTCAAAATGAAAAACGTTTACCAAACACCACAATCAACAGTGAAAAGTATGAATTGAATATGATTGACGTTCCCACAGGCAACCAAATAAACAACAATAACAATGAAACAAAGGTTTTTCACTGTGGAAGAAAACACTGTTGTTGAATTGCCATTTATGACCAAAAAGACACGATAAACACAAGATACAGTACACTCATGATTGAGAAATATTTCTGATATATTTTTGACCGAAATAAAATGTGGAGCTCCAAAGGAGATTCACAAGTGCAACAGGAATGCGTCAACTCATCATGTTTTTGAAAAAACAAAAGTGTCTCCTCTCTGCATTATGTCTGGCACATTACATGGTGCCCCATCAACAGAAGCAGTTGGTTCAATTTGGCATCACAGCTCCCTTTTTAAGACAATAGCAAAAATATGTTCAGCCTTCAACATTTTCTTCTGCATTCTACTCCCAATTTGCATTTTTGTACACTGTGAGTGAAATCTACCTTGGAAGCAGAGGCATTCCTCCTGTCTCAAAATCCCACCCACCTTCACTGTCACTGTCACTGCTCTCTTCCTCTCCCCACTGGATTTCCTGTTTGGACAATGTGATGCCTTTCTCCACTGGGCTTCTTTTCCTCTTCTGTTGAGTGTGCTTGCTCTGGCTCCAGCTTCTAGTCAATCTGTGTGTCTCAAACTGGTCAGACTCAAGTGATGAATCAGAGTCATTTTTGTCTTCTTCAGTGTATGTGTTCATATTTGTGTCTTGGTGATGATACAACTCTCCAATGCCACCCACTGCTCCCTCCAGCTCTTCTTCCCCTTCTTCATTGTGCACATCAAGTGTGATTTCATTTCTACCACCTTCATCAAGTTCATTTGATATGTCTCTGAGTGCCATGTCCTTCAAGCTGACTTCAACATCATATTCCCCTTCACTTGTCTCTGTGTCACAATTTGAATCGCCACTCAGTCTGGATGATTCCTCTGCACTTTGTCTCAATTTGTGTGCCTTGTGAAACTTTTCCAACAAACTTTCAATCTTTTCCAGTTGTTTCCTTTGCTTTCTGTTCACATTTAAAGTTTTCATGTGTCTGATATTGTGAAGCATACCAGAGACATGAGAAGGAATTTTACTGTCTCCCATCTCTCTCATCTCTGCTGCTTGTTCTGACATTTTAACTTTCTTGTGCTTCAGGGTTGCCCCTTTGTTTTGTACTGAATTCAACTTGTCATCCATCTCAGTTGTCCCATTGTTTGCTCTACCAGCACGTTTTGCACGAGGGGTGCTCTTGACATTTTCCCTTTTCGCTTGTCTTTTCCCCATTTTAGACTTTGCAATTCTATTGGCAAAAGTACCCACATGGTTGTTTGGTCCTTTCTCAACATCCACGACCTGGTGATGTCCTGACTTCAGTTTGTGGAGAGGAACTCTTGGCATGGCATAGTGAAGTCTCTTCTTCATATTTTCCTGAAGTGCAAAAATGATTGCCACAAACAAAATATAAACCATACTTCACACATTCATGTGATTTGGAACTTACCTTGTCACTGCTGTCGAGATATGTGTGGCTTTCTATATACATTCTCAGGTCTGAATCTTCAATTGTCTTGGAATGAATGTTGTTCAACACAATTGGTATCAGGTACTTCTTTCTGCTCTGAATCACCTTCTCATGAGCAATGTGAAATTCCATCAAAAACCACCCAGCATCAACTGAGTTTCTGCAATATATTTCAGGATGTTAGTTTGTCTGGTTTGCTTTGACAGACAAATCCCATGTTGTAGAAATTGCTTTATTGCTTACTTTGATATGATCAAAATCATCCTCCTGCTGTGGTTGATTGCAGCTTCAATATTGGCTGGAATTGACTCCCCAACAAGGAAATCTCTCTCATGAAAGCACACAGTATAGCCCAATTCTTTCTCCAGGAAGTGCAGGACATACCTCTTCATGAAATCTCTGTCTTTGTGGCTGGAGATAAAGCAAAGAATGCAAGCATCACCATATTTTCTGTAGCAAACGTTTTTACAAAAAGATAGGGCAGGATATGACAAGTATCAGATTAAAGTCTCAGACAGTCCTGAGATAAAAACAGTTTTGAAGTCAGAATTGCAAACAAGTGTCCAGCTGCATCAAAAACAATCAACTACCCGCTTGATAAGTCAAAAAGAAATAATTGGAAAAAAGAAATCTTGCCTGTAAGCAATAAATGCATCAAACTCCAATTCATCCACATTTTCTGGATCATCCCGGTCAATCAGAATGTTAAATTTCATGAATAACCGGAATTTGATTGCATTCCATTTTCTGTTGATGACTACTATAATGATGATCAAACCAACAACCAGGATTCCTGTGACTATTCCAATCCAGACAGGAAAAGTGACACAGCCCATCTCACTTCTGTCAAGTTGAAAAATTGCAGTTCCTAGAATAAAAAGAGTAATTTTTGTAGATGAAAACAAACTGAACAAAGTCAGAGAATACTGTCATCAACCAAATGTTTCAACCTTGAATGTAAACACACATGTACCTTGCCATTTCCCAGGTCCACAGGTAATGTTGTCTTTGTCCATCACATTTGTGGCATTGAGAAGCCAGTCTCTCATCCACATCATGTCACAGTTACAGTCATAAAGGTTATTGCCAAGCCATAGTTTTGTTTGTGCAGAAATCATTGAGAAGAATGGTGACACCTTTTGCAGTTTGTTTCTGCTGAAGTTGATGCTGTGAGTGTTGTGGGCCAACATTCTCAAGACATTGTCACTTATGTGTGTAATGTTACTGTCTTGAAAGTCAAACATTTTGATCTGTATGAAGTTCTCATTCACAGTGTCTATGTTGTTCAGAATACTGCCAGTCATGACAAGCTGTTCTGTTCTGGGTAAAATCTGAGCTGACAAATTTGTTCTGTGACTGCATCTCATGGTGTTGGCTTCATCTCCAATAGAATAGTAGCACAAACATCCAGAGAGACAAGGCAGTGGAAAGGCTGCAAGAAATAACAGTGTTGTAGTCACTACAAATTGACAGGTCAGGTGGCACTGACACAAAATAATCATTGCATTTTAATTCACCTGCCCATTCAAGTACAACATTAGTGTTTACCTGAAGCAAACTGGGAAACCACTTGAGTGGAATTTATTCCTTCAGAAACAGGAACTACTATTTGTGGGACAGATGCATTCTCCATTAAAATTTTGTCAACTGAAAGTGTTTTGTTTGACTTGAACATTTGATATGTTTCCCAGAAGTACAGTGTCCCACCTGCTAGCCCCAAAAGGACAAGTGATCGCCTTTGTGAGTCATAGCTTTCATCATTTTCAATGAAAGTGTCATTACAAAATCTTATTTCTGAGTATTGTTCAGCATCAGAGGCAATAACCACTTCCACAACGGAAGCCCAATTGTTTCGAAAATAACTGTTTTGAATGACAGTGATTTTGTTGGCCAAATGCACAACTGAACCAACAAGTGCACTGTTTTCAACAAAAGAGCAATTGTCTATTAGAAGTTTGCCCCCAAAACTGATGACAGACACAGCCCCTCCAGAATTTCCAGTATTCTTGTAAAACAAACAGTTCTGTATCTTTGCTGAGGTATTTCCCACAATGATTCCTCCACCATCATGGTTTTGTACAAATGAAACATCCACAAGGAGTACATGGAGTGCAGTTCTGACATAAATTGCACTGCCAGAGGCCTTGCTGTCCATTTGGGTTTCATATGAATTGTTACAAAATTTGCTGAGCTCAACATTCATTGTTGACATTTTTCCTTCACAACCAACAGCGCTTCCAAATTGGCCAACATTGCTAGAGAAATCACAGTGTGAAATGTTTATTCCAGTGTTATTCAAAAGCAATGCACCAGCAGAGAACATGCCAATGTTATGTCTGAAACTGCAGTTCAGCAACATGAAACTGTTTGTGTTTTGGTTTGCTTCAGACACATGTACAGCTCCACCAAAGGTAGCTGTGTTCTTCTCAAACGTGCAGTTCCTTATGAGTGCTTTTGCCACTCTTTTGATGTATGTGGCTCCTCCAAACTGTTTGGCTCTGTTCAAAACAAACGTGCTATGGACTAGAGCAAGAGTGTGGATCCCTGAAAAGTGGCATGCACCTCCTGCTGCATGATTGACCATGCTGTGGGAGAAGCGCAAAAAAGAGAAGAAGAGATGAATGATATGTCTTGATATGCAGACTGACGAAGACATATCCAGCAACAAGAAAACAAAGAAGCACAACAAAACAAAGATGCTGGCAAGAGAAATGGGTCTGTTTTATATTTGTGCTGATGCAGGTGACCTTGACTTACTTCTGGTGAGCAGTGTTGTACTTGAAAGAGCACGTATTGCAATAGAATCTGTCAGTTTTTACTGCTGTAATTGCCCCACCAAAACTTGCTGTATTGTTCATAAAATGGCTGAATGAGATGTTGATGGGAACCCCTCCTGAAAAGTACAAGGCTCCTCCTCCTCCAGATGTTGCACAGTTGGCATCAAACAATGAGTTTGTGATCCATATAGGAGAACAACAGATTGCTCCTCCTGATGCAGCAGTGTTTCCTTGAAAAGTTGATCCCTGTACAAGAAAATGTTCATCAGATAGCACCACACCAATGGCTCCAGATACTGTAGCAGCACTGTTGTTGTAGAATGAGGAGTTTAAAATCATTGATTGTGTTTCTCCCTGAGGTTGGACATAAATAGCCCCTCCTTGAGAAAGTTTGCTGAAAAGAGCTTTGTTTTGTGTAAACGTGGAGCAATTGACAACCAGAAATTGTCCACTTCCTCCAATTGCACCCCCATAGAAAGCTTGATTCCCTTCAAGTAAGCAGTTTGTCACAATTGTAGGGCTTTGCTTCAGCATAACTGCACCTCCTACACCATATCCACTTTTTGGAGAACCAGTGGCAGAGTTGTTCACAAACAGATTGTCTGTCAGAATAAAAGACACATTTTCCACTGCAATGGCTCCACCATTTCCTGCGGTGTTCTCAATAAACGTAGAAGATTTGACCTCCAATCTTGGTGTAAAGTTGAGTGCAACTGAATCTTTGCCTGTTGACAGTGTGATCACGTGATCAGCTGTGTCACCTTGACCATGTGTTTTGGCCTTCTTGTCATCTTCAAAGATATTTGTCTTGTTTCCAGTTTCTGCTGTTATGCGCACTCCTGCTCCAGAGCCTGCTGCAGAATTCCCTTGAAATGTACAGTTTTTGATGGCAATGCACCAACAGTCAGCTGCAGAAATGGATCTGCCTATGGTGTCTTTAAATTCAGAATTCACTGCAAAGCCAACACATCCCAAGGCATATCCAAGCGCACCTCCACTTCCTGTAACAGTGTTGTTTTCAAAGACAGACTGGTTCACTGCAAGTACCCCACCAGCTACACATCTGAGGACAAATGGGATGATCTTTCCTGAAACTACGATGTTTTGTTTGAAGATGCATTGTTTGATTATTCCTACACTCGAGTTTTCCATGTCAATGAGTGCGTTCTTGTTGTGAAGGAATGTAGAATTGAGAACAGACAATGTGGATTGACGCTGAACACCAATCAACACGTTAGCTGAGGAACAGTCTTCAAACTTCACGTCTCTTATGTAACCTGTCCCCCCATTATTTATTTGAATGAGGGTTCCTCCTTCAAACCTTGTGATGTGCGATGAGGCAACAGTTATTGTAGTATTGACTGCCATTATGCATGTGTCACTGTCAGGAAATACTGTGTGAGATAGATGACAGTTTTCTATTACAGCTATTGCATTTTCAATGTACATACTTGCCCCAATTTGAGTCTTACTGAGTTTCAAGTATGTATTGGATATTGATGTCCTCCCAAACACCAAAAGTTTCAGTAAATTTATCACACAATTGAAAAAGAAAACATCACAACCATGGAAAGACCAAACTGAAGTGTAGAATTGAATGCCAGTCACATTGACAGCTGCAGGGTTTGCAGGGTGCAGTGATACCAAGGAGAACAATGAACTCCTGAAAGCCTGGCATTCCTTCTGCAACCAATCAGAACAGAAACATTGTCCAACCTTTAAGTATGTGAGAGTGTTTTTGGAAGCGTCAGATTTTTTCTCACTTGCAAACTTCAAAAACCCAAACTTACAAAAATAGTCCTGTCAACCTCCAATAACTTGTCAGTTGATATTTGGAGTCCCATCACAGGAGGTTTTGCATAATATAGCCTGAGAACATGCAGGAGACTAGAACAGGCTGAATCCACAGACCCTCCACAGTTATTGGTGTCTGAGCCATTTGACAGCAAGTGATACACAACAAATGTTGTCCCATTGGGGACTGGAACAGCTGCAGAAATGTCAAAAGAATATTTCATTTCATCCAAAAAATAGCTTTTTTCTGATTCAAAGAAGATCTGAGAAATTTTTAGTTTCTCTTGTTGTCAGCTCTTTTTCACAACCAACATGAATTATTTGCCTTTGAGACTGGACATTGAATTTAAGGATTGCATTGTTCTGTTATTGTTGCCATAAAGGAGGATAACTGAATACCTGTTTTGCATGGCACATAACTACCCATTTCCTGCGATTTTCCCACAGATAAAATACATGCTACAATTATTAACTTGTGCCAGGAAGTCATGTTACAGCTAAAAAATTCATAAAATACAATACAGAGTGAACTTTATGACCTGCAATTCAAGAGAAAACAGAAAAATGCACTCGCATTAAAGGACAACAATGGCAAGTGTTAGGAACAGCGCACCACATTTCTGTGCAACTTGAGAAAGTGTTTTGTTCATCTGGTCACACAGAAAGAAGGAGCACACAGGTTGTTGCCTTAAAGTGGATCTGGATCAATCAAGTGCTAAAGTTTCTGCAGTGTATCTTTATGTACACATGTTGTGTATGGGTGTTCAGGCCAGCATCGTTCCAGAGTCATTCAGCTGGCTGAACTGTTTCGTGTTCAGCTGGCTGAACACTGTTTCACATCATTCATCTGGAGAGAGGAGCTGATAGACCAGGTCGCAAAAGTGGAGTCACACACATGTGGGTTTCAGAGCTGTTTATTGTCACTTACCTCAGCTTCAGAGAAGGAAGCCCAGAGTGAGGGGTGCAAGCATTTATATACACCTGAAGCTGGGGTGAAGTCTTAGCTTCAGAGGAGAGCGGGAAAGAATCATGTGTGATCAACCGACAATCGATGGTTGGTTGGAGATGGTTCGATTACACAACGTACAGTTCATGGTTTGTGTGGGACGGAAAACTCTGAAGGAGCTGGGAACCGGAACTGCTCATTGTGTGTCAGGTGGAAAAGCTCGTTTTTTCTCTTCAAGCCAGGTGAATCGATTTGCTGCTGTGGCAAAAAATTGTCAAAGAAACTGGTGTCAGTTGTTCATTCTCCAGAACAATTCAGATTAACAAGACATTTGTGTTCGTAGTGGTGTTGATACAGGCGAAAAAGGCACAGAAATGTGAATATTATGTTTTGTTGTTTATAATTCATAAATCATTGACGTAACAACAGTTCCTGTTGCATGGTGATGTTCCTCCATATGTGGTACACCTTTGGTGCAAAAATGATCATAATCGAAATTTCAGTCAAACCGGAACATTTTCAGGAGGATTTGGGAGAATCGCTCAAGACAAAAGAAATCTGCACTCAGTGTTGTGAGGACTCAAGCCTGCTTACGTTAGAAACACCAAATTTGAAACGGAGGACCTCCAATTCACTACTACTGCAAAGACGGTACAGGTGGTGAATAACTAAGTAGTGAGTGAGTGGGAGTCTGTTCTACCGAATTAATTACAACATATCCCGTAGCGTTGACTGTGATACTTTGCAGGATCAACTTGTACTTGGAAGTTGCATTGTCAGGGTTTGAATTGACACAGTATATTCAACGGGTACGCCATGAACACGCCAGGTCGGTGGTTTGGTTCTCCGTTGCGCTGACAGCGCTGAGTATCTGTGTAATGAATATTTACGACAGAAAAAGACTAACTGGTGTAAGAATAGCTCAGTTAATGAATATGCAGTATGCGGTAGTAGAGTGTAAGAGCCCGGATTGAGGGAAGCAGCAGCAAGTGCGTAGTGAGTACTCAAGGCACAGAGTGCGATCTCCTCTGGTGGACCTAACAGCACGGCACAAAAACGTCTGCGTTGGTTATCGGACCGCCGCACCAGACTTGGTTGACTGTCACAGATGTGTGACAGCTGGACTTGAAACAAAGCGACAATTGAACACTGATACCATCGTATATCATTAACCGGTTTCACACTTACAAGGGCAGAACACTACCAAGATACGAGGTTCGTACAATCCGATTTGCGTCAATCCGGATCTTGTGTGTTTTTTCAATGGGATTTTCATGCAATCTTTTTTGTCTTCATCTTTGGTACTCTGAGGTCCT
>JAAUXT010113509.1_pt1 | contig 36675 bp, 48 predicted proteins | sample 7278171 | NCBI WGS metagenome assembly JAAUXT01 (sample SAMN14350112, study PRJNA611818) | marine sediment metagenome | isolation source: surface marine sediment (1.8m) | place: French Polynesia: Moorea | collected 2018-08 | reverse complement strand
TTTTGGTTGATATGTGGATATTGTTGTGAAACAATGTGTAAAAGTTCCATTTAGTCAAATTTGTTTCATTTGGGTGTGTGCTAAATGAGTTCCCAAGTTGTAAATATTGAGTGAAAAAAGTGAGAATTTTGACAAAAAAGTGACCCAAATCAGAGTGAGCCAAACCAGAGTGAGCCAAATCAGAGTGACCCAAATCAGAGCAAGCCAAATCAGAGCAACTGAAATTTCCTCATATCACCACGAGCTCCATGGAGCTATTTTAGGTGGGGTCAAAGTTTTGGGTACAAATTTGGGGTTTTACTTGGCAAAGATTCAGGCAAGTTTTTTTTTTTGCAAAAAGGTAACAAGTTTCAATGTACAGAAATTTGGGTACATTCTAAGTGATAAAAATACCATAAATATTTATTGAAATTGATCATTTATACATCTGCTTATTGGTGTTTGGGTCACTGTGATTAGATTGCTGTGTTCAGGTCGCTTGCATTCTGGTTTCTCAAATCACTTCGAGCTCCATTGAGCTATTTTTTGTGACCCCACACCATACAAACAATACAGTCAGCAGCCCTTCTGTGGTAACCAAAGCGAAATTCCACTTTAACTGTGACACAGCAAGCGTAAACTGAACGCGACACTTCAGATTTCCGTTTTTTAACTGGCGCTTTTCATCTTCAACAGAAAACCAGAATTTCCCTTCTGAAAGGCCAAATGTACCTCTGGCGCAAGTGGACAGGCGCAACCAGACCAGCAAAAGTGGACCAGTAGAACTGGGAGCGGCAGAACGGGACCAATGTAATTTGACCAGAACAGTTAGACTGGTGTAATCAGGCCAATATAACCAGATCAGACCAGACTAGCACAACTAGACCAGCAGAACTGGACCTGGTTGTGCCAATCTGGTTGTGCCAGTGTGAGTCTGGTTGCACCCGTCTGGTTGTGATGGTTTGGTTGCACTGCTCTAGTTCACATGAAGTCTGATTCTTCTGGTCCTCTGCTGGTCCAGTTGTGCTGTTCTGGTTCTGCAGGTCTGGGTCTGGTTCCATCGGTCTGGGTCCAGTTCTGAAGGTCTGGGTCCAGTTCACGGGTCCGGTTCCTGTAACAAACAAATGACAAGTTCCCGCTTGGTATCGTTCATATGTTTCTTGCAAGAGCATCGATTCCCGGGCCACAAATCACAACTGCGGACCCTCGCGTGCAGGATAAAACATCCCGTATCGATAAAAGGGCGCTTAGTTGACGGAAATAATTTGCCTTTGCAGGAAATATGATCCAAACAGTCACACTGTTGCGTCCCTGGTGCTGCGAACTTGCACCATTAATTCTCTTGCAGAGACGGGTGGATTTGTCGTGCGAATATGACCGACAGAGAATCACAGACACAAACCAAACGCGCCTCACAACGGAAGTGATGGTGCCTGTCCAGACCTGGGAAGACACAAGGGAAACCTTTCCCTGTTGGCTTCCATTTGCACACGACAATGCCTCTTTGGTTTTGTCATTTTGAGGCAAGTCGAACCCATGCTTGGAACGTTGAGGGCCCCGGAAACAGTCTGACGACCGCCGCAAAATTCGTGTTTCTTGTGGCATCTTTTCTCCTCAGCACTCTTCCTCGCTCATTCCATTCTGCTGTTTTTTTTTCTTGTAGTCTGCTCGATTCTGTCCAAGGGCATCTTCTCGCTGTTCGGCATCACAAACACGACGTCGCTGCGCACATCCGAGTCGCTCACGCACACGTTCAACATGCCGTACGTGACGCCGAGCGCCCCCGTCAACCACACGTACGAGCCGTCGGACTTCATTCTGCGCATGCGTCCCTCGTACGAGACGGCCATCGTCGACATCATCCAGCACTACAAGTGGCTCCGTGTTTTCTACATCTATGACAGTGATGAAGGTAATTGAGTTCGACATTTCAGGCCAAACAATTAGTCTGCGAGCGAGGGAGTGAGCGCATACTGGGCGTCTCTGTTTTCTCGCGTGTTGCGTGCCTTTCTGTAGAGCCACTGACGCGTGACGTGGATTATTCTACAATATAGCTTCTTCAATACAGCTTTCCTTTTCTTCTGACTGCCCACGACCTTCAAAGGTCTCGAGCAGGGTAAGAGGGAACTGTGCATGGCCCCACGAGTTCGTGATGCTGCGTTGTTTGGTTCGCAAAACAATGGGGACGTTTGGCGCGGCCTTCCGTCAATACGCGCGGTGCTCCAGCAGCACAGATACCCAACCACTAAATTTGCACTGAGAGCCAATGACAAGTGACCAAATGGTATCTGTGTCACCAATCTGGCAATTAGGGCACGCCGGATTGGAGCGCACGTACAAGGTATGAGCTAAACCACCGTATTTTGCAATCTTTTTGACCTGGGCTCTTCAGGACGATGGATTTCTGGGAATTTGCTGAAACGTGAATGTTACAATGGCATCGAGACCATCCAAATGAGATTTTTGCACTGGTTTCTTTCATGAAAACAGGTTTTTTTTGCATTCAAACGTCAAAGCCCACTTCAAGTTGGTTTCAGAGAAATTTTGCGTGGAGTTGTGAGATTCAGTCTGTCAAAAATACGTATCTGCAAAGTCACAACGCCGCCCTTCTGGCGGCCCGTATCAGAGAGGGAAACTTCAGAAAGATCTTCCTGTGGCCATTTTCAGAACAGCACCTCAATTTGCATTTTTGCTTCCACTTGTCGACGTCAATGCTAAATTGTCTACAAACATGCATTTCAAATGGAGTTGACCTGACTGCCTATTCCTTTCGTCCATCACTAAGTTTCACAGTGTAATGGCACACAGAGCCCGCAAATTGAAGGATATTATCTCAAATTGCGCTTGACATAAGCTGGTAGTGAATATGGAAGGCAGTGCAGTTAATTCTATTAGCTAATGGAAGCGGAGAGCATTGAGAAGGCTCCATACTACATGTCAAGAACATCGGGTTTCGCCGGCTCCCCTCATGTCGCGCTGACTGCATGTTCTCGCGGACCCACTCGGTCCTCCTGGTCTGGATTCCAGATCCGTCTGTGCTCTCGTGAGTCCATTGCCCTTCACTTCGAGGGAGGTTCAGCAGGTTCAGCCCACGTGCCCTTTTTTGCCAGACCGGTGACATAAATACTATTTGGTCACTTGTCATTGGCTCTCTGAGCAAATTTGGATTCAAAAGGCAGCACGCATTTTCAGGCACATTTGGTGTGCACGTTCAGACCAACTCTGGAAGAAGCGGTTCTCTTCTGCATGCAGCGTGTGACTCATCGTGACTCCCAACAACCTCAGGTTTCTGCCATGTTCACATTGAGTGAATGTGTTGTTTGTTGTTTGTTTGTTGTGCACTCATGAACAGCATCTGGGATAGTTTGAGTCCGGGACCGAGTTTTCAAAAACAGACAACGAAAGAAGAAATCGTCGTGCTTGCATGTGCAGCGAAAAATCATGCTGGAGCAACGCTTGACATGTTCGAAAGACAGTTTTGCTCACATCCTGTTTATTTGAAAGGATTTGGAGCCGAAAATCTCCTTCTCACTGTCACGCGCCTTGCCACCCTGTGTGGTTGTGTTGAACATGGAGATGGTTCCAATTCTGCTGGCTGCGCCGGGCAGAATCTGTATTCAGAGGCTGATGCCAGGAGCGCGGCCGAAGGCCAGCTTTGTTCGTAAACGGAAGGCGAATTAGCATCATTAATCCAATCAAGCTACTTGTGGGCAGACTCTGAAATTGAAGCTGTCCGTTGAAACTCAGGATAAAACAAGAGATGAGACAGAAGGGCCTTTGTTATCTCCACACAAACCATGGAAGAAAACAGTGCTCTCAGTTGCTTTGAAACAACTTGGTTTTTGAAACAACTTGGTTTCTTTTTTCAGTGGGATGGAAGCTCTGAACACATTGTTTCAACGTCGCAACGACGTACAGGTTGATTTTTGGGGTTCTGTGGACAAAAGATAAACTGGTACTTGCACATGTTCACAGAAACTCTCATAATCAAATGTATCGTCGTGAAGCGTGATGCACATATTTCTTCCTGGCAACGGAGAGCCGGGGACGTTTATGGGAAGTTGCATTATGAAGACGACTGAAGGGCTGATCTGTGAGCTTGTCATGTTCCATCATGAGCTACGAATCCTCGGGCATCGTGAGAGCAAGGAGGAAGGAAGGAGAAGAAACGAACATCTGTGATGATCGTGCATGAGGCAGAATCCGTTGTTCTGCCCAACAAGCCTTTCTCAGAGCTCGTTTGGGTACTGGTACATTCGTGTCGGTTTTGACATTTTCATTGTGCAACCACGGACACGATTTCTGGTTCCGGAGGTCAGAACAAAAGAAGGACTTGGCTGCTAAACTCCCAACATGAGTCCTGTTTCCAACGACAAAGGCTGAACTTCCTGGTTCAGTCCTGAAATGGGACTTGTGCACAGCTGCGCTATCCAGTTAAACGCCATCGCACCAGTCGTTGGAACACAACTTTCTTTCGTGTCAAACCCAATGCTGCCTCCTTCGCTGTGGAGTTGAGATGTCTCCTCTTGATGCTCCCGAATTGTTTTTCACGGCAAGAACTGCACCAGAATGTACGACAACCAATCCCTCCTCACAGCTCCAGTGTTGGGACGAATTCTCGGAAAGGACCCATGAATCAAGATTAAGCTGTCTTGAGGAAAAACCGCCGTGTTCTGCAGTGTGGGTGGAGGGGCTAAATTTACTTGCCGATTTAAACCGTCAACACTCAGTCAATGCCAAAGTGAATTAATTGGCGGGAATGTTGGTATCATAACGGCAAACAAGGCGGCTGTACTTTCAGTTCACCCACGAACACCTGATTCTCATGCAAGACAGAACTGCTCACGAGAAACGAACCAACTCCTCCACAACGGAAACAATTCTCCGTGCGAGAGATTTGCTCGTTGTAAGGTTTTGCTGGAGCAGTGATGTTGTTTGATTGCAATGAGGCTTTGATGCCATTGTTCATCCAAACATGAACAGTTTGTGAGGGGCCGCGGGAGACTTCGCTGTTTTGTGGTGGATCATGTTGATTTCACTCCCAGGTTTCCCAAATTTTATACACTTCACAAAGCAACAGTCCCAGCGGTACTTGACGAAAATGTCAGAAGGAATGTTCGTGTTTTTGCACTTGTTGGTCACAACCTCAGCTGATCTTGAGGCTGGATCGGCGGTTTGAGATTCGCGGGCACAGCTGCTCTGGTCGAGGCAATCACGCTCGAACCTCGTTGTACTGACTCCCCGTGCTATTACCTCGTCAAAAATGCAGCAGCAACGTGTTTTGGGGTGAAATCATAAGTCAAACCGTCTACTCCTCTGTTCAAAACATCCCTTTTTCGCATCTATGAGAACCAAGTGCTTGAAAACTCCCTATTGCGTTGCCGAGGCAAGCTTCCGCGATCTTCCGAGCAACTACGATTTACTTATTGCGCAAAGTCCCTTCAGGGCAAGCACCTAGTGGTAGTGCGGTGTAGGCAGCCTAAGCCAGATGTCCCCATCACACTTTGTCCACTCCCTGTGTGTTTGTCCCCCTGCCTGTAGGTTTGTCCAACCCCCCAATGGGTTTGTCAACCCCACTTTGGGTTTGTCCACCCCCTGCAGGTTTGTCCACCCCCCTGTGGGTTTGTCCACCCCCCATTGTGTATGGTATCTGTATAAAGCAGAGTATCAAGAGCCTGGCAGGCCAGTTGGCTACCAGACTTACACTCCCACAACAATATTAATTCAGGATATGTTAGAATGAAGCTACATACCTGCAGGTAATGAAAGGTTGCTTTTCTTTGGTCTTGAGACAAAACAAACTCTGCGCGGGACTTGGCACTGCAGTTGCCTTGAGCACTGCTTCTTGTTCACGAGTCTGTCACAGTTTGTTCTGTGTGTTGCTCTCCCTGAAATCAACCAAGCAGCACAGGGCGAGTCTCCACACAGTCGCAAGCCTTTGGAGATGACAGGCGCCAGTTTGCGCAGCTGGATACGAGTCATCATGTACGACCTCTTGACTGATGAAGAACGGCACTTTGATGCAATGCTTCCGAACTGTGAGAGCATTGCCAGGATAAAAGGGCAACCGAAACTCTTGGGTGCACACAAACACACACTCACACACACACGCACACACACACTCACACACTCACACACACACATCCGTGCACCTGGTCTGTGCGCGTTGTCCAGTGTCGTCAGCCGAGCGGAAACTGCTCGTGATGAGAGCGTAGAAAATCATGAGCGTCAATCGCGGTGATTCATGGGCGCCGAGCCCGCGTACTCAAGTCATTGAGCGCAGAATAAATGACTACAAATGGGCGCTTAGCCTACATGCTGCACGGGGCTCGGGTCGCGACGCCTGCAAATTGCCTTCTGCGCAGCGCGAGTCACCGCTGCCGTGCAACGAGGCGGCGGCGGCGGCTTCGGGACCCATGCCACCCAAACTGCCTTTGTCCCCAAGCCGCGATGGCCTGAAGTCGCAGTTCTCCCCCTCATGCACGACTACACCTGGATGTGAAGAGCAAAACGCACTGGAGAAGACAGCTTGAGATGCAAAGAGAGAGACTGTGAGATCCGCAAAAAAAAAAACAACCGTGGAAGAGAGCAAGTAAAGGAAGGCCAAGCATTCTTGAGCGAGGAGCACACCCGCGACGATGTTCTCCGCGAGTCTCGTTGCTGTTTACCGTCCAACGCTCTTCTGATTTAACACACACGGACACAGTTTGCCAAGTCAGCCAAAGTTTCAGTGAAGCTGAAGAATTGAGAATCCCATCACTGTAAATAACAACATTATTCCAGAGCAAGAAGCAAGACTCGGAGGCGGAAAATTACCGTGTTTTTCGGGTGAAGGACTATCAGTTTGCTATCAGCACTTGAACCATGCAAGGAGCAAACACTTCAATTAAGCTTCGCACTCGAATTGGATGCTTCAGCAGTCGGCTATCAGCCCAGTGAAAGCTGAACACGTAGTCAGCTTCAAAACTGCAGGTCCTGTTTCTTGCCACTTCGCAGACAGAAAAATGCTCAGAATGTTTGTGTGGACGCTGTTACTGCATGTATGCGGCGCGGCACAGCATGTTGCACGAAACAATTCCGAGGTTCCCATGTCTTGTCAATCCTGCTGATAACCGACCAGCTTTCATGAGGTTTTACATATCCTCGTAGTAAAACGTGAAGTGTAGTTGCCTTGGTTGCCTGGGACATTGTTGAGGCCTCGGCAGCCATTCAAATCAACAATAGACAGCGCCTAGTCACAGCTGCGCCGTTGTGACTAATGGGGAGTGACGGGTCCAAATTACTTTCTCCAGCACAGCAGATCCAGCTGACGGGCCCTGAGGGACCTTGGTTGCGCGAGCTGGACAAATATTTCACAATTTTGGTTCGTGGTTTGTCAACAGGTTTTCACATTGACTCCTGCGAAAGGATAAAGACAGAACAACACAACCAGCAAGTGGATTTGGTGAGAGACCATTTCTGTGAAAGCACATGCTTGTAGAACTTGTCCCGTCTGTGCTATCTGCGCATTTCCTGGTGCAGGCAGTGCGGTTCCTAGAATGGAGATCGTTTGTTCATCAAGCTACCTGCAGGAACATAATGAAAGCGCCCGGGCTTCTAGTGCAGCTCTGTTCAGGGTCTGCGCTGAAACGAATGATCCTCGTGAGGTTCCTCGTCAAATCCTTGGGATGAACCACTGCTCCGTCGTCTATTGTATCACTCTGCGTATCACACAACTCTCCTTTCATTGTCCCTTATTGAAACAGAAATAGACCTGATGAGGAGATACGACATGTCCAACAAAGGAATATTCCCTGACTTCTGATGCCTCGTTCTTTGTGACTTGACGGATGATATTTGCAAGCAAATCCATATCCATATTTTACTTTTTGCGAAGAAATATGAGATTTGTTATGTGACCAGAAAGATTTAATCTGAATGTCATGCCTGTCAGACGTGATCGTGACTTTGACTGATTGTTGCCGGGAAATGTCTTTTCTGTTACTTTCTTCTCTTCTGTGTGCAGTTCTTTCTTTATATACAACATTTTATTTATTCAAATGTGGAAAGCAAGATTCGTGCAGCAGAAAAACCAAGCACTCTTTGGTCGCAATTTGGACACAATGCCGTACACGCTCGTAAATACACTTGATTCGGTTGGGACGTTTTCTGCTCATTCAAGCCGTGATTTTTTGTTACGCTCTACGTCGTACATGAAATTTGTCTCGCTTCCAAGAAAGCAGGCAACGTCACATCAAATTCAGGGATGAAAAGGACATAAGAAGGTCATTCTTGGGAGAAAAGAGAGCAGGCTGGACCGGTGAGTGTCATGAGCTGCTCTTCCTTAACATGGGGACTACGAATCCCTGTGTTCATGTCCAGCCGTAAGTGCGTGGGTGCTTTTGTTCACCTTCAGATCCTACTTTTCATTTTGGATTGGAGCGAAGAAACAATCAGGGCAACCAATGTGAAGGGTGCGAGGCCGAGAGGCACTTCTGAACTTATTATTTTTCGAACGGAAGCAGTGAACCTGGAAGAACTGATCCCAGATTCAGAGCAAACCCTTACCAGATCACCGGTGGGTGAACTGGCCCTGGAAGTGAACTCCTCCTCCGACACCTAACCATGAACACCAGACTGGTCAACATCCTGTTTGTGCAACAGCGATTGCTGTTTTTATGTGCGAAGGGAGAGAGCCGCGAGTCGGGGAGATTTATCAGCTGAGCGTGATGGATGCGACAGCGGAACAAAACGCTGCCCTGCGGCGCGCGGAAACGCGTCTCCCCCGCCGCCGGGGAAGGGCGTCTCCTGCTGCAGCAGCGGTCGGGGCGGGACGCTGTCCGCGTCGCACCACAACAGCTTCGGCCTCACTGGGGGTCGAGGCAACGGTGTCTCTTGTGGTGTCCGCATGATTTTCAATGCGGGAATGTGTTCGTGACAATGCTCACAGTTATCCGGTCCGGGACTACAAAGGTCCCCCACATCTTCAGGCAGACAACTGAATTTTTTATTTGTGCTTCTGCCGTGATGATAATTTTTCAACATAAATGTTTGTATGCAGACAGGAAACTCCGACTGTGAGGATGGAACCGTCTTGTTCTGACAGAGTGCGGGTGCTGAGAAGATCCCACACGGGATTTGAGTCTCGCAATCCGAGCCTCTGCTCTTCTCACAACCCAGAAACCTAACATCACCAAAACACGAGACAAATCAATTCATGCGGACAGAACTTTGTGCCGTCGTGGCTTCTCAACCCGAGACCTGAATACAAATGACCTCTCGATGTTGTGTGTGCGATGTTGCGGGCACCACTGATGTTATTGACGGAAAAATGGGCGACACTCGCACATCAATCAGGTCTCAGCGCCGACTCCACACTTCTTCGACAACGAAAACATTTGGTGTGATGATCAGGACGGGTCCTGTTGTGTGTTCAGTGTCTTCAAACTTGTTGTGAACTAGATTTGGATTTTTGATGCAGGTCTTTGTGTGCCACGTTCCGTTTTTTTGTGTCGTCCCCACAAGAGGTATTTGGGCGGCTGCTCAGGCGTCTGGAGATCGAATGGACGCCCTGACTGTTCCTCAGACAATGGAATTTTCACATCGAAGGCGGGACAGGATATTAAGACAGGATTTTCCATCAGCATGATGAATAGCTACACCAGGCGAGGCATTGTAATGAACAGAATAAGCAGCACAGTTGGCGCGGAAACAGCGCATCACGCGTCTGCAGGGAGGCCGGAGCTGTCCAGAAACGATAGAAGGCTCGAGGCGTGGCAGAACCAGTTTCAAAACGGTGCTGATTGTGAAGTCCCCCCAACCCCATGTTGTGTAACCCGCCCTTGTTAAGGGGTGACGCATCGAGCTGTTGCCGCAAGTGCCTGGTCAAGGATTCAGAACACACCCCCGCATGAAAGATAAGCTGCAGCGGGTCAAAATGATTCGTGTCTCTTCGTTGTTGACTATTCTTCAGCATACACCTTGCACTCCACAGCCAGAACCAACTGGGTCTGTAAATAGTGTACAATGCTGAAACAGTTCCACCTGGCAAAGTAGTCACCCTGGTCCTTCAAATACCTGAGGGGCCGGGCCTGACTCATCAGCCTCACGCAGAGCTGTTTACGCGTGGTGATGGAGTGTTTTCAGAATTGCACCCAACTATGTACCAAGCTGAACAGACGATTTGCACCCAAAGCATTATTTTGTGAGTCAATTGACCGGAACACAGAATTGAGAACATGAAACAAACGCCTCGGGGCTGAGTCCCACCAAGACATTTGTCGGACGTGTGGCCAGAACATGACCTGTGAGGGAAGTTTCTTGAGCTACTTCTTCCCGCGAAATTTTACTCGTTTCGAAGCTGTTTTGTTCCGCAAGTTGCTCTGCGATGCAAATTGGGGTCCATTAGGTGATTCGACGGGATGTGGAGCGGCGAGGCAGGGTCCCGCAGGAGCGAACAATGTAAGTCTGATTTTATCTGCAACAAGCACTCTGAAAACATGGTCCTTTGTTGTTCTGCTTCTTCTATTCTGTGGATCATCTGCCGAACAAACGCTCAGCTTGAGGGGAAAATTGAGGCAGTACTGATGTTAAAGTTCCTCGTTGCTGGACTCATTGTTGGGTGGAATCGGCTCAGAGAGTGAATTCTGTGCAGATGCACTTCCCATTATTCAGCGATGTAGCTTTTTACGTAGAATGGAAACGCCCATTCCTGTGTCATTCCGAGAAGCTTCCAGTGAAAACTTGACGCACAACACCACTAATGTTCTGCTTTCTAGTCACGCAATTCGCAAATTGAAAACTGCCAGCGCTGCAATTTGAAAGCATATCCCGCTGTCATGGTGACAAGGAGGATCTCCTGCGTGGTAACGATGTAAGTCGCTCAAACTCGCTTCTTCCCCGCCTGACTCAGCAAACCAACGGAAATTAAGCGTCATACGTAAAGGATCGTAACCACTTGGAAGTACTTGGAAGTGTAAAACTTGTGATATAAAATTGTCAATTTGTACGTGCACTGCTATGGCAAAGGAATAATGTGTGTGTGTGTCTGAATGTTTGGGTAACAAGTGGGTGCAGATGCACGGGTGTATGCTGAACTGTACGGTGTAGGATAGGAGGCGTATCTGGGTAAGTGCAAGCAGCAGCTTGCTCATTCTGTGCAAGTTTGATTGGAAGTAGGGACTGGTAAAATCTATGAAAGAAATATCCAGAAATACACCTTTTCCAAGGCAGTTGACAAACAAGGAACACAAACTGTGTTCCATGCATTCTGTGCATTCCATGCATTCCATGCATTCTGTGCATTTCATGCATTCCATGTGTTCCATGCATTCCCTGTGTTCCATGTGTTCCATGTGTTCCATGCATTCCATGTATTCCATGCATTCCATGCATTCTGTGCATTCCATGCATTCCATGCATTCCATGTGTTCCATGCATTCCATTCTATTTTTAGATCATATATAGCACAACCTTCTGGATGTGTGCCTGCACTGCAAATGGCTGCTGCAACAGCCTGCTGCTACTTTTATCTGCAGCAGGGCATTCTGGGATACTATTACACTCTGATTGGCTGTTGGGATAGCAGCTGCAAAACTCAGGAGCACGAGTACTTTCATCCCTTGGCATACTTCGCTACGTTCAGCATACAATGAGTGCTCCTGCATGGGTTTGGCCAGTTCAGAAGCGAAAACAAGTCTTGCCCTGGTGAGAATGATACGTACTTTTACTCATCCCAACGGCAATCCCTTGTTCCGAATTGTGTGTCACCAATTGACTCAGATTTGGAAGTGAAATCCTCACCAAATTGACAGTATGTTCTCCAAAGAAACTACATCCCAGAAGAACTAGGCTTTCACACACATTGACTTTGCTTCTGAAAATTACTTTCGGAGCAACAACACTCTGCGTGCAAGCATATTGTTTTGGTACATGGGTACAACCATTGCATGAGAGTGCAAAGCAGCTTTGATTTGAAATGCTGTGACTCGAGATAACACCCACTGAAGTAAAGGTAAACATGTTTACACTTCCCGGCGAGAGGCACAAAGCACATTGCGTGTCAGTCCAAAGAGTCTGAATTTCCGAGCAAACCAGTCCATGAGGAATTTGATTAGGGTTTCGGGCCTGCGCTATCCATCCGTCATGAGAAGTGTCGGGGCGAGTCTTGTGGAAGAATCCAGATCCTGATGCTCCATTAGCCACCGACTGCGGAGTGATGGAAAACTGCCAGAATCCGTGACAGGTGCGGTAATGTTGACTCAGTATCACTGTGGATCGGTCTCTCCCTTCTGGCTGAGAAATTAAAAACCTGTTTGCAACCTGTCCTCAGTATCGCTGGAAACCTTCACCAACAAGAAGGCCAACGCCTAAAAAGCGCGCGGTCCTTCGGGCCAGTCGCTCTGACCACGGTTCAGTAGACCAGTTCAGTTGGCCATTTGTGGAGGGTGGGATGAACTCAAACGTGCCGAAAAAAATGAAAATTTCTTAAAATGGCCTGAAAATCATCCTGATGAATTTTTGTGATGGTGACTACACACAGACTGATGCGCGCGTCCTATCGGCAGAGCCGGACCACGCGCTTAAAAATGATGAAACAATGCTAACTCGACGTGGATTCGACTCTGATGAGCAAGAAGCGGGTCACCCGCAGCACAGTCTCGGAGTAGTTGAATAATCTGAGAGGAATTAGAATTGCAAATTAAGGCACATCTATCTAGGCTCTGGCGCGGGAGGGTGACCCTCCACACCCAGTCTGGAGACACAACATCCATCATCACAGACACGAAGATGCCAAAGCGAATCCCGGAAGTCTCAAGATGTGCAGACTCTCGAAACACGTTTCACAAATTGTGAAAAAACAGTCCACACAAGAAGAATGTCATTTTGTGCAGCCACACGCACGCAGTCAATTCTGTCTTGACATCCAATTTGGATGGAAGACCAGATCCCCTGATTATTCCCTGGCTTCTTATGTTCTGATGCCCATATCTAATCTTCTTTTCACGAGGCATGATGTCCCGGGCTCATTGCTGATATTTTGCGAAGAATGAGCAAAACAGAGAAAGGTACAACTCAAACAAATCTTTGCTCTGATTCGTTCTATTTAGCCATTTTGGAAAGATAAAATGTGCAGCTGTAAATGCGAATTTTTATCTGCCTTGCCCAGATATGTCAGCCAAAGCGGCAGAAAAACTGCTTGCGTGCATCAGAGATGAAAACTTCCATTTTCTGGGCCTGCATTTTCAAACATGAATTTGCGCAGAACCCCATTAAATTCCAAGAGCTCAAAGAAACAGGAAAGCTGCGTCGAAGAGAAGGAAGAAAAGAAAAGGGTGTCGGCTTCACTTTAATTGAATACGGTGTTTACCGACTTCCTTCTCATGTTATCTAAAGGAGCTTTTCCATTATGACGGCAAACATCACAGCAAATAATGCCGCCGCCTTTGAAGAGAAATAAACTCACTGAAAATGCGCCTGTCTCGGAAGGGATATTGACGTCGGGAGGGTTCCATTGCTTGAAATGCCATCCACATGCAACCCACGTCTTCAGCGTGTCGTTATCAGAACGGAGATAGAATGCTCCGTCATTGCGACGTGACATGCCATGCTGGATCTGCAGGTGACAGAGTTCACATCCGCGTCCAAACTCAAATTTATGGGTGTTGGTTCCGCAGAAAAAACAACAACATTCACAGTGCAGACGAAACACGTTGCGTTTCTTTCATGCAGATTTCGAAAAGAATCATCTTACAGTGAACCATCGCAAAACGCACACGCAACGACTGCATGCCACGTCAATTAGGCAGTTAAACCAGCTGCCGAGGTTCACATGTGCAATGTTTAGTCTCCGCCACGCGTTCTGCCATGTCATTCTTCTGTTGTGTTTCCTTGTTCAGAAAAGGTTTGGACTTTCTGCACACTTTGTCAGAATTCAAGTTTTCTTGTTCATCAACAGTGAGCTGATAAGCACTGCAAGGATTTGATTCGTGAGATAACATTCATGAAACAGGTGAAACATGAAGGACATGCGAGTTGTGGCCCAGGTCTGCACATCACGAAACAGGTCGTGTGTCCTTGTCCCAGAGCGGCTCAAATTTCACTCAACAAACCAAGGAGTATCCCGTGTGAAACTAAATTCAACGACCCTCTGTGTTGTTTCGAAAATTCACGGAGAACACTTGACAACGTGTCAGTTGCTGAATAATTTTCTGGGTGAGTGTCAAATGGTTTCCCGCTTCAGTGCACTTCGGCCGCACGTGATCGACGTCTTGGAGCGAAACGCTCGTGTATCCGGTATCGTGTTCCAGTTTTGGTGGAAAGGAGCACACGTGACTTCGAAGACAGTCAGTGCCTCATCTCGTCGGATTTACCTCTGTGAGAGAGGGAGATTATTGTGTCACGCAGAGTTTCTGCCAAGTCTTGTTTGCCGTCGCGGGTGCCGCCGCTGTCTCAGCTAACTCAGCTGGGCACGCCAATGCCTTCGTCGCAAGACCTCGTTGTCTCTGACATTTTGAGCGGGGTCAGAACCTTTTTGAGTCAGGTGTTCTTTCATAAATTACGCAACATGTTGTACTTTCCCCCCACGTTGTGGTCGTTCCTGTGTTTTGCGTTGAAGGTCGCTCGGTGCAATACCGTGCTTTTGCTGACACTTCCATCCAAACCCAGTTGGTGTCAGATGAAGCTTGTCTCCAGGTGTGTGCACCTCGTTTTCACATCATCTGCACCTCAAAGTTCCTTTCATTCCCTGTGCTGTTCCGGTTGTTCATTGCAACCATCAAGTGCACAAGTAACTGACGCCGGTTTTGGATGTGCGCCTGGAGTTGCTTCCAAAGCTGCAGACGGAGTGTGCTGCCCCGATACGTCAGATTAGCCTTCTTCGGGTCGAGATGCAATTTGAGGGGACGTGTATGGGCAGCTGGCGGAGCGAGATAGGCAGGTGAGCTGGGCGAGGCCTGTTTGTGGACGTGATAGCAATGAAAGAGCCCGGCACGTGGATCTCGTAGATCGTGACGGTTTTGGTCATGTTCACACACGGAGAACGGTTCAGCTCGTGTGCTCGGCAGCAGTGTCTCAGGCTGGCGAAAACTTGTTCAATTCACATCCAGATCTTTTCGTACTCCCTCTAAATTTTCTGAGTCAGCATTCTGCCAGGCAACCCGATCAAGCATCAGACAACTGTCAAAAGTGTATTGAACAGACAAACGTATTTTGCATCCTTCTTTTAGACAGCCTGCGTCCGTTGAATTGACTTGGAAACGAGACTTGTCTGTGGGACAACGAACAAGACGAAAACACCGGAAAACTACCAGTAGTTTGCATCGATTTTAATGAATACAAGTATCTTCAACATCTTTGCCCTGCTCCCTCGAGCTTTACTTCGTCATTCCTCATCGCTGAAGACTCTGTTGGGTCGAGGCCACTGTTGACGGACGTCACTGGGAACAACGTCGGGCGGCCACTTTGGTTTCGGCGACTCACCTTCAATACGGGTGGCTCTCTGAGACAGACCTGAAGAATGTTTGGCAGAAGTTCGACTTTCCAAATATCAGCGCAAATACTAGGCACTTTGTGAGGAAAAGCTCACCTGTGGTGGCATCCTTCAGAAAGCATGTCACAGCTCCGGTTGTGAGGACAACAATTGCCAGCTTCATGGCTCCTCCTCCTCCTCCTCACTAAATTCCACTTGACACTCAGCTCCACAGCCTGAAGGGTCACGAAAATGCGTTGTGACTGGCTTCGACCGGAACTTTTGTCAATTCTTTTTGTACCAGTGCACTTACAAAGTGTTCAAGGTCTCATTGTTTGACTTTGTGCCAGGTTTCCTCGTGTCCGTCTGTCGCTAAACAGCAGCTGGAACCGCGCAATCTGATGAACTTTACAATTGTTGTACGTGGAAAATTATCTCATAAAAACTTGCAGTTGCACTTGTGTTAGTCATAAAGAACGAAATTTTACAAATCATCTTCAACAGCTGTGATAAGCATTTCTCAACTACCGTACGTCCCAGCTGTGACCAAGATTGGGTCAATCTTTTCTGATGTGTTGGAACAAACCTGAAACTTGATTCTAGTTGTGCGCCGTGATCTCTACATGGGTGCCCCACAGTCACAAGTGAAGTTTAAAAATAGCCATCTGGAAAGGATTTTGTTGCTTTGTGAAATTTACCTGACTTCATCATTTGAGTCCAAAACGTCAAAGCTTGCATTTCGACCTCACATCACTCCGTCCTCTGTGTTCGGGGCGCCTCAACAAAGGCCCTGAACGACGGAAACAATGTCGCCACGAAACAAACCAATAAAAGGGTCATGAACTTTGGTTCATGGCATCTCCCACCCAGGGAACCGCGATGCGGTTACCTGCGGTTACCTGCAGATACCTGCTGTTCCCTACTGAATGACCAAACCAAGATGGAAGCTGTTCTCTCATTGGCTCCTCAATCTAACAGTCTCTCTGATTGGTCTCAGTCATAAATCCAGCCAATCACAGCCCTCACAGCAGTTTGCCAAGTCAAAATTTCTCTCTGCACGATATTTACTCCCACATCGGTGGGTGAACAAAATATCAAGTACGAAAGGAACTATCAACTGACCAATCTTTCACTCATTGTTTATGTGTGGACGTCATGCCATGAGACTGTTCGCAGGAGGAAAGACCCTCACCATTGGCCCCACAAAACCTCCGCTCCTGATTGACTGGGTTGCATCGGAGACCGAAAGGACTGCAACATTTTTGATTGAAGCCTTGCAGCAGTATTGAATTTTGCCCGCACGGCCAAAGCAAACTTCCTTCGAGTGAACAACTAGTTGACTAACATTTGAAAGCTGAAGAGTCACCTTTGCCAGAACTCCTCAAAACTGCGATGATCAGCGTGGTCCGAAGTTCCAGACCTTGTTGCTATCAACAATGCGCAACAATTTATGTCAGCAATGTCGTGGAAGTCAGTGTTCAAACAGAAACGGCGTACGGTCCACACAATTGCATTCGAGGTTTCAAACCAATTCAAGCAACTTTGGTGCTGATGCACCGAGATGTGCAATGTCGCTGCATCAACACCAGTGATGGATTCTTCAGTGGACTTCGAACCATTTGCACCCAAAGCTGACACAAAAATGGCAGGTAGTCTTTCGGCGAGCTCCCCTTCAGATTCGTCGCAGTGTTTCGATGTCCCCATGCATCTCTGCATTTGCTGTCCTGTCTGATGCAGCCTTTAGGTCCGTACGTCGCTCACGACGACTGAACAAGACTAACAAGAAGCTGGACAAGTCACGTCGTGCAGGCAACTTGAGCACGATTCCTTGGACTTGCACACAGACGAACAAAGAATCAATCCCTTTCAGGGCTACACAACCCGAGCTAGCGATCAGAAGTGATTTCACGAGCAGCTGAAACAACTCACTGTGAGAGGAAACAGACCTTGTTCTCGATGTTCTCGACACTTTCTCTTGGATCAGATAAAAACGCTGAATTCATCTGGCTGCCGTTTTGTCGTTGCAGGTCTCGCCAGGATACAGAACCTGTACAAACTCTCCAACATGCGGCGCTGGAACATCACGATTGACGGGGTCAAAGTTCCAAATGTGAGTGTTCATTACTGTCTCTCAGAATAGAAATGGACACTTTCGTCCCCTGTGAAAGTGAAACTGAACCTGGCCCATTGTTTGCGAAGGAAGTGGGATGTGCTGCGAACCCTGACATCCTTTCGGTCTGAAACGGTGTGAGGAAACAGAGACGCCTCTACCTTTGAAAGTCTTTGCAAAATGTTCACAAAGTTCTCACAAAGTCAACCGCGTTTTTTTTCTTCAGGCTCTCAGTGAACATCAATACAATGTGTCAACAGCATAAGATCCACACAAGAAAGAAACTTAAGTTTGAAACGCAGGCTCGTGTCTCTGGGTTTCGGGGCCTTCGAGTTTGGCACATCTCATCTCGTCCCTTCCAAAAGCCAATTCTCAGTGAACCTTCCAACAGCCGTGGCAATTTTTCGTGTTCGGGCCAAAACAAATCACACACCAGAGTTGGGTGCTGGTGGCATTGAAGCGTTGAAGCGACGTAGGAAAGAACTCTGCTGTGTCTGGTTCAGGTGGCGAAGTGCTACGAGGTGCTGCGCTGTCTGGACGAGCGGCAGATGAAAGGCAACAAGAACATCGTGCTCGACCTGTCGTCCGACAAGGCGCTCCACATCCTCCTCAGGCAGGTCAGTGTCGCAGCAGCCAGTTCCCGGTGAATGTGATGGCTTCGGGTTCGGATAGATGCAGGTCGCCAAGCCTACGGGAGGGAGCACAACCATTGTGAAACAGTGCAAAGTTCTGGTGGTGACATTCACGAGGTTTGTGTGTCCCGGTGAATCTGCACAAGTGACTGGAATAAATTTTTCTGGAGTCAGTTCGCGGCCTCTTGGATTCGCTGAGCAGCGCCGGGTGCTCATCATTAGTGACGACAGAGAGCTACAGGTAAAACTTCAGGACCAAAATCAGAACGACCAAGATCGGCGGATCACAGCACAACTGAAAGAGATCAGTCGATCGAGGGTTGAAAAATCTGCATTGAACTGCCATCTTCATTCTGCGAGAGAGACGCGAGAATTCGAGAGAGATAGAGACAGACAGAGAGAGAGACAGAGAGAGACAGAGAGAGAAAGGGAGAGAGGGAGGGAGATAAAGCGAGCGAGAGAGACAGAGAGAGAGAGAGACAGATGATTCGCGGAAACTGATTGGTCCATGGCGTAGGTTCCTTCGACATGCCACCCACGCCGGCATCAATTTTGAGAACAATCGAAACGAGTGAAGCTGAAATGTTACGGAGAAAATCCACGCATGTGTTTCTTTTAGTTGAATGCAATTCAGGGTGGGAGTTTCTTTCTTCAGAGACGCAGAATGACCAAACATGCCTTTGCCCCTGAGAGTGATCAAATCCGAGATATCTGCCAGAAATTCAGTGGTGTTCGACACGGAAGCTAACCCGAAGCACATGTCAAAATAATCAATGCAGAGCCTCTGTGTGGCACAGAGATCTTCAAAACACGTAGCGCCGATTGAGTAGCAAATGTCGTTTCGAAGAACAAGAATTCACTCACTCCCTTTTCTGGTGAAGCAAGAAACAGCTTGAGTTGATCTCTGCAATCACGCTGAACCACGTACCCAAGATGAATCTGGTTGTTTCCTGCCTGACACATGTGGGCTCCATGACTGCATTCCAACGTAAAATAAAAATAAATCCTACACCGTGCAGTGCTGCTGTTTCACAGTGTCCACGTTCGGCGTGGCCACTGCACACTGAGATCTAATTCAATCAGAGATGAGTCTGGGCCCAGCGGGAGCGGGCGCAGGTGGGCCCGGCCGCTCTTCATGCGTCCCCGCAGAGTTGAGACCTCCAGCCTCTCCGCCAATAACCTCCGCCAGCTCCGCCCGCAAATGGACCTCGTTTCCGAAGGTATCTCGGAGGTTAGTTCAACTCTCTGTGCCCCGAGTGAAGTGGAATTGGCCTTCGGTTTTATGCGTCATTCTGTCTCAGATACATGTCGGATACTTCTGTGCCTTCTCACATCTCTGCTTGTCGCAGCTGCATTTTGGTGGGAACGGCCACCCACGCTGCATTAAACGGCTTTGCATTCGGGTTTGCCATTCGGGTATTTGGCTTTGCTGTCCAAAAAATGCGGAGTTGCAAGAAATGTATGAAAATTGCCTGCCTCTTCACAACAAAACATAACTGATGCCATAACCATAGCTCCCTCTTGCCTTGACCAATTTGCTTGATCAAAAAACAAAAAATATAAATTTTTATGCACACATTGTCACATTGATCCAGAAAAGGCGACAAAACATTCCAAGCAAGTACAAACTTATTTTTTGTCAATTTTCAAAATTAGGCTTTGAATCCCGACCTTACCTCACTGTGCAACACAAAAAAATGTTGAAACCAGCACTGCATTTGCCACTCATTTCTAACACAACCAAAACAGTGTCTCTTCCTGACCAAATATTATTGTTTGGTGCCAAGTGCAAACCCCTCCCCCAATCAAATTTCCAACTTCAGCCACCAAAAACCACTTTCATCATAGAAAGAACAAAAAATGTTCAGTGTTCCATTTTGTTCTTTCGAGACATGGGGCATTATTTAGGACCTGAAATGAAATAAATGAATGAACCATTGAGCCCAAAATTCATACCAAAGACCTAAACGCCAGCTCTCGAACCCAAAATATGAATTGTCTGCCTGTTTAGGGATTTTCGGCTTTCAAATCCGGATTCGCCAACAAACAGTCCTTTCACAAACGCACGGACTGAGGTCTCGCTTGTTTTGCTTGCAGATTATCAACTTGGGAATGAACAGGAACAACTACCACTACGTGCTGGGCACTTTGGTATGTTTTCTTCTTTAAGGTACATCCTTTCTGAACAGAACAAATAAATTGGACAGTCTGAGAAAAGAGGCGAAGAGGCGACCTACTCTCAAGCAGCGAGCACCCTTTTCCCGCTGTTTCAAACTCATTCATAAATCTGTGCTACCCTCCCTCTCAGAGCATGGACGAGTTGGACCTGGACGACTTCCGCTACGGCGGGGTCAACATGACTGGCTTCCGCCTCGTCGACCCGGAGGACGACAAGGTGCAGACGGTGCAGCGCGAGTGGTCGCGCCTCAACCCCAACTACTGGCGAGGCGCCGGCACCGACCGCAAAATCAAGGTGAGAAGCTGCAGTCCTCGGGGGAATAAAACAGACTTGGTTTTTGACAAAAATGTGCGTGGATTCTGAAGCTTCTGTGATTGGCGCGCGCGAAGTCAAGTTTCACTGCTGGATAATCTGTAGCTTTGTCTTGAGCTATCTTGTGACTTCTAAAACTGTTCAGAAAATTGCTTTTAAACCGCGTGAACACCCAAAACAAACGGTTCTTTTGTTCCTTGCAAACCACAGTTTATTCACATTTAAGTTCTCACAACTTGTGTGTTTGGTTCTCTTGCGTTTCCTTGTCCTTCCCTTCCTGAAATCGACTCGCATTGTCATCCTCAATCAGGTGCAGAGCATCTTCAATCTGTTTTGTATATTCCCGCTTTTTGTTCTTTCCCAAATGCCAAAGCAGACACACCAAAACACCCGTGAAGCTCAGAAATCCAGGAGAGGACACGGAAAAGTATGTTTAGCCTGTAATTACGAGTAAGAAAACACTAACGCAGAATTTTGAACCAGACATTGTTGTCTTTGGCTTGGCGTCTGTCGTTTCAAAACTTTTTGGACAAAGCTTGCCGAAACATACTTTCTGCAAGGAACCTAGCCGACCACAAACGGATGTCCACATTCTACAAATCTGAAGCCTGTTGGTTGCTTTTTTACCGACCTGAATGAATTTCTTTCTCAGTGAGTGCCTCTGCTTCTTGACTTCGTAGATCTAGAAGAATGAGGCAGATATTTTGTGACTCTGGAATCAAGAGTCCTGGAGCCTGAGTAAGAAAGACTCGAATGAAAATTCTGATGGCAGCCTGGTTTGTTGTTGTTTTGGAGCAGGCGTTCAGTCTTGCTGGACGCATAGGTCACTTGAAAACACAGACTCGCGGCTCTGGCCTGATCTCTGGCTGAGCTTGGAGAAGCCAAGTGTGCAAACAAAGCAAAAACCATCTGATTTGTTTGGAGAAAGAAATGCATTCAATGGTCATTGTCTGAAAATACAGTGTTTCAATTGTGTCTGAGATCATTTTCTGTGCTTAAACCTGGTGTTAGACCAACTGAATGTACACCTGTTCTAGAGTACAGTAGTTGGCCCACGGTAGCTCGTAGAGACAAAAGGCATTCTGTTTGTCACCAGAAACACCTGTGTACAGACGTAGTCAGTTTGACTGGTCCACCAGTAGTTTTTGTGGTCCACTTCACCAGACTGAACAAATAATCCTTGCCATGGGCTGACAATGTACAAACCCACAGACACGCCCATGCCTCAGACTCGGCTGCGTTTTTGCATCACATTTGCATCATGAGTTCTCTTGGATTTGAACGTCTTGATTTGGTTGATCTGGGTGGTTGTCCTCTGTCTAGCCCTTCAAGATGATTCTCTTTTGTCGCTCTGAATCAGCGCGTGTTCACACAAAGCGCTGAGTTCCCGTTGTCATAATTCGCCTGTTGATCCGATCTCTCTTCACAGACACTCTTGCAATTCAATGCCATAAGCTTTCCCACTGACAAGATTTACTCCTGATATGGAAAACATGTGACAGACTGAAGGCCTTGGTTGCTGGTCTGAAGGTAGAATCACAAGTTGATTTGAAAAGACAATGTCTGCACTCTGCTGATGGCGGGCGCGCGAGCTGCTCTCCTGGCTCTCGTGGTCGAGAACGCCTTTTCTTTTCAGCGCGCTGCGACCACGTGCACAAATCCTACCACTCACAATTGTATCCAAATGAGGTGAAACATACTGTAATGTACATCCTTAGGGACACCGGCAAGCCCGCGAAGCTTTACCGTTGAATGTAAGTACAGTTCCACTCTCCAAACAACAAGTATTTTCATGTTGCAATCCGGGAAATTTCTGCAGACATAGAATTGGACACGTTTGGCTGGACAAGACGTGGTTCTGGCAAACGTTTCCAATGTTCACCCGTGTAATACGTACCTCTTTTGTACATATCCACCACCCACTGACCTGTGTGCTCAAACACAAACTTCACCTATAATTTGTATGAAAGTTTTACGACTTTCATGCACAATTATAGACTCCACCTGATGAATCTACAAAAGGCAGTGAATGGTTTTCATTCCGGAGTGCCTGGATTCATCGATGACAAGGTCACAATGCTTAGCTGTGCTTAGAGCTCTCACCAGAATGACTGAGATGCACTTCGTCTTGCACAAACCAACCAGGACTTGTTGACTGTTTTCCCAGCAAAATTTTGATGACGTGGTTTCGGTCACCTTCGTAGGCGTCATATGACGTCGTGGGAATTTTTGTGGCCAAGTCTCCGAAACTTTTGCCGCTCGATTTTCGCACTGGCCAGCTCTGCAAAACAATTATCTTAAACAGCTCCACGTCCCCAACTCGGTGTGTCTGTTGCGTGCATGGTGTCTCTTCGTTGTAACGTGGAACCATGGCTACCAAGAAGACATTCTGAGTGTTGGATCAAAGTTGTATGCATTTTGGTCACCATGCCCTTTCACCACATTCTGCACCAAGAAGTTCGTGTCTTCAAAGTCATGGAACAAGTCCACGATACAACTGCTCAGAGCACTGCCTCCATCTGCATCTGCCCATCGCTCGACGCCAATCCTCAGGTCACATCAAATGAATATTTGAACAGAAGCGTGGGAGCTCTCCGCATCATGAACATGTTTCACAGATGTTTGTTTCCGCGCGTTCTTCGTTTTTCAGGTGTCAGCCACTGAAGGCAAAACGTTCACCGAAATACATTTCAGGTGCCGTGGATGCTAAAAACAAAAGACAATTTTTCATCTGACAGGAAACACCAAGATGAATGATTTTTACCCCCCAAAAATTTGAGTTTCAAGCATTTTCGAACAGAATGATGTACAATTTGCAATACTCATCTCAAACACCTCCCACAAAGCTCAATGGGCAGCCACGCTTCGCTGTGCTCTTTTGACAGTGTCACCACCGAAGGCACTGCGTATTCAGTGGTAAGAAACAGAACGTGCTGTACTTAAGTAATTTACAGCCGTCACGAGTTACTTATTGCGCTGCAGGCAATTTGCAGCCTTGTTGCTGAAGCTGTAGCGTCCATTAGCAGAACAAACAGCGAATGGGACCCTCTCGCAGGGAAAGTCAACAGCGATGCCTCAACCCACATCAACGTGGCTTTGCACTTGAGTCCTGTGAGGATCCAGAGAAGAACAGGAGAAAAGGGATGACGATCCTTGTCCCTGTCTCAATTTGTTCGCAAGTGTCTATTGGTTGTGTTTTGATTTGTTGCCGAGAGATGTTGTGAGAAAGTTTTGAGGACAAGATTGTTTGAAAAGATTCGTTGTCAAACCTGGAGGTGAAATCCTTGGACGTTTGGTGGGAGTGCCGGAGGAGCTGCTGAACAAGTCTGTGCTTTATTCGACATGTTTTTAAATGGCTTCTGGATCCCATCAGGACGTCAGCGCCACAACAGAGAGCTTTACAAATGGCAGCATTAAATATTCACGTTGTGGGGATACCCGTGTGAGATGCTGGGAGAGGAACTTGCATACATGTGTGCCATCGTCGTGTACATCTGTAGAATTTGGAATGTTACTCGCTCTTCTGTCACGGCACAAGCACTGTACATCCATTTCACGCACAGCACATATAAATTTGACTGTGTAACGCATCCACCCAGGACTCTTTGAGTTGTGTTCAGGTCGTTTTGATCTTCATGTAGTTCCAGTTGTTAAGGTTCCCACACATACCACAACGTGACATTTGGCAAGCACAAAACTGACGCTTCTTTTTGGCCGAGCAGACTGTTCAGGAATGGGTTCAGCCGGATATTCGAGATTCCCCTGGTCACAACAACTGATTCAATGCCAAACAAAATTTTGAACATTTCGCCGTCTGTTTTTTTTTTCCAAGAGCGTCTTCCAGAAACAACGTGTCTGTTTCCCATTGGTGCTTTTGTTGGCTCGGTCTGACGTGGCTGTCAGAAAACGATATCCAGGCATAAGGAGTTCTTATCTGCAGCAATATCTCGCACAGGTCCCAAGAGACGCAGATCAAACGGACTTGAGGTGCATCCAGCTCAGTTCGGTCCTTCTGACGCTGACGTCGTTTGCTCCGTGTTGCAGTTGGAGGCGGCGTTGACGATGGACGCCGTCAACGTGGTCGTGGGCGGCATCAACAGGATGTTGTCGCGCAACCCGGACGTCTTCCGAGGCACTTTCCGTCGCGGCCAGGTCTACAACAACGGGTCCCGCGGCATCCAGTGCAAAAACGACCCGCCCATTCCGTGGACGCACGGGCCCAGCATTATGCAAGCCATGAGAGACGTGAGTAATGAGTTGCGTTCTCCGCAGCCTTTCATGAGAACATTGTTTGTACGGAGGACATGACGCCTCAAGAATTCGGCTTCAAACCTGCCTCGTTTCTGGTGTAACGAAATTGTCAGACCCCGAAACCAGAAGACACGGGTGTGGGGCCCGAGTGGAGGGGCAAACCCGTGTCTCTTCAATTCATTGCAACGATTTCCATGTCAAGGGGACAGAAAACAACAAGTCTTGAGCTGCATGCTGCGTAAGAGACACCCCAACAACCATTTTCTCGCACTTTGCTATAGATTGAGTTTCAAGGGGTAACGGGGTGGATCTCGTTCGGAGATGACGGCTTCAGGAAAGACTACAAGCTCGACATCATGGAGCTGAGTCTGGACAGCGAACCGACCAAGGTGAGTGTCTTCAAACAAGGAACGATATTGAGAGAAAGACCATCCAGTGGTGAAGAGGTCTGAAGCGTTTGTCGATTCTCAAAACGGACGCCTTTTTGACTGAAAAACCGGGGGAAACGTCCTCTCCCAGAACTTTGGGCCTCTGTAAGCCACAAGGCTTTTGAGATGAAATCAGTTCGAACTGTTAGAAAATTCTTTTTCTACCCAAGTAACTTGGATTCTGCGACCGAAAGTCGGAAACTTGTTGGACACACCTTGCCAGTGTCAAGCATTGTCCTTCAGCGGATCCAGGGTGACCATGGGGGGTGGGGCTTCTCTGAGTCCGTCTTGTGGAGAGGACCCTGACACCAACTTGCACCTGCGCATTAAGATCCAGAGGAAACTCACACATTTCGGGGTTCGGAAGGCAAGGCTCTCTTGAACGCCCCTGGATCCGCTGGTGGTATGTGAGTGTGTATGTTGCTTCATAAACGTACGCTGTGGAAGAACCAACTCAAAGATGGGGTTGACGGTTGTCTACCCAGGACTCAGGAGTTGGCACGTGGCACTGAACTAGTCTCGTAGGCAGAGCAACCCATACAAGAATCCTGGTCTTCCTTTTTGAAAGAAAATTTTGTTTTACATCTCACAACAAAAATGACACCGGAAACAAAGCAATTTTCAAGTTCGTATTTTGTGCACATGTTTCTTCACAAAGTGCCCCAATTTCCCTCTTTTGTACATAGCTTTTTGCATTGGTGTAGTGATTGATACGCGTGTATGTCCACTTGATTGTATCAGGTTCTGTGTACGTAGTGTAACTTGAGTTTTGTCTGTGTATGGCTTTTCTAGATAGGATATTGGGATGCCAGACGGGGGTTAGACATCCACCCTTTGCAGAGACCCAGTAAATATCGTCCTGGACGCACTGGGAACAGTACACGAATTGTAACTTCTGTTATAGTAGGTATCTCTATCAGTTTTAGCGCGACCTAGGCTGAAGACGCTGCATTTTTTATTGGTCTCAAGGTGGGTGTGTTCGTCTTTGAAGGCTGACCCTTGAGTGTGTTCGCTTTGACGCAATGTTGCTCTCACGAACACAAACTCAGGAGCAGTAATTCGAACTCAACCACTGATACTACGGTGTTTATTCTCCTTTTTGAGGTTCTGCGTGGTTCTCTCTGTGTGTAAGATCAATATCTGGATTTTTTGTTTGCCATGTGTTTCAAAATTCTGACTTTAAATCTTTGCTTTAAATCACACACATTTGTGCCTGCTGCCACTACTGTGTAAGACATTCTGGATTGCATAGTTCTTACCTTTGAGAATTCACTCAAACTTCTTCAATGGAAAAGTTTTGTTTGACCTTGGCCAGCGGCAAGGTGGAAAGACCCGTGTTCACAACCATTGCGTTCTCCGGGACGACCAGTTGGCAGAAATTAGTGAATTCTCAATGGAGATGAATCCATCAAACATGGATTACGCAAAGTGCATCCAGATGCATAAACTGCGCTCTTTGCTGCTGCGGATAGCATTATTGCTGCAATAGCCGCATTTTCGCTCTTTACTGCGACTTGGGATGTCTGAATTGGCAAAAAACAGCACTGGGTCAAGATAGGAGCAAGCCAAATTGTACAGAGAAACAAACAAATGAAAGAAATTCTTTCTGGGTGTGATCGGGAAAAGAGATTTGGTTCAGCTTGTAACGGCCGCTTGCATCCAGCGCTGGACTCTGCATTGTCTCTTCAAGTTGTAGCTGTACAGGAAGGCGTGAGGTTGAAGTTGATGGACCAAGGCGCACTTACCAGAAGCTGCTGCGTGCATGCCTCTTCCCTGTTTACTGTCTCCACTTGATTCTTTGTCACTGTGCACCAGCTGGGTTTATGGTTTGGCTCTCTTTATCACCACCACTACCTTCTTCTGTCTCTCTTGCGTTTTGGTCAGATTGGCACGTGGAACCCAAGCAAAGGTCTGGTAATAGACCGCGTGCGCCAGGGGACGGGGCCGCCGGCTGAGGACGAGCGGAACCGAACTCGCGTCGTAACGTCCATAATTGTATGTACCTCCGATCCTCGCTCGCTCTATCTCTCACTCTTTTGTGATTTTGGCCTTTTCACACAGGCTTGATTTCTGCGATTGGGGGCAAAGCGCACACAATTTATTGTGCCTTTTTCACAGTCGCAGAGAAGCTTGTTTGTGCGAAAAACAGCTTTTCTGAATCACCATGTGCGTTCGACTTGTTTTCAGCTCTCACAGTTCAACATCCGTTTCTGTAGCGTGCACTTTTCAGAACACGTGGCATCTTTACAACTCTACCGGCAAATGGAATGTTCAGTATTTTTTGTGGAACACACACAAAGAGGTCAGCAAATTTCGGCAAAATGTTTCCACAGTGTCTGAAAAGCACACGTCTTTGTTTTCTGTGAACAAGCTCACAGAAGACATCGCCGAGGGAAAGCAGACTTTCAGTGCATTTGCAATTTTAACTTTTCCTTCCTTTTCATACACATTGCGCATTTCCTCTTCTCAACTTTTCGATCGCCTACGAACTGCTGCATTTTTTCATCTGCGCATTTCCGCGTATCTGGAACGCAAAAGCTGCGCTCTGCGCGTTTCGTATTTTCCAAAAGAAAGAAAATTCTTCCGCTGAACATGCCGGTCGTGATGATTCGAGGTAGTCCAGAGTATTGTCGAATTTATCAGTAGATTTGCACAACAAAAAACGCAGGGAGTGAGGAATGTCATCAACGCACAAAACCAAGGCTCGCTCAAACGACAAGTGGCCTTTGAACGGGTTCGAACAAAAAAAGGAATGCCTTGAGAATGTCTGGTGGCAGTCCGGGTTCTTACGTGACAGCGTGATGTCCAGTTGGGCCACTGTATTATGATGATAAGCCATCGCGGCATTCGGGTCATCTTACCAGGTCAAACTGCCTGACCCCACCACGCAATGAGACCAAATTTGACCAAGCTAGCAACAAATGACCGTGGTCTGAATGTGGAGCAGCCATTGTTTTGACACAGGCACTAAACCAGCTCCAGAATGCTGGTCAATTGTGACCTGGCTCGACTGAACGTGACCTTGATTCGTTCCGAAGAAAGAACGATTTCATTCACACCCAGCTAAAGATCTGTCCCCCAACTTCGCACTCACTAGAAGACCAGTGAACAGACACGTCAAATCTTTACAGTACCGGTGGTCCCAATAAACGTATTGAAAGAATATCGTACCTGAACCAGCCAAGCACAAGAGTGCGTCCAAGCCTTCTCTTTGTTTGGCCTCCTCAACTGTTCTCCGCTCACTGTTTCAGTCGAAGCCGTACCTCCAGATGAAGAAGCAGGACGAGGACGGGGAGCCTCTCGTCGGAAACGCCCGCTTCGAGGGCTACTGCGCTGACCTGGCCACCAAACTGGCCGTCCTGCTCAAGATCGAGTACATCATCCGTCTCGTCAAGGACGGGAAGTACGGAAACAAGAACCTGGACGGAACGTGGAACGGCATGGTCGGGGAGCTCACGAGGGAGGTGAGTGTTGTAAGGACCATATATTAGTGACAAGAATGCGGGTACAAGCCGGGGTAAAAGAGTAACAGAGGGCAACAAGTAAAGCTGCAAAGGTAAAGCACAAGGTCCCAGATGGTGAGAAGGAAGAGGCGAGTTCAAAAATGCTCAGGGCACAGAGTTGACTCTCCTCCACTTGTGGTCAGACTCTAAAGGCTGACTGGTGGTTATCGGACCCGATCACCAAGCTGGACACTGCGACAAGAGGTCAGAACTTATGTGTTTGGCGAACCGGACACAACGGATACCCGTACACGCAGGATTTGACGCGGATAAGCAGAGGGCTGAACAGTATCACTCTGTACGAGTACAGGCTCAATCATTCGTTCGTCTTGGTTCTCAGGCCGTTGTTCACTTGTCCGGACCAAAACCATTCGCGTTTGTTCTGACGTTGTCTTGAAACACTGAAATCACCAAACAGTTGCCATGGCGGCGACTGACGCTTTGGCGGTGTCGGCGTGAAACAATGCCCCGAGGCAAACTGCCTCTCCCTGCACAAATACTCGATGGTCATCGAGTATTTATGCCTCCCCTCCATTTTCACTTGATTTTGTCATCCCTAAGGCAATGTGCCCCTGTCAGAGTGAAAATGGCTTGCAGAAAAGTAGGATGAGCCATTTTCCCTCTGAATGGGGGCAGTTTCACCCAGAAACACCGCCCAACTGTCCGGCAGGCATTTTCACTCTGAATGGGGGCAGTTTCATGTGAAAATGCCCCCCCCCCCCGCTGGGTGAAAGAATGAAATTCTGAGTAAAACTGCCCTGTCATGTGTGAAAATGCCTCTGTTCTGGAGAGAATATGCCCCCATACAGTGGCAAAGTGCCTTGTTACTGGTGGGGCAACATAAATTGACAGGGGGCACTTTCCATTGAAGTCAAAATGCCCCTGCGCCATTTTCACTCGACGACCGTCGAGTATTTGTGCAGGGAGAGGCAGTTTCCCTCGAGGGGCATTTCCCCACTCCAACAGCGCACGAAAGCAAAGCACGTCGTTTGTTTCACAACAGATCGACGGCAACTGGGTAGGAGCTCAGCAACCATTGCCAGTTTCATTGCCATTTTGTCCTTGACGTGGTTGACTGGTGTTGTCTCGTAATTCTGGTTTGCAACCTGACGGCGCACGATGAGTGGGGTCGCAGCCTGCATTTTGAACCGTCTGAAAGAAGTTGGGTTGGGGGCGGAAGTTTGTGCTCCAGCTCTGTGAGACAAACACAGAGAACATGTTTCAGCTGGGTGTTTGACTCTGGGGAACCAGACCTTCAGCAACACTCGAAAAGCTTGGCCACGGCAATGACAAAATGGGAGTGAAGCTGACTATGGCAACAAACGCTTCGATGGGCATTGCCAAATGTTGCAGGTATTTGACAATGGCAGATCGATCTATCACTATCAAAAACTTGCAGCACTTTGAGATGACTTCAAACTACGTACTGTTTGTTCTTTTCCTTTGGACTCCTGCTGACAACAAAAATTTTGATTCTTTCGTGGGCGCGTAGTGCAAGTAGTCTTGCCCAAGCTGGAGTCGAGCTGTGTCCGTCTTCTCTGAACAATGAACCAGTCCGCACACCACAAGGAAAGCGTCTCGTTTCTTGCATCGGCCTCGACGATCTGTATCTGCATGAAGTACTGTTTGAGCATGGACTAAGTCAAGAAAGTCCTGAATAACATTAAGAAAAGGTGTCCAGTCCACACCACTGAGTCCGTAGTTCAAAAAGACGCCACAGCACCAAATGATGTCGCGCAAAGTTATCTTGAACGGATAATCGCTCAAACCTGTTTTAGCTTTTGGTGCTGGACTTGAATCCAATTTGTCGACCTGAAAAGCATTTGTTTCGCACGGTGGAATGCAAACTGATTTCAACACACGTGTTGCTTGTTGTCTCGCTCGCAGGAGGCGGATCTCGCCCTGGCCCCGCTCACCATCTCCTCGATGCGAGAGCGCGTCATCGACTTCTCCAAGCCGTTCATGAGCCTCGGCATCTCCATCATGATCAAGAAGCCGGAGAAGCAGAAGCCGGGCGTCTTCTCCTTCATGGCTCCCCTGTCCAGTGAGATCTGGATGTGCATCATCTTCGCCTACCTCGGCGTGTCCGTCGTGCTCTTCCTCGTCTCCAGATTCTCGCCCTACGAGTGGCAGATCGAGGACTCCGTCAACGGACCCACTTTCACTAATGATTTTACCATGTTGAATTCACTTTGGTTCTCTCTCGGTGCTTTTATGCAGCAAGGATGTGATATTTCCCCAAGGTTTGTGTATACCTGACTACCGTAGTCGCCAATACGTACGCATTTTCGGTCGCCTGCATGCATGTTTATTTACTTTTTTGGAAAAATTCTGGCCAAACCTTCGAAAAGAAAGCGAATGCTTATCTATCTGCACAAGAGCTGCGAGACCGTGGTATTCGTTGGCCAGGGTTGGTCATATAAGTCTTCATTAAATTAGGTCTTCTTGAGTTCACATACTAACCTGTACATCTTGCACCCCTGAATACTCTTAACCGGCGTCTGAATGACCCTTGACCTCGGCTCTTCCCTCGATACAGATGGCATCGCCCTTGTGTGTATTCAGTGGTGGTGCCATCCATCAATGTTATTGATCCCCCATTCTGTACAAACTGTAGTCACTGTCTCCCTCTTCACCCTTCCACGTGCTGCACCCAACACCCTGCTCCTTGTCTTCAGTGGAATGCCCTTCGTGTATGTGTGTGAATAGCTACTCTTAGATCAAATAGTGCGTCTATGAATCTCCCAAATTATCTTCCTCCTGACAAGGACATGATAAATACCTTTGTTTTGTTTAGCTTTGTTGTCATGTACGAGTACATCTCTGCTGAAGTCAATCCTCGAGAAATGGAGGGATGAATGATTTGGGACTGAGGTCCAACGTTACAGACCGAGCTTTCTCCATTCCTTTCCCACGTACTTCCTCTTGCTATATTCCTATCACTGAAACCCTCAAAAAAGAAATGGTTGAAATTCCTTCTACCTGTCGCAATTGCAAAAGAGACAAACCAGATTCCGTTTTCAACACTCGAGCTTTCGAAGGCTCCATTGTTTTGTTGATTTCTTCATCTCGAACAGAACTTTACAGACGCGTTCGGAAATCTGAATCCGAACTTGTCGCCCAGGCGTCTCAGTTTTCTCTGTATCGTGGCAACAATTTCTGTCGTACTGACTTGGTTGTTGTAAATAACATAGAATTGCTACACAACTACTGTTATATACCAAGGTATCTAGTGTTCTGTTTGAAACTGCTGACACCAAATATGAGTGAATTCCACAGTTCATTAATCAATGTTTAATACTGTGATTCTCTAGGACAAGAGTAATACCTAGCCAGAGGCACTCAAATGCACACATCGGTGAAACACACGTCCTTTTTGCAGTTAAAAGTGCACTCTATAGTGATGAGATCCAATGTTCATGTGAAGGCACCTCTGCATGGCCAGTTTGACAGGAGAAAAATTGGCACTGCTGCGACTGTGTCCTTGACGGATAAGCCATCACTAAAGGGTGTACAGAAAGCTGTGCATAACGGGCGTGTGATTGACGGGTGTGTAGTTACTCACCATTGCAATTGGAGCACTCACAACTTGCACTCTGTGTCCGACTGACCGCGCGAGCAGTCGCCCACACAACACTTAGTCCAACATGCAAACAACGCTCGCTCACCGCTCGTTGGTTTGTTCCTTCTTCCCCCACTCGAATCACCACTATCTCACTCTTTATGAACCAGTCCAGCAACAGCAAAAAGAGACTCAAAATTACGACACATTGCATCGATCACTGTATTGTGTATTTGCTTTATTGTAGAGCGAGTTATTAGCAAGTGTTAACATTACACAGTATTTGTGGATCTGCACCAGTTTTCGTAGCAACAAGGACACGAAAGAGTACAGTGTATTCACAACGGACGTGGTTGCCTTGACAACATTGATGATATACAATTCTAACTTTTTTAATGAACCTAGTAATGATCAAAAAGTGGAGATTAGCATGACGTGCTTGATTTTGGTGACAAACATCACTCTTTTGAACACATTTGTTCAACGAGTCACAATTTTGTGCCAGTTTGCGACTCTCCGTCAATTTTTGGAGAGTCTCTTTTCGCGCTCGAAAACTCTTGTTGCCAATTTGGAAACTGCAGGAAACCACTTCCTTTTTATATTTTCCAAAGAGAGATGATTTTTTCTTGTGATACTGTTTATATCTAGCTGGTCGTGTGTGTGTTTTTCACGCCAATTTGCCCCCTATTTGCAAATGGACAAGACAGTGCCCCACAACTACCACCACCACCACAGTTCTAAAAAGACCATGCGCGACCGTAAAATGTGTACGTTGCAGACTTTTAACGGTCAATTGATACACCTAATTTTGTAGAAATATCACTGCTTGGTGCTAAGGGCATTTTACGGTTGGGCGCATGAGAAGCGCATGATTATGTATTTTGTTGAAAAGAAATATTGAGGGACTTTGCGCAACCAGAAGCAAAAGCGGTAAAAAGCTGTAAGTACGCGAGAAGCAAGAAAAGTGAAGGAAAGAGATTTTCATATAAATTTTTACTTTTCAAATTTTTGCCTTCATATACATATATAGCACATTTATTATTGCACTTTTTGGTCACTTGGAAAATAATTTGCTTTTTTGCATTCATACTTTAGCATATTTTATTACGATAGATTTAGGCACATTATTTTTTGACAAAAACAGTACAAGCGTATGTACAAATTATATCATCAATTTTGCCAATTATTTGGACACCAAGTATGTTGGATATGATCACATCATGTCGAGTAAATACTGAACATGCTTTCAACTGACGATAGAAATTTACACATCCACAGTGAGTGGCGCGCCAAGTTTGACTCAACTTGCTCATTGGGAGGTCACAGAGTGCAAGTTGTTCTGTTTGCCTGAGCTCTACATGTCACAAAAAGCAGTTGGACAGGCCAAATATGTAGCCACGTTCCTTTGACATCTCTCCTCTATTGAATATATTTTCCCATGTTTTATTTCTTTTGTTTTCTCGTGTGCTTATTTGTTTGTATTTTTCGATCATCATCACCTTGATTGCTTCGTTAACTTGATTGAGTATGTCACAAATCACCGTGATAATTAAGAAGCTGTCTTTCTGTCTTCCATATCTTCCCTTGCTTTTAGTGCTGCACGGTCTGACATACTTAGTGTTAGAAAAAGCGCACTGTACATTCAGAATCAGGGACAAACAACTTGGGCCTCCAATCTGGAACAATCCTACGTGTATTCTTTTGAATACCTGTGGCGAATTCAATTGTTGTACAAGAAGCCCAAATTGGAATTTGGCGCGCGGCTTTGAATTGCGTTTCTTTTGTTTGAAGAAAACCAACACGAACGTCTGAAAGAAATGTTGAAAAAGTACCCATTTTGAAAACAAGTTTCGGAGTACACGTTTGTTGTTGTGGTGCGCTTCATGCTGAGGTTTCTGTCAGTCAGAAAAGACCTTTCGGTTCACATTCGGAGAATGACGTCTCGGAAAATGCCAAAGAAAAAGCACAACAGGGATCCAGACATGTTTGCACAACTTCAAAACACTGCAAAATTTGAACAATCCAAAAGATTTCCTCAGTCGGTTTCATCATCAGCGGCACATTCCGACATCAAATGCAAGTCCGGACACCCAGTGCACCAGAATCAACTGTTCACAAAAAATTCAAAACATCTGACCTTTAAGATTTTGGCATTGCCAGAAACCTTCCTTTTCAATAGTTGCTGTACATTTGTGCTTTCTCCTTTTCAGGGCACACACAATCAGACTCCTGAAGGCAATGGCATTGTTGAAGCGCTGCTGTTGATGCTGTTTGCTTGTGTGTTTACAGGTCAATGTCCGGCAGAGTGGTGGGCAGCGTGTGGTGGTTTTTCACACTCATAATCATCTCATCATACACCGCCAACCTGGTCAGTGTGGAGCTGCATCGTCCTTTGGCGTGGGAGAAACCCCCACCAAGCCATGATTTCGGACAATCTTTGTTGAGACCAATGAAGCACTGTGTGCAAGTTTCTCCTTCTGTTGGACGTGTCTGCAGCGCCGTCTCCACAGCTGACATATCCAAATCGCTGTGAGGACGGCGCTGCCGAGTACCACGATGACAAATGGTCACCCCCTGCACTCTCTTCGACAGGCCGCTTTCTTGACGGTCGAGCGCATGTTGACCCCGATCGAGTCTGCTGATGACCTTGCCAAACAGACGGAGATCCAGTACGGAACTCTCGACTCCGGTTCCACACAAAATTTCTTCCGCGTACGTTGCAATAACAAAATTGTTCCCGACAACCAGTTTGTGATGCGGATACCAAAGCCATTGCACTGCAGAACCTGGCGCTTCAACCTGAACACTGTGTTGCGTATTTCAGACAAGCAAAATTGCGGTGTACGAGAGGATGTGGAAGTTTATGGAGTCTGCAGAGCCCTCTGTGTTCGTGAAAACGACCGAGGAGGGCGTGCAACGTGTGCGAAACTCCAAAGGTAAGCTTTACGTTCTTTCTAAATACGAACACAAGGCAGCAGTCAGGGCAACTGTTAGTTTGGGAACTGTTTTGGAGCAGAGGAAATACGAGTAACCCAAGCGGTTTGGCTTTGGTGGCAGTCTCGTTGTGACAAGAACTTTCCTGTCCCCTCCTCAGGTAAATACGCCTTCCTCTTGGAGTCCACAATGAACGACTACTACAACCAGCGCAAGCCGTGCAACACAATGAAAGTTGGAGGCAACTTGGACTCCAAGGGCTACGGTATCGCCACGCCTCTGGGCTCCGATCTCAGGCTAGTATTCGGAAAAGACGCTTTTGTCTTTGGTTTGGTGATTCGTCCTTCCCAAAGCAGCATTTTCGCGGCTCAGCTGAGCTTCTCACCTCGCAGCGTTCATCTTTGCTTGACCCATGTTTGTGTTGGCGGTGGTGGATGTGGATCGGTCGTGGGCACAAATTGTGAACTGCGGACTTGTCACAATCTTCAGTTCAGTTGCTGCATTTCAAAGCCGTTGCTGAAACATTCTCACATCACTGTAGCTGAAATGGAATTGTACGATGTCATGACGTGGGTAGTGGAATAAGGTCGCGTCACCCGGTGTGTGTGAGCCGACCAGATTGCGCTGCGACGCATCGTGCACGCGATGCGAGGCTCCACTCTCCTCAGAGGCTTTGTGTGTGCTGAGTTCTCGGTAAACCAGCAAGAAAGACCTGTCCGTCTTGGCCCGTAACAGCCTTGTTTCTTGAAGAAAGAATCTGTGCCCAAAACTGAAGAAGGGACATGAGGATATCTCCAACTTTCAAGGTGATGTTAGGTCGCTCGGGATGCACAACCTCTCCGAAAATGCGTATCCACTTGTCGTGTGGAACAGGCGTGCAATCCAGCTTTCGTCAGAGAGCTGAGTACTCGGAGCAACTGATTCAGATGCACTAAACGAAGCTGAAGCTATTCTCTGAGTCAGCCCCGATACCAACCATAAAGCTATGTGTACCACTCCAACCCTTCGCAAGTACCTTCTGAGGACTGAAAGAGTGGTTAGTTTTTTGTCAAGGAACCAACAGTACCCAAGGGTGTGTTTTCTCTCCATCCAGCACAGCCTACACCAGAACCAAGGCTGTAACACTGTGGTGCAGTGAACGAGTGACGTTCACTGCGGAGTGTGCGAATAGCGCTTCCGGAACGGTCGAGCTGTACACACACAAAACACTGGCCACTCCATGGTTGATCAAAAATAGCTCCATGGAGCTCGCGGTGATTTGAGGAAATTTCAGTTGCTCTGATTTGGCTTGCTCTGATTTGGCTTGCTCTGATTTGGGTCACTCAGATTTGGCTTGC
>JAAUXT010116707.1_pt1 | contig 36696 bp, 37 predicted proteins | sample 7278171 | NCBI WGS metagenome assembly JAAUXT01 (sample SAMN14350112, study PRJNA611818) | marine sediment metagenome | isolation source: surface marine sediment (1.8m) | place: French Polynesia: Moorea | collected 2018-08 | reverse complement strand
AATGTGTAAAAGTTCCATTTGGTCAAATTTGTTCCATTTGGGTATGTACTGAATGAGTTCACAAGTTGTGAATATCAAGTGAAGAAAGTAAGAATTTTGACAAAAAAGTGAGCCAAATCTGAGCAAGCCAAATCAGAGCACCCCAAATCAGAGCAACCCAAATCAGAGCAAGCCAAATTAGAGGCAATGAAATTTCCTCAAATCACTGCAAGCTCCATGGAGCTATTTTTTGGTCAAAATAGGATTCTCAGTATAAGAACACAACAGGAAAGAGAAGCAGGGCTCAAGGCAAAACTTATGTCAAAATTCCAAATTCTATATGGGTCTCCATGGCAACCAACTAAGCAACCAGATGAAAATTGCTATAACACAGCTTCTAATTAAGATAGAGCTTTGATATTTAGTTCATATAAAAGGTCTTTGAAAGCACTTTATAGATCCTACAATTTGGTTACTTGGCAAGCATTTCCTGAGCAACTTTTTACAAATTTTGGTTCCATAGTCAACCAGCCAAGCAACAGGTTATATCTCAGCTTCCAATTGAGATGAAACATATGCTACTCGGGACTTCGCGCTGCAGTTGCCTTGAGCACTGCTTCTTGTTTCTATCAATTGGTTAAACTGGCTGAGGAAATAGAATTGAGGATTGAGGAAATAGAATTCTGGGAAGAAATGAATTTTCCCACTTCTGTCAATTTCACAGGACGAAGATTTCTTGCTTTCAATTTGTCGTGTTTCCGCTTCAGACTTCACAAGACGAACTCCAATGCAGTGCTCGCTGGTTGGCGAGTGAGAAATATGGCCGTAGGAAGAGCAGTGCTTATTAGTTCATTCGGCAACTGTGAAACGCACACGCATCGAGGAGTAATTTTCGCCTTTTAGTTGACATCAAGACATTTTTCAAGGCGGTAAGACCACAGCTATGATTGTTCTTTATCTGCGTTTGTCTTATGTGGAGTATTTGAAGGGTCAATGTCAAGTTTTGGATAAGTGCCTGTATTATCGCCCAGAAAAGATGTGCACTTCCCGCCGTCGTCAGTCATCCTGCATTGCCTTTCAGTTGGTGCTCCTGCCATGAAATGCCCAATCAACAATTTATATGACTTTTGCGTTGTGCGTGTTGCAGCTACGATGGCGTTCAGTTTTGGTGGAGCTGGCGCTGGTGGAGGTGCTGGCGCCGGCCGAGGTTTCTCGTTCAACACACCGGCTGCTACAACCAGCGCTGCGACTGCTCCAACCGGCGGCTTCTCCTTCGGAGCGACGCCCGCCGCGACCACGACGGCGTCCACAGGTGATCTGCGCCTCAACGACAATATTATTCGTCGACAGATTATCCGAAGGAACAATTGAAATTCGCTTGTATACATGCATGTTTGATGTCAACAATATTCTTGTTCTTTAGGATTTTCTTTCGGAGCGCCAGCAGCATCCAAACCTGCAGTTGGAGGTGGCCTCACATTTGGAACACCGAGCACTCAGCCAACACTGCAGGTGACGAAGCCGGACGCACCCGCAGGGACAGGATTGGGCACGGGTAAGTGAGGTATTCCAAAATCGATTGAAACACCTGACCCACGAACAGGCAAATGCAAAGCATGCTCAGACGCCCTCTCATGGTGGAGACACTGAAATTTTGAACTTGAGTGCCTCCTGCCCCCAATAAAATATTGCATGTGCCCCCCCCCCCCCAACGGAAAATTTTGGATTCTGCTAAAGCCTTCGTTGTTCCTGCACGTCCTCGCCAGAAACTAAATCTTTGTGTTCCTCCTTCCCCGCAGAAAATCGTTCGATCGACTTGGTTCCTGCCCTTATTGGACTTGCCCATTTGCGTGCACAGCATCGCCTGCCAAGATGCAGACTGTTCATTGGCTTTGCAGTGCTTCAAACAAGATCATTTCCTGTTGGCTTCAGGTGGATTCTCATTCGGCGGTGGCGGACAAACCGTAGCGGCAACAGCAACCGGCACCGGATTCGCGCTTGGTGCGGCCGCGACATCAACAGCGCCCACTGGTGGCCTCTCATTGGGTGAGCAAATTGGGACGCACCAACTCCCGACAAAGCTGAGGCCTCAAATCGTTGTGGATTCCAATTGTCTTGAACCACAGGAAGTACGTGACCAAGAGGGTCGTTCTTGACGTTACGGACTCTGTTCTTTTGTCAGGATTGAAGATGGGAGGGACGTCGACTGCAGCTGCCCCCGCGACGACAGCGGCTGCAGCACCGACGCTGGGCACGGCCGCGCCGCTGCAGTTGGGTGTCGCCAAGACGTCCGTCTCCACAGGCTTCACGCTGTCTGCTCCAGCCAGCACAGCAGCCACTGGACTCAAACTCGGCGGTCAGTTTGGTGCTGCACCGGTCAACTTCGTGCTCTGTTTGCTCATTCACGCAGAGGGAATGTGTGTGTGTGTGTGTGTGTGTGTGTGTGTGTGATTTTCATTCTTGACGTGCGCATTGCAGCTGCTGCCCCCGGCACTGGCCTCGCACCGGCGGCAGGACTCGGGGCTGGGTTCGGAGCCACGACGAGCGCAGTAACAACCAGCAGCACCACAGGGTTTGGTCTCGGCACAATAACCACCGCTGCGGCAACGACGACCACCAAACCGCTGACATTCGGAGCCACAGCAACAGCCGCCAGCACGACAGCAGCTTCTCTGTCAACCGCAACTTCCACGTAATGTTTTTAGTTCCACATTACTTGGCACACACTGTGTGGTCTCCGCCTTCCACCCAAATCAAGTGAAGTTCTGTGAACCAATGTCTGGAATTTATTGGCTTGATATTTGACTGACACACCAGAACCGAATCAGCGCTCGACACGTCAATCTTTTCATCCCCACAGGGGTTTATGATTTCAGCATTTCCATTTGTTTCTGACACCAAGGTGCAATTTGAAACAACGGTGAACTCATACTCAAGAATGCACACCCCTTTCTTTTGATGAGCAAGTTTTGGGGTAAAATGGTGCGTATTCCACGTGCTTCACGCTGACTCCGGCAGGTGTCGCCTCTCTCTTCAGGACGGCGTCGGCAGCAGCGGCTCCCACCATGAATTATCGCCAGTTGGAAGAAGGCATCAACAAATGGACCATCGAGCTTGAAGAGCAGGAAAAGATTTTTCTTCAGCAGGCCACTCAAGTCAACGCATGGGACCGACTGTTGATTGACAACGGAGAAAAGGTGAGAAAACTTGTGTGCATGGTGAGCCATGTCTGATGAACGAGACGCAACAGGGTTGTATTTTTGGGAGGTGCGGCCATGGTTCTTTCATTCCCGTGAAAACGCTGCGTTATGGTCCGGGTTTCAGTTGGGAATTGAATCTCTCCGTTTCTGCAGATCACACAGTTGAACACGGACGTGGAGAGAGTGAAGATCGACCAGCAGCGCCTGGATCACGAGCTCGACTTCATCTTGGCGCAGCAGGGAGAACTCGAGGCTCTGCTCGGTCCCCTCGAAAAGTCCATTGAGCAGTTGCCACCAGTGAACTACCAGCAACATGCCAACCCGGAGCGAGAACACACGTGAGTGATGCTTGACATCTGTCCGATCATTGTGTTGCCAAACACATTCAAGGTGTTTTCGGAGTTGGGAATCGGTACTTCAAACATCTTGATTTTGATTTTGATATTTTCTCGCCAGGTACCAATTGGCAGAGAACATTGACGCCCAGTTGAAGAGGATGGTGCAGGACCTGAAGGAAATCATCGATCACCTCAACACCGCCAACAGCAGTCAGGACGGCACTGACCCGGTAAATCTGTCGCTTCTTTCTTGGTTGATCGCGTTCAGATTTTCTCCATTTTGTTTCTCTCATCCAGAGTGTCAGCTTTCTTTGTGTTCTTTGAATGACAACAAACCTGCCTGCGTTACAGGGATTTCTCGAAATTCAGTTGACTTTGTATCGGTTTCAGGTTCACCAGATAGGAAAGATTTTGAACGCGCACATGGACTCTCTTCAGTGGGTTGACCAGAACACAAGTGAGTGTGTCTCAAAGTTTCTGGTACGCGTACATTTTGTTCATACCCAGCGATTTGCAAAGAAAATGGGAGCGTGAATTGCATGTCTCCAGCAAAAGAGCTTCAACAGCAAGCACAATCTCACGTACACAACACCCGCACACACACACACACACACACACACACACACACACACACACACACACACACAACCTGCTACAGAGCTGTAGCACGGGGAGGGGTCGGGTCCAGTCGGACCAATGCGTACAAAGACCCTCGCATTCGCTGGACTTGTGTCAACATTGACAAGCCTTCTGGTTCTGAACATTACTTGGAACTGTGAGTGACGCCGTTGTGATTTGTTTCAGGTTCTCTTCAAAGAAGAGTTGATGACGTTGCCAAGTTGGCTGAACTGAGACGCAAGGAACAGGAGCGAAACTTCAGACTGGCCTACGATTGAAAACGGAGACTTTCCAGTGGATTGTGATTTTCATGAATCAAGAGTTCTTGCGCGCTATGATTGAGACGTATGAGTGAGAGGAAATAAATTTGTGTTTTGAAACTTGAAATCACTCGTTGTGATCGAAGTCTTATCAACAAAAGGTGCAAAAGCGCGCAGTCTTCCGGCTCCATGGCCTATTTGCGCCACCCGAATCACCACGCGTTGGCTTCAAAATTGCAATGTTGCCATCTTGGATCGAATGCCAGCAATCTGCCAATGAGTTGCTGTTCGGGTTTGCGTCAATCGCTGCCTCCTGGATTGGTAAATCGGACGCCAATTGCACAACCCGAACCTCAACAAGTGTGAACCCGCTCAGACTTGGAATTCTAGATACACCGCAGAGTCGTCCAGCTCTTTCTTGATCGAGTCAAGATTGTGAGATTCCGTGGCATGTTCTTTTGAAAAGATCACCTTGTCCAACAAGATCTCAGGGAACAGCTGTTTGATCAGGGGTGCCGTACACAACCGATTTGATGAAGACCCGAGTCGGTGATAATTTTCCTCGACGAAAACTTTTTTGATCCACAGACATTTTGCGTGAAGTCAGACGCAAAAAGCGGAACGAAGAAGTTTTTGTTGAATATACAGCACAATAGTGTTCCACTTTATTGTCAAAGTAACAAATGAGCCACTGGGACAATGAAATGAGCGTGAAATCTCGACACTGTAAACAAAATCCTCGAAATAGGGAGGGTTTCTGGCGGACAGGTGGAACAGAATGAACGAGTCTGCGGGAAGAAAAAATGTCCGAAAAGTCAAACGAAACGAAGCAAACATTGCATTCGTCTACCAACCATCCAACCGAGCTTCACACCAAAGTGTCACACCAACACGACGCAGTGCTGTAACGCAGTGTTGTGACTTTCTGTGCTCGAAGGGACAAAACTCGGGGTCTGATCAACACACCCACCAGCGTTCGCCTGCGGGGAACTTTCGTACGCGAACACGTCTCGTTTCTCAAACATTTTTGACATGCCAAAAGAGTCCACCCCCTTTGTTTCCCCGACACGATCAAACTGACAACAGTGAACATGTTGAATAATGATTGTTCTGCGTTACAACCGCAGGAAATAGGTTGTGCAAGCATAAGAGGTCAGACATATTCCAAGTTGCTTTCACAGTAAATGGTTATGAAGACCCAAATCAAGGCTATGGTGCAAAACATGTGAAGTTTGATCACAAAAGATCAGCTGCCAGTTTCAAAGTGAGTTGCCGTTCAACTCTCGCATTCTTCTGACAAACACGAGTTGCACGTGAAGTACGAGGTGGTATCCACATATTCGTATCGCTGTCATGATCAGAGGCATCATGACAGCGATACGAATATGTGGATACCACCTCGTAGCATTCCCAAAGCCTCGTTGGAAATTCTTCAATAGATGTGAAGCTAAATCCTTAATTTTCTAGTGCAAACGTTTCACTATTTTAAGCACCGTTCAAAATACGTGGAACCCACGTAACCTCCTCGCATGGATTTGGCCACGTTTTGTTCAAACAAACGTCTATTGTTCTGTAGCACTTCAGCAGCCTCTTTGTTGAGTGGATCTTCGGGATTCGGTTCCTGCAACAACAAAAGTATCGTGAGCAATAGGATCCAGAGCAGAGAGCGGAAAATGAGACATGTAGAAAGCACACACGAACATCGGAGTGTGCAGAGAACAACACCAACCAGAAACAAATACTGCAGTCCGTACACGATGGAGTTTATTGTCAGCACGGGTTTCCAGTCTTCTCTGCAGACAAAAAGGTCACAGTTTACAAAAAGAGATGATTCAACAAAGTGATCATTCAACACGGATTTTCTGAAACAAACTGTTCATGTTTTCAACAACCACAACCACAACTGTGCTTGACTGACCTCAAGATGTTAAGGCAAATGTTTCCTTCCAGGTCAATGTTTGGATGGTATACCATTGTATCACATTTCACTTTTGGAGGTTCATGTGGGTAGCCCTGACCAACTTTGAAGCTGAACACAAATCGACCGCCTCTGTAGAAACCCTGAAAACCAGAACGCAAGTGGTGATACCAAACAAGCGCACGACGAGAATTTTGAACTGCACCATCGTCACTGATGTCGCTTTCTCAAACCACACTATTGTTTGTCACAATGTCATCAGACAGTGTTGCAAATTACGATTCAGACCAAATGACCACTGACCCTGCTGGGATCAATCTCCCAACAACAATCGTTCGCTCACCTCATCGGGAGAGATGATCAGCTTGAAATTCAAGAGATCGTCCGGGTCCGGAAAGTCCACCTGACACGTCTTTGGCAAGCTCAGCTCATTAATGTCTGAAAACACAAAACGCCAGTTCTCTCAATGGTTTCACAAAGTGTGCGACTGTTTTCCATCAAAAAATGTTCAAATGGTGAATGAACTCGAATGAACTTGTTTGTGAACCACGCCTAGAATCTGGTCAGTCACCTCTTGTGGCACATTGCGTCACGAGAATATAATCACGCAAAACTAGTTTTGATTTGCATTGCTCTGCCTTGAAAAGTCCAAAACTCGGGGAAAAAATTTGATGAACACCATTGTTGTCGTAGATACACAGATACTCGCTCACAGAACTGTCTCGAAGCCTCGCAACGTCTTTCTTTTGGTCTTTTGTGATTTGTTCCGGATTTGGAATGGAAAGTGTTGATTCTGAAAAATCACCTTTTGTTATTCTCAGCTGAGCAGCAGATGACTTCTTTTGGCCCATGCCAGACTTTCCGTTCGGATCTGTCCCATCTTTCTTTTGTTGTTTCAATGAAAATAGCTTTATCATTGTCCCTTAAAGACGGAATTTTTTCACGCTGACTGTTTAACAGAACAGAATCTGAAAATCGAGGAATTAGTTTCTAAAGAAAATGTGCTTCGTACGTTGTGCTGACATCTCCATTATTCCAGAGAAAAATCCACAGCAAAATGAAAAAAAAACCATTAATTTTATATATCTGTTTCAGTTACTGATCTCTACGATGAGAAAATAAATCTGATTTTCCTCTGTGCAAATTATTTATAAACTAAGCTCCTGACGTCTGTTCTGTAGAGTTTGACCCAATTCCAAAACGAGGAGCGAGTTGAGAACTTAACGGGTGAGGTGTTATCAAAAGGGATGTTGCTGTTTGTAGCTGGCATGTTCCGACGTAGGTCAACCTGTTGACATGTAGGACAAGCACATTTCTCAACTGTCTCAGGGTGAATGCAAGAAAGACCAGCAAGATGTGCCACTTTGTGCCATTCTGAATTTGAAGTTTTGTGTTGTGGATGGTTGCAAGTTGCCAACAACAAGCAAATCTACGTATCACGTCCATGCCAGCGCACGTTGAATCGAAATGTCGACAAGAAATGGGAAAGATGATAGCGGTGACAAAGATGACAGGAGCAACCAGAATGGATCTGCTGAACCCACCGCGCACGACTGGGAAGAGGAGAAGCGACTGGCCAACGATTTCTTCGATGAAGGTTCCAGCAACTTCTTTTGGTGAGTCTGTTACACTTGGTCCAGCTCAGGACTGGGAACTGGATTTTGTTCTGAACAGCGGACAGCATTTCACACGTCCAGAAAAGGTGAAGGATTTATTTGAACAATTGGAAGGAAGACAAAGGGGCTGGGGTGTTACTTGAAATCTGCAGAAAGAAAAGTAGATCCATGGAGCTCGCGGTGATTTGAGGATTTTTTATCAAAATTCTTGCCATATCACTCAACATCTACAACTTGGGAACTCATTTAGCACACACCCAAATGGAATGAAATTGACAAAACAAGACATCTATATATTGACCAAAAGAATTGCCTGATATCCATTTGTAAATTTTCCATCAAAAATGACTTTTCCACCTGACCTTTGACCCCACTTGAAAGCATTGAAAAATATTCAAAGATCAAAAATCAAATGCTACCTCTCAAACCCCCATATAGTATACTACATTTCATCAATATACTTTCACCAAATATTTGTACTTTCTGAGATGTATACCCATTTTTACATTCATACCCCATATTTTCCATACTTTCAAATTGGAACCATTTGACCAAAAGAACCCAAAATTCAAACTTCCCAAAATCCTTCCTGGCACATTGTCCCCAACCCAAATTGAACCAAAGGAGTCCAAAATTGATCTGTATCTTGACCATAAAACATTGACCAAAAAACAGGTGTACACATACTTTTGGTGGACACTGCCTGCAGGTGCTTTGATTTCAGTCGCTACCATTTCGGCCGCCTTTTCAAAAAGCGCCCTTCAATGGTGCAACCTCCTCAAATCACCTGAAAAGGAAACTGCAAACTTTGAAAACTCGTGCGAGAATATCTACTTTCGCACGTGCAGTGCTCACAGATCCAGGTGCAAAAACTACAATATTTTTGTCCTCTCCACGGGAAATGTGCAGATCATGACTGTCTTGCCACGAAATTGTACGCTGTTGTGGCTGAAGGTTGGGTTGCGCAACGGCACAATTTGGCTTTCAACAGCAAAACCAATTCACCCAAGGAATTTTTCAGTTTCTGCCTTGAAAAAGAAACAAGAACCTTGGGACAGTTGGCATGCAAGTGAAGAGCGACGAAAAATGGGCGGGGACCGACTTGTGCCTTTTCTATGTTTTCAGACAGCATGGATAAGTTGTTTTACTTTTCGGCATTTTGTGGATCAATACACCTGTAACTGCTGATTGTGATTGTTTGAACAATTTCATGATGTGTTGCTTTTTCTGGCATTTCCATCTTCTGGTGAAAATGTTGCCAAATTTGTGAAGGAATGTACAAGGCACATCCTGTGGAACGAGCTCGTGTTGTGTACTGCAATGGGTTGAAGTTGAGGCAGTGGCGATCTGGGGAAGTGTGTGTGTGGGGGGGGGGGGGGGGAGAACAGCAACCGGTCAGTGGTCAGGGCTGCAGGACTGAGAAATTTTCTTTGGTGGTCACCCCTGACAAAAAATTTCTCTGTGATCACTCCGCACCCCTCCCGAGTGACGGCACTTGGAGGCGATCACTCTCAGGTGATTTTGAAAGTTCTGCTTTTTGGGTTTTGTTACAAATTGGATGGTATTGTTTTTTAAATGCGTGCAGTTTGGCAATGCATTCATCCCAGATTTTTTACCCAACCAAAATTTTCACCGCGCAAAGTTTTCCAAGAGATCTTGAACAAATTTCCGTTCTTTCGTTTTCACACCTGCACTTCGAAGACGGCATCCCCACAAACTCTGTGCCTTCCAGATGGAATTAGATCTATTTCTGCACAACAGTTTCCTGGAAGACAAAAAAGTCTCCCCTCAGGTCACGTCGAAAATGTTCACGATACTGGAATCACGATGTCCGCCTGCATGCCAGGTGTGAGTCGGGCGGTCCGTGTTGGGTTCTTCACACCCAGGGCGCAGCGCCCCTTCCACGACTCAACCTCGGAACCCGTTCGTCTGACCCTCTGGGAGGTAGTCCTGAGGACATGTCACCGAATGACTCTCTCCCCTCCAACTCAGGAATGGGTAAAATGTCTGACAGCCTGTTTTGTGTTGACAGCCGACTGTTCTCCTTGTACGTACTTGTAGGCGCGCGCACACACTGACTGTCCTGGTCATCTTCACCTGCATCCTTGTCTACGTGTCGATGTTCGAGGATGTGAAGAGAGATGCGGACTACAATACGAAAAGGTGACCTTCATTAATCTTCTCTCTGGGTCGGGTTTCATGAAACTAACTGAAGCGAAAAACGGATCTTGTTACCAACTACGTACTTGCTCGGTCGCACGTGTGTCCACGCAGAACCAGCATCCAAAACAATTGAAAATATTGACTTTTTTGTGGTGCAAATTAGCATTGGGTCTGTTTTCACTTTGCTGATACGAGGATATCAAAATTTATCACAGTCTACAAATGGCGAAATGCTGGTTGCACTGCCATGCTGACTGCCTGAACACAAAAAGCTCAAGACTTACGTGAGATCCTATTTTTGGCTTTCGTTTCAGGGGCTTGGTTGCTGTGATATTGGCTTTTGTGCTGTTTGGAGTGACGCACACACCGGACGGGCCGTTTCGGCGGCCGCACCCCGCCTTCTGGCGTCTCATCCTGTGCCTCAGCATCGTCTACGAACTCGCGCTCGTGTTCCTCCTGTTCCAGGTGCGGCTTTCTCTCAATCCGCACGCTCTTCTTAACAGTAACGAAGGCAGCGACAGATACGAGGCTGACCCTCATTGTTTTGGGGGTCAGGGGGCGCTCCCTGGGCAGTGTCTGACCTCACCTCAGGAGGTCAGACTCGTCCAACCCAATTACGTGCAACATGTGGGTTGGATGGGCATTCAGTTCAATTTCCTCATTCGTGTGTCGGGTGTCGGGCACCTGATGTGCGGACACGTTTGATTGTCTCACGAGACTTCAGGCCTCAGACACGTGTTGATAATGCTTCAGCCTCTCCCCAACCAAAGTCAACTTTAGTGGCACAGTTGGTTTCGTTGCACGCGCCTCTCTGTGTGTGTGTGTGTGTGTGTGTGTGTGTGTGTGTGTGTGTGTGTGTGTGTGTGTGTGTGTGTGTGTGTGCTTGGATTTCGAAGGACAATACGAGGTTCGTATACTTTGAGGTGAACATCCAGATTTTCCGGTGCAATGAATGGACACAGTTTGTTGCCTTCAACACAAACAATACTATATTTGTCGACTCAGAGGTACAGAGAGTCTTTTGGTCAAAATTCAAATTTGTCAGTACTCCATCAGTATAGTGTCAAAATGTTTCTGGTACTCAAGGTCGATGGGTCAAAAGTCCATGTATCCATGTTGACTGTTCCACCAAAGTTTGCCACAATGTCACTGGGGTTAGGAGGGTCACTTTGGGTTCACTTTTCAAAGTATGCTCCGTGGCTTCAGATGCATTCACACAGTCAACATGTCCAGCTCTCCCTCATCACGTGCGCAAATTCCCACTGAGGAATGAGTCCAATCTCTTGGTCGATGCAGTCCTCCAGGGCTTGGATTGTGGGAAAGACTTCACTCTGCATATTCCTCTTCATTCTCACAAACAGGAAAAAATCTGAGGGCACTAGATCAGGGGAGTAAGGGGAGTGGGGAGGATCTTTGTGTTGGTTGCCCACAAGAAGTTGATGACTGGATCACTGTGATGTGCCAGTGCCCCATCGTGGTGCAGCCAAAAATCCTGTCATCGCCACCTGGTCAGCCTCCTGTGCCTGATGTGCTCTCAAAGATGTCTCATCACCCTCAGATAAAATGCAGCATTGACACCTCTGCCCTGGGGTACGATGTGCTTCATGATGACTCTGGTGCTGTCCCAAAATACGATCTCTATCACTTTCCTTCTGTACCTGTTTTTGACAGCCTTGTGTGGTCTTGGATCATTCTTGGCCAACCAAGAAGCAGATTTGTTGTTTGGAACAGGATCATATCCCCAAAACCACGACTCATTGCCAGTGATCACGCGATCCTGAAGGGTGGGGCTGCGTGTGAAACGCCCCAGAATTTGCCTTGCCATCCGCAGCCGCCTGTTCCGTTGTTGGTCGGTCAGCATGCGGGGGATCCATTTCGCTGGCCTTTTCTTCAGTTTGAGTTGGTCTCGCAACACCTTGTGCACTGTCCTCAAAGACAGTCCAGTCTGGCAGGAGATGACATGCAAACATGTTCTGGGTTCAGCAGCAAGGATGGCATGGATTTGGTTGAGAACAGCAGCTGTCACTTTGGTCACTCTCCCACCTGTTTTGCACCTGGAGATGTCATGAAGTCTAGCTGCAAACTTGTTGAATCACTGGCGGACGGTACTCAAACTGAGTGCCACGCCCCCATGGATATGGACCAACTCCCTGTGAATTTCAGCAACAGTCTTGCCCTGCATTCGCAGCAGTTGAATTTCAGCATGTTGGGTTGTTTTCTCCTGTTCCATTGCCACAAAATGCACCAGAAAAATGAGCAAAAGTATTGACAAACCAGCCTCTGACAAATGCATTGTCACACCCTCTGAAAGGTGACCGAGTACAGGACCCTAATTGGGTCACCAGACAGGTGCAACAAAGTGATGGTGATGGAAATCACTGGCTTACAGAGACAGGATGAACATATCCAAAAAGTATGCAAATCAGTCCATTCATTGCACCGGAAAATCCGGATGTTCACCTCAAATTATACGAACCTCGTACAAGATGTGTTCACCACAAATGACAAAAGACTCATTGCCCCTCGCAAATTGCCTGACCGGACGACAGCAATTAGACTGACCAGGCTGCGCTTTGTGAGGCAGCGCAAGAAAACGAAGTGTCTTCTGAAGGATTGAAGAGTTTTTGTCGTGACAAACTGACATCATTTGTTTTCGTGGACATCTTGGTCCTTTGCTTGTTTACATTGTTGCATAATGTGTGCACTTAATGGGCCCTTAATTACTTGCCTCGAAGGTGATCGAGTCAATGAGGTACATGATGATGAGTCCCACTGAAAACACACGTGTTTGGTATGAATAGACCCAGACATCCATTTCCGTGCATTGTGCAGACATCAAAGCTCTTTTGAAAGGACAAGCGCTGTGATCTTGGGCCATTGATCCTTGTTATTCTCATTGAGTAAAACCTGTTGTTTTGCCAAGCAACTTAGATCGGATGTTCAGATCATCTGATGTGCGTTTCCAAGCAACATACAGCAAACATGAACTGCACTCAAACGACGAAGAGGAGAGTTGATCTGACGCGGCTCCGAGAGTGGCTCCTCTGTGTGTGTGTGTGTGTGTGTGTGTGTGTGTGTGTGTGTGTGTGGTGCGTTTGCGTGCGTGCCTGCGTGCGTGTTTGCTCAGATTGCCTGGCGGAAGGAAGCTTTTTCATGAGCACAGACTTCTGCTGATAAAAACCTGGTGCATGTCCTTCAATTCTCATTGTTTCTCTGCGGAAAATCGGTGAATTTTGGTACACTCCTCCTCGAACTTCGAACAACACGTCAGTTCACATGTCGGACATTTCCCGATAAATTTGTTGTGAATGCTGCTTTTTTGGGCGTGCTGTGAGGTTCTTCAGATAAAAGCAGTTCCCGTCAGTGTTCGGGTGATCACGCGCTGTCAGTCACATTGAGACGAATAACGCAGAAAAACTTCACTCAAGTGGTGGATTTAGGATTCTTTTGGCGGTTTCGCGACACATGTACGAGGGGCCTGTCAAACCCAGGTAGCTCAAAGTTTCCCCCGACAGACAACAGGTTTGAATAAAATTACAATTTTGTTTCCTTTCGCAACACACCCTTGCAACAGTCGGTGCGTGGAACACCGTGTGTCAATGAAGCGAAATACACAACGAACATTTGATGAGCAACTGACGGCGCGTCTCAACTCTGGCATTGTTTCTTGTTTCGGCACACAAGTGTTGAGTGAGGCTGCACACATCACAACATCTCGCGTGCGCCATGCGCGGACACGTGAGGACGATGTCCCGTGAGGAAGTGTGTCTTTGAATGCTTTGGTCAAACAGGGTGTGCAGAGGCAGACACAAAATGAATAATGAATGCCTTGCCAACTGACGGTGTCAAATGTGTGTGTGTGTGTGTGTGTGTGTGTGTGTGTGTGTGTGTGTGTGTGTGTGTGTGTGTGTGTTGAGCGCAATTTGAACTCTTTTCACGACGTCACCTTCCCGTCAATCTGACATTGTTCTCAATTTCCGAACATTTGCCGTGTTTCACAGGATGTCGATGATGCTCGACAGTTGCTGAAAAACATTGATGACAGTTTAGGAGAACCTCTGCCTGAGAAGAGTTATGGCGGAAACTGCAAAATCTACGACCCAGACAACCCTGCTGATCCGTTCCATAACTTCTGGGTGAGTGCCATCTGCCAATCTGTTCCGGGCAGATAGCGCTTCGGACGGCTTTGTTGAACTTTTTGTGTTTCAAGTTTTATGTTCCCAGCTGCACTTCAAACAATACGTGCAATTCTCGTGTCTGTCAAACTTGGTCACTGTTTGTAAAACTGAGACAGCTCACATTTGCGTTCTGTGTCGTCCAAACCAGTGTGTGTTCAATGCATGTCAGTCAGGTTTGGCTCAAACTTGGAACTGAAATCGCGTGGTGGGGGGTCGCCTCTTGCGGAAGGGGGTCCACGAAAGCAGGGGAGTGGATTACACACTGGCAACTGAGCGTTGCTTTGCGTGGCCAAACAATAAGTCACAACGTCGTGTCTTGTCTTCAATAGGGTCTTGTTTCTGTGTGACGCGTCGAGCCATTGTATCCAGTTCGCGACCGCGCACGTTTTCTGCGGTGTTTTTTGTTTCCAAACGCTAAATTATCTCTGTGTTTTCTGTTTCAGGACAAAATGGACGGCTTTGTCATTGTACATTTTGTGGGGTGGTGGGTGAAGGTGAGTGCGAATTTCGATTTCCACACAGTCAATCAACACAAGACGGGGCCACCCTGCCGCCACGCCCAGGTTCCCCTTTCAGCGTTCAGTGTTCAAAAAAGATTCGGAAGTTGAATAAGAAGCCAACGCCCTTCTAAGTCTCGAGTGCTTCGATGGCATTTTGGTGGTTAACACGTATGCGGCAAAAAGATGGAAGCGCTGCGGAGAAAACTAATCGTTTTACTGCTGCAGGGTGTGACCCAACGTGACGAACTCTGCTGACAGACACACTGCATTGTCCATGTTTGCTTTACTCTGGCAAACTGGCAAAGCAGAACAAAAGAGAAAGGCACTTCAGTGCCCGTCAATGTGCCCGTTGGGGCTCAGGTTTTGCTCCCTGATAGACACCCCCCCCCCCCGACACAAGTTTGCTCAGGTCGAGCTGCATTTTTACGGTCCAGTCCACGACAGTGTCGAAAGGCGAGCTGTGTGTTCGGGTTTCCGAGCCGCACTGTGTCAACCGACAGACGTTCTTGTTTATCGGCGTTTCGACTTTGAGAGCTTCGTGCTGACGGGAAAATGAGATTTCACCCTGAAAACTCTTCAGAATGTTGCCAACCACACATCAAAACAACTCCACTCCTTGTGGATTCGGTCCTGTCCCCTTCAGATGGAAATGAGTTTGTTTGTGGAAAATTAGGAACCAAGGTCGGGTGCATCCTGATGTCACACGAACATTGACTGAGTGTTGGAAGATGGAATTGCCACTTCGTTTGACTCATCCCGCAGGTGTTTGTGGTGTCCTTTACTCAATTTGTCTGTCCTTCCTTTCAGATGCTGATACTTCGAGATTACTGGTTGTGCATGGTTCTGTCAATCCTGTTTGAAATTATGGAGTACACACTTGAGCATCAGCTCCCCAACTTCAGTGAATGTTGGTGGGATCACGTGAGTGCATCTCTATGATCAGCATTGTTTCCTCTGTAAATGGAGAAAATATGTGGCGTGTTTGATTTGCATCAAGCAACAAAGGTTCTGCGAACTCGAACATTTTGAACAAAGAAAAGTGTAACTGTTTGCTGTGGCGGATCCAGGATCGGCCCGGGGGATGTGATCTTTGTCGAAGCCGACGACCGACTCTCCGAGTCTCCAAATTGGGGAATAAAAAGTTCTTGTTTTGGGGTCAGGGGTGCCAGACTGGGCCTCCCTACACCTGGATCCGCTGAAGTTTGTTCGCATTCAATTGATATGTTTGACCTGCGTTGTTTGAAGTGGGTGATGGACGCTCTGGTGTGCAACCTGCTGGGCATTCTGCTCGGGATGAAGACTCTGCGCTATCTACAGATGAAGCCTTATCACTGGAGGAGCATGTGGAATATTCCATCATACAGGTGAACCCTGGAGCCCAATGTGAAAACGTGACTCGAATTTTTCCCATTGCATTCCGTACATGTGCAATGTTTTAGACGGCAAAAAATCAGCATCCCTCAAATATTTGAAACTCAAAAACGCTTTCTTTTCCGTTTGTGTTTTGCATCCAGCATGTCTTTATCTCAATGTTATGAATGTGAAGGTGAGCACCGGGAACGTTTTGTTCGGAGTCTATTCAGAAAAGAACGAAAAGGTTGTGATTGGCTTTGGGAGATAAAGTCCCTTGTCCGAACAAGAGCGTTTTCCCGGTGTGTTGCAGCTGTACCCGTGGTCAATTCTCGTGCAATGTTGTGTCAGAAGAAACGAGATTAGTTTGACATGTACTTGGTTTTCAAAGCACTTTTGTAGCTCATATTTTGTATTGTTCAGAGGAAAATTGACCCGGATCTTGCGTCAGTTCACGCCTCACAGTTGGATGGACTTCGACTGGAAACCCACTCAAAGTCTTGGTCGATGGCTTTTCATGCTCGCTGTTATAGGCATAGTACGTAAACATCGGACATTTTGGTAGAAATTGAGAAATAGTTTTGCACTGTAGGTGTCATCGAAGCGCCAAGAGAGCAGAACATTTCACTCGACTGTCAGTTGTTTTCTTCTTTAATTTTAGTTCCAGTTAGCTGAATTGAATACATTTTACCTCAAGTTTGTGTTGTGGATACCACCTCCACATTTTCTGTGTCTGGGTCGACTGGTGTTCTTTGCATTCATGGGTGCATGTGCGATGCGGGAAGTGTTCCAATACCTGGACGACCCGTAAGTAGCCAACTTTTCCAGTGCACTTTACATTGATTTGTAGCTGCGAAGGCTATGAACTGAATCGTAGGGATGTTGTGATGTGTATCAGTCACCCGGCACTATCATAGTAGATAACATACGACCCTTTGTTTGTCGAAAATAATTGTTTGTTCTTCGCACCTGTCGCAGCAACACAAAGAAGTTGGGACAGCAGGGCTTCGTCATTGCCACCGTGATTGTCACTGAGCTGCTCATCACCCTCAAGTTTGACTGGGAAACCATCACAAAGCCATTGCCCCCTCACATTGCTCTCTTCTGGATCATATCAGCGACCGGTAAAGGCTGCCCTCTGAATCTTCCTGAATTTTCAATTTGATAGTCTGGTTTTGTGCGTCAAGTTGTGAGAATGCCAGCGAAAAGTGGACGTGGCAGTGTTCTTCGCACAGGCGCGTCCGTCCAAGCGCCCTCTACCGTTGGAAGCGCCACAGCTGAGACCCTGCTTGTGTGGGGCCGCTGGTGATTTGTCTTTTTTTCTCTGCAGGTCTGGCGGCGTGGACAATCTGGCACTTTTATCTTCAAAGGCTTTTGTGGCACACGGAGCAAAAGCTATCAAAAACGCGAGAGAAACTTGCTGCCGACAAAACAGTCGAACACGATCAGAATTTCAACACTCCTCCCGAGCGGCAGTTGCGGCAGCGAAGGAAACAAGAAGCCAACTGAAGGATGTACCGTCTCCAGACAGCATTTTCATGTGGTGCCACTCCTGACATGATGACAATCATATCATCTTTTGAATTCTTTATCTTTTTCACTTGAAACTTCCGCAGCATGTTAAGAGCAGGGTCCGGAACGGCAGGAAAATCACTGAAAGAATCGATTCCAAATCGTGTCCGGACGAAACGAGGGAATCACCAAATCGATTTGCAGACACCTTTTCCTTCGGACTTTTGACAAGTGCCAGGCTACTCAACAATCAGGAAAGCAAAGTTTTCACCTCCAGTGCCATCACCAGGAGATTCGAAGGGTTTGTGGATGAAACTCACGATATTTTTGTAAACAAACATTATCCGCCACCAGAAAGTTGCACGCTTATTTTTGTGACTACTGTTGTGTTCTTGTTGCAGACTTGAACAGAGTTTGTTACAGAAATTTTGCTCGCCGTTCGATGCTGACATTTTTACGCGTTTGTGTCTTTTAGAAGTGTTCTTGTTTGGTGTTATGAAGCTGCTGAGACAGCTGGTTGTTGTGAGACAGCTGGTTGTTGTGAGGCAGCTGGTTGTTCAGAGACAGCTGGTTGTTCTGAGACAGCTGGTTGTTCTGAGACTTGCTTTGAACTAGCAGCTTCCTGCTAACAAGGAGTGAAGTGAAATGTTGTCATGGTTGAAAGGTTAGAAGAGCTGGAAATAGGAACGAGTCTCTGTTGAGACAGTATCGCGTTTGGCCTTTTGTCTGTCAGGCATACACGGCAAATGTGAGAGTCCCAGTTGACACTGCTGTGAAATGATAGAAACGTTCGCGACTGTTCCCCAGAGGACAACGTTTGTTCATGTCTTTTGTCTGAAGTATTGCTGCCGTGCAACTTCTTGTCGATACACTTCTGCTGCTGAAATTGTTGAATATTTGTGGTTTGCTTTGTTACTGTGTTGTTCCAAGTAGTAACTGAACTGACAGGTGTAGCCAGAGGTGTTGATGTCCAGGATCGGGGTTTTTGATGACGTCACTTGTATCTGTATCAAATTGGAACCACACTCAAAAGTATTTTCTTTCGTGCCCACGCGTCTGTGGCATAATGTACATTGTGGCTTTCCAATGCCTGTACTTGTGTTGAACATATCAACATCAACGACCAGTTTCTCACAAAACCAGAAGTTTCAAAGAGAGTCCGGAGATTACCTTTCGACCTGCGAGTAGAAAATTCACAGCTGATTTTCACGGTGTCTGTGTGAGCGGAGCTGAGCAGAATGAGAGAAATTTGCACGTGTATGTCTTGTCTTCACCAGTGCTCAAGCCGCCGCCCACTCACCAGCGTTGTTCAGCTGCAACTTCTCCTCTTGCTCTCCACGCTGACGATCGCTTTCAGTCCGCAAGTTGCAAAAATATAGTGACCCGACAAATCTTGTCCTTTGTTTCGTTGGAAATGGTATTCCAAGGATTCAGCTATTAATTTGTTTGAAATCTGTTTGTGGATGTTTTTTTACCGTGATCTCTCGAAATGCACTTTTTTGCTGCAGTCTGTGTTACAATCGGTTCCGCTATCAGGCTTCGTTGTATTTCCAGAAATGTCTGTCCAGAGAAAAGTTTTTGCTGGTCAGTGTTTGCTTTCAAATCAGAAACCCGCTGTTAGAAATGTATTTTGAGAGGAGGTGCCAACGGAAGTTGTTTGTGTTTCACTTATGGTGCACATCTCTATATTTCTAAAATGGTGCCTTACCATCATCATCAAAGAAATCTTGACTCTGGGTACATTTACTTGCAAGTGTATGACGCCACTTGTGGCGGCTTTTGTTCCTGTTTCATTGGCTTTCTTTGCTGGAGTGTGTTGTGTTGCATAAAAATCAAAGTGCGACCCCAGTTTTGAGTACCCTGCGATACACCTGCTGGAGGGACAAATTTTGGAGTTGTGTGTGTCCTTGGTCACGCCTTCTTGCATTTCATTTTGGCAAAGAGCAATATGGAGTGGTCTGTTGGCTATTCGCACAATTTTTTGGAAATTGATTCGGTCGTCAGGTTCGGATTGTGTCCTAAGTATTTTTGTGCCCCTTTGTTGAATCTCTGACGTTTTCCACGAGAAAATTTGCACCGAAAGAGAAGACCCCCACCACCACCGCCACCACCACCACAATGCCTTGATTTTCCTGGCAGCAAGGTCCCATTGAAGCAACGATGATCTCGCAAAGAAAAAGACTCACGCCTCGGTTTGATGGTCATTTGGAACAAAAGGTGCGTCTTTCACACGGGTGGATACGGTATTTGTTTTCCTCGTTCGTGCGTTTGACTCTGGTGTTCGAGGACTCACTGGGTCCGTTGATGCCAAGAATGTGCAGGTGGAAAAGTGGGAAAACTGGGGAAGGGGGAGCCAGGACAAACCGCCAGTTTTGCTCGAATGGTGCCTGAGTTCCTGACAATTGTGCTTTCAGCGATATTCGGTTGATGAAGTGGTAAAACTGTTGTTCTCACGTGTGCAAGTGTAAGAAAAGAAGTATTTTTGGTTGAGTTGCGAAGACACGTTGTTTCCACCGCGTTGTATTGGTGTGAGTTTGCGTGCTTTTGAATGTTTGTGTGTTGCCTTTTTCAAGTTTTCTTCACCGTACAATGCGAAACATTGATTCGTTCACAATTGCTCGCACAAACACGTCTTGTGCTTTCTGCCTCTCTTCACTGTGATGATGTGATAACAAACGAGAAATAATTTTCTACTTGTTGTTTTCCAAAAAAGAATCATGAAATGCCTTGAGAAGATTATAGCTGTTCCATGGGGAGTAGATTTTGTTGATTTACACGACTTGTTTACCGGAGGTGTTGGTTTCTAACTTGTACTTTTGCTACTCTTTTGTGATTTCCTGCAAGGTGATTGATTCAATCTAGATGTTTGTAACATTACTTTTGTAATTTGTTAATGCTTCTATGTTTTGCACAAAATGGATTGTGAAGTGCTGCCACTGTCCACAATGCACAATGAGGTTTGTCTTTGTGTTCACGGCTACTTTTTATTTCTGCGGTGTGTCGCAGTGGCAACGATGAAAACTTGAAAACAATAAAAAAAACTTAACTCCAGACTGTTGTTTTGCAAGCTGTTGGTCACGGCTGCTCTTTTGTTCAGTGCTGTTCGGTCACACTGATTGGACTTTATTCAGACTTTTTGTGCAAGATCAGTCAGGGTCCGGTGTGCACATGCGAGTATTTTGGACTTCTCAGAAACAGCGCTCAGTAGACGCGTGAATACAGGGGCACTAGACTGCCTAACGTACCGTACCGTGCGAACGTCATACTCGAGCACAAGATGCACCTTGACACATCAGGCCTCAGTATTTTGGCACCAAGGTCCCATTGGAACAAGGAACAATGGATAATTCTCACCCAGAGAAAGAATGCGGCATTTTGTAACAGACAAGCTTGCGGCACTTTGTCGCAGAGAGGCCTGGAGGAGCAAGGGCTTCTTCGTACTCGACAGGTTGCGCCGGACACCTGTGTCGCCTGGGTGACCCGATTGGATCAGCTGTTGCTGTTGCTGGTGTGCCGCCGTCGAGTGCAAATGGGTCAATTCCATCGCCAGCTCGGGCATGTACGAGTCGTGCATCATCCAGATTGATCGCGATGGATAAATCACCTGCGCACGTATCCGTAACGCTTCCGTGAAAGGCTCGGGGACTCAGCGCACAATATCGGAACTTTTCAAGCGTTGATGGTTGTTATTGATTGTAACAATTAAGGCGACATGCAGCTGCGCTGCATGGCAAAAGGGAAACTCCTGAGCGCGAGTGGAATGATGTGGGTTATGGTCGGGAACGAACACAGAGCAGGTGTGTGCAGATAATCACTCGTGTATCAATGTCCCGAGAAACGCGTTTCGATCACCGAGAGAAAGCAGAGGAACAGAAATGTGCGGATTGTGTTACTTGGCAGAAGACGTTTTTCTCAGGTATACAGGTTACAAAGCAATCAAAGTACGCTTATGTACATGAGACCAAATCGTCGGAAGGAATGTACAGACAAGGATTGTGTATACGTATAAGGCAAGTGTCTTGGCAGCAGAGTTGGATAGATTTACGTCTGAGCATCAGAGCGAAACACTCAGCAGGGCGAAATAGGGTACAGCAAACATGCTCCTTCAGGTGATCACACATGTGCACCACCACCACGCAAGTTTTGTCACGATCGTGAAACTTTAAAAGGATACACATTACTCACACACCACAACCCTCAACAGAATGAGGAGGATACTGCCTTTTGAAATGGATAACATTTCTGTTGTGACGATTCTGCTTTTGTCTCGCTTGACAACTGTTGTTCACACAGGTGAGTTGTGTTGACTCCGATCTAAAAATAACATCTGCAGATACCCATAAATGTTAGATTTTTTGTGGCCTTTTTTGTGTGTGTTTTCTGTGTGACTGTTGTTTCGATTCTCTGCGCTTGTGACAGCAAAAACGTCCAGATTGCGGGAGACATACTCGTACGAGACCAATCATTGGAAAAAAATTGCAGTGTCATGCTCTGACTTCAAATTGACACTGACTGATGTCCTTGGATGTGGACATAAAAAAATCATTTGTACGTTTGCAGCTTCTGCCAGTCAGCAGCAGCAGCACGCTGCAGAAGTTTCTCTCCTCGGCGATCTCGCTGCCGTCCGTCCGGACGAGTGCGCCCGTCTCCTTAACGTCAGCGTTCAGTTCCCCGGAGGCCGCATCCTGCTGCAGCTGCAGCACAACGCTCATCTCGACCTGCATCTCGCACCGACGATTCTCCTCAACGAAACTGACCGTCAACGACAAAACGTGGTCAGTGAAAATGGCCTGCTGCGTGTGTGTGTGTGTGTGTGTGTGTGTGTGTGTGTGTGTGTGGGTGTGTGTGTGTGTGTGTGTGTGTCTGTCTGTCTGTCTGTCTGTCTGTCTGTCTGTCTGTGCTTGCGTCGTGCGTGTGTGTGACCTATTCGTTCATGTAGAAATGCGTGGAGCCTATATGCACGCAGATCTTCGGATCATTCCACACAATCATTGCCTGGAGGACGATATCATCGAAGCCATGACTGACTAAATGCACTGATCAAACAGGAGAACAAACCGTGACTCGCTTTTTTGCAACAGAAACGACAGAAACGACAAATAGATCTACCGTGCGCTCTCGTGAAGAGACGCACTTTTTTGCCCAACAGATCAAACATAAAAAGAAGAAGTGCTGCTCATACACATGGGAAAAGAGTTTTCATTGTTTCAACAAGGCCTGTTGGGATGCGACTTGTGCGACTCGTACATGAGTGCATCGTGCACTTGTTTTGTTCAAATGTTCAAGTGTTTGTGTGTTTTTTTTCTTTCAGGGATTCTCGAACACAGGCTGTTTTTACCACGACGTGGATGCTGAGGCTGCCTTCTCAGCACACCACAGCGGACGTTCTCTGCTGCTAGTACGTTCCTGACCCACTGTCACCTGCTTGTCCCCTTTGAACGACGTTGACGGAAAGACAAACAAACAAAAAATAACAAAGATGAAAAAAAATCACCATTTTGAAATCATTTCGCTGTCTGAAAATGTTTGTCCATGTATTAATTTGAGTGTGTGTTGCAAAATTACGAGATGATTTTTTGAATAGGATGGACGGTTTACATTGATAAACGAATGTTACCATATTTGGCACTCCGGAGGGGACAGTCACAGGCATCACATTCAAAGTCTAGGAAACAGTAAGTGCAAACGCGCAAAAAAGGACTGGGAAAAACAATTTGACCACTGTTTTTGTCAGCTTTGCATTGGGGAAAACTCGTTCCAAAAAGAAACTGAGAAATTCTTCGGGTGTTCTTGTTGTATCTGAATGAAGATCCCAGTCAATCAGCTTGCAACATGTGCTTTCTTTCAAACCAGACACGAAATATTCCGAGAATGACATTTTGTCAGTGCGAAGAAAAAGAGCAGAAAAGGCCCATTATAAGGTGGAAATTCTCATCTTTGTTGACAACTTGATTTACAAAAGGTAAGGAGGCCAAAGGCGTTTTGAAGATGATGCATGAAAACAATTTCTCAGATAGATTGCATGGGTCTCTCGGACTTTCCGCACCACGAGACGCACATGCCTCAAAACGTTTGCTGTTGTTCCGCTGAGTTGTTGTGGTCGAAACAAGCCAAATAAATGCTGTAGAACCTGGTCATCTGCAGATGTTGTCCCCATTGCGGCCTCATCCCTGAAGGATGAGCCTTGACTGCATTGCCCTGTTGTTTTTAGATGGTATGACAAAAGCACCAAGCCAACATCACAAGAGAAAGAACAAGAAGCTCAAGAGAACATCAAGTACTACTTTTCTCACATCCTGAACGACGTGAGTAAAGCAGATTCTTCCACATCCATTTCAAACTGCCTGAAGTATTTTTTCCTCGGGTTCGTGTGCATGTGTTGTAAACATTCAATTTTACCAGATGGACCTGAGGTACAGAAACATAATTTCTCCGGATTATGACGTCAGGCTCTCCCTGGCAGGTTTCGTGATTGCGACGGTAAGGAAGGCCCTCACGCATCACTGCTGATTCAAGTCATGCGTGCAGGTGCGCCAGCGCATTCAAACGCAACGTGCGCCAGCGTACGGTTGGGTTGAGACCCACCTGCGATTGTGGTGCTGGCGTGCCAGTGTGAACACAACTACACGCACCCCGTGCATTGCCTTTCCCTTCGCATGCTTGCAACAGGCCCATTTTGGTGCACTGAGACCATCGTGTGCGTGCGTGCATGTGCGCTGGCGCGCCCGGTCTGAATCAGGGGCCACACAAACGTTCGAGTGATACAAAGAAACACACTTCATCAAGCCAAGGCACTTTGGTGAACATTTCTCAAATTCGTTGCGCAGACTTCAAACACATTTCCGTGGATTCAAAGACATCGAGAAACTCGGGACAACAAGTACATCGCGAACGTCACGAAGATTTTGGAGGAGTTCACTTCCTGGGTCAATCAACGCGCCACCGAGTACCCAGGCTTCGACCACGCCATGCTCTTTACAGGGTGAGGACCGCCTTGTTCTCGTGATGGTAGATTTGCTTCGAACCACACAGAAATATATATGTTTTCTTCAGATGAGCGTGCAAATAAAGCCCCAGTGTCCTCTGTTTCAGGCTGGACCTGTACTCGGGAAGGCGCGTTGGGGAACTGTCCAACATCGGGACAGCGGCGGTCGGGGGCGTGTGCGGCTACAACCGGATGTCCGTCGTCGAGGACCGAGGCCGATTCGCCAGCGGCTACGGAGGGGCGCATGAGCTCGGACACAAGTCAGTGCAGACTTTTAGCAACCACCAATTTCCCTTCACGTGTGGCGGCCCAATTGCCAGAGCGGTAGCACAGACCACTAAAACTGAGAGCCAATGACTTGCATCTTGTTTTTCTCTTTGAGTGAAACGGTAAAATAGGCTCAATTTTCAGTTTGGGAGCCGTGCACGACGGGGAAGACAATTCTTGCCTGGTGTCGGACCATTACATCATGATTCCGACGGCAGGGGGTCTGGCCCTCAACTTCACCAACATGTACAAATTCTCTCCCTGCTCCATTCGGGAGATCTACGATCGACTGTCCAGACCGAGCAGGTATTTCACTGCAATTCTACACCTTTTTTGCTCACTCTGCAGCTCAAACAAATTTGAACCACAGTGTTCGTGTTGGTTGGAAGCAGAATGTTTTCAATGCAGTCGGTGCGTGTTGACAACATCAGGGCAGTACGATCTAGCTGCCTTCACGCAATACCTCCGAGAATTACCTGGCCAGAAGTACGACGTTTTTGAACAGTGTAAAGCCATTTTCGGAGAACAATCGTTCTTCTGCGGTGTGAGTACCCCAAGCATGCTCGTGTGAACCTTTGTGGAAAAATAAGTGACATCAAATTTTGTTTGATTGGTGAAAATTTCGTTACTTTGTGACTCAGAACGACTCGAAGAAGGAGGTGATGTGCAAGTCCATGATTTGTCACAATCCTGAGGACGGACTCTGCTACACGCTGAGCGACACGCCTGCAGCTGCCGGAACAACGTGCGGAGACAAAAAGGTTCGAGGCGCGTGGACAAGAGACCGTGTGTGCACGCATGGGTCCAAGTTTTCATCAAACAAAAATAAACGTTTGATCAGGGAAAATCCAAACCAGAATGTTGTGTTTTCAGTGGTGTTTCCAGGGAGCGTGCGTTTTCGACGACAACGCACCCAATGCAGACGGTGAGTAAACGAGGACGCATCCAAAAATGATGAGATGGTCAGGGATTTCAATCGACTTCTCTTTTGAGTTCAGATGGATACGTCCTCGTGTCTGGTGCCTTTGTGTGTGTCTCCCACAAAGTTGCAAAAACAACATAATACAAAATGGATTCAAATGCTTCATAGCGCTTGCAAACTGAGTCTGAAATTCAGCCTTCTCTAAATTCAGAGAGCTGCCTGTTCGGAGATTACCGAGGCTTGATCCGTCCTACATCGCTCACCTGCGCGCAGCTGGTCGCGAACCAGCCCTGGACGTGCTATCACGAGGGAAACCGACGCCTCTGCTGCGAATCCTGTGCTAAAGCAGCAAAACTGCAGTTTCCAGGTCCCGTCTTCACTTCCCAAGCTCACTCAGTAATGTTTGTGCCGCTGGCTTGCCAACGGTAGCACGTAAATACCAAGTTCGTGTCACACTAACCGGACCGCAACCGGACCAATGCAGCGGGACCAGTGCAGCCAGACCCACGGCCTGCGATGGTTGCGCCAGTCCAGTTGCATTGGTTCGGTTCTGCTGGTCCGGTTCCACCGGTCCGGTTGCGCCTGCACTACCTTTGGTAAATAACAATTCTAGTTCGTGGGTCCGTGTGCAATTTCAGCTGCACAAAATGTTTTCCTCAATCATTTGTTTTGCTTGTGTGCTCAGGGTGTGAATACGGAGACAGAGCTGTGAACTGTGAAAGTCTCCACAAGTCCGGGTGCTACACGAACGAAGAGGCTTGCTGCGAAACCTGTCGCCCATACAACACTGGCTACCCCGGTGAGTATCATACACGCTGTGGTTTCTGTTCTCCTCCTTCCCAATGCGTTTCTAATGTGGAAGGGGAGCTCCAACGGGAGCAAGACTGCAAGGGTGCTGTCGGGGAGTTGGCGTTCCCACCATAGAATTATTTTGCAAGACCACAGTTGTTTATGCACCTGATTGCCCAAAAATTGGACCGAAAAGAAATTTTCAGGGGCAGAGAATTGTCGCTGTTGTCAAGTTTGCGGTATCAGTTTGGCGTGGTCAAACTTGCGGGAGAAAACACAGATTGGTCACCTTGACCCCGCAGTTCTCATTATCTTGTCTTCCGCGCAGGTTGTGAGTACGGCGACAAGTCCTCTGGATGCACAGCGCTTCACTGTCGGCTGCAGGCCAACGTGGATCTGTGCTGCGACACGTGTAACGCTCCGCCGCGCACCACGCCCTCCACACCGACCAGCACCTCCTCCACCAGCACCCCAACCCCCTCTGGTGGGCAGGGACAGGGATCCAGGGACACCACCACCAGGAACCCCGGCAGCAACAGCGGGACAACCGATGGTGAGAGGGCAAATCTTGTTTGAAAACGGCTCGAGCGCCACAAAGGTTTGTTTGAAACCAAAACCTTGCGCTCAAAACGTTGGTGCACGTTTCATTGGGAAACCCACTTCGCCCTTTTCTGTTTCACCTTGAGATGTACCAGCCTGCAGGGTGTTTCTTTGGTCACAAGCACAGGCAGGCATGCTGAAAGGCTGATTCACTGAATACCATACTAAAGTTTGTGGTACGTTTTATGCATCGACACTGACTGACATTTGCACGTTTTTCTCACAGCAGGCACAGGCAACGGCAGCCCCAACAGCGGATCAACGCAACAGCGGACTGTCGTCCTTTTCGTCACCGTGTGCTGTTGCATTGTGTCTCTCCTGCATTTGTTTCCCCAGTGACTTCTGTGGCAACAGCCTTGAATCTGCACGTCCAAAGCGCCTGTGATATCACGTTTCTGATGCTGTGAACTGCATGTGCACCAACTTGCATTCGTTGCCAACGCTCTTGTGTGTGTGTCTTTCGGTGCAGAACCAGCCCACCCATCTCCCAAATCTAACTGGTGCATTTCCAAGAAAGACAAGAATGACATTGGCCAAAACCTTGCCATGTTCCCAAAATGAAAGTGTTGTGCTGTGTGAGAACGTTTTGTATCTCTAACTTGTCACCCATTGTTTCGTGCTGGCCATGAACTATGGATGGCTCTCCCTTTAGTTGTGGCAATTTTTCAACCGCCTGCTGAACAGTGGAAAACGAGCAGTTCAAAATTCTCCTTGCAAAGCAGCAAAGCTTTCTGCTGATCTTTTGAGCTCTTTTGTGCGCTTGAAAATGTTTGGCTTGTGATCTTGTCCCGCATTGCTATGTGCATGTGCACCACGGGGCGACCGTATTCAACCGTGTACAAGACGTACCCAAAATTGAACACCAAAAGTTGGGGGTGCGTCTAAAACCTGGGTATGAACAAACTATTGTTTCAGTGTGACCTGACGCCAGAAAATCAAGGCCAAAGGTGAGGTGCGTCTTGTACTTGGGTGCGACTTATATACGGGTGAATACGGTGTAGACGGACTGACCGTTGTTGTGGCGGTAGATGCGAGTCCTTCTTCCAGGACATCGAATGATGGGAATAAAACTGTGATTCAGAAAAGCACAGTGTTTTCTTTGCTCTTGTTACAACAGCGGAAGTTAAAATGGACTTTCGACAGGCATCTGCTCACGTGAACCGTGTCTGATGGATGTTCCTGCTACAAACTTGAACTCTCTGTGCCGACGGTGTTTGGCTGTCAAGAAGGGAGACAACCATTGCAAAGAGAAGCCCAATAATGACCTCCAGGAAAAGGACGTGATTCACGTAAAACTGTTTTCGTGAGGTTCTTTGGTCATGGAGTCAATGTGGAAGAACTTCAAACGACAGAGGGAGGGAGGGAGGCTTCGTCTGAACCTTCTGTCTTTATCTTCTCTTTTCGCTCCCACGCAGCAGAGATTCGCTGCCAAATCGAGACAGCTGACACTTCGTAGACGGAGCGGAGGAGCCCCCGGTGAAGCTGCAAACCGTGTTGACAGTTCTCTTCAGAGGAATTCACGGAGCGAGCAGGGCCGGAGCACGAGTTTCCGAGTCCTTGATCTGCGTCAAGACACAGTGAGATCAGCGCTTATTGAACAGAAGCGACAAGGGCAAATTTCACGGGATTTTTGAATCTCAGTGTCACGTGCATTTTCATCATGATTCTGATTGAGACAGCTTTGATAAAAATGGATTTACACCTCAGAAGACATTGTGCTTGTATTTGTGTACGTGGTGTGTAATTGATCGCAACCGCATTGCAGTGAAGGCTGTCATGCCTAAAAGACAAATTACGGACATGGCTCCGATCAATGGAGCCAAATGACATCTGCAGGCTGTCTACCTTGTGTCTCGTATACCACCGCGGGGATATACGACTGCATGCGCTGGATTGCCGCAGTACACACTTATGGATTGTCCTAAAAAGGCAAAGCACAATCGGCAAGTTGCAGAAGAAGACATTTCAAAGAGGTGGTTGTATTTGGATGTGGACGGACATTGAGGACTAAAGAAAGCAGGTTGTTCTGTGCTTGTCTTGATGCGTAGAACTCTTCCTGTGGAAAATAAGAAAATTCTTCAGGAGACACGAAAAGGGCAACAACTCTCAAGGAGCGGGAGCAGGAGCAGGAGCACAGGTGCAACGCACACTGGAGTGTCGAAGGATCTGCCAACAGCCCTGTTACCATGGAGTCTTCATTCTCGAGCAAACAAGTCATGCAGCAGATGCAGAACTCTAACATTCCCCAGATATATTTAGACACGGCGACAAAGGATCACATCTGCCTCTTATCTGATGAGGTAATCTCGGGGAAAGGAGGGGGTATTCATTCGGGTTACAGTTTCTCCAGCAGCCTCCCTGACCTCAGCGGAGTGGCGCCCGACACCCACACCGCGCCCGACGGCAACAGCCAGCCTTCGCCTCGAGATCGCCACAGCAGATCGCGGAGAGCTCAGGGCGCGAGCGATGGGAGGAGCGGGTCGTTACTCAACGTCTACTGCTCCCCCAGGATGTCAAGGAAGAAAATCGCCAAAGAAACACCAAAGACGGACAGCAATCAACCCAAAGCCAACAAGGACCCTGATATATCTTGGATTAAGAGTGTCGGGCATAAGAGGAATTTGTTCTTCGACAGGAGTAGACTGGAGAGCAACAGCTCGGCGGAAAGTAGTGCCGACAGCTCGGTGAGGAACGCCAGCGTCGCGAGTACCTGCGCGACGTCTGAGTACACGCGCTTCACGTCATGTGACCGCCTGAGTACTTTGTCCGGAGACGAGATCGGGCTCAACAGACTCAGGCGCATCTCGTCCAACCCGGAGGCGAAAGTTTTCATCAACTTGGAATCCAACGCCAACAATTCCTCCATGAGAGACTCAAAGTCTTGCTCTGATCTCAAAGATGAGGAGTCGTTGGTGAACCACAGCTTAGTGGAGCAAAAACTCAAACAGGAGGATGGACTGGGTTTGCTGAGTCCCCCTCCGCTGGTTCACTCCGCCTTGTTGCAGAAGTTCGAGGAGGCGGGCAGCGCAGAGCCTGCAGGAGCCATGGTGGAATGCCTTGACATCGTTTCTCAAAAAATTCCCAGAGAGCAAGTGAAATCGAATCGGGAGAACAGGCTGCGGGAATGGCTCCAGGACCTCGGTGCCCCCGATCACATCTAGAACTCCACGTTCAGCAATCTTTCTTTGACTGGGGAGGACATAAAGTTGGTTCCTCTGCCTCGGCGACATTTTCATCTTTCTATGCGTCGCGACATTTCCATGGAGCTGTACTTTTTGTCGTTCTCTCCATTCAGGAAATTGGAGGACAAGGAAACCTTGGGCCTTTGCAGGAACTGCTGTCGACGTTTCCCAGTTGGCATGTACACAGTTTTCATTTGTGTACATATTTGGAGTCCACACATATTTGGGAATTACTATGCTGCTCAACAAAGCAACGCAGGATTAAATGCAGATGGAAAGGACTTCGCTCCCCACCACCCAGCGGCTCGAGAATCTGTTCGGTCATGGCCTCTCTCACGTGTCGAAGGCTTGCAGCTCCTCATCAATTCAGAAACACATTCAAAACGTGCTGATGTCGATTTGAGCCCAAGTAAAACTTGCAATGCTCACAAATAAGCCTCATGGCTCTTCAGAGAACAATCTACATTGGGGCTGCATTACAAGCAGCGAAGAAGATTCTCGAGCAAAACGTTCGGAGTTTTCATGTTCATTCGCAAAACAAATTTCGCATTCTTGTGTGAGAATTGTGTGATTTTGTACCGGTTAAACGCAATTTGCAAGAAGAAACCTTTGACAACGGACCTGTTATTGATCGAAAATGAATCTACCGTTGCCATGTGATGAAATTTTTGCAGTTTGACGCGAGTGTGCCCAAACCACGAGTGTCTTCATTCGTGTTTTTTTTTTGCATAGACCAGCCTTTGTGGTACCTGGACCAAATCCTTTGTCTTTTCATTCCTGAACATTTCTTTGTTCGAAAATGGTGGCTCCGAAAAGCGAAGCAAGCTGCACGGTTTTCTGACCGTACACTGAGGTTTCTCGACGATGACTGCAGAGCACGGAAATGTCCCAAACATGTCGCCGGGGGAGGTCCATGTTCCCTTCCATTTGGGCCTTGTTTCCGCACATGAATGGCTTGAAACAGATCCAAGCCAGGAGGTCAAACCTTCGCGAGGGCCATGCATCTGCGGTGCAAACTTGGGGTCCAGACCAATTTTGCGGCGTGGGGGACCCAGGGAGAGGCCTGGGTCCCTGGATCCCCTGGGTCTGATGGGTGCCCTGGACCCCTGGATCCCCCATGTCTCCTGCATGGAGTTGGCAGCCACACGCGTCACTCCATTCCCGAGATTGTCAAGTTGGATTCCTGGGGAACGCCAAGCATGGCGTCGGGAGTGTTATCTCCTTTATCTGCTTTATCTGGGAGAAAAAGATAATGAAGAGGAGCTTCTGCAGGCAACTCTTAATGAAGCTCTTTCATGTGTCTGTGCTCAGGTTCCAAGAGCGAGTGGAGTGTCGTCTCGTGGCTTCTAGTCCTCTTCACCAGGATCTGAGAATTTCTTCGTGAACAAAGTTCTCAGATTCACCGAACCTTGGTCTGTGTTGTGCGAACACCCAGCAAACCAAAGATTTTATTTCTGCAACGTGTTTTTGTGTGCTCGCATGTTGGTCAGTTTGAGCTCCTGTGTGCTTTACAGTTGTACGTGAACTGCTTTTTCAGGTGGCACAGTATGTAGATTTGGGGAGGGGGAAGGTTGAGATGGACTGAACCTCAATAACAAAATAATCCAGGAGCAGGAAACAATCTGCATTGGGTACTTTCAGCGAACACGTCCGGTCCTTTTCCAATATGCCCCAATTGCCAGATTGGTGATACAGAAAACATTTGATCACCTACTATTGGCTCTCAAGTGCAAATTTGGTCATCAGGGCCACCGATCTGGCAATTGGGGCACCGCATGGAAAGCAGGTGAAACTCAACAGTTGCTAAAACTCATCATTAGAGGATCTGTTGTGCGTTGATTGTCGTGTCGGATTTTGCTTCTGTTGACGAGCTGACGCACAGGCTGCATGAGCTTTCATTTCAGGGCTGAGAGGACTCATCCAGGATTCATTCATTGTGATTAGGCTCTTTCTTGTCCATAATGCCATGTCTGACAGGACCATTGTTCGTGTGGAGATCACGCGTGCATCGCAACTTACACAGCCAATGTGATGCGCACCTGTGAACAATGTCCATTCAGTCAGGATCCAGCGAGCACTTGGATGTGAAACTCCAGAGATGTTTGTCACACATCTCTGAACAGCTCCACAGTTTGTGGGAATGTCCTTGTGCGTGAATCGAAAAACGTCAATGGATCAGCAGCTGATTCTGGAGTGACATGCAGACACGTACCGTTCATTCTGGACCTCCAATTCTCTGAGAGAATTGTTTGCACAACGCAAACCGAGGTTCGATGAATCTGCAAAATTTGTTCATGAAGAAATTCTCCTATCCTGAGAATTCTCACGCACTTGGTCTTTTTCCCCCAAACACCCCCAGGAGCTTGTGTGATGTGCTCATAAGTAGGGAAAGAATGAGGCACAGGAAGAAAAGGCTGTCCCTGCGAACTTCCGTGATTTGATCAGATTTGGATCGCAGATCAAATTTTGTGCCACTCGCAGCCGATGCCAACAAGGTTCCGATTTGTGTTCCCACCCCGACTAACCTTCAGACCATTTTGCCAAAGCGGTCACACACTTGAAGCCGCGAAACATGTTGGGCAAACTGCGTGAAAATGTTCCTGTGCACATGTCCAACATGAACTTCCGAATTGGTGTTTTGCCAGAATCTCGACAGGCATCGTCTGTTGCTCGCCAAACGTGTCTTATGTTGGTTTTTGTTTTCAACCAGGAAACACCCCGCTTGGATTTGCACCTTTTGGGACAAGTTGTGACTCCGTGTGTGTGTGTGTGTGTGTGTGTGTGTGTGTGTGTGTGTGTGTGTGTGTGTGTGTGTTTGTGTGTTTGTGTGTGTGTGTGTGGCTTCATCCTGAGGACACAAAGTTATTTGCCAAAGAAGCACAAGCTTTGTGGTTCTGATGTGAACCAACGCTCTGCAGTGACTGACAGCTCTTTGGTGTCAGGCAGTGGTGATGCTGTCACCTGGGCTGTCTCGCACTGCACGCACGAGTGCACCGCAGTCCTTGTGTGGTCACCACCTGGCTCGCTCTGTGGGTCATTGGTCTTGTTCCGGGGCTGCTTCGCAGTGACGCTAATTGGGACGTGGGCCTGACGGGGAGACTGGGCATGTCTCGTACTCGGGTTGGTCCAAGGTGATCAATGTCAACAAAGGAATCTGCAGCTTTGACACAGACTCCACCTGCAGTTTGTTGACCGTCAGAGCGTTTGTTGAAGTTTGGTTTTCATGACGATGAATGGTCTGTTGATGGTCTGTGAATCATTCCCAGTCCACTCAATGTTGACATCTCGACTAGTCCACGCTCAAAAATTTGTTCGCTGTTTCTGGAAAACGCTGTTCAGTTTCGTGCATGTGGAACCTCATGCCGTGTGTACAACTTTGCATTTGTCACCTGCTCGCCAAACGCAGACAAAGGCGCTTGAAAGTTTCGCACTTTTCATATCGCAAATGTCGTTGCACACACCGCGAGAACAGAGCTGTGCGCGCGCACGCAGCAGGGAGAGAAACGACAGCATTGTCAGGGACGCACGTGGGAACCTAATGCGACTCTCCCGATCCATAAACCAGTTCTGTGAGGTGAGATATGGCTGAATTGATGCCGGGAGGGCGCCTCCAAACATGATTCATCTGCGTCTTGGCAACACCCGTGAATGACGAGGAATAATCTGGGACCATTGACCAGCAGTGTGGGACAGATTGTGCCTTCAACCGTGTTTTGTCCAAGATACCATTTTGATGAGGGAGAGCCCGGAAGTGCGTGAGCAACGATCGAACCAGTGCACGGAGGCCTGACCTGGATGTTCAGTCATTTTCCTTTTGTTTTGTGAAAACAATTTGTGAGGTTGAAACAACGTGCACACTCGTGTGCACACTCTGCAGTCCAACCAACGGACGCTGGTGAATTCGGTCCGCCATCCAGCCAGCTGCTCTTTTTTCATCCACCGAGGGAGTACAAATGCAGAAAAAATAACATTGCGTCCGGAAAGCGTCTCATGTAAACCTCGAAAATAAACCACCCACGTTGTAAGAATGAAATGGATCCAAATAGGAACCGGTTCGACCCCGATACCATTAGGAAGGCTGCAGGCCTCATTGCATCTCGTAGAGTCTCATCATTTTGTGCCACCAGCTTCAGATAGTTCATATCCACAACCTTCTCCTTCTGCACTCAGATCAAATGATCTCGGGTCAGTTCTGCGACAAACTCATTTATTCCTCAAGTAGGTTGCATAAACAGACTCTCCCTGTGGGTTTTTGAGAGCTAAGATGTTTTCCATGTTTGAGAAGATCGTTTCTGCCTGAAGTTTTCCTTTGGAGCAACTTCCATTTGCTTCACACGTGTCGCACATCAGACAAGTCCTTTGTTTGCTTTGGCGTAGATATCGGGGAAGTGGGGAACATCGACAGCTTCGACACGCTTAACACTCGAGTATTCTCCGTGTTTTCTCCAACGCCAAGGCTCGGAGTCTTGTTGGTGAGGCCCTGGTGCGCCGGAAGGGGTCACGCGCACGTGCTGAAGGTCCTTGAGAGACAACGCCACCGCAACAACCTTCTCAGCTCGTTGTACTCCTCCGCTGTGGGGCGCGGCGTCTGCAATCAGTCTGAGGTTGAGTCAAGGAAAACGGACTGAAGAACGAGGTGGAAACTGAATCGCCTCGAATGCCAGTCGAAGGCCAGGGCCATATACGGGTGATAGAAGTGCAGATTCATGCACACGCGTGTTCTGAACAGGAAACCAAAACCAAACAGGTGCAACACGAGTACCTTCCGCAAGCTGAAGCAAAACCTTGGACCACAGGCGCGTCTTTCATGATTTGTTTTCGGCGGAGACGGAGTTGTCGGTGCCTCATTTGTGGCTGATGGTCTCTCATCTCTGCCCATTGTGCCCCGCTTCATGAAATCTCCATCGATTGTTTTGGGAGACCCGTGGTGAAACGTTGCTGATTTGGGAACGAAGCAAATTGTGGGGAGTGCTTGTGACAAACCACCTGCAATGTGCAAGCATGCAAAGCAGGGTGTTTGTACTAGGTGCAGACAAAAAATCTGGATTTCCTTTCAGGTGCAAAGGAAGGTACGAGAGAAAGAAGCTGTGTCTACAATGTACGGGCGTCACTTAACGTCTCAGGAAAGGGAAAAAGCTGAAGGATATTTGTATTCTCGTTTTCCCCGGAAAAGAGAAATTGTTTCCTCGCTTGCGCACACACGCCCAGACATCGCTCCATTACGTTCACTCCTTGTTCTAAATCTTAATTATCAGTCTTGCATGCAGCACTTAGCATTCTTACGTTTACTTGATGAAAAACTCTCGAGCTGAGGGGAGGAGAGATTACCTCCATCTTGAGCAGATGTGTCGAGGGTGTCATCGTCTACAGAAGGATGAGGCTCGTTAAGGGCTCCACTTTGCGCTGCAGCTTTCGCTGATGCGCTTGTTTTGGTTTTCAAAAATTTCCTTCGTCGCAGCACAACTTTGGCGCCAGGCTTCAGAAGTGCTCTCTGCAGTGACACAATTAAGAACTTACGTCATCGACAGGACAGAAATATCACGTGTTGTTTCTGCTCGAAATTTCGGGAGAAGTAAAGTCTTGTTTGTCCACAAATTGTCTGACAGTGCTACATCGTAACGGAACGTTTGTCTTGCGTTGTCTTGTCAGGCCTCGACAGCTTTACCTCTGTGGTGACTCTCTTCATGTGAACGGCGATGGGTTTGGATGCCCTGGAGGTTCTGTCCCAGCCGGCAGCGTGCCACGCCCTGATCTTCTCCTCCAGATCAGTCAAGAACTTCTCACTCCCTTCTCGATCGAGGAACGGATAGCCGTACGCCTGAAATAGCAACGTCTCAAAGCTCTGAAGACTGCATGCTGTTCCGTCCTGCAGCGCAGACCGATGTTCTGCGTTCTTCGTGAAGTTTTGGTTCCTGAACTGCAAAACTGGTCCAGAAAACTCGTGCAACTGAGATGACACAGCCATCGAGACAAATGTTCAACTCGTGAATTTTGGTTGTTCTTTGAGCACTACCAAATCAAGAATTGATCAAGAACAAGCACGAACCGTGGAATCAATTGTGCCAGACTGTGGAAAAGAGTGCAAAAAATCAAAGTTGAAAACACACAAAAACACTTTGATCTGCTTGAGCTCCCTTTTTCCAACTTCACTGCTGCATCCCTGTGCTCGTGTTTCACAAGATGGTTTGTGTGCAGTGGTTCAAAAGAGTGTCTCACGAAGATGTGCTCAGATTTAAAGGAAGAACGATGTCGTACGTTTGAACGTTTATTCCAAAGCTAAGAGAGTGCATTATGGAACATCCTCCTTTCATAGAAATTT
>JAAUXT010016141.1_pt1 | contig 36729 bp, 28 predicted proteins | sample 7278171 | NCBI WGS metagenome assembly JAAUXT01 (sample SAMN14350112, study PRJNA611818) | marine sediment metagenome | isolation source: surface marine sediment (1.8m) | place: French Polynesia: Moorea | collected 2018-08 | reverse complement strand
TTAACTGAGACTCAGTTTGCTGCCCTGGATGTTCCTTCCAACACAACTTCTCTGCTTCTGGACAACAACAACATCAAGCCAATTCCAGCAGGACTCTTCTCAGGATTGTCAACTGTTGTCACATTAAAGTTGGGAAACAATGGGTTGACTGATTCCAGTGTTGTAAGAGACTCCTTTTTGGGAGTAGAAGGCATACAAAGTGTGAGTACAAGGAATGCCACAGAAACAGATTGATTTTCAAACCTGAAAACAATTTGACTGTCAGCACAAGCCATCATTTATTTCTGATGTTGTTTGGTTCTGAGGAACTTTTCCATTGTCAAATGACAGCAGAAGAGTCTCTGTTTCAGCTTTACTTGCACAACAACAAGTTCTCCCTGATGCCTGACCTCTCCAGACTGAATGAACTGATGTATTTGCATGTGCAGTACAATCAAATCACCCAATTGGGGCCCAGGCAATTTTTGAACAATTCCAATCTTATGTGAGTACTCAAAAAATTGTCCATGACAACTGAACCAGATATGATTCAAATGTTTCTCAAGAGTAAACAAATGTTTGTACTCCCTTGAAGCAAATCTGCAGCAAACGGAGCATGATGAAAGTTTTGAAATCAAAAGTTTTAAAATAGAACAAGAAAAGTCTATCAGATGTAGATCTCAATTCTAATGAAGATTCATCCCTCTGGCATCCACTGAGAAACATGTGTCAACAAACTGTTGTCTTCCTGAGTTGCAGTTGTCTTGAAACACATAAACCCAGCTTCTTTGAATGAAAATAAATCTCAAACCAACCAAAACCTTGCATTCCCATTTCATGTCAATCAAAGTCTCATTGAATCCTTTGAAAATTGTCTGCATGTCAAAGACAAATTGGCAAGAGCTGATGTCAAAATTTGCCAGAAATGTAACAAACAGAAATTCTGGTGGAAATAGGGCAGATAACTACCCTGGTTTCATCCAGAGACATTCAGGATAAGAACACAGGCCTACAGAGGCAGATTCAGAATAGTGACTGGCACTATCAACTGTGACTTTTGTTGCAAAAACAAAAACAATTTGTGCTGGTGGCACTGCCAAAAAAGGGTCTGTGGCTTGAAGTGTTTGGAATAGTCTCTTCACAACAAAATAAATATAACAGTGGTGGTTCATGGAGAAGAGACCCCTCTTCAGATGTTGTGTTTTGTTTCAGAACTTTGTACATTCATGAAAACCGGCTGGTGGATTTGGACTCAGATGCCTTTTTTGGACTGAATAACTTTCAAAAGCTGTATGCAGGCAACAATCTCTTTGCTGGTAAATACCCAGCTGCATATTTGATGCTTTGTTAGTCAGTACATGTGTGTCTCTGTGTAAAATTCAGGGTGTTTTGTACCAGGCAGTACACTTGTACACTTGTTCTTTCAGGTTGGGTGAATGTCAGTAGTGTTGCAGATTCACTGACTCTTCTCCAGTTGGACAACAATGACATGAGTCAGCTCTTCATTATGTTTCCTTACCTATTAGCTGATCTGAAATCACTGGATTGGTTCAGATGTGAACATTGTCAAATAACTCAGTGGCCTTATGTGGCAGAATCTTACAATTTAAGGGAGCTGCAACTTGTGTACAACAGCATTTCAACTTTACCAAATATCACAACTTTAGGGTTCCCACCCAATGCTGTGCTGAGATATCTTGAGCTTTCCCACAACACACTGGAAGCTCCTGTTGACCCTGAAATTTGGTCTGGGCCTGGATTCAGAGATCTGGTGGAGTTAAAGCTCACTTCATGTGGAATTGGATTTTGGCCAAATCTGGCCTCTTCTGTCAACTTGAAATTACTGCATTTGGGAGACAATGCCATCACTGAAATCCCAGATGATCACAACTTGCCATCTTCTCTGATTCAACTGATTATTTCATCAAACAATGTTGGCTCCAATTTTCCATCTGAGACAATTGCAGAGAACATGAATCATTTACAAATTCTAACTCTGAGCTACATGGGACTGACAAAGCTGCCATATTTAGCAGACTGCAGTAGGAGTCTGAAACAGCTCAATATCAGGTCAAACCCATTTCAGCACTTGGATTCAGTTTCTTTGCTGGGACAAGACAGCTTCAGTTCTGCTGAGATGGCCAATGTGACATTCCCTCTGTTGGCAGAAATCCACATGTCAAGTATAGAACTGCACAACATTTCTGAGACATTTTTCAGATTGGTTCCAAAACTCAAGGAGCTTGTCATGAGTGGGCAGGTTGGTTCTGTGCTTAAAACAGTTGAAACTTTGTTTTGCAACCTGTATTCCTCATTTATGCTGCTTGGCTACTTTTTCTAGGGAAATTGGTTCACTGGAGAAGTTCCAAACTTCTCCATATTGGGTGAGACACTGGAACAAATGAATATAGGAAAGACCTATGGAACTTTCTCCGTCTGCAACTTCTCAGCTATCATGAGGAATATGACATCACTCCGTTATCTCAACATGTTTGGAATGAAGCTGGCGGTGTTCCCCTTTTCTGCTTCCTTCATTCAAAGGGTAAGCAGCATGAAAGGCGAACAACGATTTGACCCCGAGTGGTGTTCCGACATGTCATGAAAAGTCACACCACTTTCACGACAAGTGGTGAAAGAGTGCACAACATTGTTCTCTTATGCTCGTGACGTGAAATGAACAAAATGGCTTCCAAGTGGTTTTCCAAGAGCTGCCAGTTGAAAAAAACATCAACAACAAGGAAGAAAAGAAATGCACAGCAATGGAAGTCTGAATGAATGGGCAAAATCAGCCAGCAGATTAAGTGACATGTTTTTTTGCAGAATTTTCCAGTGATTACTTCCCTGAGTCTGATCAACAACAAGTTTGTTACTGTGCCTGATTTATCTGCCTTGGAGACACTACATCCGGGTGTTTCACTGAAAGTACATGTCACTCCACTCCTGTTTTCCCTGACAGTCTCAGCACTTTGCACACCTGACATAGCAAAACAAAGCATCAGAAGAACTTCCCACAACAAAAATAGATATTTGGTTTGGTTCAAACAACCCCAGACCTGGTGAGAATATCTAACTGTCTGACTTCTATTTTTCTTTGAAGATCAATATCAAGAATGCAAAACTACTTTGTGACCCAAGAGTTTGTTGGCTGAAGGAAAAACTCTGGAACCAGAGAAATCTGGAGATACTGACGGTTGGCACAAGATGCAAGGGACCCATTTATCTGCAAGGAGTCATGTGGGAAAATGCTACACAACCTCTTGTCTGTGGTGAGTCTGGGTCATGTTTGTTGCTTCTGTCTTCTGATAAAATTGAAAGATTTCAGAGAACAAAGCCATTTTGTTCACTTTGACTTCAGGGTGTGATAATTGTGAAAAGTGGCTGCAGAAAAGTGAAGGAACAGAAAGGAAATTCAAGGTTATGGAGCAACTACCTCCCACAACTCAACCTGACTGTATGAGACAATGCCTGAGAAAAGAGGCCTGTGAGGCAGTCAAAATGGCTTTTGGTTCTCCTGTGACAGACTGTCTTCTGCTCACCACAAGTTATGATGATGATCCTGATGACATTGATGACAACAGTGATGTTTATACAATGCACTTGAGCTCTGGCTAACAAGCACTTGGTCTGGGTCAATCATCTTCCATGACACCACCCCCTCGTCAAATTTTATTGGTCTTGTGTCCATGTTTTCAATTCTGGCTCCCCAGGGACTTGGTCTGGCCTGGATGCAACATTTTTTTGCATGCAAAATTTGTGTTTGATTGTTTGGTATATATATATTTGCATGTCAACTGTGTGCATCAGTTCGGTTCAAACAGATACTAAGTATTGTGTGTGCTGTTTCTGCAAATACAAACTCAAAAGCAGCCATGAACACCAAAGAGAACATCTTTCTGACAAACCGGGAAGAAAAAGGAGTTTTAGATGCAACCCATGGGAGCCTCGTTTTGAACGCCCGGTGTGAACAAACATCCCATTTTACATGGGAGACCAAAGTACCAGGAAGGCCTTTTCCGTGGCTACTTCACCAGAAGAAAACTTGCCCATGAGTCCAGTTGTGGTTGGAATTATAAAAGTCATGTTCCTGTACACAATTGTGCTTATTTTGCACAAGATAGGGAGATTTTGACAAGCATAATGTTTCATTTCATATGTTTAGTTCTCACATTTTTTGCCACATATGTTGGCACATAGGATGGGACCGGAGGGGGCCTCGCACGGTTGCATCTAAAACTCTCTAATACCTAATATTCACGGTGCTTTGGCGGATTCTGCTGGGCATGGGGCTGGTACTCATATGTACCTTTACCTGAATATTAATTGTGTTGCACAAATTTTGTGTTTTTTTCGTTTATCCTTGCAATTGTTTTTAGACATGGGCAGTCTACATATTCCACGAAGAACACAGATGACAAGAATGTCAAGAAAAGTTTGCAGGAATGAAACATGAAAATTTTCTTTCCAAATGTGTCTGCTGTTAATGGGGACAAAGCTTTTAGCTTGTGGATGTGGTGTATCTTTGGTGCAATGGTATTGGCTTGAACCATAAGGAGAGGAAGAATGTCAGAATCTCAATTCTTCAAGTGGTGGTTTGATGACAGAAGATCTTGGATGCAGCAAACAATAAACAAAGCTTTACATTTTATGGAGCCAGCTTTTCCAAGGGAGGGGTGCCAATCAACTCTGTAAAATTTATTTGTGCAAAAAGGTCAAAAAACCATGCAGAATGCAAAGTTTGTAGGGCCAGTATGGCTTATTTGCAGATGGAAAGACAGCCAGGCCCTGTCACATGGATCTGCATCCACATCAGTAGTTCCAGTGGTTGAGTCCTAGGGATTGGACAATGTGCAAGGAGAAGATGGAACTCATTCATGTTTTAAGATCAATCTTGTTGAAGTGCAGTGTTGTTTCATCTTCAGTACAAATCTATGAAGCAGGCCCAGCAAGGACTGGAAACTAAATAGTATCTACTTTCACTACCAACTGGAGCTTGCTTGTACAATGTGTTGACTCTTCTTTCTTGGAAGTGAAAGACCAACCAAGTGAACACTGCCTGAACCACCTGAACCAAACGTGAGGCTGTAAAACTGATGATGTATTGGCAGATTTTCTTGTCTTGTTAAGTTTTCACTTCAGGTAAAAATCAGGTGTTTTGAAGGTCTGTCTCACAGAACTCCTTTTGTGTCGCGGTTGTTCTTCCTTCCATTGGATCAAAAACAAATTTGTGGTAGACTGTGTGTTGCCATGTGTAGTGGGAAGTAAATTGGGTCTGATCAAATCAGGGAGGACTGATTGTGGCTGCTGAGCCCCCAGGGTCAGCTGGTCACCAAACTTGCTGACTCCCAAACTTTGCACAAATTTTGTTGATTCAAACATTGCCCACATTTTCCAGGGTGGGTTTGAGAAAAAGGAACAAAAACCTTATGCCCGTGTTGACTATTTCAGTTCATAGTGAGGAGTTTAACCTTGCTCTGGGGAGGCCTGCCTTTCAGAGCTCAAGCTACTTGCATTATGACACCAACTTCAATGCAGATTATGCAGTTGGTAGGTGTAATTGCTGAGAAAATGTGGTTTTGTTTCACAGTCTACAAAGGCCACAGTGCTTCCATGGTGATAAATGTGTTTGTGTGTTGAAGATGGGGACCTGACAACTGACAGTATGAACCACCCTTGCACACACACCAATACAGATAATGGAGCCTGGTGGTTGGTGGATTTAGGAAAGAATATTAAAGTAGGAAAAGTTCAAATTACAAACAGGGGAGACTGCTGTAGTAAGTATGCCAAAAAGCTGGTTTCACAGGTGACAGACATTTGCTGTGTTTTGAGATGTCAGTGGAACATTGGAACAAAAGCAAGCAAAATGAGGCTGAAATCTGTATCATAAATGACAACAAGTTGGTTGTGGTATTCTCCTCTATTTTCTCCTCTATTCTCCTCTATTCTCCTCTGTTCTCCTCTATTCCCCTCTAGTCTCCTCTGTATTCACCTCTATTCTCCTCTCTCCTCTATTTCAGGTGATAGATTGTCAGATTTTCACATCCCTATTGGAACCACAATTGACACTTCAAATGCAAGCTTTGATACAACAACATACTCACTCTGTTTCTATCAGGAGAAACCTGTTTGTTCTGGAGAAACAAGAATGTTCAGGTGTAAAAGTCCAGTCTTTGGGAGATTTGTTGCAATTCATTTTCCTGTGACCAAGACCCAGGTTCTCTCCCTGTGTGAGGTGGAGGTCTTTGAACATGTTGGTGGGTGTTAAACAGAGTAGTACAATAGCTCTTCTGCACAAAAATACCTGTAAAGAGTCAAATTTGTTTGAAAGTATACACAACCAAATAGTTTACTGCTGATGTACTTTACTCAACTCTTTCTGTTGCAGAGACACATGGCGAAACATTTGCTTTGAACTCTGGCCCTGGATTATATTTTGACAAGTTGATTGAAGAGCATTTCCCAGTAGGATGTGTCACACAAAGATGTGCCTTAAAATGTACAGCTGACACAGGATGTGCTGCTTTTGTGTTGTCTGACACAGAAAAGTGCACACTACAGCAAAATTCAATGTTTGGGAGAATCAAGTGACAAGTGTTTATTGGAAACAATGAGTACAACCATTTCAAACTGAGTCCAGGCCATTCAGAGTTGTTCAGCAGAAGACAAAGAGGCAAAAAATCCAATTGTGTTTTTATGTTTGCTGTTTATTGGCTGACATAAAAAAATCAAATGTGCAAGTCCTCCAACATTTGTGGATTTTTTTCTGCACATTTCTTGGTGTCTTTGAGTAGTCTTCTGATGGCAAACACAACAAAAACAGAAGGATTCACAAAAGAATTGAGAGGCATGATGACAACAGTGGACCAAGTGATGAGTTCTGTTGGATATTTCTGCAGGAATAAGGCAGTGATATAAATGGCTCCAGTGGGGCACCAGCACAGGATATTGGTGCTTGAAATAATGACCAGCTGAATTATCAGTGGGGTGTTGGAATCATCTCCAGACTTTCTGATATTTGCCTGTGACTTCTTCAAATTGTGAACAAGACTAACATTCATGGCAATGATGAAAATGGAAGAGACTATCTGTCCGACAACAACCAGCCATGTTACAAGCTTGATCCCTAGATGTGAATTGGTGGGGTCAACAAAAGGCAAACACAATTTCATGGGTATGCTGTGAGAAAGGAACACAAATGCTAAAGTAGATGACAAGGAGAACAGGCAGGAACTTGAGCACAAATATATCAAACATTTGAGCACAAACTTTGTACTTTTCATATTTGTTTCAATTGGATTGACAATGACCAGAAGCCTTGATACTGTTGTGAACAACAACAAGAGAACTGATGAGACTGAGAAACACAAAATTATGCCAAATGCTATGAAACATGGAGGTGCAGATCTCCACCACTCACCCTTAGCCAGGAATGATCCCTGAAAAACAAGATCAGTCACCCAGACCAATGCCAAGTAAGCCAGACAAAGCAAGTCACAAAGATTGAGAAAGACCACTGTGATCCTGAAAGGTTTCTGAAATATTTTTGAGGCATAAACATGGAGCAAAATAGATGACACATTTGAAATCAGGACAATCATTGAAATTGTGATGTAAAAGATTCTCAATGACACCCAGGAAAGCAAATCAGAGCAGGATCTAAACCAGGGTAATTGTGCAGTGCAGGTGACCCCATCAGGGGCAACACAACAGATCTGGTAATCTGTTGTCTCAATGACTTCAATATTTTGATCCTGTAAAGCAGTTTGGTCAATCAACTTGAATGTCATGTGATACACACTGACTATACTCACTGACATAGAATTAGAGAATAAACTGGAAGGAAATTCAATTAAAGGATTGTGAGATAAGTTGAGAACAGTCAAGTTTGGTAAATTTGCAAAGCTAAGAGAGGCAACAAAAACAATTTGGTTGTTGTTCATCAACAAAGTGTTCAACATGTGTTGCTTCCTCAAGCACTTTCGTTTAGTATTCCCTATTTGGTTGAAACTGACATCTAAAATGTGCAATTTTTCTGGCCATTTTATGTTACACATTTCTGAGAATTTTGACTTGGATATAATGAGGTGCTGGATCTTGAAACATTGTGGCAAGATTGCATTGCCATCAGTTTTGATGGAAACATGGAATGAAATTTTGATGTATGGGCAACTACCTATTTGTTCTGTGACTTGTGGGCAAAACATACTGAATGTCAGGCAAAAGCAAAATTTTGGGCAGGGAACTCTTGTCAAAGAACAAGAATATTCATCATCTTTGAGGGGACAGTCAGCAAAATTATCACATACATTGCCCAGATGAATGCATTTATTCATGGCATCTTTACACTGGAACATATTTTTGCACCAAACAAGACTTTGCTGTGAACTGCAAGCTTCATCTTCACCATGAAGACAGTCCCATATCCCATTGCACAAAACTTTGTAAGGGACACAGTATGAGTTGTCACACTTAAAATTTGCATTGCACTCAAAACTGGTGCAATCCCTCAAATGTGCTCCATTTGGACATGGCAAAACACCACCACATTGGCTCACTTTAAAAATACAAATAACTGAGATGTTGAAACAAACAGGCAAACCTGGTTGACAAGGAAATTCAAATTCTAATTCACACAAGAACAGTTTTCCCTCAGACAAAATGGTGTGAACCAGTTCATTGTGCCACATCAACACACACTTCTCATTCAAGTATTCTTTGTTGTTGGGAATTGATTGAACTGCTTGAACACATTTGCCTCTTGAATTTTTGGTGAACAAGGGCCCACAATATCCTTTGTGAGATTGTGTATCTATTACCCACTGACAGCTTACCAATTGGTCTGAGATTGATTTGCAGGTGCAATTTACCTCATCAGCTGAATTTGGACAGTCCTGATGGCCATCACATCTCATTGTGGATGACACAAAAATACTATCTTTACACTCAAATATATTACCACCAATGATCTGCAGCTGTTTATTTTCCTTCAACACAAGGAAACCATGTGTTTCTTTGATATTTGAATCAGATATTTGACACCTTTCTGATGCAATATTTTTTATGCATTTTATCTCATATATGACTGTCACATTATTGATATAAAATATGACATTATCCACGTCCACTGCTTTAAATATTGTTGCAAAAAGTTTCTCATCAATTGAACTCACTGGGAATGATTTTGTTCTGCAGTCATCTGCTGATTTGTGTGAGAGCCAAAGGAATCCATGACAGTGTTCTTTTGTTGAAATCATATTCTGTGAGCAGAACAAACTGTGATGCAAAATCTTGTTGGTAATTTTGCCCAGTGACTTATTCCCCTGGGCTGTGTCACACACAACATGAGCCAAAAGTTTTTTATTGCACTCCAAATTCAAGTATTCTGGTTCTGCGAGATTAGAAGCCAGTAGCAAAGTGCACCTTTCTGAACTCACTTCAGATGGGAAAATATTTTGTGTTGCCCTCTGTTTCAGAGGTGCTAAGTTTGGACAAGTTGGATTGTTTGAGTTGTAATACCAACAGGGACTACAGTTTACAATAGTTTGCAAATCAACCCCATCTTCATTATTTAGTTTTCTGACACAATCAGATCCATTTTCAACAAAATGGTGATTGTAGAAAAGTGAAAACCCCAATGGTACATTGTCCTGCCACATCCATTTCTTCTGAAATAAGAAAACCACAGGTCATCACTGAATTAGGTGTTGTGTGACAAAATACAGGAAGAAAAGAGATACCTTTTTGTCCTTTTTGAGGCCAAGAAATATTGCTTGAAGCAATGGTAACTCATGTGCCTTCAGTAGAGATAGGACTGTTTTGATATCAGTCCACTTGGTTAGAGTGGGCAAATTTCCATGAAATGAATTGCACAAAACAAAAGCTTCATTCCAAGATATATCATTGTCTCTGGGCTTCCCTGGATCAAAGCTGCATCTTGGGTGGACCTCATGTCCAACCAGTTCAAAAAGAAGAAATGATGAGTTATCTCCATTGAAGGAAGAATAGAACAGTGTCCCATTGTGAGAACTGCTTGTGTGAAATTTGTTGAAAGAAAATGTCCAATTTAAATTGAGCTGTGCAAACTCAAATGAGAATTTGTGAGAAGCATTAACATGTACAAAAAAGTGCCACACTGGTGTCACAAGAGTAATATATCTGGTTTTGTTCACAGGAGCAAAGCAACTCCACCATGTTAATCCTTGGCGTGTCCATGGAAGAAAGATTGGTGGTTTGTTTTTGTTGGCAACCATAATTATGTCCATATGTTGCAGAGAAGATGTCTGGATTATGCTTGCAGATATGTTTGAAACAAATTTTACAGTCAAAACTTCATTTGAATGTTGTTGACACAGGAACTCATTGAACACAATTCTCTGAAATTTACAAAAAAAAAACAGATCAGGGTAGAAAAATATGTCCTATTTTGCTAGGCTTCTCCCCATATTCCAGGATGATCTCCTGGTTGCTGGCAGAGTAACTTTCCTCACCTGAGAGGCACTGATGAAATGTCTCTGATTTGTATTTGTTGTGAACTTATAATTTCTGGTGATGAAAATTTCTATCCAATTTTGTGCATTAAATGGTTCAGTAACTTCCAAAAATGGAATTTTGATTGGGAACTCGGCATCTACTTTGATGAAGTCATAGTTGTAGGCAAATAACTGAGGTGTTTGCTTGTCTTGAATATAAGAAACTGGTTGTATTTTCAAACTTCTTGTTTGATTTGTGTATCTTTCTGTGTGTCCTTGGAAGGTCCTTAGACAAACTTGATTGACAAGAAGACATTTGTAAAAACATGGAATCCAAGTCTGCTGGCTTGGCTCAGTCTGATCCAACTTTCCTTTTGTTTGGATATGGTACAAAGGATGCTGCCTGTCAACTTTGCAATATAGATCTAGATGGCTTGTATAAAGATAGGATTGTTGAAGAACAAGAAAAATTCTGAAAACCTTCCAAATTGCACAAACTTGTTTCCTGACAATTTGCAGTGTCACACAAACAGCTTGTTGAACCATAACACCAAAGTGATCTGTTTCCCAGAGTTTCACAACCCCATCATCAGTGTAGTCTGGCCTGTCTTTCAGGTATGTCTGCATGTAAGCTTTCGCTTCATGCATGGAACACAAACAAATCTGTATTGAGGAACAGTTGGTTGGTTGAATTGAGAGAGACATATTGATGGTGGTATAGTTTGGAAACCAGTATAAAATAACAAGAAGGGATTGATGGGAGCCATAAAAGTGTCTACTCATCTCTTTGCTGCCATCATGGTTGCCACACAAAATGATGTTTTCTTCAAAGCTTACACATTCAGCATGAGTTGAGGAACAATGCCTGGTTCGTATCTCAGCAGTGGTGAAACCCCCATATGCACAAGAGTCACTTGGTATTCCCTTGTATTGGAGTGATGTAGGTGTGACATTTATTTTGGATTCATTATCAAAACCAACCTCAAGAATACAATGGGTAAAGCAGAGCTTTGTGTCTGGCAGATCCAGCACAACTGCTTCAGTCAGCTCCAAAACCTTCAACTGCACTAATCTGCTGTGAATATTTAGTTTAGTCATCCCTGTGCCCTGATCAGCCAATATGCCTTGAATAAAACCTTGAAAGCCTGACATAAAGAAAATTTTGTTCTTTGGAAACACTTCATCAGCCAAACATCCAGGGCCATTGAAGATATGAAGCAAAATCACAGGACCCTTGAGCTTCAGACACATTTTAAACATTTTCTTAACTTGAACAAGCAACTGAAATACAGTCTTGTTCACAGGAAGCATGTAAAACAAAAAAGGAATCTTGGCTGGATTTGCCCTGACCTGCCTTGTGACTGACAAGTCTCTGTCTTGCACCATAAAGATATAGTCAATGGAGAATCTTGTGGTATTCATGGCTGATACTGTAAGAGCTATGTCAGAAAAACCTGGGTAGATGCTGAAACCAGAATGTTGTCCACAAAATATCAACACATCAGAATTGTTCTTGAATGTCTCCACAGTGAGGTTTCCAACATTGCAAGGCAAATTGCCTCCATAAAAATTGACGGGACCACTTTGAAACTGAAGGACCAAGAAAGTTAAATTAAGAGCTAGTTTTGCATCAAGATTGTAGATCCAGGTGAACTTCAGAGGGCCATGAAATCCAGATTGTTCTCCATCACAAAATGAGTATGTTTTGCATTGTGAAGCTGGCTGGAGTTTCTCTGCAACTCTGTCATCAAGGTGCAAAACTGTCCTGCATTTCTGGCTTTTGTTCTGACAGTTGCTGTTTTGAATTGATTCTTCTTTAGCATGTGCACATTTGGAGATGCTGTCAATCATGTTGTACATTTCTGTGTGCATGTCTCCATCAACAAACAGATGCCCACTTGCTTTACTGATCAGAACCAAGGTTTCATTGCCAAATAGCAAAGAGGCAGCCAATTTGTCTCTCAGCTTTTCAAGATCATCTTTTGATTGGTTTATAATTCTTGGTTTTGTATTTGCTATAAAAGTTTTGTAGTTTATCAAATACTTTTTGTAAGTACTGTGTTGAAATCCAACATGTGAGAATGAAAAGTATTGTTCCAAGAAGAGGCTTTGAATGAAGAGATGCCAATGCTTTGGTGTTGTGGTGTTGGTGACATTCTTTGATCTGAACCAGCTGGTGGAAGTTTCATCTAGCCCAGGGGACCCAGTGATGACTTTTATGTCACCTCTCACTATCATTTCCAGTCTCTTTCACCAGTCAATAGAAGTCAGAAGCTTATCTGGAAAGGTTATCATTTCAGTTGTAGATGATTTCTGTCCTAATTTTTGGCAGTTTTAAGTTTGTTACTTGGGGTGGAGCAGAAAAAGGAGCATGATTTCATTTACAATTTTCAGTGCTGGTAAACAAAAAAACACCTCTGCAATTTCTTCACCAAATAATGACTTTTGGAAACTGAATTTCCTGCCAAATGTAATTAATCACACAAGTTTTCTTGATTGTGTTTTCTTTTTCCCTTGTTCCCAGCCCACCAGACTGCCAGAAACTTGGTCTTTGCAGGAAAACAAGTGTCTCCTGAGGTGGCACCCTGCCCTCTGTGCTGTCACAGTGCAATCCTTTCCATGTCATGTTCCAGCTGGTGCAGAATTCACCATTATCTGAAGATTTGGGTCAAAGGCAAGGTGGGTCTCCACCCCAATCCTGGATGTACTTGGGTAGTCCTTAACAGTGGGTGACAGACATCCTCATGGATCTGTAAATAAACACTTCTATCTGCCTCTAAAGTTTTGCTGAAAGTATCATAAACAATTCAGGCATTTCATTTTGTGTGCAAAAGGACTACTTGAAAAACCTCAGCATTGCTTTGTCCAAAAGAAACACATGACTCATTGTCAAATTTATTTCCATAGCTGCACAGGAAAAGTACATTTCACATGTCAGTCACCAGAGCTAAAATTGCCCTTTTGGGATGTGAAGTGCCAAGAATGTGAGGTGTTTAGAAGACACTCACTCTCCCAATCACAGTGCCCTTGTTCAGCAAGGAGAAAAAACTTCAAAACACATTCTTTATGCAAATTTTGATAGCACCAAATGACACACAGGTTCAGAGCTCACTGATAATTAGTTTTTTTTGACATTTTGGGTGTTTTGTCTCACTTGTTTGAAGCATGAGCATTTCTTCAGAGGGTGAGTGTCAAACATAGATCATGATCCTGGATGGAGCTCATCAGATTCCTGTTCAAATCTGTAACAAAATGCCCACCAAAAATGTAGCTCCACTGATGTAAGACTCAGCATCAAAATTTTGTTCATCTTTGGCCTTGCATATATATGGACTCACAATTGACAAACATACCATACAAAACAGGTGTGGAATTTTGATGTGTAAAAGATTGAGTTTTGAACTTGTTATTGTTTTTGCATTGAAAAGTGGATGAAGAGAAGTTGATCCCTGATGTGTACAAATGCAAAGGTTATTTTCACAAACAACTTGGACACAAATCTTTTCAACAGACAGGTAGTTGTGTGTTCTGGTGAGCTGCAACTTGGTGTGCCATCTGTTGATGAAATGGCTGAACTTGGCTGCTCTGTTGATCCCTATCTTTCTCCAGACAGATCTGCTCAAAGAGGTTGTAGTCATCAGCTGGCCTCTATCAAGACAAGGTTAAGGTCTCTGTTTGTGATGACACTGATTGAAAAGAGACTCCCACAGTTCACCACAAATCTCTTTTTGTGTTGTAACAGTGCTGGTGACTGATGGAACTTGACTCCTGGTGTTTTGGCCCAAAGAATGACAGGTTGAAACAATAGCTGCAATTGGAATTTCCTCTGATTACTGTGTTTGTCACCCATATTTGATGACAATCAGCTATAGAATGAGAGGTAACCCTTGGCCTTGACTGCTCAAAGGTACAAAACTGGAAACACTTTTCTGCAGTGGGTCTGTATGCAGAAATAACTGGGCAAGCGTGCAGATTCCTTCTATTGATGGGGTCCATCCTGGGAGGAAACAGGGTTTGGCTGAGATTGTTTTGTGGTCTGTGTAAAGAGACTAAATCAAAAGAAAGAACAAGATGTTTCTTTTTCTCAACATGTGTAGGATGCATCTTGTTTTGGCTTTGTGTGGACTCAGTTGCCACTCAAATCCATGTCTCCATTCTGCCCAGTCATGCACAGATTCCTATCCCTCGCTATCTTGTTGCTGCTTAGGCATCATACTTGCAGCACATCAATGAATTCCTATCTACCTGGATTATCATGTTACAAGTTCTGTGTTGTAGATGCTGCAGTTGAAGTGTGATGATGGGTTGATGAGGCAAAGCTGCCAGCACATCTTCAAGCTTTCCTCAACAACTCTTGCACTCAAGCAGTAAACTTTCTGATCAGGATAAGACACACATGGAAGGCAGAAATGAAAGTGTTGCTGCAGGGGAACCAAAACAAGATGACTTTGTTGACAAAATTTGGCCAAATCAGGAAAACAATCCATATTTTTCTCTTTTGTGTTTTTGTTGGCCTCTCTGGTTTTGCTGCAGGTGAGATATTGGTGTCAAGTTGAGATTGAGTTGACACAGAGAAACATGAAAAAACTATTTTGCTGTTGGTCTCTGTGCAGAAACAACTGAGCAAAGGTGTACACTGCTGGAATCAAGGCGTCCCTTTCTGAGAAGAAGACAGGGTTTGACAGAGCTTGTTTTGTTGGCCTGTGTAAAGAGAGTACAAATCAAAAGAAACAACAAGGTGGTGTTTCTTTCTCTTTGCATGTGTAGGATGGAACTTGTGTTGGCTTTGTGTTGAACACAGTTGCCACTCAAAGCCATGTCTTCTTTATACCCAGTGACGAAGGTGGTCCACAGTCCTCAGCTGCTATCTACATGTAGTTGCAGCTTGAGCATCACAGTTGCAGTAATCAATGCATTCCCATCGATTGCAGTTATCCAGTTACAAGCCCTATTTTACTGTTACTGTTTTGATGAAGCACATCTTCAAGCTTTTGGCAGCAACTCTTGCACTCAAGTATTTTTCAAATGAACAAATGGTACACTTGGTTGAGGATGAGATGCACATAGAAAACAGACAGCACAATGTTGCAAAATATTTCTGCAGGGGAACCAAAAACAATTGTTTGACTTTGTTGACAACAATAGGAAAATCAGGAAAATATCCCAAGTATTTCTGTTTTGTCTTTCTGTTGGCCTCTGTGGTTTTGCTGTAGGTGAGATACTGGTGTCAAGTTGAGACTGAGTTTCTGCAGAGAAACATGCACACACACTTTCCCCTACTTATCTTCAGGTTATGTGCCTCCAGATTCTTCTGGCTGTGAGGCTGATGAGTTTGAGTGCAACCATGTAGCCGATGGATGCATATTCTGGACCTTTGTTCTTGACACAACAATTCACTGTCTGAGAGATGGATTTGATGAGACACCTCAGGCCAGAGAAATCTTGCTGAAACATCTCTATCCCTCAGGTACATCCTCTTGTGAGTTTGGACTGTTTCTGCAAGTAGGCTTGAGGTCCACACTGTGCCCCAACATTCAACTGATCTTTGTCCAAATGATTTGGTTCATGATGTCTACAATTTGATGGAGAGAAACAGTTGTTGATGATATTCTGTTTCTTTCTATCAGGAGTTTTTGTGTGTGATAAAGAGACTGAGATTTCAACAGAAAACCTTTGTATGACAAACACAACCCAGTGTCAGGATAGAAGAGACATTTCCTTCTGTGTTTGTGGACAGCACCATTGGTTGTGCAAAGACAACAAACAGTGCATCAGGAATATTTTTGTTTGTGATGATGAGTATGATTGTGATGATGGATCTGATGATGAGCGTGCACTCTGTTTCAATGTGTGGACATGTCTTGAGGGCTATGCAGCTCTTACAGTGGAAGGCTGGTTTGGAGGCATGTATTTCTCTCATAAAATAGTCCACTTGCATGTTCTGCCTTCTTGAGGTTTCTGAAACAGAAAAGGAAAATAGAAACAACACAAGTGCAAAAAATAAAGCTGTTTCTCTTGGACCCCCAACATTATCAATACACTTTCCCCAAGTCATGGCATTCTTGTCTTGCAATGGTGCCAACACTTGGGCTGAGATTCTGTGAACCAAATTCTTCCAATGTGAAGAACATAAAAGCTTCATCTTACATAGAAGCTTCAAATGATGGCAAATCATTTTCTGGCAAAAGACTGAACCACACAACACCTGAAAAAGTGTCATGTTTCATCATGACTCAAGAAAGACCAAAAAATGAGTTCACATGAGCCTGCAGTGACCCTCTGGCAACTCCAGTTCACCCAGTGACCCCACAGTAGGTCTTTAGTGGTCCCATACCCCATGAAGTTCAAAGACAAACCCTTCCATGTGATACATGCCAAACAGGAATGCCTTCAATGGCTGATGTATTGTAGCAAACTTCTGTCTGCCACTTAACTCAATGAATAGCACATGACTTTGGAGGTGTTGCTTTCTCAGGTAATACACAGATTTGGTGAGATTTGTTTGCCTTGAATGAATGACTTTTCTGCAGATTCTTCTACTGTTTGCCTCAAGGATACTTCAGTGTGTGATGGAGAGTGGAATATGCCCAGTGGTATAGATGAAGATGAGTGTGAGGACTGGAGCTGCTTGCCAGGCTATTGGAAATGTCAAACTTCCAGTATTTGCATAGGAGAGATATGGCTCTGCAATGGAAGAAATGACTGTGGCTTCTTTGACACATCAGATGAGGAGAACTGTGGAAACTTTACACCAATTTGTCAAAATTTTCAAACATTATGCAATGACCACACAAAGTGCATATTGCTGGGCCAAGTTTGTGATGGGAAAAGGAATTGTAATGATGAATCCGATGAAATAGGCTGTGAAAGTTGGGTTTGTGCCAGAGGCTTATGGAAGTGTGAAAATAACATCAGATGCATATCAGAGGCAGATTTGTGTGATGGATTTGCACATTGTCCTGATGGGTCTGATGAGAAAAGTAAACAGACAGAATTTCTACTGTATTTCAGTGTTGCAAATATCAAGCAGTTCAGAAAATTGTGTCTGTGGGTGTGAGTTTTGTTCAAGCATTTCTTCTTTGTTTTCTTTTGCATAGATTGTGAATTTGACAATTTCACCTGCCCAGGAAGTATTGGATGGAAATGTCAGCGTGATCACAAGTGCGTTTATGATGAAACTGTCTGTGATGGGAGAAACAATTGTGAGGATGCATCTGATGAAATGTATTGCAATGAGCTAGATATACCTTGTGCTAGATGGCGTGCAAAGTGCGGGGATAACAAAATGTGCATTCCTGTATGTTCATTTTTGTGTCAAGTGTGCATTAGGTGTGAAAAATCCACAGACAGAAAATACTCCATTTTGTGACCAAACACATACAAGCTGTAAAAATTGTGGGAGGTGGGTTGGGGCCCAGGATTGGACACTTCAGAACATGTATCTCAACACATCATCCATTTGGTTCCTGTGTGTTGGTCAAAGAAGCACACTGGCATGTGCCCTTGTTTTCTGGTGTACCAACTGTGACCCAGATAAACCACATTTGTGTGCAACAAACTGACTTTTTTGTGTCATATCACAGCACTTGTTGCCCAACTTTCAGGAGGGTCTGATTTGCAATGGAATCCCGGACTGCCTGGATGGCTCAGATGAACTCTGCTCTGATTCCTGTTCTCCTGAGACCTTCACTGGCAAGTCAAGCATGAAGGTGAGTGAAGTATCTGCTGAGAGCTTTCTTTGCATGTGTGTGGTGTAAAAACAGAATGATGATTGCAGATATGCTCTGAAAATCACAACTTATGCATCCCAATTTTCTGGCAATGTGATGGCAAGATTGACTGCCCATTTGGCTCAGATGAGGCACAGTGCAGGTGCGAAAAGTTTGGCATGGTAGAGTGGAGAACTGCGGAAAACAATACAGTTTGTATTCCTATTCATTGGAGTTGCATTGAATTCAGTATTTTCTCAGCTGTTGATGGAGAAATGTGTGAGAACACTGCACACTTTGCACAAGGAGGTACAGTCATGACAAATACCTCTCATAACTTTCACCTCTTTCAACAATGCTTCTTGGTACCAGCTAATTCCAAATCTTTGTTGTCTTTGTTCATTTTGAAGAAAGGGAAACATTGGCAGATCCTCAATCACTACAAGTTCTAAAAACAGAGAAGTATGAAGAAACTGCAGGGAGCTCTATTCATGTTTTCCATTTTGCTCAGGGCAAAAATGGTACATTGGGTCTGTTGCTCCAAACCATCTTGACTGAGACAACAAACAAACGTATTGTCATTCTTATTGGATCCAACTATACTTCAGAAGCCTCTGAAGATATTTACCTCTTTGCAAAGCCCAGTTTGCAGAAACCTTTACAAATCATGTGCACAGAATCATGTACACTGAAACTAAATTTCACACTTTGGGTGAATTTGTTCAGCAACAATTTTGTGATGGAATTTGTCAATTTGAATATGGTTGACTCCATTCTTGTATTACAAAACACACAACTTCAGTTTGCTGGTTCAAGTCTTTCAGAAGTGTTCATCAAAGATATGCCTGCTAGGTCTGGAGAGTTTGGTCAGCTTATCATTGGATTCACAAACACAACAATTGAACACTGCAAAATTCAGTTGGATGAATCTTTTGGGGTATTGTTAGGAATCTGGCACTGCACACTGCAGGATTTCATCACAATGGTCAAAGTTTCATCCCTTTCAATGGATGTTATGGAAAGCTACTTCAATGCTACCCTGCTCACTCTTTCTGCAAGTGCAGTATTTGTTTCTTTACATTCTGTTGAAATTGGGAACTCTCAATTTGAACCTGTCCATATCCAGGGCAACAAATTGTATTTGGTTTGCAATCACAGCAGCATACATCATTCTGCTGGAGGCTTTGTCCTGACAAAAGATGACTCAGGTTTGCTAGAATCTTGGATTGAAGCTCATATTGAAAGAACAGTATTTTCAAACAACACAAAATTTGGCTCTGGTCCAGCAGTTTTTCTGAAATTTATCTCATCTACAGGATCACAAAGCCTACAGAATACTATTGTGTTTGCAAAGTGCCATTTTGAACAGAATTATGCCAAGTCTGCATCTGGCTCCACCAGAGGGGGAGCTGTTTCTGTTCTTTTCTTTGGCTCAGCTGAAAGCTCATGCAGTGTTCTTGTTGTTAATGTTTCTCAGTCTAAGTTCATAGACAATGATGCAGAAGATGGTGGTGGAAGTCTTTACACCTCAACTGGATGTGTACATCTTTTCCTCAAGGACTGTTATTTTGAAATCAACCAAATGTTGCCCAAAGCATCAAAGGGACTTTTGTTGTTATCTCACTCAAATGTACAAATGGAAAACTGTTCATATTCAACCAGATTTGCAAAGGAGATGTCTTCTATTTTGGAATTGCAAATGTTGAATGAGCAAACTGCAATAAGAAGAGTTGATGCTGTTCTGACTTGTCCCAGGTGGTTCTTCTTGGACAAGTCAGAACAGTGGAAACAAGACCACTCAACAGGTGAAATCATTTTGTCTGATTTAATTCTTCACTGCTCATCCTGTGCAGAATCCTATTATTATGCATTGAGCAGCCAATTCAAATTGTCATACAACAGTTGTTCTAAAGAAAATGTCAGCAACAGAACAAGTATTTTGTCTGGGAATTCCAATTGCTTGAAATGCCCCTGGGGAGCAAGCTGTCCAGGAAATAACTTGACACCCAAGCCCAATTTCTGGGGTCAATTTGAAGGTGACAAAGTAAAATTTTACCAGTGTCCTTTGGGTTACTGTTGTGCAGGAAACACTGAAAGTCCTTGCCAAGCCTTGGACAGCTGCTATTCTGACAGGGACAAGCAGTTGTGTGGGTCATGTTTGGCCAATTATAGCTTGTCTATTCTCTCAGCAAAATGCATCCAAAACATACATTGTAATGATGGTTGGATTTGGCCTCTTGCTGTTCTTTGTGTTGTTCTGTATATGTTGTGGTACACCTTCAAAGATACAATCATTCAAACAACACAATCATTGGTCCTTCATTCACTAAACATTCTCTCACACAAGGCTGAACAGACTGATGCTGGATATTTTGGTATCTTGATATATTTTATACAAACAGAAGCTCTGATCCAAATCTCAATCAGTAAGTATTCTCTGCATGTAGCAGACAAAATGCTCCAAAGGGTAAACTTTTATATCAAAATATTTCTCACATTTGAAGTGTCATCTATTTCTATGAACCTGTGTCCCCTTCAAAACATGACTCTGTTGAAAAAAGTGCAGATAAAATTCCTCTTTCTTATGGGAATTTATTTCAGTTGGGCAATATTTCATGCTCTCTCTTTTTTGGGCAAAACATTGTTGTCTAAGGGAAGGTGTTTTTCCAGAGAAGGATGTAGTGTGTCAAAATATTATACTCGTGGATTTGTTGAGATCATCAAGTACACATACTCTGGACTGTCTGATGTTATGTTCTTTTCATTGACTTGTGTTCAAATTGGTGACAGGTATGTCTGGTATTACAGTGGATCTGTTCAGTGCTTCAATAATTGGCAGATAGGCATGCTTGTTTTTGGCATCTTGTACATCTTACCATTCCCATTTGCTTTGTTTTTGGGATTGAAACTTCTCAGAAGTAAACACATCAGGACGGGAAGATTTTTGGTTGGTTTGTGCATTCCTGGTCTTGTTTTGGTTCACTGGTTAAACATATTTTATAACTCTTCAAACACAAAACAAATTTGGGCACAAGGCATTCCCATGTCACAAGAGAGGGACAAAGGCAACCTTGATGCGTTTGAGCTGTTCAGGGGAGGATATAGAATGTCAAATAGTGGGACTGAATACTGGGAAAGCATCATTCTTCTCAGAAGGCTCTTCATCTGCTCTACTGTTGTGATCTCCAACAGTGTGCTCAGGCTTGTTCTTTGCTCTGTCCTGAATGCTGCCTTTTTTGGTCATCATCTCTGGGTGAAGCCTTTTGTTCACAGGCCATCAAACTGTGCAGAAGGACTCTCACTTTTTCTGTTGACAATAACTTCAACCATAAATTTGTTCAAGGCAATGCAAATTCATGGTGGAATGTCTCTGGATGGTGAAGACAGCAGCATGGTGCAAATCTTTGGAGTCATGGAAAATATGTTTCTGCCACTTTTGGTCATTTTCATTGTTCTCAAAGAAGTTCACTTCAGACAAAAGGAATAACATTGTTTTCCTGGTTTCACATCATGGCTCACAAAATTATCAACAGCGAAATTTCTGGCTATGGTTCAATAAATGCTAAAACAAAACTCTCGGCTTACAACTGACTGTGTACTGGTCAGATTACTTTGCTCTTCCTCAGTAAATACATGCTAAAACTTTGGTGCCGCAGTCCTCCAGTTTGACATGGTGATGATTGGTTCTCTTTTGTCCAAGTACGTTGACTCGAAAACAATAATTTTGTTTCAGCAGTCCATGTCTCACTTTGACAGCCAGCCAGCCAGCCAGCCAGCCAGCCAGCCAGCCAGCCAGACAGACAGACAGACAGACAGACAGACAGACAGCCAGACAGACAGACAGACAGCCAGACAGACAGACAGACAGACAGACAGACAGTCAGCCAGACAGACAGACAAACAGACAGACAGACAGACAGACAGACAGACAGACAGACAGACAGACAGACAGACAGACAGACAGTCAGCCAGACAGACAGACAGACAGACACACACACACACACAACACAACTGACACACACACCCTTGCAGGTGTACTCACTCTCACTCACTCACTCACCTGTGCAAAAACCTGGGATCTGCCCCTGAACTTTTGCATTGAAACCCGCATGTGGCTTCGCCAACACAGAGACAAACACAGAATAATGGATCACAAACAAAAGAGATACTGAAAAATATCATAGAGTTTCATCACCGCACAACAAGGCATTTGCATTGCAACAAACAGTCCCAATGTAAATCTTCCCAATTGAATGTACACAGAATCGGTGTAAAAGTTGACTGTGGAGGCGAAATGTTCCAGCAGCTCACCAGTTCTGTTCACAACCATTCCCTGTAAACCTGGGCCAAGACCCCTCAATATATAATGATGTGATGACACTTCCTGTATAGCCTCATTGCCAGCACAGAAGAAACTAGGGACTGAAGAAGGAGATGGTCAGCTCCTGGAGCAGGTCAGAGACGGACCTGATGCAGCTGTTGTTGGGCCACAGGAATTTTGCTCTCCTTTGCCAGCATTAGCTCTGCATGATTTGTGATGGAGCAAAAACATAAATTCTGACAAACTGATGTGCAAATGTTTTTCACCACCAAAAGAAGCAAAGAAGCAGAGTTGTGAAAGCTGGGTTGATCTTCAATGGGTCTGAATCTTTAGAGATGACAAAAGTCCACATCTGTGGAGGAAGAACACTTTTGAAGTGTTTGTTGTTGTGCCATTTGTTTGGTTTCTGTCATGCTTCCTGTGAGTGTGATACCTCACAGAAGCATAATTACACCACAAGAAAGGAACTTATCACATACCTCTTCCAAAACTATGAAAAAACTTATCCACCAAACTTGAATGAACCTACTGATTTGAGAGTCAACATTAAAATATTTTTCTTGTATGACATTTCTGATAAAGACTCTTCCTTCATGGTGAGATACTTCTTGTATTGGGTGTGGAAGGACAAAAGGTTGTGTTTTGAACCTTTTCTAGAGGATGGCATCAAAGTGGATGAATTAAAATTATCTCTTGAGGAATATAAGGAAAAGAGTAGGAGTAATTGTTCTCATCAACAAATAACTTAACAAAGAAGAAAAAAGAACAAAAATATCATTTGGTTTGTTCCTTTGTAACTTTTGTTGAACATTCTTTGCAGTGTTTATCTGGGACATGTACATGGTGAATGAAAAGAGCACATCTAGTCTCAATTGGAATGATCTTTCTATTTTCAACAGTGCAGTGCAGGTGCAAAGTTCAGGAAGAATAACCTTTGCAAGAATTGTGAAGAGTAAAGTGAGATGTAAGATGAATTTGAGGAAATATCCCCTTGACAAGCAGACCTGTGAAATTCTGTTTGAAAGCTTCTATTATACAACAGACACCATGAATGTTGTGATGACACAGAACCCTGTCTGGGGAGATGATGTGGAGGACTCTTCTTTCCATTTGTTGAGTTCATCCGTCATTCTGAGAAACAATTCTTATGGCAGCGACAGGTTATACCCTCAATGTGGTGTCAGACTGCAATTCCAGAGAAAATTTGAGTTTCACTTGTACCAGGTGAGGGCTTCTCCATTACCTTTCTGTTTCATACACAAAAAAAACGCGTACCAGGTTTGAGGGTTGTTCAAGGTTCAGTGCTTTTGTCATTGTGTGGCTGACTTCTCTTGATTTCCAGGTTTACCTCCCAACGATGTTGATTGTTGTTTGCTCTTGGGTGGTCTTTTGGCTTGACATAGATGCTGGAAATCAGGTGAGTTGTTGCAGACTCCAAGTGCTATTTTTGTGATATTCCCAAACAACCTCAAACACAGAGAGTCCTTCATTGTGCTGTGCAGGTGGCTCTTGGTGTTCTCCTGTTGCTGACCCTGGTCACTTTGAGTGCAACAGCTCAAGCCTCTCTGCCACCAGTGTCCTATGTGAAGGCAAGTGAAAACATTTTGCAATCATGCAATGCTCATACAAATCCCACACAAAGAGTCTGAAAACCTTCTTCAAGATTTCATATGTTTGTTGCTATCTTTATTGATGACCAAAACACTGTCTTTGCTCAGGCTGTTGACATCTGGATATTCTCAGCTGTATTCTTCATCATGTTTTCATGCCTGGTTGCCATAGTGACAACAAAACTCAAGGTGGAAACAAACAAAAACAGGAAATTGAATGCACACAACATCACCATGATGTCCAGAGCCCTGTTCCCCATGTTGTACTTCCTGTTCAACTGTGGCTATTGGCTGTACTACACTCACACCTGAAGAGGGAATTTTTCGAGACCATGCCCCATGGATCTGGTATTCATTGTCGTTTGCATTACTTTGACCCTTTTGTGCAAAACCACATTTCCTTGTTTTTACAAATTTCAATAGAAGAGTAAAGGGAGAGTCACTGTCCTGGTGGTTTGGTCAAATTTCTCACCCAATCCCAAGTACCAACATCACAGGGGAGACAGTGAGGCGGGCTGATTGTCACAAATTGTGCTGCTAGTCACACTTGACCTCCAGCACCTCAGCTCATTTGCCTGTGTGCCTGAAATTTTGCAGCTCTGAAATCACCCTCTCCCAGCAAAACATCCCACCCAACTTGTTGTTTCACTCCCTTTTGTAGCAAAATATCAGAGAAAGATGTATAGACAAATGAAATGAGAATGTCAGTCTCTTCCAAAACATCCAGAAGTTTCACAAAGACCTGTAATTTGCTGTACACATTTTGGCATTTCAAATTGGCGATGAAAGAGATTGGATCCTTAGTTTGTTCAAAAGAACAGTTAAAGGGCACAGGGATATTCTGCTCATGAGAAATTACCAACACCTTTGCTGAAATGCACAATTATTTTCTCAAAGAGTTTTCAACATGCTCCAAAGCTATCCAGATGTTAATGATGCTTGTATTTAGTTCTTGGGTGTAGGAAAAGGGAAAAAGGGAAACAAAGGATGTGATGAACCCAAAATATGCTTGTGTTCTTTGTATTCTCTGTCGTGATACATTCAGCAGAATCTGCTGGCATTTTGTACAACCAAGGGTGGAAGCAGTATTTCACTGCCTCTGAAGATCCAAAACATTGGCCTGCATACACAGAACAACTTGTATCAGAAATCTTGTCAAGGTTTGACATGGACAACACAATTCACATTTTGTTTACTCTTCACCAAAAGTCAAATGTAAAACTCATGACAACAAATTATGCCTATTTCTCATTCAGCCCTTCTGCTGTTTCAGTTCCTCCTCTGAAAGCAGTTCTATTCACTGTATCATTTTCTCTGGACATGGTTGGTGATATCCCCTGGACTGGTGTTGGTTATGCAGTGCATTTCTTTTGGTCCATATCCTTGAGCAGTGACTTGAGGTCATTGGTTGTTTTTGAAACCTTTCAGGTCCATGGCCACTTCAAACTGTGTGGCTCAAAACTGCTTATCCTGCATCGAAACATGAGGCAAAGCATCCTGTGTGGTACTTTGTCCAGGCTCCACTTGTTCATGTCAACATCTGGTGTGTTGTGTCAAATTGAAGTCTTTGCAACAGATTTGTATTCTTTTCACTCTCTCTTTGATATGGTTGCTGCCCATAATGTTGACAGTGACATGTACCTGCCTCTCAGGGCTACACAGCTGAGGTGGCAATCTCTATTCATCTACTCCTCCTCAACACACATTTCCTCATTTCATGTTGTTGTCAAGAAGCACAAAATTGTTTCATTCTCTGGCCTCCATCCTGGTGGTGCTGAGCTGTTTGATGGTCCTGGGTCCTTCTCACCCCAAGTTTCACTGCTGCCCTCTGCTGGCAACATCACCACCTGCACCACATTTCAATGTGTTTTGGTGATAACACAGCAAACTGCACTGCTTCAAAATGACTCTTTGTTTCCCTACACTGAATATGTCAGAGTGTTCAATAAGTCCCAATTTGTTTCAAATCTTGTGGAGCTGCATTCAATACACAATCTGAGTGCTGGCACACAATCATCTGTGTTTGGTTTTCACTTGTATACAACACTCAATAGATCCCATGTAAAGTTCTCAATCAGAAAACTCTTTGTTGAAGGCATGCAACATGTGGAATGCCTGTATGGAGGGATTGCTTTGATAGACAGGAGAAACAAGACTTTTCATGAAATGAGCAATTTTTGTGGGATGAAAAATTATGATTTAATTTCAAGACAAACTCACTTTTCTGGAACAAATGAAATGTTGATTGTTATTTATGGATATCACAGCTATGTCAGTTTGCTTCAAGTTTCAGGGGCTATTTCTGCCACTCACTGTAAAATACAAAAAAATGACCTCTGCCAAATGATGAGTACTTCAGTCCACAATGCAGTGAGGGACCTTTTGGTCACTCAGAAAGTAACGCATAGCACATTTTATCAAACTGTAGAAACAATAAATTTGAAAGTTCGTTTCAGTGGGTGCATCATTGTACAACTCAATGGAAATCTTCCCTGCTCCATTGCCATTGCCACAAAAATACCAAAGTTTAGCATGAAAGTTTTTTTGGAAAGATCTGTTGATCTGAGTCAAAATTATGAACATCTGAAATACAAGATCAGTGGAGTCTTGTGCAGTATGGGTATCTTTGGTTATCAGAAAATATACTCCATCCTGGAATCATTCTTTGCTGTTGATAGAGTTCAACTCAATGCATCTGATTCACAGTTCACTGTTGTCAAGGGAACAGAACATCACAAAAGGCTATTGTTTCATTTGAAGAACAATGAGGACTCCTCCTCTGATTTGCTGAAAATACAGCCACCTTACAAAGCCAGTTTGCTCTACAGTCTCTCATTTCATGTGCCATACTTGCACTTATCATTAAAGCAAGTTATGTGGGGTGTGTATGGCTGGACAACTGTGCAAATAATACCAGTCAGGAGAACTGCAGCTGCTGAGGACAAAATATCCATCTGTGATTCACCCCAGGCACTTCTAGCCATACATCCAAACACAGCACTGGTTCTATCTGTTGATGAAAGTGCAGTGAGTAATAAGAATTTGATGCTCTCAGTTGAGGTGGTGTTGCAGGTGAGTGCTGTTTATTTTTGTTTTTCAAAAATTTTTCTTGAACAGAGAAGCAGAATGAAACTGTTAGTATTTTCAATCAAGGCAACTGATGAATGTGAAATTTGTTGTCAGGAAAGAGGAATGCCTCCCAGAGTTACTGAGTGTTTTGAAACAAGAAGCAGGTACTGTGTTCTGTTTTGACAAGCCATTTTGTTTTCAGGCAATAAATTTTCATGGCAGATGCCTGGCTGATTGTGGCAATTGCACATTGGACCAGTTTCTAAGCTGGAGGCAGGTGCTCTCCTTTAGTGCCAACAAGCTCTGGTTTGTTCTGGATTTTCCAGTGGATCCTGCATCAGTTAAGCTGCACCATAACTCGCTGAAAGCTTCCTGCATTCTTGTGTACACCCAGTGGGTCAGACTCTCTCTGGGGCAGCATTTTCAAACATGGAAAAGAATTCTGCCAAGGAGCAAGAATGATGTGTCATTCCACGAGGGCTCAGCCATGCAAGGTACTACATACTTGACAGAAGCCACTGAGAGTCTTTTAAATTTGTTTTACCAATATCATCCAGAAGAAAAACCAGACTCAAAAGTGTTGGAGAAAAATATGCAACACAAGAAATCATTCCTGTTTATTGAGTCACAAACTGAAGAAGAAGGGTACAATTTCCAAATCCATTTCTCTGCACATTCTAAAGGCACATTCATATTTTCAAAGTATATGAGTTCAGAATACTCATCTACCTCAGAGTATCACCAATACTTAGATGTAAAAAATATGACTCCATGGTATAACAGTTTTTATGACAGGTATCCCTTTCCCCAATGTCCAAACATCACACACAACCCAAAGTTCCATTCTTGGACCCAAGCAGCTTTGTTTTGTACACAAAAACTTGACACCCACTTGTTGGAGCTGAAAGACAAAAGGGATGAAGAAGAATTTGTCTCAGCTGTCAAAGCTGCTCAGAATTTATTTCCAATGGAAGCTGCCTTCATTGGACTCAGACAAAAGTCACAGGTATCCACCATCCTTTGTTTTTTCTTGCCAAGGTGACTTTTTTGTCAAACTTGTCCAACAAAAATAACAACATTTCCAGATGTGAGGTTGTTTCAAACTTTGTTTTTCATCCAGGGAAGAAATGTCCACAGATGGACAAACAAATCTGTCATGACATATCAGGGCTGGAAAAATTTGAACTTTGGTCCAAGGAAGAATGATTTCACTGTATCAAAGACCCACATCCGGGACATCTACAAGAACATTAAATTTCCACATTTCTCAATGTACCCTACAATATGTTCCATGAAGAGTGGCACCTGTTTCTCAGAGGAACATTCCAGACCTTTCTCCAATGCAAAGAACCAGTTCACAACAGCTGTTCAGCCTTCAGTGCAGAAGCCATGCACCATGATTCTTCTGCATAACTTGGCCCAAATAGACTGGGTGTCCATTGGCTGCACTGAACTTGTTCTGAGTCATGTGATTTGTTTCAAAAGCAGGACAAGTGAGAAGAATGGAAATCAAAGTGAACACTATAAAATACAGTTTCAGTGCAAAACCCCAGAGCTGTTGTTTGAAAGCAACTGTTTTGATCTTCTTTGGACCACATCAGACAGTGCAGAACTAAGATGCAGTGCACATGAAAACCAACCACAAAGATCTATATTTCATCACATACTCCTTAGCACAACCTTAGAAAGCTTGAGTGTGATGTCTCCACAAAATGCAGACTCTAAACAGACTTTGCTTATTGTACTGTTGAAACTCACAGGTGACATTTTGGTGCAAAAGAAGAGCACAGCAAAAGAAGGGTTTCTTGCTTGCACACACAAAGCAAGCAAACTTGACCACAAGTACATCAAACCTGACTTGTTGCTCACTTGTGGAGATACCTACATTTCATCTGCCTTCATCTGCCACAAGCATCTGTCTATTCATTGCAGTGTGGACACATGCAGTAGGTTTGAAAATTTGCTTGGTGCAAACAAAGACTTCCCAGACACCAAAAGCTGCCCTGCAATATACTTCATGGACACAAAAGGAAAGTGTCAGAGTTTTCTGCAACAGGATTTACACAGTATGAAAAATGAAATTGCCAACACTTTCACATGTTCCAATGTGACCTCAATTCCTACTGAGTTGGAGAATGACTTGATACCAGATTGCAGTGATGCAGAAGATGAGTCTGTTTTGAAGGAAGTGCTGCTGGGTGGAAGTAACCACATGTGCCCCAGTCCAAATCAGCTCCATTGCCATCTGGATCATCCAAGGTGTTATTATGTTTCTGATATTTGTATCTACAAACTCAATTCATACAATGTTTTGACTCCATGCAGAACTGGCTCCCACTTGGCAAATTGTAGAGTGTTCCAATGCCATGCTCATTTCAAATGCAGCAGCAGTTTTTGTATCCCATGGAGGTATATCAGGGATGGAAAGTGGGACTGCATGAATGGAAATGATGAAGTGGACACCATTAAAATCACATGCAAGAAAAAGTTCAGGTGTCATGAATCTCATGTTTGTTTACCTGTAGCCAACATATGTGATAATTATTCTGATTGCCCAGCTTCAGATGACGAAATTCTTTGTGAGCTCAATGGTCATTTTTGCCCCACAGAATGTATTTGCATAAATTTTGCCATCAGCTGCAGAAAGCCACTCCCATCAGCATTGGTTCTCCCTGCTCCACCATATGTTGTCTACCATCTGACTGATTGTGGATTAATCTCTGTGATTGACCTGATGAATAAAAAGGTGATGGTTGCCAACTTTTCCCACAATAGTATCCTGGACATTTCCACAGCATTCCAATGTCTACACCAATTGATTGCAGTGGACTTGTCACGCAATAGAATCACACTCATAGCTGAACTCACATTTGTCAGTTCTCCAAAACTTGGCTGCATCAGTTTGAGTCACAATGAAATTGTTGGCATTGACCAAAATTCTTTTATCAATATCACATTTCTTCATTTGCTTGATCTGAGGCATAACAATTTGACCACTGTGGATTCAGATATTTTCAACAGTGTTCAAATGGTGCTTTTGTTGAAACTACAGGACAATGCTTTGTCTGAAATGCATTTAACTTCAAATGATGATAACATTTATTTGCTCTTCCTTGATAAATTTGAGCTTTGCTGCTCTAGACCAATGCTCCCTGGGTGTATTGCTCCTGCATCATGGTTTTCCACTTGCTCAGATCTGCTTGAATCCAAAGAGCAGAAAATCATTTTGCCCTCACTTGCTTCTATCCTTCTTGCTGTCAACTTGATTGCTTTTGCCTTGATATCTTGTCAGCAGGATGGCAAAGGGCCAAAGCCTACTATTGCTCTCAGGAAAAACAAGCCCTGGAAAATTACGGTGAACACAATTTTGGGAGAAAATGTTTTGCACAGTGCAATTCTCTTCACCCTGGTTGCAACTGACAGTTATTTTCAAAATGCATTTGGGCTCAGACAAGGTTTATGGAGGCACAGCACTCCCTGTGCTGTGAGCTTTGCTTTGAACATTTTTCACATTCTGCTCTGTCCATCACAACTTGCATTTCTTTCCCATGCAAGGCTGCAGGTGGTTTTGTTTCCATTTGAGTCCAAATTTAAATCATTAAAATTTGTTGGCAAAGCATTGATGGCCATGTCTCTGGGAGTACTTCTTGTCTCTGCAGCAATCTCAATTGGTCTGTTACCAGGCACTTGTCTGTCCAAACTGTGCATGCCTTTTGTAGATCACACTGGCACCAACATTGGGATGAAGATTTTTGTGACACTTGTTCTTGGTTTTGAACTGTCAGTGTTTTTATTCATTTTGATTTCAAGTATTTTCTTGCTGAGGGGTGTGAAAGCATCCCAAGAGACATTCAAGAGGCATAGTTCCGTGTCTCTGCTTGTTTACATTCAGCTGATCATTCTCACCCTGGTGCCACTGCTGTTTTGGGATTCATCCAGTGTAGTTTTCCTAGTTTTGCTCTATTTGCCCCAGTATCCATTAGAGTTGCCCTTCTACAATGGTGTCTTGTGCAGGTCACTGCCTGGGGTCATTCTGCCTGTTTTGTTTATTGTGACAATAAAGAGAAGTTGAAGAAAAATCCTGAATGAAGAATGGATGCAGAGTTTCTTATTTCTTGACAACAGGCTGATATCATTGCTGCCAAAGAACTTTCTGAAGCCCAGATTCAGGGCTGTAGAAGTCTGTACATGTCAGCACTCTCTGCAACATGTGATTGTTCCCTGTGTAGATGTGGCGCAGGTCGAGTGTGGCGTCAGTATCGGCGTCAGGCAGGTTGAACCAGTGCAGTGTGAACGTCAGAATGAACGTCACAGTGTGAACGTCAGAATGAACGTCACAGTGTGAATGTTAGAATGAACGTCACAGTGTGAATGTCAGAATGAACGTCACAGTGTGAATGTCAGAATGAACGTCACAGTGTGAATGTGAGAATGAACGTCACAGTGTGAACGTCAGAATGAACGTCACAGTGTGAATGTGAGAATGAACGTCACAGTGTGAACGTCAGAATGAACGTCACAGTGTGAACATGAGAATGAACGTCACAGTGTGAACGTCAGAATGAACGTCACAGTGTGAATGTGAGAATGAACGTCACAGTGTGAACGTCAGAATGAACGTCACAGTGTGAACGTCAGAATGAACGCCGACTTCATCATTAGCGTCAACGTTACTGTGACCATGAGCGTTAACGATGTCGCCAGACTAAACGTCAGCGTCAGGGTCTGTGTAAGTGTGAACGTGAACGTCTCTGTGTGAACGTCAACATCAGGGTCAGCGTCAGCAGTTGACGTCATCATCAGCCTCCGTTTCACCAGCCACGTCAGAACCACCACGTCAACGTTCAGCGTCCACGTCGTCGTCAACGGCACAGCAGCGCCACTCCTGAAGCATCACAGAGTCCTGCACCTCAAGCCGGGCCAGAAATTATCCACAAAATTCGTGAAAAAAAACAGTCCTTAATTAGTGGCAACAGAGGAACCAAAAGTTCTGGTCGGTGAAAATCGAACAGCACACAGTATTCAGTCCCGTAAATCCCGTCGCCCTTGTCAGCGGTGACCTGCGCATCACCCTCCCCCCTCCGCGTCTTGTGTCGCCATGGCGACGCCACGCTTCAGCGACGCCACGCTTGGTCGCATCGTCAGGGCCAGTGACCATGACGACGGTGTCCTAGAAACGCGCTCACACAGCACGAGTCTCACTGTCCGAGTTCGAATTCGACTATTTCTGTCAACTCTCGTCATTTCCGTTCGTTTTAATCTTCATGGAGAGAACTCTTTGATTTGGATAACATTTAGTCACACACACGTTTGAGGTGGATATTTTGTGCAGAGGATAAAACGTGAATGAATACAGTGGAGCCGGGAGGAGTCGGCGGCAGAATGAATTTTGGGCAGGTGAGTGGGACATTCCACAGGGGATCAAAACATGTGACACGTGCACAGCGGTTTTCGTCCTGGGGAAAGGGGGGGGGGACGCTGACGTCTTGACGTGGACATGGTTACAGCGTGTACTTCACGTCAAGAACGTTGCACGTCTACGTGCACGTTTTACGTCAAAAACAGCCATGTGGAAAAGCGTTGAAGATCCATGTTTACTCCGAACGTAGATTGGAACGAACCAATGCACATGCTGCGAAGAAGATACGATGATGTAATCAATTGGTTTGAGAATCTTCATGTTCACGGAATGTGGCGTCGATCTCAGCGGCATTATCGCTCACGAACAATGGCCTGTTGATTGTGTTTGTTGCATTCCAACGAGATGAAGCCAAAAGGACAGAGGGCAAGCGAGCGACATCGTGTGAGCGTGTGCGTGCGTGCGTGCGTGCGTGCGTGTGCGTGAATGTGCGTGTGCATGAGTGTGTGCGCGAGGGTGCAGGTGTGTGTGTGTGTGAGTGTGTGTTGTGCATGTCATGTGTGTGCGTGCTGGAGCGAGTGTGTTCTTGCGTACTCAGACATGTGTGGTATTCAGTGAACCCGTTTCTTAGGGGTCAAGAGGTCAATCACTGATGCCCTCCTCCAAACCAACCATTTCTGGGTGGTCTTCCGTCAATTGTTGTTTTGACCAGGTGAAAATTCCACAGCAATCGCGTACTTTGTGAACTTACAGAGTATCTTACTGGGGTCAACCCAATGTTTGTTCGTGGGAACGCAACCTGATATAGGAAAGGGTACAAACCTAACGTTTGTTGCCCTTTTTGCCCTTTTTGCGTGCCCGAGGCTTACCCTGTTTGTAACTCGCATTAGAATTCACTGAAGCGAGACACAGTGTTGACATCTTCAGACAGACGCCCGTTCGGCCCATTTCACGGGAGATGCGTCACGCGGTTTGCGCATTGGTGACGCGCGTCAAGTTTTTGACGTCGTGAGTGTTGACGTCAAGCAAGGCGCATGCTGTATTTTTGACGCCAACCATTGGGTTCAAAGTTGATGATGACAGTAAAATTTTGACGCTGACGCCAACTTTTTTAGCATCAACGTCGAATGGTGTGTTGTGATTGGTCGGTACCTGGAAACGCTGCTGTTGTTGACTTCGGCGTTGGTGCGACTTGGGCCTCAAACGCCATTGTGTCCCCCTGCACGCTCAAGTTGTCAGGGGAGCGAGCTTTGTGTTGCTGGGATAGCGCTGCGGCGATGGGGCGCCGTGCTGCTGGAATGGCGCTGCACTGCCAAGGCGCTGCTCCCAGTTCTCTGGGGGGGGGGCTTCCAGAGTCATACGAGTATAGCAGATTCAGGGGGCGGACGTGGGGTCCTGGAGACTTCCCTTTTGCTTCGTACTTGAAAGTGAGATCCCTTCACGATAATGTTTCCACTGTGGTGCGTTTCTGAGTTTCCACGTCCATTCCCCTGTGTCGGGGCGACCTCCCTGACCCTCCCTGGGGATCTGCCCCTTCAGACTGAACGCCGGGTCCTCACCTGGACATGACACGCGCTTTAGGTTCATTACGAGCCGCGTCGGCTTATATTGTTTCTACTGTGACTGACTGACTGAGCCGAGAGTGGGCTGGAGGGAAATTTTCTTGTACCCCCCCCCCCGTTACGCATGGAATTTTCAATGCAGGGAAATTTCCCTGAGTGTGGTTTCCTTGACAGTGATGACAGCGGCATGCGGCTCGTTTTCTACTTGAAAGTCTTGTTGAAGTTGATGTCAATTCAGTCGATCACACGTGACTTGCAATTCTCCTTTGCAGAGAGAAACCGCCACCGCAACGCACCAGAACGTCAGGACGTCAGAGTGACGTCAGCAGTGACGTCATCATCAGAGTGAACGCAGAAGAGACGCAGAGGACGTCAGAGCGACGCAGCATCAGTGACGCAATGACGAAGATCAGGGCAACAGGTGCATAGATTGTTACCATGGCAACAGGCTTTGCATCCACAAGTGAACAATAGATCCAGAATTTGTAGCGACGGACGAGTAACCATGTAGACAGAATGGCTGATGTGGATGGAGCCACAATGGTCACCTTGACAGAGAGAACCTTTGGGGTCTGAGGGGGGAATCTACTTCCACCCTTGGATCTGCACCCTGGTGTCTGAAGGAACACCTGATCGAGTGCTCCCGTTCAGGGTGGTGTGACCTTGTCAAGGGCGTCAGGGTGGAACCGTCTTCAGGTCGTGTGATCCTTTGGGGAAGGATTCTGGATTTAGATGACCCCTCGGCCACATCGCGTGCGCCAGCGCATCACATACAGCTTTCATGACATTCTGCACCATGCGCCAGCACACATTTTGGGTGGGATCCCATGGGTGATCATGTTGGTGCACACACACTTGCGTGTGAACACAACCATAGACATACCTGAGACCCATTATGGTGCGCTGTGACCTTGGCATGCGTTATGCGCTGGCGCACGAGGTGTGGCCGAGGGGTGGGGCAGGGAAAAGTTCTCTTTTTCGCTTGCATGAGAAAAAGGTCAATGTTACTTCAATGTTACTATCCGAGACTTGCCATCTGAGTTGTCTCCCAACGATGGCACGGGCCACGCTGATCCAGAGCTAAACCTCCCCATTCTCTTCCAGCCTCCCTCCTGCTGCTGGCCGCCATGACAGTGGGCGTGGCCTCCCAGCCTCGAAGTGAGTACACCTCGGACCGGAAGTACTACCGCGTTGACGTCAACCTCACGGGAATTCCGACGGACATCCCCAGCGACGCTGTCGAGATCCACATCAACCACAACAGACTGGAGACCATCAGGAACGGGTCATTCTCCGGCCTCTCGGAGCTGAGGGAACTCAACCTCTCCAGCAACTCCATCCGAACTCTGGAGTCTGGGGCCTTCAGTGGACTCCGGGACCTGGTGATGCTGGATGTGGAGGAGAACCTGATAGAGAACCTGCCCTCTGGGTTGTTCCGGGGTCTGAGGAACCTCCGGAGGCTCTACCTGGACCAGAACAGGATCCAGAGCCTGGGGCCACTCATCTTCTCAGATCTCTCCAGGCTCAACCTGCTGGAGCTGTTCGACAACAGTCTGACGCAGCTTCCATCCGGGGTCTTCACCGGACTTGGGAGACTCAAGGTCATGACCTTGTCCGGGAACCAGATTTCCTCCCTGGTACCCGGTGTGTTCAGCGTTCTGACGAGCCTCGAGTCACTGTACATCCACGGGAACCAGTTGAGTCGCGTGGGTCCCGGTACTTTCCACGGGATGGTGCTGCTGGAAGAGCTGATCCTGACCCAGAACCGGATACAGGAAGTGGAGAATGGCGCCTTCGCGGGACTTCCGGTCCTGAGGGACCTGTGGCTGGACGGGAACAGACTCACCGAAGTCAGGTCAGTCGGGGGGGGGGGTCTCCGTGTCTCTGTCTCTCTCTTCTATTCCGGTGTCTCTCACGAGTTCTTTGGTCCATCTCTGGTCCATCTCCCTCTCTCTTCTCTCTTCTCTCTAGCGGCTTTCACATTGGTGACGGCATCAGCTTTTCTTGACGACCCACCAATTGGACATCAGGTTTGAGGTTGATGTCAAAATTCTGCTGAAATTTGACATCGATGGAACCAATGTGGAGACGGCTGATCTCTTCATCCGTGTATCTGTCCCTCTTTCCCCTCTCTCTGTCTCTCTCTTCTCACACTCTCACTCTATCTTCCGTGTCTCTTTATCCAATCTTTGCCTGTCTCAGTCTCTCCTTCTCCCCTCTCTCTCTCATTCTCTCCTTCTCCCCTGCCTCGAGTTCCCTGCCTCTCTCTGTCTCTCCACCTCTCTCGAATGTCTCTCTGTATCTCTCCTCGTGTCAGGCTTTGGGGACCTTTTGAAGACCAAATGCGGTCCAATCTGTTCACTTCAGGCCATAAAGAAATTCTTCTTGGGTAACAAACCGGGAGAGAAGAGGGGGCAGGTGGCACTTGGCGGTCGCACTCTTCTGGGGAAGGAAACACAGAGAAAAGAGGAAAAGAATCAAATTCGAAGCACCAGAGATTGAAAGAGAGAAAAAAAAGAAAGAAAGAAAGAAAGGAAAATGCCGACCAATATAGAGAGAGAGAGAGAGAGAGAGATAGACACAGAGCGACAGAAAGAGAGAGAGAGACACAGAGAGACAGAGAGACAGAGAGAGATAGATAAAAACACACA
>JAAUXT010118496.1_pt1 | contig 36737 bp, 39 predicted proteins | sample 7278171 | NCBI WGS metagenome assembly JAAUXT01 (sample SAMN14350112, study PRJNA611818) | marine sediment metagenome | isolation source: surface marine sediment (1.8m) | place: French Polynesia: Moorea | collected 2018-08 | reverse complement strand
CCACTGGACCCCCCATGGAGAAGACAAGGAGGACATTACCGGCGCAAGGGACTTCGCACTGCAGTTGCCTTGAGCACTGCTTCTTGTTGTTTCTTTCCTGACACGACGGTGCCCGAGCTGTTTTGGAGTCGTGTAGGATCTGATGAAGATGGGGACTCAATGCAACAGATTAAAAATGACGAGAAATTCTGTGTTTAGTGAGTGAAAAGATGGGGAAGGGAGCGAAAGCGAAACAAATTTGAGAGTCACAGTGAGGGAGGCCCATTTCTGGACCGACCTCTGTGTGTGTGTGTGTGTGTGTGTGTGTGTGTGTGTGTGCGCATGTGTGCGCATGTGTGTGCGTGTGTGTTGAATTTTGCAGCACTTTTTAAATTCGTCCAACATGACATGTCGAAAGCATTGTGTTGCTCAGCATTTGTCTGTCACAACTCTTCGACTGGGATGCCCAGCCTGTCATTGGCTGCTTTCAGAGAGTGGATGTCTGACGGGCACAGTGGGCGGACGGATCTGGGAAATAGTGCCGGCAGCTCGCTGAGATAATGATATTATGCGACAGCAGATTACAAGTTCCAGTCAACTTTGACGTTCAGCACTGGTTGGGTCATGTACGTGGTGTTTTTCATTCTTTTCTGATTCTGCTTCGCACACGTTCATTTGCGCGCAATAGAGTCTGCGGTGTGGGCATTCCAATGTGTGAGCCACTTTTGTTGGAAAGGTTGTGGGAATTTGTTGTTGGTATGTAATTTTCCGTTCTGGTTCGCTTATCAGTGTGCCAACATCTCCGCAACTTTGAACTCTGAGAGCACGCACGTTGAAAGCGCTCCGAAATACTTTGAAACTTCCAAAACCTCAAGACAGAGAGACATACAGACAGATCTCACACGATTGCAATGTGTTGGGCGCTCATGCTGAAACAGAAGTAAAAAATGCCCAACCGTGCATGATCTGCTCATTCACCGCTCATGCCTGACCCAGACTCTTGGAATTGCTCAGAAATAGGAAACTTACTGGAGCAAGCACTGTTTGTCAAGTTCTGCTGAGTTATTTTTCTCAAAGCTGGTGATTTCTCTAACTCAGTTCTTTGCCCCACCAGGCCTGTGTTGCGGGGAGTGACTTTGGCGGGAAGCTTGGGCAATCTAGCGGCGGACTCTGGAAGCAGCAACTGCCTCCCACTCGAAGAAGTGTGCGGCAGCGCCAGCGACGAGCAGTGGACTACAGACACTATGATGGATACCAACTGCAACCTGACCGCCATGCCAACGCTCAAGAACGACAATTTCATGAATCCGACAAGCGTCTGTAACTCAATGCAAGGCAAGTTTTCTTGTTCACTCACTCAACTGAAAAAAAAATATGTTGGTGTCAACTTGAACAGGACATGCACTGAAATGTTTCACTTGAACTGTTCAGCGTCAGCTCAACTCGGAATTTTGCTCAGATTAGAAAGACTGCGTGTGCTGATACTGTGAGCAATGATAAGACAACGTTGATGTCTGTGGGAAGAACCGTAAAACACACAGTGAGACTTGGCAGAGAAGCGACGCGCAACACTCCCTTCAATTTATTGTGCGAAGTCCCTTTAGGGCGAAGCACCATGTGGTAATGCAGTATATGGCAGCTGGACCAAAATATCCCCTGCCCCCCAGGTTTCTGATATCGGTTCTGCAAGCGTACATCAGACCGTGTGCATCGGTGTCTGAAACCTATTCAAACTGCGTGTCCTGTGTTTCTGAAAAACTTGTGCGCGCTGCGCGTTCACTTGCGTCAGGAAAATCGAAGCACAATCGTCTCTTTGGGACTGACTGAACTCCCGTGTGACAAAAATGCAGCAGGATCAAATACAGAGGGTCCGTGGTCTCCGTCCGACCAGAGGACGTCACGTGAAACTGAATCCTCCGTGATAATCTGCGTGCTCGCTTTCACGTGCAAAATCAGAAACATCTCCGTCGAATTGCTGTGAACTCGAAAGGTTATCTTTTCACACAGAAACTCCCCAGTCACTTCAGTTTCTTGTGGAAATAGAAATCTCCCGTCGCTGGTTCTGCAAAATCACGCACGGACACAAGATGTTTTTTGTCATGCAAGTTTCACGGCGGACACCTGTCACATTGTGGGCGGAGAAAAAGGATTCTTCCTGCGTAAAACAGAATGAGATGAAAAACAAAAGGCAGCTGCAACACTGGCAAGGCCAAAAAGTTCCCAAGTTCATTGAAATCATTCAGAAAGCAGCTCTGAATTTTTCTTCCTACGAAATTATGGCTTTATCATTCGATCTCTGGCCGAGGGCGGCCGCTGCAGGTGTGTGTGGCTCGCTGCTCGCCATTATCTTGTGGTTCTGTGCGTTTGAAGAGAAGGGGATGCCGGTCCTTCCCGTGGTCATTCAGACTGTGACAGTCACAAGTAGCCAGGTGCAAATTATGTTATCACAAGAATTTTCCTGTTCCAATCAACCGAGAGGTTCTAATCCCGTTCCTGGATAAGTCGGACCATTGCGGTCTCGTCTCAATGGCTTCAAGTCCAAGCTTTTGTTTCCAAACTGCAGGCAAATATTGACCGAGTCGGCGTGTTTGTTGTTTGACCGCTCACCTTCCGGTGCTGCGCACTGAATGGATCGGCGCCCAAAGTCGACTGCTCATGCACAAGTTTTCAAGACAACAGATTGTTCGAGCGGGAATGAGTCACAGTGTTCGGCACAAATTGTTGTGCACACACGCACAAACATATTTGTTAGTTTTTGGATCAGAGCGATGGACACAAAGCACGTGTGTCTGGATCTCTGTGTGTGTGTGTGTGTGTGAGAGAGAGAGAGACAGACAGACAGACAGAGAGACACTTCTTTCAGGCTTGAAATGCTCCAGAAATATGACAAGTTCAATGACTCAAAAGTATCCAGGCACTGCAGGACTGGAAAGAAGCTCTTGAATTTCCACTGCAGAAAACTGTTGGAATCTTCTTGGGCACTACTGGTTCCATCCAGGCGAACACTTCGTATACCTGAGAGCATTTCCTGTGGCGAGAAATCCCAAGCAGATCCCTGTTCTGCAAACTCAGAATTCAGTTGAGGGACAAAAGTCGCGTCGGCATTGGTTGTGCTTCTCCCGTTCCGGTTGCTTCCACTGGGGCAGGTGGTGGCGGGGCTTCCCTGCCCGGTTTCCCGCCGCGAAGCCCGCAGCCTCCGCAGCAGCGCAGCGTCCGACCCGCCGCAGCGTCCGACCGCCGCAGCGTCCGACCCGCCGCTGCGCTGCGGAGGCTGCTGGGAGAGTCGCGCTCGCTCCCTCCGCTGAGCCGTCCCCGTCCGTCAGTGCAAACTTGGGGGCGCTTGGAGCTGCTGCGTTTTTTTTTCACCGGACCAGCTGCTCAAATCCAGCGAGTTCAGCAACCTGCTGCACAATTTTTGACACAGATGAAAGAGGTGAATTTGTGCAGCTCGAAAGAGTCCACACGCTGCGTTCGGAAACTGAAGATGTTTTCACTCCTGTTTATTTCTCAACCGTGATTCCTCAACAAGACAACGGGAATGCTGACAGAAACGATCGTACTCTTTCCTGCAGGAAATGTCCATGATGGACAAAAACACCAACAACCAACAATGTAGTGTAGAGCAGCATATCGTTTCTTGCAACATGATATTGCTCGTGTCTGTGGTTCTGCGAGGATCACATGTTGAGGTGCATGGCTGCAAGTTGCAGAGGCGGACCTGTGGCCTGATGATCCCCTCCATTCGTGGCGTTAAAATCAGGCCCAGGCTGCTAAAAGATGTTGAACTGTTGGTGAAGGTGTCATTGGTGCACAGACATGTTCATTTTTGGAAGACTCACCGACTGCGAAGCTGAAGCGGCGTTGTTTTGTTCTGACTACGCTTTTCAGGTGATTTGAGGAGGTTGCACTGTTGAAGGGAGGGTGCTCAATGAAATTTTATCGACCGAAACAGGGTGACCGAAACAAAACACCTAAAGGCAGCGTCTACCAAAAGTATGTCATCAAATTTGGATCTTTGGGGCCTTTTTGAATTTGTATGGGTCAAGGATAAAGTGCAGGTAAGGAATTTATCAAGTTTGGATTTTTAGGTTTTTGAAGCCACAGAGTTCAAATTTTGGCGGTTGCTAAATTTTAAACTTGACTGTATAAAGTGGGCAATATCTCAGAAAGTATAAATATTTTATAATGGATATATATTGATGAAATGTAGTTTTTTGATCAGGTGTTTGACCAGTGTTATTATAATTTTTACTCAAAATTTATACATGGTTTCTTGCTGGGGCCAAAGTTTGGGTACAAATTTGGGATTTCAAGGAAAGTGTTCAAAATAGATATGTAGCAAAGATTTGGCAAGCTTTATGCATCTGCTTATTTGCGTTTTGGTCGCTGTGTTTCAGTCGCTGTGTTTCGGTCGCTTGCATTCTGGTTTCTCGAATCACCGGGAGCTCCATGGAACTGTTTTTCTCCCCACTGAGGGGAAAACGAAAACTTGCTCATCTGCTCTTCTCCACTGCCTTGAAATCGAGACTCTCCCAACACCAAATTGGCTGTACCGCGGCCATCGCCTTCACACGCATGCAGTAGGTTGCAACCGCTCCAGGTCCACCCACTGTGGTAGCTTTGACCCCTGGTGGTCTCATAGCCTGGATCTGCTTGCAGCAAAATGTCCGCTTCACCTGGGTTTATCCAGCCTCATTGAAACAATGAGTTGTGGAGAACCTCTGCCCAGAAGTAGCCAAAAGACACGGCCAGCAGATCCATGACATCCAGGTGGTAGTGGAGCCTGGTGCACATTTCCTACAAGGAGCGCCATATGTAGACAGGATAGCTGTCATAGTCCTCCCCCCCCTGATTTCAGCAGTTGGCATGTCAACCACAAGCCAACACAAGCAAGTTTGTTTTGCATTTCTCATGGACTTTCTTTCTTACTTTGACCACACACACACACACACACATTTGCTGTCATGTCATTTGCTTCTTTGACACCAGAGAGGAGGAGACATCTCTCTCTCTTTCTTTGTCTCTTTCTCTCTCTCTTTCTCTCTCTCTTTCTCTCTCTCTCTCTCTCTCTCTCTCTCTCTCTTTTCAAGGCCGTATTGCCATGCTGGTATGTGTCTACACTGCCAAACGTGTTTGTTATTATGGTCCTTCCAAGTCCTCCTGGCCCCGCCACCTGCCCCTCCGGTGAAATTTTGCAGGTCGAGAGCTATACCCTGACCGCAGGTGACATTTTTGGGAGGCGGGTGGAGATTGGTGTTGAGTACTTGCCACGTGGATTGAAGGTCAACCCTCCACCAACACAAACTCGCTCCAGGTGACGCGCCCACTTTGGAGGTTGTGGATGGGCTTCCTTTGTTGAACAAATTTTTGTCGGACCTTGGGACGTGGTTTTGTTTGGTTGATTTCAGCAAACAGCTCCACATGTTCACTTCAGCTTTGTGAACGGTCGAATTACAAACAGACACAAAGCTTGGCCATCTTTGCAGGTGTGTTACACAAGCCAGACTCCGCATGTTTTTTGGTGTGTGGCTGTCGTATTTTCGTGCGGTCAAGTCAAAAAGCTGCTGCCACGGACGCTTGATCCGACACGAGTTTCTTTGCGCTCAAGAAAAGGAAATGTGTCATTCATTCAGGAGGCGTCCGTGTTGTGGGTCTATCTTTCGGCAAAGATGCTGCAAAACGTTTGCAACTGGAGGACAACAATGTGTTGTGCAGAGCTCAGAGAGAACACCGAACACCTGATGACAAGATCGTGATTTGGGACAGCAATTTCACTTGCAGCAGGTGATTCTTCAGTGTCATTTCTGTCAATTCTTTGGAACGATTCAGCTTGGTGACGTGAGAAGACAAACCAGCTTATTTTAGAGCTTGGATATGATGAATCTATCCAAAGACAGCTGTTGCGTGCCCTTTGTGTGTGAGTTGTGCTCGCCGGTATTTGGAGTGTTTCACACGAGGACGATCCCCTCCACTCACACCGTCACCTCTCGTTGCGATAAGAGCAGATACTTTCAACACCTTTATGTAGGACATGACACTTCTTTGTTGATAAATTGTTTCAGAACATCTGAAGTGACATACTTGCGAAGTTATGGGAGACGCAGGTAATTTATCAACACTTTCATTCGTGTGATGTTGTTTTTTTTTTTTTCTCACAGAAGCAAACAGTGCCACAACCATCAGTGAATCAAACGCCTGATTACGTTTATGGGCACAGTTATCAAGTTGTTCGTGCATTGTAATGCCACAAACGTACTTTCTTTCCGGGACACACAAAGTGCCCGAGCAGTCATCCATAGATTCTCGTGTGTGAGAAAGGGGAAATTGGCAGGAGTTCCGAGTCGCGAAACTGTGGCGTTTCCGCGCCCTGTGTGCGGCATGGGAGAGATGGAGGAATTTCTTTTGGAGGCACCACTGTGAGTGAGGTTGCGGCTGAATTGAAGAAAGTTAAATGCTTTTTCCTGTCAATTCGCTGCGACTGCATAAGCGTGACTTTTTGCCTGCAGCAAATTAAATAATATTGAATTTGAGCAATCAGAAGAAACACTTATCATGTGCATTGATTCAATTAAACGACATTATTTAAATTTGACATGGACCTTTTCCAACAAATTGAACTCGAATCTTTTGTTACGGTGTGAAAATCAGCAGGACATTCAGAGCGATTTCGTCCGGTTTGTGCACCTGGACCCGCCCAAATTTGATTGAATTTTGAGTCTGCTGACAAGCTCTGAAATTTGTTTCTTCCCCGAGAGTTCAATTTTCAAGGTCATGTAATGTGGACTGACAGGCAAATGTGGAGGCTCCAGGCACCTGTCCTACTGAAGGCCAGCTTCTCTTCATGACCAGCGGAAGAGAACAATGATTGTTGCTCATCACCTGATTTGCATTGAGACTCTGCGCCACAGACGGAACTTTATTGATGGCTACGCGCAAAAGTCCTGTGATGAGGCTTGTCATTTTGTGCGAATGTTTTCTTTGTGGTGCCGAAAATCACTTTAAGTCATCCTGACAAGGCTGAAATCAATTTGTTACAGAAATTGCATCGGCACAACACCAGTGATTACAATGTTAACCCGTCACTGGTAGTTGGTGCAATAAAACTTTGCTAACCACAGACTGTGTGTATTTACACAGCCATCATGGTCGTGGTGGGAGCGAATGAAGAAAGTGGGATAAAAAGACAAAATGTAAGTTTGGGTAATCAGCCGGGGGCATTCCCCCGTGGATAAGCAGCGTGTCTGTTTGGAACAAGGAAAGTGGAAAACGGGCGCTGTTAACATCTTTAGTGGAAGCGCTGAAGCTAATTACAGAGCTGAGAAAGGTAACAGAGCAGAAGAGTATGCAACCCGCGCTCAATGAGGGTTCTCTGCAGGGTTGTAATCTCTGAGATGAGATTAATCCGTTTTGTACATTTGTCTCAACCCTGGAATAAACCTGTCACGCACTTCTTGAAAGCCTCACGCGTGAGTTGGTCGGACCGAATAGCTGCGCATTCAACAGTTCCAGGCTCGAGCTCGAGAACATTGGCATCAGAGGCACTTTTCTCAAGGACCTTCTGTTCTTTCAAGGAACTGCGCCAGAGATGTGTCGACAACCGAAAACAGTTCTCGATTGACTTGATTTGATCCAAATGTGGACAAACAACACGCAACAGTGCGAGCTGCTGACAAATAATTTCTGCGTGGAAGCTGCATATTTTTCCTGTCTTGGATTTGCGGCATTCTCCACTTGAGTTGTTCGACCAAAAGCACAAATTTATAATATCATAAAGTGATTTCCCTTGAAGTGTGCTTCACGTTGACATGTTTTGCGAGGGAAAACGCTCGTAAAAATATACAGGCACTTTTCGCAGCAGACAAGGACAACATAATGTGTAGTATTGCACATAAAAAGTAATGCCACGGCAAATATTGGGCCGAGTTCGCAGAAAAGGGATTTGTAGTTGCCAGGTTCAGCGGTGCAGTAATTTGTGAAGCTGGAGTTTTCCTGTGGAAGCCAAGTCGTTTTTCATCACACTTGTGTCCAGACATGAATGATATATTTTGTTCATGTTGGTTTGAGTTCTTCAAAGTTGATGTCCGAAGTTGGAGCCTGCAAACGACAAACCCTCGATCTTTGCATTTTCGCAGATTCTGTTTCCAGCTTGCAGGCCGAAAATATGAAGTGACAATTTTGCAGGCCATTTTCACCACAAAAGTTCTCGTGTTCCCTGCAGGTAATGGAATGACAGTGTCGCAGCACCGAGACCATCAGAAGGAGATCTGCACGGGGTGCGCGCAACCCATCGAGGACCGCTTCCTCCTCAAGGTGATGGACAATTCGTGGCACGAGACGTGCCTCCAGTGCAGCGTCTGCCAACAGCCGCTCACCCACTCCTGCTACGTCAAGGACAGAAAGCTCTTCTGCAAGGTAGACTACGACAAGTGAGTACAAAGATCACTTCTTCGCTGTGGTGTGGAGTGCGAAAACCTGAAGCAGGACAAAATGGGTTTTCGATCTGAACGGATTCGAAAACATTGCTGGATTTTCGAATGAGCAAATCTGGAACTTCAGTGCAGACAGCTGCGTGAAGCATGATGCAATGCAATGAGATCTGTTTTGCTGGCCGGACTTGTCTTTGCACGAGGTGCACCGTGAACGCACCGTGTGGTAGACCCACTGTGAATCCGCCCCAAGTCCGGCAGATCAACACGCGCCCCACACGATGCTGCAATTGACAAGGCTGATTAGCAAAGCTGACAATGTAACGTGACAGATCTTGACCACCGAGGTTGCGCTGACCGTGTCCGGCCTCGTGCACAGTGTAAACTGACCGCTCCTTTGTTCCCCAAATAATTTGTCCTCATGCTTCGCACACTTTGGGCTTCCAAGTTTTCGTGCCCCGTTTCCATGAATTCTTGATTCATGTGTTTGGTGAAGTATTATCCGAATCTCGCCAAGCCCTCAACACTGCCATATTTCAATGGCGAGTCACATCTCAACATTCAATAAAAACAAAGGCTTAAGCCGTCCGTAAGACAAAAGATCTGGAGTTTTGCATAAAAGATCAGGAGCGGAGCTGGCGCTGAGGCGCTCGGAGGCAGCTTGACATCCCTCGCAGGAAATATGCGGGGAGCGCGGCCCGCGGCGCGCTGTTTGTCATCCATCAGAGACGGCGCTGCGCCGCACCGCGCGCGCCGGGGCCGCAAACAGCCGCGTGGCCAGCGACAGCGCCCGGCCATGTTTAGCTTTGTGCTCGTCCATCCTGGTGAAGACTTTGCGTCGAAAAAGCGAGTCGTTCTCACGAGTGTCGTTGGTGGTTTCCGTTGGCAGGTCCTTTTGTTGGAGGAAAGTGGTCATGGACACAGACTGAAGTGACAACAGAGTTGGGTCACTTCTGCCAGTGCTCACGACATTAATAGACATATCCGATGGCACAACTGGACATGACTGCTTTTGGGGGTGCAACTATTCGAGGGTTGTTGTGACCATTACGAGTACAAGGTTTTCTGTGTCGTTTGAAGCAGTCTGTGGTGCACAACATCATGTGGCACATTCAGGACAGCGAGTATTTATATTTCTGAGAATGAACACGACAGAAAAACGCTTTGTCTTTGGGACCAAAACAAAGAAACTGTTGTTTTTTTCTCAGCAGCTTTCATCATATTCCCATTGCCAAGTCGACATTGCAGCAGATAGAACAGACTGCACGCCACAATGTGATTGCCAACCTCACCAACACGTGCAGGTGTTGATGCAGAAAACTCATTTAGTCTTTGATCTGTGATCTGTGGCCAACTATTCATTGAGTGTTAGCATATTGCACGGTTTCAATGTTGGCCTTTTGTTTTCTTGAACTTTATGTGTGAAATCACGAAAGGGACCGGCTTGGATGGGTTAAGTGAAAATCAATGGACGAAAGGTGATACGGCGGAGTGTGTGGCGCGGTTGTGAAGTGCGGCTGTTCCTGCAACCTGTTTCCCTGGACCCTTCGTGCTACTCCACATTGTTCGCCACGCATGATAATCAAGGTGGATCTGGGGTTTGTTCCGGGGGGGGGGGGTCCTGGTGATACTGCGAGGCTCTGTGAGCACCGTGCTGGTGTCATTGCTCAGAGATTGGTGTGTAACTTGCGGTGAGCAAAACACGTCTGCATGGGTCGAGTCAACCGGACTGTTTTTGGTGACAATTGAAAATCGACTCGAAGCATCAATATGTATCTGTGGCTGCAGAACCCACAAACTTCAAACAAACCTGTTCAAACCTTGAAATAAAAATTACAAATTGAGGTGTGCACAGCTATGTTTGCACTTCACAGCAGTTGAACACTTTTATTCATATTCTCTGCAACACCAGTGTTTGCTTTCCATGGAGTCGCATTCTCGTGTTGAAACACTAGAAAATTAATTTTTTGTCGGCAAACAGGTGGGTGAAAACACAGAATACATGTATGCTTGTGTTGGGAATCTGTTACGATCATCATGTTGTGAGATTGCGGTAACCTCAGTTGCTGGCAACACAACGTTGTTACAGAAATGCATGGAAGATCAGACTTTCCCACTGCGAATTGAAAGAAAGAAGTGCTGTCGGCAGTTTGCTCTGTCTGGGAGAATCTTGAATCGCAAAGCAGAGAATGACCCCAGAATCTTTCTCACTCACGAAAATAACAGAGCGCCAACGCAGAGAGAATCCGGAGGATCGGAGGGTGGTATTTTGCCGGTCCAGTTGAGCAGAAAGAAGAAGGAATCACACACAGAATGTAGAGTTGTGAAAGGCATTGTGCAGAACCTGAGGTGTTTACCGCTGTGAACTGCGTGTCACACAAGGACGGAGCGCCTCCTAAACACTCAAACACTCGGCACCCCCCGCAGACTGCGCTCAAAAAACACCACGACAAAATACAGTATTCTTTATGCTGCATATTTCCCCCGAAGGATTTGTCTCTAATGAGGCATAAATCTGTGAGCAAGGCTTTTCCAAAAGAAAATCTTGAGTGCATATGGGATCACTTCTTAACATTTCTGAGGCGAAGAATGGCCAGCAGACAACACCCATGGTGTTTGTTTACCGAGGTTGGCCGAGCTACTTGAGCATATTAAAACACTGTAAACTTATCTATTGTGGTCAATCTAGTTATTAGATGCGCGCTGAAAGCTAGCGGAACATCAATAAGCAACAAAATTTAATTTCTGCCAATTTTTGGAAAACTTATGATTTTGATATTTTTTAAAATTTCTGCCCTGAGGATGAAGTTTTTCTTGAGCACAAAGCTTGACACGCCATGAAAGCTCAAATTTGGCAAATACCGCTTGATATTGAAGGCTTTTATTCACTTTCTGCTGGATAAAGTTTTTAAACTTGGCAACAAATCAAAACGGAGTGTTTGTGAAATGCGCCCTGGGAGACGTGAGGAACATTTTTGAGGTTGGCTTCACTCTCGACTCCCTGGGCGAGGTGTTGAGGGGGATTTCGGTGGGTGACAAACATGATCTTTCGTGTCTGTGTGTGGTATTCCAACCAAAGAGATGTTTAGGCTCAGATATCCAGACCTGTCTGGAGTCATTACTGCATTAGCTCACCTTTATAGGCAGCCGTTGAATAATGCTGAAAAATGTGCCTGTTGGCAGGTTGATCTCGGAGCAAGATACGGGGCTTGGTTGAAAATCCCTCTCGCTTCTGTTCAGAAACCTGCTGTGCCCGCCAGAAAGTCAGAGGGTGGATTTAACTGCCAAACTACAGTCACCAAATTTAGATTGATTTGAATTCGCAAAAATGCAACTTTTCAATTGGTTCTGCAGCCACTTCAGGAAGGAAACCGTGAGCTTCATCGGCCATGGTCGCTCGTTCTGCTCGAAGTTGAACAGTTGAGGAGTGTTGAAGAGACTCGGGCTGTCAGTGCCAGACTCTGCATGCTTCAGGTTTTCTGTGAGAACCAGGCTGCTTCCCCGGTGCAGTGGATGTGGCGGCGAGGAGAGCGACGAGTGCCGCGCATAGCTGCAGGTGATAACTGCAGATAATTCGGCTACACTATCCCGCGCCTGATGGGGTGTGACTCTCCCGACAGCAGCAGATCGATCACTCTTCCTTCGCAATAAAAAGACCCTCCTCCTCTCACTCTTCTGTCCACGCATATCATTTGTACAGTTCGGCCGGGTTAAACCATACGACTCCACATCTATCGCGGGTCGCCCTGCAGCAGGATAATCCTTGTTGAAACCTCCCCGCGGTCGCCCTGTTTTATCCCTCACCTGTGAGCGCGCGATAATTTGCTGGATTTATATGGACAAGGTGCAGTACACGAATATTTTTTATATCTCAGTGTCCGATGATAGATAACGAGGAATTACATATCCGACTGGATAATTTGTTGCAGACTTGGGCTTTGAAGAAGAGATAAGGATTCCAGGGAAACGAAAATTCTCTGCGAGTTGCTGAAACCGAGACCAGTGGGAAAAAGTTGCGTCTTCGGGTTGCGGCTGTCTTGGTCTCATGTCGACGACGGAAGACCACACGGTGCTCGGTGCAGCGCCCTGTGATCCCCAGAACTCCTTTGATGGGATAACAAAGAGATTTCTCAGTCCAGGTGTTCGAGTCCGAGTTGCTAAATCAGACGCGCAACAAGCCGCGGTCTATTCCCTTGACCATGCTGCGTTTGGAGCACAGAAAATTCGGCTTTATGACCATAAGCAGATTGAACCACTTGTCCATGACGTGTGGTTTGGCTCAGATTTTGCGAGTTTTATTGCCAGACCATATGGTTATGTTAACTGTGACACAAAGCAAGTGGCGGAGATTTTGTGTCAATATTTGGCTTGACAGTCGTTGCGCGAATGCGCGTGCTGTTTGAACACCGCTGATACTTGTTGGCTCTGACATCCAGGTTGATCTGCAGCAGTCTGTGGGGCCTCCACATTAACTTCAGCCAAATGAGGTGCTTGGGGAAATTCTCAGTCAAGTGCCTCGCGCGTTTCGAATCTTTTCTGTGGGTTCTGATGGCCAAAATGTGCTGTACAGAAATTGAAAGACGTTCGTGGCAAGTTCCATTGTAATTATTCGCCTGATTTAGCGCAGTATCCAAGATGTTGCCACCCCATTTTGTTGATAAAATGCCTAATTAAATTCTCGTTAGCATGTCTAAGGCAGAAGGGAGTCTTCATTCAATATGTCACCCGGGGTTACTCGCTTCTTCCGAGTACAACGCTGCAGACTCAATTCAGAGTCGATGCACTGACTCGCGCCCGGAGAAAGTTAATTATGAAATCGATAGCCAGCCTTGCGGACTCCTCAACGGGACTTCCTCCTTTTGTCTGCGAGGGTTGAAGTGTTGAAATCTGCAGAATCTTTGCAATTAAATTCCGGGGATTTGATATTCTGGGTGGATGGAAGGATTTCGTTCTGTTTCATTCAGGAAGGTGTCATGCATGTGGCTCAAATGGCACAAGGCAGCAAACATGAGGTGACAGATTACTTGGTGCATGGATACGGGGTTTTGACAAAGATATCTGGAAAGCAAAGGTGTATTTTACGCAGGCCGAATGTTATTTGTGAGTGCTAATGACAGACATTAAACAGCATGGGTATAATTTCTGTGTACAGGAAATTTTCTCACAACTCGTGTGTTGGAACTCTAGGCCTAAATAAGGTGCATCTCTGGGGTTAATCAAATTCAAATTAACTGAAGTAGCACTCGGCACTGTAGGCAGCCTTAGCCCGTCTTAGATAACGCTCCAAGATGTATTGCCGTGGCATGTTCCACAGAATTGAGTAGAGACCCATGGAAACTGAAATGAACTAGACTAAATACCTGTTAGATTTACCACTTGGATGACTTCTTTTGGCACGGTAAACGGCCACCGGCTTCAGAAAACACTCCTCTGCCATCGACCCCAGGACCTTTCACGGGTTTGAAAAACTAAGAGATTATTGCGATAGGTGGAAGGGAGAGAAACTGGCAAATATTAAAAATTCCTGAGCTATGCAAGGTTTTTGATCTGGTGTTCTCCCCCTTGCATGACTGCTGCTTGTTTTCATATTAATTTTCCATCGAAGTGCACTTGTTTTGTCAACGCATAAGAGGGTAACGGTCCTAGGTGTTAAGAAACCATCCCTCTTTCCGTGACCCAAGACCTTCTTCTGGTTTTTAAAATGCTAACGATCATTAAACTGACATGCAAGGTTTATCAAATGCAGTCAACGCACATTCAATGCCATTCGAGAAATTAGCACTTTAGCCTTTGCTTTTCTTCACATAATTCGCTGTCGCGGCACAAGATTCCTGAGAAATAAAATGCAGGGCCGGTGGCCATTTCCCGGTTTCTGCTCTCTCCGAACAAAACCGGAGTAACCATCACTCATTTCTCTTGCAGAAAGGTTAGAAACGAAAGAGCTTACAGCAGCGCAACGTCCGCTTAAGAAGTGTTGAAGGAACTGATTAGATGTGAAATGCTGTCACTGTATCAATATTGGTTCTGGTGTATCTCGCAGGGCCCTTCTGGAGCGAGCACGCCGCACACACAGTGCTCGTGGAGTGCACGGCAAATGGCTGAATTGCCGTTTAATTTTTCGTGCTTCGGGACAGATTTCGCGCAGATAACTCTGTTGACGAACAGATTTGTCCTCAGTTTGCTTTCTGATTTCGTGGCGGTGGTAAGAAACCGCGCGACGCGTCTGTAGATCCAGTGCGCGCGTTCCGGTTGGCTGGGTGCGTGGGACATATTTTTCAAGACCAAAGGGAAACTAGAGCTGGAAGCATACGTTTCCTCAGGGGCACCTTCCTTCATGAAAAAAGAGAGTGATTTTCCTTTCTGTTTCCCTCAGTTGATTTTCGCAGCGATGGCTCGTAGAACAATGAAGTTGAGCAGGTCACGTTGCAGCGGTCTGTCTCCACCACCCAGTCTCAGGATCTATGCACTCGAGTTTGTTTCTGGGGATTGGGATTTTATCGCCGAATCGTAGCAACGACGCGCGCCGCGCCGCAGCGTCCACGACGGATCCGTCCAGGAGCGATAAGGCTCTCCACTAGGCCAAACCTGTGTCACACCGGTGCGTCATGCGTATGAACGCTGCTCGCACTCAGCGTTACTGCGCCTGTTGACTTAAACAAGACGCGACGCATGCCGTATCCAGCGTGCACGGCGCTGGTCGCCCCGCGGCGCGGCCGCTGCCCGGCAGCGGAGGAGGGTGTCGGGTCCGCGGGTCCTCGCAGCTGCGGCCCGGCACCGCTCGACTCCCGCCGCCGGGCGGGCCGCGCTGGAAACGTCGCCGCGAACGAGTGCGACTGATAACAGTGTTTGATGACAATTATCACTGTGTGCCATTCATATCGTGGTCACCGATGATGTAGATCTATTTTTTTCCTCAAATCCTTCATTCCCCATGACAGTCATGTGGGCGGTAAAATACAATCACGAAAGAAAAGGAATCACAGCTGATTGAAACTCGTTTTTCAACAGACCAGCTTCCGTGTTTGAATAAATTTATTTCCAGTCACTGGCCACGTTTACGCGTGCTGTTTTCTGCAAAGAGCTGCTGCAAAATGCTGTGCATGTATTGGTGAGCGTTGAAAAAATCATCAAACAAACGTGTCACCTGCGCTGCCGGCGATCACAGCTTTCTGATTTTCACACAAGCCGCCCAGGCTGCAGGTGACTAAACTGTGAACAACTGAAATTACACAAAGGACGAAGTTTTTCTCATTGTGTTGTGGAGAGACAACGAAATTAAAGTTTTCAACGTGCTGTGGAAACCAACCTGCGGATCAACAATTCTTGTGTTGAACACTCGCCACGTGTACACATGTACTTCAACGGGAGCACAATATTTTTATGCTGAACTGAGTTTTGAAAAGTTGGGGTGTCAGTGCTTGCAGGTGTCAAGAAATTTTTAGCACATCGGATTTGGGACATTTCCGTCTGTTGCCACTTCAGTTCAGCTGCAATTTATGCAGTGCCTCGGCTTTGTCTTGGAATAGCCTCAAGTGGTGGGATGGAATCTTAATTCCTTCATTGAGCAAGTCACATCTCACTGTTCAAGGACATGTCCCCTCTCAAGCCGAGAGAAAAGTCAGTGATAATCATTTTGTTCAGGTTATCATCTTCCTGAACTTGATTGACACGTTTTTGTCTCCTGCATGAGAAGGATGCTGCCTAAACCCACCGAGAGCTTGGGAATCTGCCTGTTGTGTTTTGACCGCCTCGAGTGTCCATGTCAAGTCCTGGCACGACTTGTGTCGGAAGAGTCAAAACGCTCTTGTGTATCGTACTTAGTGATCTATTGAAGAGAAATGCTAATCAGATTGGGAGCCCGTGCATACTCAAGCGCGGCTGTTGGGTTTCCATGACAGCCCGGAGGAGAGTTGTGGGGTCCGGGGCGGGCCGGGGACTGTTGCAGCGCGCACGGCTGGGAGGGAGGGAAGGGCGGCAGCTGTGCGGAGCCGCGCCTGCTCCACCGCGGTGGGCGCTGCTCCCTCCCGTCGCTTCCCACGCCCGCCCGCCCGCCCGCCCGCCCGCCCGACCCGCTCCGTGCCCAGCTCTGTCTCCCACCCTTCCTCCCTTTGCTTCAGTCGTGCGGAGGGAGCAAATGAAACGCGGCCACCTGGACGAACGTCCACCCCAACCCGGGGCCTGTTCTCAAGTGTTCTTTTTCTGAGTCGCAAAATTCAGAAAATGCGCCTTTCATCCGAAAAACAGAGGAAACATTCAGTCGGTGTGCTTTTCACTCACGAAAGATAAGTGAACCGCTTTTTGGTGCAAAATGTGTTCAGGCTCGATGTCACACTTGCTTTGTAGAGCAACTACTGCTGCACATCAGGGATATCTCGATGTTGCCAAGTATAAGCAAGGTCGCAAATGACGACAAAATATATGTTTGCGCACTCCAAACGGTTCATTTAATGCAGAACATGGACACCCATCTCACACGATGTGGAGCGCAGGAAGAGTCAGCGCACCGCCGCAGTTCACGCGTCTTTTTCTGTGTGCGTCGGAGTTAGAGTCGGCGCTTTTGTGCAGCGTTTTCATCTGCATTAATCACGAGAAGAACGGATTTCCCCAGAAATCCAGGGAGAGCTAGGAATCCAAAGTTTCTCTTCCGCCACAAAAATGTTACCCTGCAGGGTTAGCTCATGAATAATGGGGGCCGAATAACACGTTCAGTAGGTAACTAAGGCAGGGGGGTTAGCTAATCACAATGGTTGCCATGGCTACCCACAACCACGAGCAGCTTGTGTCGCCCGCGCTTTGTCGTCCTCAAATTGGGCGGAGTGGCCACCCCGCCGAGACGCAAACTTTTCAATTTGTATGGAGCGCGGCTCGCGAGGCTGCGTCGGAAGGCGGCGTATTCAGCCTGGGCGCAGCTAGCGCCATCAATCTTCCTTTACGATTCCGCTACCTGACAATTATGACATGCGCTTTTGAATACGGATCCCTGGCCACGTGCGAGGTGTCGCCTGGTCCACAAACCGCCCCATCCGCTGTGGCAGGCGGTGTGAACATTGCACGGCAAAAAGGCAAACGTTGAAAGAAAGGGCCATTTTCTGCTCGAATCTGATTGAGGAAGTTGAGAATTTGCAGTGAATCGGTCATTTTTGGTGGCCTTTGTGTCGGGAACAATAGAGAGGTGGAAGTCATCATGCCTCATTGTGACCTTTATTGAAAATTCCCTGATTGGAAGGCAAACAAAAAACTCGCCAAATTGGACAAATAAATGAGGTTTTGGCTCCCAGTTCCAATCACAGAGAACATTTAGCACACTAGACGGTCAATCCTGTCTCAATGGTCGGAGATTCAGTGCAGCGTCATTGCCAACGTTGTTCTGGTCAACACGCTGACTGGTGGACAGCTCTGCTTTCTGATTGTTCACAAAGGATTGATCCGAGTGTTTGGTTGCGAGCATTCTGTGCTTTGCCCTTTGTTGTACAAAGTTTCCACAGGCACATTTTGATTTTTGTCAGCGATCACAAGCATGCACAGATTCTCTGTAAAGGCTGAGTGTGAGGAAAGCTGTGAACTTGTCAACACGATCAAAGTTTGACAGACTCGTATTTCTTGCTTCCAAATCCACGAAAGCTCTCTCGGTTGCAAGCAGCAAAGATACTTTTTTCTTGAGTGTACGTGTACTTGTGTTCTGCAGTGTCTACGTTCAGAATCCTCCTCTGGAGTTTGAATCAAAATATTGGCTGAGGCAGCAGAGAGCCAGTTTGTTTTGGCAAATCAAAAACAGATTTTGGGTGGCAGAAAACATAAGGCTGCAATCGCGCATCTTATCAGCTAATTTTCCACTTTACCGGGGCGCGTTTAGTTGTGTTAACGGGCCCCCGTTGAATGACACATTTGAGACAAAACGACTGCATTTAGATGCAAAGTGATCCTCTCACGATGAAAACACAATGGCCCTTGATACCATTTATTGGCGGTGCTGCCCACACTTAAAGCCGGAGCGATGAGGCTGAGCGCGGAGAGCCCGCGGCGAGGAGTCCCGCGAGCCTTTGTGCTCACGTGTCACCGGGGAAGAGCGAAATGTTCAGGAGAGTGCGCTCACTGGGATCAAATGACAAAAATAATGGCATCCATGGTTATTTAATGACACTGTTTAGTCTCTCAATTACCCACAACTATTGTGTGTTTAATTACCGCAGAAAGCCGAAGAGGAACCTCATAAAGAAGAGAAAGTACTCGTCATGTACTTTGTAGCACCACTTTGGAGAGTGAAAAGATCATCTCTGTTTTCAGATGTTCCAAGCTGCAGTGCCAGTTCTCAGTGCACACAGCTGTGGGAGTGAATGGCATGAAAAATTCAGTTGAGTTGTGAAAAATGTTCTTCATTGGTAAAATGCTTTGTTTCTCTGCCAAGGAAACTTCGTTTCCTCGGCCTTTCCTTGCCCTTCCCAAACGGTAAGAAAACCCGTGCATTCCAAAAGGCACCGAGGAAATTCGCACCAAACAGTGAAGAAGGAAAAGCAAAAGGGAGTTAGATTTTCAGTCGTGCCCCATCACAGCGGGCGCTTTGGCCCACCTTACACGGGCACTTTGATGTTACAAGTTGCAGTGCGCGAGCTTGGCGGTACACTCGAGGAACTCGAAGGTGGTACTTACTCTTTGACTCAGTCAATATGCTTTGGGACAAAAATCCTGCATTTGGTATTCATGAAGGGTGTCTCGGTTGCGTGCATTACACAAGAGATTCCGCGCTCGGCTTTCCCGACGTGGAGACAATGCAGGCGCTGTGTTTGCTCGCAGGTCTCCGAGGCATTGTGGTCGGCGCTCAAAGCCCCACCGTTCTGCATTGTCAAGTTTTTATGACTTAACAAAGTAATAACCAATAAAAATATCATTAAAAAATACTTGAGTCGAATTAATTTTCGTTCTTGGTGCTTTGAAGGCAATATTCTTGCTCAGGAATATTGAATAATGATTACATAAGTGTCTCAAAATTTCTGTCGGTGAGATTTGAGTTCCGGTTGACAATGTCGCTTTTGACTTTGATCACGCCGCCTCTGTCAAAAAGCAAGCAGTTCACGTGAGAATTTGTTGACTTTTCAGTTTGGCAGGTCTTTAAAATACCTTGTAGTATATTCATGGAACATTTGAGAAGGCTCAAACAAAGATAAGCTGTTTGGAAATTTCCCTAAACCAATATTGAGAGTTCGCCGCGGTGAGTTCGGGGCTTCAGGCTCAACAAGCCTGTCTGTCTCGCTTCAAGCTTCGCCTCCCAAAACTTCGCATACTTCTCTCCACAGTGGAACAATTACACTGCGGTTGTTTAAGGGTTCTATTCAGTGTTTGAACTGTAAGTGATCCGTGGTTAAAGATGCCTGAGAATGTTTGTCTCTCGGTCCGGTTCGTCACTGTGTTCGCCTCAACACAAAATGCTTCTGCCGTGGAAATGAAGGTCTCAACTTCTGTGGTTTGAGAACTCGTCAAAATCCTTTCAACACTCGAATTTTTCCTCCAGACACTTTTGGAGACCATGACAAAACACTAGAGTCTCATATTCGATGGAGGTAAATAGAGGAAAAGCATGTCGCGGGGTGTACAGCGTCACTCGAGTGGTGTGATCCTGAGAGAGGATCTTTTAGCCCAAGGAAAAATGCCGATCAAGTAGCCGACTGTCATCGGAGTGAAAAGTATTGTATGGACGATCTGTACACACGGAAGCCTCTCTTGATGTGGCATTGTTACAGCGGGGAAAGCCTTTTAGCTACATCTTGTCCGAGGGAGCGAGAGGCGGTGGAGAGCGGCAGCGCTTCCCGGACACAGGTTTGCACTAGCGGGCGGATGGAGGCAGCGCCAGCCCCTGTTTGAACACACTTTGAGCCGTGCACGTCGAGAGCTCTGCAAGTGTGTGGCTTTTAGAGATGAAAGTCCTTCATTAAAGTTTTGGCAAATATTGACCAAAGTTTTCCCCAAGCTTCTCCACCGCTGGGACATACAGAAGGCTGGTTCATCCCTTCGCAAGCAGGAAGCTGCTCTGTTGAATTTTCTTTCAGCGCCGGTATTTCGGGCTTTTTGCGGCGTTTACCCGGCATATGCCTCAAACAAGCCTCCGAGCTACAAATCATATGCATGCGTGCCGCCTGCCATTCCCCCTGCATATGATTGCTGTCAGGCAGGATTGCCTGAATACAAAATGAATGGCTGGAATCACTACTTTTGCAATAGCTGCATGTTAGAAATGAGGCAATGGCAGTCAGGCAGAATACCGTCTCCACTTGCAGCCGAAGCAAAGGTCACTGTTTCTGCCCAAATATTAACAATATCGCTTACACATCTGCAGGCGAAGGCAATAAATCGCCAGCGGGCAAGTGTGCCGGGAAGAAGTGCCAATTTGATAGCAGAACAATGGCGAGGATTGCTCACAGGCGCTGCCAACAATTCCTATTCTAAGAGCCACCGAAGATGTATTACACAACACCAGCACCAATCATAATATTACGAGTCCTTTTTGCCTTTCAAGCTTCAATTAAAAGTCTCTATCGAGGCGAAGGGGAAAATCGCAGATTCTGTCAGCGGGTGCATTGTTCCATCGTCAGTGATAGATTCCTATCTTTCTCCACAACACAATTGCTTCATTTTCTACTCGATTTTGCCTCTTGTGTCATAAATTGCGGCTGGTACGCGACAAATTACTGAATTGATTATGTTTTGTTTTCTTTACTGGCACCATGAGAGGAGGTCGGGGAAGAACCTTGTTCTGAGAAGGGCCTCTCTGATTTATCGCATAAATTTAGCAATTCGCACTTTTCTCTCGAGCGAGTGGAGGATCTTTCCTCAGCTACTGCTCGCTTAATCAGGAGATTTGTATGTACAAGGAGAGTTGTTTCAGCTCAAGTTAAATATTCTTACGTGTGAAATATTTAAATGTATTCCATCATGAAGCGAGGCATGTGAATAAATTCAAATTTTATGAGATGTTGCTTCGTGTAGAAGAGAATCGATGTGGTAAGTGTGGCAAGAAATGGTAGCGGCCTCTGGCGATGTCTTCGCGCCCAACCACAATCTCCCAATCTTGAGAAAGGACTCAGTGGAGAAAATCGAATGCCAAACGAACATTGCAAAAGGCGGTGGTTTAGCTTCAGAATTTTGCCAAATTATGACGTATTTTTTCGCCCTTTCGATCTGGTTAATCGGATTTCATCCCTGAGTGGCCCCCGCTGGAGAACAGAGAAACGGGTCCGATTGTTCCGTTCTCCAAAAGGCATTCCTGACGGCCCAGTCACCCGGCGCGGAGGATGTGCCCATTATCCCGCGGGATTAATCAGAGCTCGCCATTCAAGAGATATTAGATGCTCTCCTCTATTATTTTCGAGTCCTGTCAAGTATCAAGGCATTGTTTTGATGGCCAGATGAACGATGGGTGAGGAGGCCGAGGGCTGATTGCCTCTGGACCGTCTCCGGTTCGCTTGAGGAATGCCTCACTGCCCGACGATGAGAAAGTTCCGCCCCGAAATGTTGCGATGTTCAGAGTTTTAATTAATTGGCGATTGCGCCGCATCGTTTGTTTCGAAATGTTTTGCGGCCGCAATTATCACGTCGGTTATTGCAATTTTAATTGATCGTAATCGGCGTCAGAGAAGCGGAAGATCAGTGGAATTTGATCGAGAAAGATGGCAGGCTTGAATTTTTCTTTTGCCATTTCTCAATTCTCTGCAGATTGCGTCTGGGAATGCAAAAATTTGGTGTTGCACGTCGTAGCTGACGTTGTCGAAGTCACTCATGTTTTAAAGTTCGCAAGCAAGATTATATTTCTCAGAATTTTCCACGAAACAACCGGTACAATGGTGTCTGCGGCTTGTGATAACTGGTTTGAAAAAGTGTCAAATGACTATGATTAGCCAAACATTCGTCTGTTGACGTGAAAGGGCCTTTCATTCCTCGCCAAACCTGCACGTGGTATTTGCACAAAAGCATATTGCCTGTTCAAAGTGATAACGGAGGCACCATCTTGCAGTTTCTTTGCTTTGGTGTTTTGCAGATACTACGGCACCAAGTGCACGGGCTGCCTGCTGCCCATCCCGCCCAACGAGCTCGTGATGCGCGCCGTCGGACTCGTCTACCACCTGCGCTGCTTCATGTGCGCCGCCTGCGGCCACCAGCTGCAGAAGGGCGACCAGTTCGTCGTCAAGGACGGCCAACTCTTCTGCAGACTCGACTTCGAGAAGGAGTACGCACTCATGATCAGCCCCAAGAACGACTGGTGCTCCGCCTTCAGCCCCAAATGTAAGAAGATTGCCACGTTATGTGTGGGGTACCCACTGGTTGCGCCGTGCTTCGCTGTACAAGTCAAGTTGGTGCATCGCCTTGACCTGTACTTCAGGCGTACAAAATCCTGTGCCGATTTTCTAACTCGTTGGAAAATTTGTCTTTGGATTCCGTTTCGTGCCATCGATACACCGGAAATTCTTCCAAATTTGTCTCTGGACATTTGGCAAAGGTCTCAAGCTTGACAAGACTCTCTTGCTCACACACACACACACACACACACACACACACACACACACACACAACAAAATCCAAACAGAAATTCCCAAACCGCGTTCGTGTTCTCTGATTTTAGCTTTGATAATTCCATTCAAATTTTTTTCTTCTTTTCGTAAGCCCACCCATCTTTGTTTCCTCCACCAATTCCGTTGAAAAAGACTTGGCAAACCCGTTGAGGCTTTGACGTGTGTTTGTTTTCTGCGCCGCAGCTGACGACGACAGCAGCCTGGACGACAACGATCTGATGGACTCGAACAAAGGGCCGAAGCGGCCGCGCACCATCCTCACGACGAGTCAGCGGCGCAAGTTCAAGGCGTCGTTCGAGATCAACCCGAAGCCCTGTCGAAAGGTGAGCCATTATTACAATGTTCTTTGCTGACGAGAACTTTTGATTATGGGCAGGTCCTGGACGCGTCGTGTGCGTTTGTGTGCAAGAACACCTGTGTCATGATAAAAAAAAAAGGAAGAAAACTTGTCGATAGAATGAAAGAAATTTTGTTGTGCGAGGAGCGTCTCTGAACAAGGATATTCATAAAGATTTTAATGTTCGTAAAGTCCTTGAAATTATGGCTTGAATGGTCTATTGGGTTGTCTGAAGGACTTGAATATGGTTAATACACAAATATGAAGTGTGAAATTCATCATACTAACAGAATTCATGTTGACAAATTTTACTATAATGCGTGATTATATGATCCTTATTATCCCAAGGAAAATCATAAAAGTTCTAAATCAAGAGAAAAGTGCCAAATCATGACAGCAAACCAAAATGTAGAACACGTTTTATGGCTAAAGATGAGCTTTAGTAGGAGATCAGATTGTTGGACATAAAATCATAAGTGGTACGGTGCACTTGCAGACAGAGACAGTTGTGACAAGTCATTAACTGCCTTATTTGCCCAAATGCCCAAATTCAAACAGAAGTAAATCACTGATACCAGGAGAAGATAAAAGTGTCTGTATCTATCTGAAAGAAGCCCTCGGTGGTTTATGAAAGTTGTTTATTGAAACAGCACCAAAGCGAGTGCTCCAGTTTTGCTGGGAGTCCATATATTTCAACTGATGTATTTACGAGGCCCGGAGAGGCGCGCTGTGCGACTCTGCGAGTCTGTGGCTCTGCGATACACGTCGAGTGGCAGCGCTGATAGTACTCCGGGTGACCATACAGTAATCCACGCTTATCTATTGCGTTATCATTCAACACGTTTCCAGCTCTGTAACCGCACAGTAAATCTACTGTCGGACATGATAAGCCATGTCCAACGCGCTCGAAGATCGGTTCAACAAGCTAACAATCGGTTTTCAAGCGCGCGGATACTTTCATTGGCAGATAACCTGCCGGTGAACACTATCAAACTCAGATTATGCTCGACCACAAATCATGGGGCTTCCCTTTTGAAGACGCGCCGCTCCCTCCTTGAAGAAGGAACGAGATTTATAGTGAGAGCCCGAAAAACAAACATGCCAGTCTGGCACATACCAGCGTGATCTCGCACATTTCCCTCTTCAGGTTGCGGGAATCTTGCGGCTTCAGATTTGTCCCCAGAACAGCGCTTGAGCGAACCGAGGTGGTTCTGTCGCTGGCGTCTTGCAGTCTTTTCCAGTAACGCTTGTGAGAGAAGAAAAAGTCTTTGCAAACCCTATTTTCAAAAATTTTCGCCAGCACGAGTGGGGCTTGGGCTTCTGAGGCGCATGAAATTGACAAGCCGGGTGTGCTCGGATTTTCTTTCAGTGCTACTCAACGGAACAACTCGCTTATGACGCTGTTCAATGGCGTTTGTGTGGTGGTACCGTTGTGCCTGTGAGCAGAAGGTCAAAAAGCCTGATTAGATAGAGAGAAGAAAAGAGGAAGAAGTGATGTAATGAGTGAATGAACAAGTGATGGTGCTTGTGGTTCAGGTTCGAGAGGCGTTAGCGGCGGAGACGGGGCTCAGCGTCAGGGTCGTGCAGGTGTGGTTCCAAAACCAGCGGGCAAAGGTCAAGAAGCTTGCGCGCCGACAAAACTCGGACGGGGAAAACGGCAAGAAGGGCGGCGGAGGCAACAACAACAATAACAACAATAAAACCAGCAACAAAAAGAAGAAGGAGGACGAGGACTCGGGTAGGTCTGCGGCCATTCAGAACAGGAATCAAGGGCTTTCAGTTGCATTTAACATTTCAATCCCATATCTGGTGGTTGATTACTTGCGCTTGACTTGCTGGTCCCAACAACTCCTCTGAATGCAGTTGCCTAATGTGTTCTCACTCTTGACACAAATCGAGAAATGCCTCTTGTCCTGAAGGTTCTTTTTTTTTCTTTTCCTTTTAGATGAATCGAAGCCAGATGCCGAGACTAACGCACCAGGTAAACCCTGTCAGTCTTTTTGTATGCACGCATCTGCGGTAGAAATGTTCTTTTTGGTTGGCACATTCACAAACATCTTCGAGGTGGTGAATTATTTTTGTTGGTTTGCACTAAAAGCACGAAGTTTTCTCCTGCAGGTCAGTCTGAAATAACAGATCCCTCCTTTACTGGCGGTCTTAGACCTTACGATGCGCCCAGCTCACAAGGTACTTGTTTCAGTTGAGGTAATTGGAATGTTTGCAAACCTCCACTATGCAATTACAAACTTTTCAAAGACACGGGCAAATTTAGTGAAGTTTTTGTCAAACAACCAGCGAACACAAACAGAAGCTCACAAACATTGTTCTTGCTCTTTGGAGAAGAAATTCGATTTGTTGTGATCGTGCTCTCTTTTCAAGCCCGGAGTGTTGATGTGTTGCGTGCGAATTGACTCAACTTTGCTGTGAGGCTCAACGTGACAATTGTGCTCGGTTCGTGTGTTTCAGGTTCCATGTACACGAACACGAGTGTGGGCGGTGAGAGCATGTACGAGGGCTCGCTCAACATGGAGAACGGGCTCGAGCACATCGAGGACGTGTTGATGGCGCACGCGCCGCACCAGGGGGCGCCCCAGGCGGTGCCGGCGGGCGGCGGCGGCGCGCCGCAGGGGGGCACCCTCATCAACCCCATAGACAAACTCTACTCCATGCAGAGCTCCTACTTCAGTGCAGAGTGATCTTCCATGGACACTGGTCAGAAGATGGTCTGAATTGTGGTTGGACGGAAAGCGGCAACGAATACTTCTTGTGGCCATGTGTGACACTTCGGTGTTCCACCAGAGGACGGGTGGAGTATTCCTCGACACTGGATGACTCGGGAAGCAGCTGTGAAACGCTATTACCTCAACAACACTTGGGTTGCACAGCGAGATGTCCCGCGCGACGGGCTGCAGAGTCGGACACTCGGCCCTGCCAGGCCGCGACTGCATGAAAAGTTGTTTTTTGGGATGGGCCGTGTGACGCGGCAGAGCCACTGCCTGGTCCAATCGATCATGGCAGGTTCGAGATTGGGAACTTTTGACACGAACCAAACTTGACTTTTCAGATCTCATTCTTCCATAACCTTGTCAGCCTCAGTCATGCCAAAAGAAGGAAGATGTTTTGCGGGAGGCGAGTTCAGAGGTGAAGCGAGACTAAGAGTCTTGCTGCAAGAACAAACGTTCGGAACAAGATTAGTCCCATGGCAGAACACGTCGTGTTTCCTCTCCATGCAAAAGTGTTTTTTTCTAGTCATTCGTGTGTGCGACGGATTTGTACATACCTGTCTTTGCCGATCACAAAACCTCAGAGTTGATGTGTATTGATGTTTTGATCTGTAAATGATGAACGTGAAAACGTCACCTATTTTTAACTGTCGGTGCATTGTACAAATTCACACGTGTATTTATGAGTAATTTATTAGAGATTTGTGGCTGTTTCAGCTGTTGGGTCAAATGCTAATGATATACGTTGATACCAACCATGACATTGTGCATTCCATAACTTCCGAACGTGTGTTCGTGGAAACGTGGGCACAGAATCAGTGACAGGTGCGTCAACCATTTACGTCACCCGAGGGAAGCGACATATGCGACGACACGCAATGCGTCACCTCACGCATCCTGTGTGAAGTACCGTACCCACCAGTGTGTAAGACGTCTTACTTTTTTGCCCCAAAATTGAGCCCACGAGAGGTGCATCCTTGCATGTGGACAACCTTTGTTTCAATAGTACCTTGACCCCAGAAGTTGCGTCTTTTTACTTGACTGCGACTTGCACTTGGGTGAATACGGTACGCATCAAAATGCACCCTGCCACGAACGGGCGGTGTGAAGCGAAATTTTGGTTGCCATAACCAGGCGATGCGGTAAGCAGACAGGACCGCGTGAACTTGTCTGCAATCTTTCTCTTCTTGACGTCAACGCGTCAAAACCATCGCAGCAAATCCAGCTTTGACACAAATGTACGCAGTCGGTGTCCGTCACGCCTGTTTCACTCTGGATGCGATGACGTTTGCGACGCAGTCCGTTGACTGACGAAGTGAGGAAGTGCACGTCGCATGACGCACGCAGCGCGAATCGGGCCTCACGCTTCTCATGGTCTGGATGGAAACCGCACGTCACAGTCCGACTGTTCCCTCGTCTGCCAAACATGAACTCGTAGCCTGAACTAGCATTGTGATTTGGAAGTCGTCTTTGCGTAGATAACTTGCAGGTTATCACACCGTGCAATAAATGGTTACGTGTCAGTTAAAAAACGAACAAACAAGTACTGATCTTCTTCGTATTTATTTGTTTCCGATTTCTTCCTGAATTTTGTTCGAACAAAAGCAAAATTGTGTTGAAGCGAAATGCAAAGTATCAAGTGCAGGAAAGTTGTCTCCGCAACAGATATTCGAAGAGTCTTCTTACTTTTGTGGTCGGATGACAACAACGCGGCACCAAGACCAGCATGTTCCGAAAATTCCTTGTCAAATGAAAATTTCAATTGTCCACAGTTTTGAGAAATTTGCCTCACATGGCGAGTGGTGTTGCTTTCACTTTTCGAAGCAGTATGAATCCACGACAAGTTTACAACAAAAACCCTTTCAGTGATGTTGCTTCTGCACGGAACGAAGGCAAGAAATCCACATCAACCCGGAAAGCAGTGCGCGATTATTTTTCCCAACAGCCGATAATTGTCCACAAGTTTCTTTTCGAATTTTCAAAGGATTTGAATTGAACCACAACGTCACAAAACTTGACACAGAAGACACACCTGAACAAGTCAGCCCGAACTTTCAACCCAAAGTGCAACACCCATTTGAACGAAAACATAGTTTCCATGGTTCCGAAAAGTTCTCGTGGTTCAACAAAAAACCACACACGACGTCCCAAGAAACCGAAAACAAACGAAGCACACAACATAACAGCTGCAAAGCCGCTCAAACCTTGTCAATTACATCACACAGATACAATTCCTCAGCGGAGTTGAAACACAAATGAAATGGTGAACTTTATCCCGAAGCCACGAACCAGGAGGGGAGCATCACGTTGGAGTTGAAGGGGGGGGGGTCGGGGTGTCGAGGTCAGGGCAGCGAGTCGAGCAGCTGCGCGAGGAAGTCGTCCGGAGCCGTGATCTCCTCCAGCAGCCCTGCAGCGACACCGCACCGTCACCAGCCGTGTCCCAACTCTTGTGCTCGAGTGTTTGCAGTGACATTATTCTTTGTTCAAAATCACAGACAATAGTTGCTGTCTGTTATTTTCCTCTTGCCCACCCTTCCTGTCCTCGGCCTTCATCGTACACACCACACCCCGCAACCCCCCCCCCTCACACACACACGCACACACACACACACACTCACCGGCCACATCGCAGAACTCGTCGAACGACTCGCAGGGCACGAGCTCCTCCTCGAAGGCGCTCAGCATGGCGTCCGACTGCTCGACCAGCGTCTGGTCGTTGTGGCGGATGTACTCGGCGAGCGCGGCGGGCCACGAGCCTCCCGGCTCCACAGACACCTTCTGTAACCATGGAAACGCGCATGTGGACAGACTGACACTCTAGTTGCGCAACTGAATCCACTCTTCTCAGCCATGTTCAATTTGGGTTCTGTATGTAAACTGGAAGAAGAGATTGACCTTGAAGATGACGTTGGGCAACGCGTCCAGGAGTCCGAAAAAGAGCAGGTTGCGTCTGTAGATGCTGAAGTCCTTCACAGCCTTGTCCGTCACGCTGCAACATCACAGACTCGAATCAGAACAAGAGATACGATGACATCCATGAGTGCCAGCACGGAACAAGGCAAGATGCGAGACGCGAAGTAATGCAGCGCTGTCGCTTTGGACTGAAGGACGTTTCAGTCCGTCGAAACAAAACGAACGACAAACACGGTTTCTGGGGTGACGACCGACCTGGTTCCCCCCGCGGGCATCACGTGCCGCACGTGCGTCGCGACGAGGATGCGCCGCAGCACCTCGACGCGAACCTCCTTCCAGCGCTCCCGGCTCAGTATCACAGTCGCCATCAGACCCCAGTAAAATGGGCCGTCCACCTGAAGGAAATAGTCATGAAACCTTCTGAACGTCGAGGCTGATTTCATTGGGAAGTGCGAGTCTGCACTGCAGACATTGTGGAATGCCGAGTGTGTGTGTTGTTCTTATTGTTTCCTTTGCAAATCAACCAAAATGCAAGAAGTTGACGCACCTCGTAGCTACTCTCGATCCATTTGTCGGGAGTCGCCTTCAAGAAGCTGCTCAAGTTCTTCTCTTCTCTCACCACAGAGCGGGTCCTGAGAGACAATTCAGAGCAAATAAACCGTCACGATCAGACTTTTCGACACTGAAGCGTGTGACGCAGCGATTGTCTTTTGTGAGCTTTTCTTGAAAATTGCTGCACGTATCGGGACGGCAATGAGAAACACACACACACGCACACACACACACGCACACACTCACGTGTTGAGCACATAGAGCGCCATGTGGATGAGGTAGGGCACGAGCTTGACGTTGCTCTCGCGGCCGCCTCCGCCCGAGTCCTCGCTGAACGACTTCTCCCAAGCGAACTTGAGCAGCAGGTGCTTCAGGTCGTGCACCTTGTGCGTGTAGCTTGCGTCGCGGATCCCCGTGCAGTCCTGCAGGTTGTTGTTGTGCCTGTAAACACACCGTTTCTCGTGACAGCTGCTTCACACTGCGTTCGCGCACGAATACTGTTCACAAATTGCCGCTTGCGGCTGTGTGGTCAGCTTGACGACGCAGCGTCCAGGCTTACAGCCAAGGAGAAGCAGGTTGACACTCGACGGACCTGGCGAGGAAGCTGGCGAAGGCGGACTCCGGGACCTGCGGCCCCCAGAGCGGCAGCAGCCCGTTGCACTTGGTGTTGGCGTTCTGCAGCGCCGCGCTGTCCCACTCCTCCCGCACCCGCGCGTGTCTGAAACAGGCAGCAGGCGTCACCTCAATTACACTGAGAATTAAATGCCAGAACGCTGACCCACCAACATGAAAACCTCATTTTTGGACATACCCAGCTTCCAGATCTTGAATCAAACTGACGAGATCCTGGCTGCACTGCCCACTGCGCCCCACACTCACCTGACGGCCGCCATGTGGCAGTCGATGTGGACGATGTTGAAGTGCGACACGGTGCTGTAGCCCTGCGTCTTGCGCGGCTTGAGCTCCGCCTCCTCCTGGTTGACGCGCTTCGTGAACGTGTAGATCCCCAGCACCTGCAACCCGCAAAACAAACGTCCAGGGTTCTGGCGTCTTAGTTTGGCAGCGGAACTCCATTTCTCTTTCGGACATCAATGGCGCTACTCTGACAGGTTACTGGTTGTATACCACGCGCTGGAACTGGCTCCCAAAAATCTTTTTGCTTTCTGAGCAACTCCAGCGGCTCGGGGCAGAATCCTCCCCGGCACATCAAGGCGGGATGACGAGCAGCAGTAGCACGCACCTTGGCGGGCTGGTAGCGGTAGCCTTCGCGGCAGATGACGCACGTCAGCCCCGTCTCCTCCTTGAGATCCTCCATCTGCTTCAGCACGGAGCTCTTCACCGTCACCTGACCGCGCTCGTTCGTCTGCAGGAGTCGCGAGAAGAAACGAAGCAGAGTTGAGATTATCAGGGCACACGACACCATATGATGGAGCGAATCGGAGGAATCGTCGCTGTTGCAATGATCTTCCTGCACCAACAACCAAGTACTCATGGAGTACCAATCAATCGACAAGACATGTGCATCACTGCGTGCGTCGTGAGTTGCGTCCCCTTTCCACAGGCGCTGCAGCACTTTGTTGCATGATGAAAAGACCAGAGACGCAGCCCAAGACGCACGACTGTGGAGCTCGACCCTCACCGTCATGCCGAGCGCGCCGAGTTGTTTCTGCCTCATCGCCATCGCCAGTTTCTTCTTCTCCGCCTTCGTCTGCTGACGGATGTCTTCAATCTGGTTTCATACAAACAAACAATGAACTTTTTGAGCTGCAGTGACACTCATTTCTACCGCCTGACATTTGAAAGTTTCTGAAAAACCGAAACACTGAAGCGAAAGGCTGATCTCAAACAGACGCACCCGCGCCTTGACCTGCTGACTCTCCTTGAGCGCCTCCATGAGGTTCTCGGCGGCCGTCCCGATGTGTTCGTCGGACGACACCTGCTCGAGCTTGTGCAACACGGGCAGGATGTCGCGCCCGACCAGCTGCTGCGTCGCCGGGTGTCCACGCGACAACCCCGTCAACAGCCGCAGCGCGAACGGCAGCGCCGGCTTCGAGATGAACTCCTTCCAGTCCTCCGAGTCCGTGCTGAGCGGGAGAGCAATGAAAAGCATCGAGTTCCGAGTTTTCATTTGCATCAAGGGAAGTTTCTGAACCTGTTCGCTGAACAAGATCTTTGTCTTCTTTCTGATGTAGATTCATGCTGGAATCGCGTAATCAAAAGTCAGACTCTTGGTAGCGAAGAAAAATTCTGTGTTTTGTAGCACTCAAACACCCAAGAACACACACACACGCATACACACACGCACGCTAAATTCTGAACTCACGCGAGGAGCGTCTTGATGGGCGGCGCGTGCTGCTGTATGTAGGAGAGGCAGTGCTTGACGATGCCGTGCTCGACGATCAGGTCCTTGAGCTTCTCCCCGTTGGCGTTGCGCTCGATGGCGGCGGCGAGCACGCAGAAGCAGTCGAGGTGCACCTGCTCGTCCTGCGTGTGCTCGTCGTCGTACCTGCCGACACAAGCGACACATTGAGACGTGCTCCCAGAGGCAAGGTGTGAGTGTTCGGGTCTTTTGAGGACAGGAAAATCTCAACATTCGCAGCCAATTTTGGTTTGCGCTGTGTGAAAACAAAATGTCTGACAAAACGGCCTCGATTGATCTCAAATCAAATCTTTCTGAATGAGGCATTTTTACACCAAGTTTTGACAATTTTTTCTCATTTTTGTGTTGTGCAACTTGGGAAAAACGATCGACCTGGTTGTTCGGCCAAAACACATTGCAGAGACAGGCAACTTGGGGGTTGAACCAGACACAGAAAGGCCGACCGACTGCATGCGAGGTTTGCGTGAGAAATTCGGAAGGAAAAACCCAAAGTTTGCCTCAGGTTTATCGCTCGTTTCTCCAACAAATTTGAAAATGGAAGGAAGAAGCGACGGAACTGAGGAAAGTTCTTCAAGTTAATAAATGTTTAAAAACCCCGTTTGTTGCGTAACCACTGAAAACTGTTTCAATTTCGACAAGATATTACTTTTTTTCAAGGTTTCCCCAGAGAGAACTCGAGACTTGGACGCGCGACCCCGACTTCGCATCTCGAAACGGCTGCGCGCAACGACCGACAAGGACAATTCTGACCAACAATGCGCAGTTGACACTGATAGTCCGCACTCTTTATTGTGCAGACGAAACAGAAGCGAAACGTTCACTTGATCTTTCGGTGTCTCGTCCTATCCGATTTCCTTCATTTACTTGTCACTTTTGATTGAATGGATATTGAGTGTCGGCTCTGAGCGGGTTACATTTGATTATGCGCTGTTGCAACTCTATCCCCTCAGGCCTTTATTGGAAAAAGAGTGTCTCATCTTTTGTGCGCCTGAGCCGCCCATTCAAAGAGAACATATTGAGATGACGGTGCGTTGCGCGAAAAACGGCTTTCCTGGTGTGAAAGGTCGTACTTAGGAGCAGCGCAAGGCACAGTTGTGTGTGCGCACAGGCACGAATTTCCTCAAGGGTCACGTACAAGTTGCTGCCCTTACAGGATCTGAAATTCCAAAATCTACTGATGTGGAAGCTCAACACATTGTCAACCGCAGCTACTTCTGCCTCTCACGGAATTGCGCTTCATGAATTCGCGATTCGTCAAGGCCCCACCTGCACAATTGTGGGAACACGCAAAAACATATTTTTCACCTCGTTTCATCTCTCGATCCTGTCGCATTGAATCAGAAAGGTGCAGCGAGTTTGAGATGTTCTCGAGACACTGAACAAGGCGTGCTGTGCAATCTGGTGAAGAGAAACAGACACCCGCATCCTGTTGTTGTCTTTCCAACGCCCACAAACCGTACAGAACTTTTCAAAAAGCCTCAAGAATTTTCAACAATCAGTGGCAAAAAAAGTCTCAAACCATGAAACATCCCCTTCACTGCTCTCTTTGAAAAGATCTGCAGCCTCAGCTGTCTTTCTGAAGTGGCCATACAACCTTCACGATGCCTCCTGTTTTGAAACGGACATCAGTGGCATACCATGCACACTGCCAACCCCGAAGCACGCCACGCCTAACTGCCAGCCTTCATCATTCAAGAGAAACGTAACAATTTTCCGAAACCTCCAATTTCTCAGCTTCGTATTTGCCCGTCTGAACATTCCGACTCTGCATGTGAAAATCACAAATTTGCTTTCCCTCCCTCTTAGCAGCAGGAACGGCTGTGATCGATGGAGGGAAATCCTAAGATTGCCTCGAATCCAACAAAAAAGAAAAGAAGACCAAAAAAGGAATCCACCAGAATCGCACTGGTTTGTCGTCCACTCATGTCACCTTGCGAATGGTGCCACGTTCGTTTTTGAGAGCCTGACATCAAACAAGACAATACAACTCCGTCGCGCCTGCGCCTGTTGTGAATTGCTTCTCTGTTTTTCTTTGCTCCCGCGCCAGGGCGTCACTGTTCTCGCAGCGACCCCTTCTTTCAGAGAAACTTGTCAACGCTCACACCTGCGCAGAGCAACTGAGTGTAAACGAACGCCCTGAACCTCAAGATGTCCTCAACATTTTGCGCTCTGTCACTTAGACCGTGTGAAGAAACGGCGACCAACCCAAGATCAGTTCTGCACATTTTATGAACCATCAAGTTCACGTTGTGTGGAACAGAGGACCTCCCTCTCATTTATTTCTTTTCGGAGTCAAACGAAAAGAACAAAGAAATTCTTGTTGTCTGTTGTGCACACAAAATTTTAGCAGTTGTCAAATTTCGTAGTTCCGTTTTCAAGACGCAGAGTGCGTAAGACACCCCAACATTTGCCTCTGTTTTCTGGTCCCATGGTCCAGTGGAAACAATGGCGAGAAGATGCCTTCCTGCATTTGATACTTAATTTTTGAGAAATATGCGCGTTTTAAACACGCACGCCAAGTCAGAAAAGGCGGTGGCAAGACGGTTTCTCTCCGATCAGGGATCGACGAAACGTCACAAGTGATCGGTGTACAAGGCGCAGACGACAGCCCGCACCTCTCGTGCTCAGTTTGTGGTCAGCTGAGCTGGAATTATTTTGCCGAGGCAGGACGGAGGGACGCTCAAACCCCTTGCAGTTTGGCTGTAAAATGGCACGAGTGTTTGCGCGAAAAAATCTTTTGATTGCCTTGTTCTTTCTTCACGGACGTGTCTTTCCACAAAGATCTTTTCTTGGCGCACATGTCGACCGAGCTAACAGGAGACTGCATGAGAAATTTTCCTGTTTCCACAGATCTGTCACCAAACTCAAACAGCGCAGTCAAACGCACGTCGGCGCAGTGACTCACTTGTTGTAGTTGAGGTACGGCTTGAAGTGGTTGATGAGCGTCAGCATCTTGTGCTCGTCCCCGAAGGCGAGGAACGGGATGAGGCGCATGAGCGCCTGCAGCACACCCGTGTTGACCCGCACGAACGGACTGTTGATCCGGTCCAGCAGCATCATCAGCTGATCGCTGTCCCCGCACAACTTGGAAAACTCCTGCTCAACAAACAAACGAGGAAAAAAAGCGTCAGTTGACATTGATCATCACCTCTGACGGTGTCAAAAATGCTTGCACTCGGACGGAAAAAGCAAAATGCATCCACAGCGAAGTGCTCAGACGACGGCGGGTCGCGCACCTTGTACTTGTCGGGCGCCTCGCTGCTCGCCTCCATCAGGATCACCTCCATGATCTGCAGGATCTGCTCCGTCAGCGTCTGGCCCTTCCCCGGGGCGCCGCTCTCCTGCTCCGCCAGCAGCGCCTGCGACAAACACACACCGCTCACTGCCGCAACTCTCATCAATCAGAAGAAAGCGATACCTTCTGTTTTCACGTCCAGCTTGAGGAACAAGGAAAAGATTTGTGCCGCCAAGGAGTGAGATTTTGTGGTGCAGTTGTGGGTTGTCTGTGATGCGGCAAAACACGACGGAGAAACGACAGTGGCATTTGATTCTCATCAACCTTGTCACTGACTAAATGTGCAATGTTTCTTTCATCACAAACCAGAACCCACTGACACAGAACGGACGGGGGAGACCGGGGCTGCGCCACAGACTCACGAGGTTGAGCGCGCCGAGCATGATGCTGATGGAGTTCATCTCGGTGCGGATCAGCTGCTGCCGGTTCGACTTGACGCGCACGCAGAACGAGAAGAGTTTGAGCAGAACCGTCATGAGCTGCTTCCCCGACACCAGGTCCCGCACCGCCGCCAACCTGCAGCAGCAAATCACGCGCTTTCAGCACAAATTTTCGTTCGTGTGCAACGACTGGACGCCCATCTGTGACCACGCGTTTGTGGGTCCCCAGTTGCCAGGCGCGTTTGCACAGCACATTCTCTGTTGGCAGGAATCCTTTTCATTGCCGATGCTTCTGTTGCCTGCATTTCAGTATGACACGCAAGCCCGCAACTGCAGCAGCTACATTGTGGCTGATTTTAGGGGCTCGAATTCGCACCTCTGCAGCATAACAGTGAGGCCCTCGCAGTCACTCATCACGTTCGCCATCTTGTAGATCTGCTCGTGGTCCTGGTCCTCGTCCTTGCCGCTGTCCAGTGAGTTCACCATGTCCTCCGTCGCGTCGCCTGGCAACACAAAGACGCAGATCAACACCTCCCTGAGCAAAGACCAGCGCGAGTGCGGCTGATGTTCCTTCTCTGAGTGAGAAGCCGCGATGGGTGGGGGTGGGGGGGGATTGCTGTTCGAATTTCTCCGCACCGTGAGGGTGGCACTCACCGAGCAGGCCGCGCATGCGGTAGACGATGCGCATCGCCTCGCCGTCGCCGTGGTCGGGAACCCAGACGCGCTTGTACACGTCCTTGACCGGAAGGTCGAGCGAGATGATCTTGTTGTTGACGAGCAGCTCCATCCCGGTGTCGTCCTCCAGCAGCGCCACCAACTCGCAGTCTGCAGCAAGAGACGCGTGGACGACTGTGCAAATACTCAGTCCTCGCACAGCAATTTTCAAAAAGAAAAAAAAAAAAAAAAAGCAAAAAAAAAGCACTTTTTGAAGAAAAAAATAACACTTTTTAAAGAAAAAAAGCACTTTTTGTGGGGCTTTCTATCATATATTTTAGTTTGAAATCAAGTCTTGTTTCAGTGACTTTTCTTTGATTATGGCTAAAATGTAATATATTTGTACTATTCTCTGATTATGGCTAAAATGTAATATATTTCTGCATATATTCCACAATTTAAAAATCCTCACTCAACTCACAAGTTCTCACTACTGTTGCTCATCTTCTGGTGTTTGCCAGTTCAACAGCAATTAATAAT
>JAAUXT010014858.1_pt1 | contig 36745 bp, 30 predicted proteins | sample 7278171 | NCBI WGS metagenome assembly JAAUXT01 (sample SAMN14350112, study PRJNA611818) | marine sediment metagenome | isolation source: surface marine sediment (1.8m) | place: French Polynesia: Moorea | collected 2018-08 | reverse complement strand
ATGGGGCACTTGGCCTCTGGACCAATCAGAGGGCTGGATTTTGAATTCTAGACCAATCAGAGGCCTTCCCGCCCTCATTATCTCTGCCCCATAGTGGGGGGCTCTTCTCTGCGATAAAGTCGAGAGCGCAGGGCTCGGTCCGCAAACGTCAGACTGGTTCAGCGTCTCAAGATCTCATCAGGTCCCATATTTTGCAAGTGTCAGTGGCGAAATGTGGAAGTGATGGTCATTTACTTGTTTACGATGGGGAGTTATATTGTTTTCTCGAGTCGGCAAATGTTACAAGTGCAAAATGTCACGGGGCGAGTGATCCATCAGTGTAATTATGATAAATACGGCTGTCGGGGCGGAGATAACGCTACCTGCGGTGACCTTCACGATCCAACCTGCGCATCCAGACCCTGTGAAATTAGCAGCTGTCGCTGAGCCCGCTTTTGCCACAGTGTTTCCGCATGTTCGACAGGACGCCTGCGTGGGAAGGTGCAATGTTCAAGGGAACCCATCCGAAATGATTGTCACAGCGGTGTCTCTGTGCGTGGAGGGAAGATGGGTGCACTGATTTTGGGTCGTAATCAAGTTGCTGCTTGATTCTTCATGTGTGTGTCCGCGGGCAGAAGGTTCTTTGCATTGCATGTGGTGCCAGCTTCAGGGGTTTGGTTGAGATGAGGTAGTGCACGCGTGTGGGAAAAGTCGAGATGAGCTTTCGTCCTCTCTCTTTCTCACTGTCTCTGTCTCTCTGTCTCTCTGTCTCTCTCTCTGTCTCTCTGTCTCTCTCTCTCTCATTTCTCTCGTTTTCGCTCCCTTCTCTCTTTGCGTGCTCAAGCATCACCAGTCGAGCTCTGAAGTTCTTTGCAACGACGATTCGAGGGTTGGCAGTTGATCGAAAGAAAGAATTCGATCATCAAGGCAGCTCCCGCTTTGTGTGGAAAGCACTGAACCTGTCTACACCCTGCCAAATCCCAAAGATGTGGCTGACACTGACATGAATCTGACACTGACATGATCGTAAAACTTTGATTTGATATGTGACAGGTTCTCTTTGAAGCGTGTCCTGCGCTGCAATTCAAGGCTCCATGGAAAGACCTTTCGTGTCTCCCCTGGAAGCGACTCATGAAGGTTACCACTGCCACAGTGATGGAAAGTCACCCGAAAATGTGACAAATGGCCATATTTTTATTGAGTTGGTTTTTGATATTACCTCTGGAGAGCGAGCTATGCATCACTATCCATGTCAGTTTCTTTTTCTCCTGTCACTTATGCGTTATGGATACTCATGTGAGACGGGGAAACCTTCCCCGGCGTGTGTTTCTGAACAGATAGATGTTTCCCAATTCAATTTACCCTTGGAGTGCGGAACACGAACTACTTGTGTGAAGTGATGGGTCTTTTGAGCATGACGTTCCTTTGGGGTGGAACGAGAAAACTTGAGCAAATTGCATTCGTTAGACCAGTTGCCGATGATGCGGAACCACGGAATGAGAAGGGCTCAGTGAAATTGTGTCAGATTGGATCTGACACACAGAGTCTTGGTTGTGGCGATCTGCCATGATTGTGTTGGCAGAGGAGGGGCGGGACGTGTAAGATCACACGGGCTCGAGACGCTCGGCTGTCTGCGCTGCAGACGTCGCCTTCAGAAGCAGAAGCGGATTGAGCAACTTTCCCTTCAGTCTCCATCGCCGCAGGAAACCGAACCTTCTCGTCTTTCCTGTCTTTGCGAAATTAACCCAGGCGGCTTGGCCCTCAGTTCAGCGCCTGTGCCTCCAGTACATTTGCGATGAACCTTTAAGAGAACCCCTTTTCCACGTCTGTTGCTGCTGCAGGCAATATCTTTCCGGTTTCCTCTCCTCCTTAGATTTCGGCGCAGATTTACTTGCCTGTACTCACGCCGTATCCCATACATAATCGCTTGGGTTACATCAATTTCTTTGCCCCGGGTGAAGTGGCGACGACAGGATTAAGCCATCAGCAGGTTTGCATGGGAAGGAAACTCGTAAATTTGGAAACAGGAATGTTGATAATGCCCCGCAGCATCGCTGGGGTGTGGAGCAACTGGGAGAACGCCTCGTGTCTGCTTTGTTCGATGGTTGTGTCATCCGACGGACCATCAACACAACGAGGCTTGCTCATTCTGAAGTGGTCTCAGTACTGAGACGATGATCTTCAATATACGTTGCGATGTTTCGATGGCAGGAAAAGTAGACACAACCATCCACTTCAGCACTTGAGAAACAACTGAAATACGACCATCTTGTGGAGGTTGGGTTGGACAAATTGCTCAATCTCGCGGCGGATCGGTCTCCGAAGTCAGCGGGTGTTCCGTGAAGCAGCTCGTAGAAAAGGGTTTGAAAACATCACACCACTTCATTCAGATGAGGCCAGTGGTTCGTTTCGTCTCAGACTGACGACTGTCTTCCTGTGAACCAAACGACAATGAGAGATCCCGAGAGACCGGTGTAACTGGGGGAGCCGACGTGCTCCGTCGGACCAAATCTCGTTACTGGGAAGCTCTGCTGCTGCAAACCCGTCAAGTGAATCTCCGGAATTTGAATGAAATTAATAACATTGAGAGCAACAATTTGATCACTTGCTTCTCGTCTGCAGACATCAATGCATGTGTTCAAACAGACTCTTATGCAAATCGTGACTCGAAAGCAAACAGCATTCCACTTTCCTCTTCAGCTGTACAAACTTCAATATCGGCAGCCAAGTGCGCTGTATAACTTTCATTAGGATTTGTCAAATGAGTTTTAAACGGGACGACAGAGGAAAAAATAAAGATGTAGGTAGGAATAAAACGAGAAATGGCTGGAGGGTGTCTGCAGAAGCAAGTGCAAATGTTTGCACTGTGGTCGCCCATTATGAGGGTTGGTTGCGCTGTCATCGCGGCTTCAGGTTCGTGCAGTGTTAAGTGGGTCAACATTCCCTCAGGTCTGCACAAACACAACTTTGTCCCAGACTCATTGGCAGGGACATGGCGGGTCAGATGGACTGGGGCAGCAGCAGCAGGAGAATCATGCGGAGTATTCGTCTTCACAATTTTTATTGCGCAGAAGAATATTGCCCCTTTGAGTTCTTGGTTGTGCAGATGCTTGATGTAATGAAATGAACCCCGTATTTTTCCTGTGGGAGTGGGACCCTTGTCTTCTGGCTGAGTTTGATCGAAACGGCGGAGTGTCCTCGGCTTCCTTTTGTGTCCCGCACAATCGCGTTGTGTGACTCGAGTGGACAACAGATTGAAGTGAAAACTTTTGAAACCACTGCGAAGCCCTTCGTCGCAGCAGAGCTTGGCTGCAAAACGCCTGTTAATGGGAAACAAATTGTGGTGCTGGAAAAACGTAACAGCAAAGGAGGCAGTGTTTCCTTGATTGCCTCTTGTTTCTGGGTTCAACAGCTCGAGAGACGCAGCGCGCAGGAAACTCGAGGTGACTCCTACAACCCGATAATCTGTCTTCATTTGTTCCTTGACATCAATTGTGCAAATGTGAATGTGCTGTTGCGGAGTCGCTGTTGTATTCTGCAGGTGATGTATGGGTGTAAAGCGGGGCCTGTGAAGCTGTTCTCAATTGAGCTGCTGCAGCTTCATCCTTATAAATCCGCCCGATCCGCCGCTGCTCCATTCAGACAAGTGCTCTAAGCTCCGCCGACAAATTGGCTGCCTCCTTTTCCGATCTTTTGCCCCGGGCTTGGAACGGAACAACAACAGGGCCAGTGGAGCCTGAACCAAATCTCATTGCAGACTCAGTGATGTTGGTGTAAAGTTCTGGATATCTGTGCTCCAGAGGGAGAGGAACCTGTTCCACGAAAAGTAAGTACTTTTGTTGTGCGAGATTTTATTGTGGTTGAGAGAAGTTGTTGAGAGAAGTGATAAATTTGGGCGTCAGTTTTATCTAGTTGAGCTCAACTCAGACGTCACTTCCAGTTCTTGATTCGTGCAATTGAGAAGACAACCTCTATTTAAACGGTGTTGTGAAGAAACAACATTGTTCATTGATGATATCATCAGTTCACCACTTCTGAAACTTGGCTTTTGTGGTCGAGGCACTTTTGGTGCGAGGTCTGGCGACCCTCGAGATGCTGCGCGGCGCGTCTCACGACGCAGCGTCGCTCTCGTCGCTCAGAAAAGGCGTGAGCTTCATCGGGCACTGAAGAGCCGAAAAGTCTTCAACTCGAGGATCAGGTGCCTCGGCGCAGTTGCCAGCAGTATTTGCAGGCCAATAAATAAAGTTGTAGTGCCCCCGGGAATGTTTCGTCCATCACATCCTCGCAGTAAATTAAATGGAGACCTGGTGGTGTGGAAAACTAATTCATCCCACTTCCTGCGTGGTCGTCATCTTTTCTGCATTTCCTATAAATTTTCGGGTGGCCTGAAGTGTGTAATGAAACATTAATGACACGAGATGTGAATACAAAAAGCACATGTCAGAATCCATATTGTTGAAGCAAATGAAATCAGAGAAACCATGAATTATTTGTGGGAGATGTTGCGTTCTCTCAATATAGCGAAATCAGTGTGAGTTTCTTCCTCTGTGTACAAACTGCTGCAGCGCAGAGAAATTGCTCCTCCTGGTTCTGCGTGGCAGAGCTCCATGCGCCGCTCAAGTGAGTGCTGAGAGATCAGCGATCACCACTTACTTCCCGCAGATTGCAGCCTCGGTCGGTGAAATTGCAGCAGACGGCCAGGTACGAGCCAACAACCAGACTGCGCAGAAGCGTGCAACTCAGCACCGTTTTCCTGTTGTCTTGAAGTTATTGCGAATGGAGCTGCAGAAAATGCAAACAGCGATGACGACGCTGGTGTATCGAAGAAACAAAGTGCGACCTTTGGCCAGGAAAGCCTTCCCTCGCATCAGAGTTCTTGGCGCGAGGGTCTGATGGTGCAAATCTCCCCGTCTTTGCTCTGGCTAATGGACAGCGTCGCCCACACGTCAGACCTCGCCTGATTCCCCTTCGTCGCTGTCTGGGGCAATTTGAATGTGGAAAGATTCTGTATCTGATTTGGTTATGGCTTTCAATTGACAACATTCTCAATTTCCGACCAAATTGTGGAGCGCCGGCTGCGCCGCGGCCCCGGCTCTGATATTGGGTCTCTCGAGGGACTGCGCAAACAGCCTTGTGTGACGAGCATGCCAAGCTGTCTATGAACTGAATTTTGCAATGCCATGGCACGACTATTGCCTGCATCTGTATGATCTCGGCCCTTTTCAATTGGGAAGTCATATTCGCGACATATTTTTCCGATAGCCCTTGTCGCCAGTTGCGAATGACATTTAAGGGGCAATAAACTGTAGTTTAGGGCGTAATGATGGAAGGCCTCGATATGATTGTGGTGTAAAATGTTCCCTGGGGTATTTTTACATCAGTCAAAAATGTGTAGATGGGACGCAGCATGAAATGAGGACATGGCAGCGTGGCACCCAATTTCACGATCCCTGCAACAAATGGAGAGTGCAAGGCAGTTGCCTGCAAATGGATTCTGCATCAAGGTGCCGACAGTTGCGGTGGAAACGCGACTGTGTGGTCGGGTCAAGTGTTGACGGCTTGGCTTTTCTCGGTGTGAAGTGCGGCGCGAAGACAAGGCTCTCGCTCCGCACACCCTACTCTGTATCATTGTCCTCGCGCTTCTCAAGGACAAACGAGGGAGGCACTGCGCTTGTTACTCGAGTGCGAGTGAGATTTTTATTTGTTACTCAGGATTAAGGGGGGAATTCAATACCGTCCGCAGGACGGGTGACTGGGTCAGCCGTATTCGGGGACCACTCTGACAAAGTCAATAAGATTTTCTCCGGCAAAGTCTCCCTCTCAATCACTTCAACAGCTTTTCTTACAAAACAGCCTTTTCGCATTCCAGATTAAATTTTCTTTAGCTCCGATGCGCGGGCTTATCAACCGCTTTCAATCTGATATCCTATTCAGAGCTGAGAAATGGCGCGGCCGGGTTGATCCACGGTGAGATGTGCCTCAGTGACAAGTGGGTTTTCGATACGTCGATGGGTGCAAATTCAGTGGAGTCTGGTGCAGACTTTGTTGAGGCAGTTCATTCAGATGTGCTGGTCATCTACTTTCGTGCGAGCTTGGGAGTTTGGAGCGCGCAGATGGTTTCGGAAACCCAATCGTCCGATGCTTCACAGCCACGTGGACACAAGACCAAGGTGCCAATGACCCCTGGTCCACGCTAGATCCCTGTCCGAGTCTGGGGCTTCCTGTGAGCTCGATGAGTGTAACGTACGTGACGGAACGGGGTCACGCTGCTGTGTCTGCTCCTCTTGATTTACTCGTCGCCTTTTGGTCCGACAGCCCCACGAGGAGAGCGGTTTGTCGGGTGAAGTGGTCCACTCAACGAGCATGTCGTTCTCCATTGATCGCCGCAGCATTTCCATGTCTGATAAACAGAAGGCTTTCCAAGCACCAAACACTTGACTGTATCTCACGACGGGATGTTTGACAGCAAAAGCGAGGCATAATTGCATTATGCGATAACCGTTCCATGGCTTTGTTCCCATCAACATGAGAGATATTGCTGCGAAGAAACTGCTTCCAATGGCAATTCCCATGTACAAACCTAATCTGTCATTACAGGGGAAGGGGCTTTTTGGACTCCTCGCCACAATATTACGGATTTAGCTTGTCGCTCGAGTCTGAGGCCGGGTATGGTACGGGTCAAGTTGTAACGAGCTGCACGCCTCCGACGAGACCGGACTGCATAATGCATGTGTTGGTAGCTGTTTAAAAAGAATTCTCTGACAATCTCAAGTGAAAGGCAGCATTGAGGTGATGTGATTTTGCAGGCTTTCTCCCCCAAATGTTGAGCGTCTTTGTTTTTGGACTTTCTGTGTTTTGTGCGAAATGTACAAAACAAAAGGGAAGCTGCGACATATTGAGTTACCAGAACTGCTTCTGCCTAAGAAAGAGTCTGTCTGTTCTTCCTTCGCCTTTGTTGTGTGCGCAATATTGAACATACGTGTGCGCATGTGGTGCAAGCGAAAGGAAAAAATCCAATGCACTGTGAAGGGAACAGGTGTTTCATCATTTTAGTAGTTGCCCTGATGTGCGAGTGTGCGGAGGATCAAACCGTCCCGCGTTATTGTTGCTTGATCTGTTTTTCATTGGGTGCGGTCCGCAGTAACAGGTAGAAATCCTCAATACGAAGTCCGTGTGTTGTTTCCACATTTTGTTTGTACTGCTCGTATCTGCTCGTCTGACAGTGTTGTGACGACATCTGTATCTACAGAAGGTGCGCACGTTTCGGAGCTGTTTTTTGCTGCGCTGAGGTTTTCTCCTCGATAGATAGACTGTGAAGGGGGTTGATCTGTGTGGAAATAGGCATCAGAACATTTCGTAGCAGCGGGTGTTCCCGAGGGGAGACAGATTTCATTCTGCGGTGGACGGTTTTCGCGTGACACGTCAACTTGAGTTGAGTGTACTTTCTCAGTTGAGAGCTGTCGGGCAGGAGAGTGACCGGGGCTCAGCATTGACCAGGTCCGTATTTGAGCTGGAGTTAATGGAGGCCGGATGAAGGGCTTTGGTCAAGGCGCCGGTCATAATCCTCGTGTCTGACCACTCTGTGACCATCACCCTGGCAGCAGAACATGCGATGCTATTTGGAGATGGTAAAAGGACGAAGAGATGCTGTTAATTGACCGTTGGAATTGATACCAGTCAATTTACCAATGATTTTCCACTTGTGACAATTGGGATTGTTTCTGCGCTGAAAGGTATTGAGCAAGAAATGTAGTGCGGCGCTTGAGCGTAGTCTCCGGTGCATTGGTGCAGTCGAGTGGAGTCGGAATGTGACTTGAATCGATCGAACGTTCCGTATTCACGTTGCCATCATCTGTGTAAACAGGGTTCGTTTGCAATTGAAATGCCGTGGATCATATCCTGCGAAACTTGGTTTAACACTTGGTGTTGTTTGTGTCAATGTTGAATTCAGATGAAAGTCTTTTGTGGTCAGGATGCAGTATGAAAGTGGTGAAAATGCCTGTTTTTACTGGTAAAAGCACGCGTACCTTGACGAAAGAAGGAAACAGATGCTCGCCCGTGAACAGCGTAAAGAAACAGCTTGCCTGGAGGTAGAAAGTGGCTTGTTTTCTTCAATGCAGCTGCATCATTTCTTTGAGCATTGCGATATGCACGCAGTTCAAGTTTAAGTTTTTAAAATCTTGAATTACCACGCCAGGCTGCAGAATACTCCCAATAAAAGCAAACCTTGCTTGCGAGTGGTGCTCCCTCACAAAACCAAGGTGTCTGTGCTGAACAAAAGGACCAGGATCCCTCGTTCCCCGTGTGCGTGTCCGTGCTTTTCCGGTTTTCAATGCGTGAGCTGTGCGATCTGTCGCGCACGCAGTTGTGCAGGAGTCTCGGAACGCGGACGCGTGTGGACGCGACACGCCTGCAGCAGGGGTGAGATGGTGCGCCTTCGGAAGCTCCGTGATAGGCTTGGCCGGGAACTCAGACTAATTAGCAGCTGTCAGTTGCGCGGAGGCTCATCTCATCTGCGAACAGGATGCGAGGCGTCGTCGTCATGCGAACAGAAGCATGGATTTCCCTGCCGAGCGTTGTTAATCCGACTTCCGAACGCGCCGCGACAACAATTACTGAAATGGTTCTTTCCGAGCCAGGTGTTGCGCGCGAATGTCTTGAGAACATTGAAGTGGTTGAAGTCGTCACGAAAATGCTACGCGAAAATAGAACAGCAAATGTGAGCTGCTTTCTCTGTCGTTATCTGCAACAATTACTTGTCGTTGTCTTGTGAAATTTGAGGTTGGGCATCTGTGCTGCAGCCCTCAGCTTCGCTCGAGGCGGGGTTCATTAAGTTGTGAGCGATTTTGGAGGAAACCCTCATTGAGGAAGAAGGCTCTCGGGAGGTGCAGCACTAACAAGCAATGTGTGACAAGCATGCGAATATGAAAGGAATCCCATCACAATCTGGGATATCACAAGTCGGGTTAACGGTGCCTTCGTGTGTGTGGAGACGGTCTAATCAGGAAAATGTTGCGTGAAATTCTTCTTGTGATTTTCTCCTGTCATATGTGGAAATTGCTGCTGCTTCCACTTCTGCTGCATTGCGTGTTTTGCGAAACGTGCAATTGAATTTCGCAGAACCCATTGCTATCCTCCGGGATCTGATATGAAATGAAAGTTGGGTGCTTTTCCATTTCATGCCGATGCTTTCTGACTTTATTCCCTTGGAGCCTGCTTTCACTTTTGAAATTCAGTTTCACAGTTCATGAACACCTCCAATTTGCATTGTGCAGCCACCTGTGACATTCTTCTCCCATTCAGGGAAAAGTTGATCATCCAGAAGATGTAACCTGACTTGGAACACAATCAACAACAAAAGAAAGGCAGATTTTGATTTTCCTGTCGTTCTGAAGTCGGATTCACAGTGAGAAGTGGCACCGAGTCCAGCCGGTTATTCTCCACTCACCTCGGCCTCCGCAATTACAAGTACGAACAGCTTCATACGCGCGCTGAACCCAAAGCCTTGACAGGTAACGGCGACTAGGTGTGTCTCATTATTACAAGTGCCCGTAAGTAGAACTTTACCCAAACACTTGTGTTTTGATGATAATCACTCATCACGGAGTGGTTGTTCTCGGCTTGTCCTTCACAAGGCAGCTTCACGTCATGCGGACTGACACTGTGGCGCTGCGCTGAGGCGGCTCAAAGCGTCTGTGTCACGCAGGATTTGCTGCGGATGGGCTGCTGGGAATTTCGCACCACACAGTGGGAAGGACCTGCGAGGTATCTGGTGAGCTAGCAGCAAGACTGATCTTTCTGGTGTTCAGGGCACTACTTCTCAGACAATTGAATTTTACGAGAGTGATGTCGATGTTCGGATCGGGTTTCCGTCGGGAAACCTTGACCCGCATCGAGCAGAGTCAATCGAAAGATTCTGGCTGCGTCGACGTTTATTGTCTCGTGCTACTGGCAGAAGAACAAAGTGATCCTGCTCGCATCAAATGAAATTGAGTGTTCGAGTGAGATCTGATTACTCATGCACGAGACGTGCGCCAAATGTGAGCGGTGTGAGTATCTGATCGTCTCATCACTCACACAGAGATCAGTGCAGGAAACACTTTTCTACAGGAAAATGATTCCGGCGGGCGTACATGATTCCTCACTCAAGTTCTTGCAAGCTGTATTGGTGGGATTGGCATTGTTTTTCAAGTGTGGATGGTTTTCTCTGGTATATATACCTGAATGGAGCAAAGTCCAGCGGATGGTGACGGGTGCTAAGTTGAGTACATTCCGTGGAGAATTATTGAAAGCAGTTTGTGACAAACGTGCAGATGTCGTGGCGAAATCAAGTGGGTTTTGATGGCTCCCCACCAAGGAATTGTTGACAATTTTGAAATTATCACAACTTATCTGTCGTTATTGTGTTGTTTTTGAGTAGGTAGGTTTGTCTTAATTGTAAGACACGCGCGGCTAGATACGGCCAGTTGGTGGGCAGAGTACAGCTGACACTCTGCAGGTGGAAGTCTGGTCCAGCCTTGTTGACGTGTGATGTTTTCCACTTCACCAACACCTGTCCAAAAGGGCAGGTGGAACCGATGGAGCATTGCAAAAGACGTCATGGCCACCAGCTTGCAAACCAAACCAGTTGCTCGTGCTCGTTTTGCACACAGCATGCAGTGAGTGATCACAAGGGAAGAGGACCACGTCTCCGGGCGCTTCGGACTCAGACCTGTTTGTAAGAAACCTGGGCTGACAGTTGTAATGAGAAGGCACGGAGTAAACTGCCAGTGGCTGGACACCAGCGTGATGTCTCTGATTACACTGCACAAAAGACCTGGTCTTTTTTTTCTCGTGGAGCTGCTGCGGTTCTGTCGGTGGCCGTGCTCCACAAGGCCTGATGACCTTGAAACGTGTGTGTCAATTTGTCAAGGTTCACGAGAAATGTCTGCGGTTAGGAACCCATTCTCAGGCGTCTGAGCACCGGATGAGGAGTTGTGTTGTGCAGTTTGGAAGCTGTTCCTCAAGTTTTATAGGTCCTCCTGCTGCAGCAGAAGGAGAAGATGATGCTCCTGCAGCTTCGCTCCAGTAAATCAAGAAGAGAGCCTGGGCTTTCCGCACAAGGATCTATCACGTCGCTACCCTCGTTCCGTGGGTTCAATTTTATGATAAGCTGCCTTGAGCCTTCTCAACATTCTCTGCCTGCTGAGAACTGGCTTAGGTGCCTCACAAGATGTGGATTATTTTGCAGTTCGTGGTTTGTGAAATGATATCTATTCCATGTGAGTAGTTTTCTTGTACATTCCACATCGTCGGCGCACTTGTCCGTCCGTCAGTTTGCTGCGCCTTCAGCTGAGCAGTCTTGCATCCATGATGTACCGTTGTAGTTTTCAGCACCGTTCCTCCTGCTTCACCTGCTGACGTGTGTGGCAAGCGGAGTGGAACTCGTGATGCAAACCGGAAGTCAGGTGGTATCTCAGAGTTGCGATCAAGGCATTTGAATCTTCCATAACGGGTTGGTCCCTGATGCCTGAGAGGCATCTGATGATCGTGCGACTGATTCGGAGTTTCTTCAACCAAGTGTACATTTGTTGGTCAGTGAATCAAAATAACCGCAGGCCACTTGGCCAAACAACGGCAAAAAAGAATGCACCACCGAGGCAGCACGACCTGTGATTCAAAAACTGGGACAAGGTGTGTTTGGAAAGAATCACATGGATTTCGTTGGAAGGCGTTGCTGTAAAAACTGAAACTCGCAGAGGTTTGCAGTGTTCACCTCCACACAAATGGGGAGAGACTTGTCGATTGTGACAAGCGTCTACCAAGAAAGCGTCGACATTTCAGACTGTACGCCAGGCAGGGGGAGAAATGTGGATGCCTAATTACATTGAATTAATTTTCAAAGACTGCAAAGCAGATGCAAAAACGGAGGTCTGAGAACAAAGCAGCACATTCGGTCGCGAAGTTGCTACGATTTTTATTTGCACATCGGCAACTGCAGACATCGGCAACTGCAGACAGACAGGGGAGTCCAATGCAAAAGAAAATGATCAATATTCTCTCGATATTGAGACCTCGATCCGAGCGTGAGACGCTGCCCTTTCGCTTCTGATGGCTAGTTAACGCCAGCTGAAGGTCTGGCTGATGGTCTGCATTGCTCACACGCACACAAAAACCTGGTATTGCAAGCATTTATCAGCAGGGTGTTGCAATATAATTTCTTTTCTGCAACAAAAAGTTATCCGTCATCAGTCAGAGGGAACTGTCGGTGTTATGACTGATTAACGCAGTGGTGTTGTGGGAAAACACAAACTCCAAGGAAAAGGTTCAAGTCAGAAATGCATATCTTGCGCTGGAGACTCTAACACGGCGCAGATCCACACTGAACAGGTGCTTCGCAAGGATCAGGCTTCTGGCAACGCGCTGTTGTCTGTCAAGAGGAAAACCCACTTTTGATCTCACAGGGAAACCTCGCTTGTACGATACAGGTGAATCCTCACCTCTCCCCTCTCCGTTATTTCACAAATCTCTTGAATCCACAGCAGTTATTTATACTTGGCAAAGTGCAGCTTTGGCAACGCGTGTTAGCTGTCATGTTTTTATCCTTTCAGGCAGATGAGAACAAACACAGCAACGCCACGCTCCGCAGTGACGGCTCCTGACACGTTACCGTAAGCAACAGGTACGTATGAGAGACGAAATTAACGTGCCTGCTACTTGTGGCTAATTTCCTTGCTGCAGCAGCACTGCGCTCTTCCTTCCCAGATTGGCTTTTCCTTAATGGGCTGATTGAAATCTTAGGCCTGTCAGCTTTCTTCCTCAAAGCGAGCAGCGACTCCACGAAAACAAGTCCGTGTTCGTTTGCTCAGACACTTGTCGGGTTTCGCTGTTTTCATTTCTGCGAGTTTGGTCTATTTTTACACTCGGCGGAGCCGCAGTGTATTGTTCTGGTGCTTTTGCCTCAGAAATCAATGTTGAGTGATCCCGGCACCAATCCCCACCCCACCCCGAACCCACCAAATGTTGAATGACCGACGGGGTCACCTGACATCTGAAAATGTTGCCGTGGGAGGGGTCATCCAACATTTGAAAATATGATATCAGGTGACATCCAAATTTTTCGATGTCGTGGTGCCCCCAGGGAGGCGGGGTTCACCCAATATTTGAAATGTGCTGGGATCACAAGCATTTGAACATTGTTGACACCCACAATTTCTGATGTTGGGAGACCCCCCTCAGGGTCACTGAACTTTTTGGGAAATTCCTGCGGATACTGGCAATTGAAAAGTTTTGACATCCAAAATTTTTTATCTTGACCCATCCCCTGGGGTCACTCAACATCTGGCTGACATGACATGACATGACTCGTCATACTCTGCCGAGTCTCCCTTGCAGTCGGTGCTTGCTCCACACGATTGGACACGGTGCACACGTTTGGTCGTCAAACACACTGGAAAAGGATTTGTGTTGTCGGGCAGTGTTGTTGCAGGATTCTGACTTGCCTCTCAGAAACACATGGCACCAGCATCAAGTAATTTGCTGTCACCGCTTTTACGTTGTTGTGAACTGTTGACGAGCGCACGCGAAATTCTAGTTTATGTGCAGCTTCCTTCAGAAGAAAAGGCAACTTATGCAGTTCAGTGCCCCGGAGGATGATAATTCACGACAGCAAGCTTTTGTGCCTTTCTCCGGGGTCCTGTTCGAAATGTTGCGCAGAGCAATGACTCAATCACAACGTGTCCGCTTCGTTCTGACTCTGTTTGCGAGACAACCCAATCTCGCGACTGCAAAAACTTCCTGTTTTGTTCTGGTAAGAACATTCTTTGTCTCTTTCGGTCCTTTGCGTCGCAGTTTTGAAGGCGTTGTGTTGCTTGGTGGATGAGTTGAGGCACAATTCAGATCGAACAGTCTCGCGCTGATTCCAGTTATCCATCTGCCCTTGTCCAGTCGTTGTTTCACCGACAAGCAGCGAGACAATATGCGAATAGTTTGCAAATGGAGACCCCGGCAAATTGCGGGGCGATGTTTCAGAGAGGAATGGCACGAATCGGGTTCGTGACTTTTTCGATTACTTCATTACGAGGCTGTCATGGCGCATGATGCGACTAATCCAACAACGCCGTGCGTCTGATCTGTGGCCGCTGCACCGGGCGCGTCAGGGCGCCGGCCCATTTACCCGCGCAGGAAATTATACAGCGAGCGGGCCACAAGTGCGACAACGGATGTCGAGCATTCATCGCGTGGGCAAAATTGCAACACAACTCTGCTTTTGAAGAGGTTGCAGAAGCTGCGGCAACTCACCGCTTGCAAGGTCAGGAGTTTGGAAGGACCGAAGGTCCGGCACGAACCTGGGGGCCGCTCCGAACGTGCGAACCAATCAGCAGAAGGAGGCTCTCGGACGGAGACTCGCGAATTGCTGTTCGGCTGGAGGCACTTCCGGTGGAAGCGAGCTTCTGGTGCAGATGTCTGAGTCGCGAGCGGAGTGAGGGAGACTCTCCCAAGTGTCTGCAATTTCCTGCTGGTCAAGGACGGTGCGGGTCAAAGAGTCGTGAACAAGATGCACTCGGTTCGGAACCATTTCCACATCTCGATGCAGAAGTGGAATTGTCGTCTCGATGTCAGGATTGCAGTGTCAGAGCCGTGTGAACAGGGGTTCTGTATCCAGGGACTCCCCAGAGAACCCAGCAAATTAGAATGGAAAGCTCACATGCAACTGTGGGGAATTCTCATCAAATACGTTTCATGGAAAATCATATCACAGCAAATGATTTATCAGTGTGCCCCGAGATTTCCAGAATTGAATACAAATGCAGATGACAGCGAGATATGCAGATCTATTGATCAGATTTCATTTGATGCGTATGATTTTTGTCTCAGACAAAGGTACCAGAACTAACTGGGAGAGGGAGGAGTTTCCTGTTGGCCTGACCTGACAGGGAGGCATCTTTTGCTGGAGCTCCCGGGGAGATTTTTTACACCATTTTGTACGTCCACCAGGATCGCCTGATATTATTTTATGTCTTCACACTTGACGACTGGCTTCAGAAGGTGTGCTTCTTTCTCGCTTTCCGCACCCAACTGTGGTTCAACTGCTGAAAGAATGGTTTCGAGACACGCTGATCCTGTCATTGAACTGATGGGTGCAAAGCTGTTTGTGGTGATGAACACCTCTGGTTTGGCAGAGCACGCTATCATTTGGTGCAAAGACAAAGCAGGACCCACATGATCTGTCTGTTGACGTACAATGCATGCCAGGGACATCCTGTGCTGGCCAAGAAGGGAGGACTTCACCTCAGTGGTGTTGTGCTTGTTTGAGTAACAGGATTGATCTCCTCATCAGAGTCAACTGAGTCTTAGGCGAGTCCCATTATCTGTGGTCGACGTACGTAGAGACCGAAGTTGATTGGACTGAAGGTCTGTCTACCTGCAGAAGCCACTGCTTTTCTCTTGCTAGTTGGATGATTGCAAGTGAAGTGCAATGGCAGAACCTTGGCTCGGAGGGAAAATGGATAGGCTCAGGAACATGGTATTTGTAGCCGAGCGAGCGCTGCAATAAAAACACCAGAGTGCACAAAATATAGTAAACAATAGTCAAGTATCCGAGTACCTGGAATCTCTGTGTTGATACCCCATAGCTGCGTGTGTCCAAGCAACACAGCTTTTTGGAATCCAGTTTCACTGGGAAATGAAGAGTTATGATATCCCAAACGTCTGATCTGTGTACACGCGTCCACACGCAGAGATCCAATCAAAGCTTGTTGGAGCTGTCCAAAACTCTGGCTGGCGTAAAATGCGAGACTTACACGTCTCCTTGATGCCTGACAAATCAAATAAAGCAGCTGCCTTGATAGGTAACATCGTGGTCCTCGTGTCGTGTGATTTGCGCGCAGGACCTGCGTTGTAGGCAACGTTTACAGAACCTGTTATCGGGGCAGAATTAATGGAACCTCACCTTGAATACAAATAGCCAGAAATGGGGCTGGTTTCCTTTTCCTTGGAAAAGCGCTGCATTCGTTTTCTAGCAGATAAGAAGATAATTCGATTCGTACATCAAAGGAAATGGATATCCTTGTGAAATATTTACTCTGGCAGATGCCCCGACAACACTTCTTTTGGCATTCTCTTTATTCTTTATCAATAAACGGGTCCCTTCTGCAGTGTATCGAGCGGAGGGCTTTCTAGCAGTTGATCTGTTAGCGACAGTCGAGATGCCGTTTATTGCGGACGATCCTGACAGAGCTTTTTATCCTTAATGGGTTTGAACTTAGGGATGTGGTGTGCGCGACGAGACCCGATACGTGCAGCTGTATCCAGACTTCGATTTCAAGTGGAACCTGAGCCACTGAAGGGGACAACGTTTTGCAGTGCTGGTTTTGTGTTGTTTTCTCTTTGTGGGGAAGTACTTGCGTGTTCTTGCTGGCACAAACAAAAAGGTGATTGTCTGTCTTCCATGTCACAGGTCTGTCTATCTTGAGGCACGTAAGGGAAACATCCAAGATTGGAGAACAATTTGTCAGTGCAGATTCCGCTCGATACACACGTATCGCCTTGCACAGATCGTGTTCTTCTACGAGTCATGTGAGTTCTCTGAACGTGCCGTGGTTCAGCCAACATCTGGAAACCTGCTCCCAAAGCAACGGGCATTGTGAAGAGCTCAGTGAGAGTTTTGATTGCATGTACTGTGGATTCTTTCTCAACTCGCTCCGTTTGGGCCTTGCATTGTTACGATCGACAAGGTTATCTTCAAATTAACTCCATTAGGAGCGATATTGAGAGGGAAAGGGCTATCACTGCCAACTCAGACGGGTGCATTATGAAGTCAGATGGGATGATTTAATGAAGTGAGGCTGTTTGAAAAGGAGAGTGCACAAATGTTCGCGACATTGCTGACCTCAACTTGTAGGATTTGAGGCTGGGGCAGCAAGACTGCAGTCTGGGCATTGAAGTCAGCTCGTGTATCTTCCAACATGTTATCATCTTCTTTATTGTGGTTCAAATCCCATTTACTGAACCGACGATAAAGTGTCAGATTGCTTGATGCTCACTAAACGCGCGCTGCTGCGCAGCGAACCGCGCAGAAATAAATTGTGGCAAATCGTGATTCCTGACGAAGATAAAATACATTTGGAAATCCTCAATGTGAACCATTCATCTCCCAATGATAAAAATTGTGTCAGCACCTGCCACATGAAGAATCTCACCTTCGTTCAGATACAGTTTCGGTACTCGTGCATGCCATTCACACCAGGTCATCCCAGAACTGATTTTGCTTCCCGGAAATTATCGAGGAAAGTTTTGTGTTCCGAGAGGAGTTGGACTGCTTCTGGATGCGTTCATCTAAACTTCCTCGGCACACTCCGGGTGAGTTGGATTTTTCTTCAGTGCAGATCTTGGACTCGTGGCGCAATTCACAATGGAGCCTCCAACGATTCTGGACCTTGAGTAGCCGAATGAAAAGGCTTCATTGAAATGTCTCTGCTGGGTCGATGTGGGCCAAAAATCCATAAATTCCACTCGGTGTGTTCAAAAACACGATCTTGTTTGTTCAGTATTAACCTCGAGGAGGCAGCTGAGAGTGATTTTATCTCCGCTTCTTCTGTGATTCTCGGGAGGAATCACACTCTGCTGGGGTCTGTGGTGCAGTGAAGGTTCATACCAAATCCTCCAACTGATTGCATGTGAAAAAGATAAAATAAATTTCCTCAAGAACTGGCCCCACATTTCCCACGTGCCTCGTAGAACTTTTCAACCTCAGTTTCAAATGTTCATCTCGAGTTTCGTATCAAGCATTTCTCCATGAAGAGGATCCTACGCGATACAGGTTTGCAGTGATGGTTCCAAGGAAACATCTTGCGTTGGGTTGTTAAATTTCAGGAACATTTTCAGAAATCCTCCGGATTCCAGGCTGTGTGTACAGAGGGAAGGAATTGGTGAGTTCAAAAAGCGGCTGTAGAGAATTTCAGTGATTGATCCCAACGACGGAGGAAGCTGCATCTCGAGATGTACCTCATTAGAGCGAACCAAGAGGCACAGCTCCAGATAAGTATCTCAAGAAGCCAATTATCTCTTCCACTTCAATATTCTTGAGGGGCTTCGCTGTTTGGAATCGGAGTGTACAAACTGCACTTCCACTTGCCTTGAGAGTGGTGCAAACGCCTCGTGGGAAGAATTCCCTGATTCGATTTGAAAGCGGATGCAAAAATCAAGGTCAGGGATGTTTCTTGGTGCCAACTTTGTTGAAGACGCTGTTTTGACTCCTCGCGTCAGTTTTGCTCATGTTGTGGATTCCTGGCGATCCTGATGTTGGAAATTTTATCCGATTCCGTCGTGCGGTGTGAGATAAGTGGCTCCTCAGTCCGCTATCAACCCACACGGACTGCTCCATCGGAAGAAGTAACCTGCTGAATGGGCCAAATTCCTGGCCTCAGCATGTCCGGTGATGTTCAGACATGAAACACGAATCTTGCTGGACAGGACAAACTTGTTGGGATTCGCCACAGTTGGAATTTACGCTGTGGAGTTGGAAACCGAAATGCGCAGACTGTGCCTGGTGCACCGGCTCAAGCGTAATGATGCGTCTGTGAGATGTCGTACTGGCAAGAAAGATTCATATTTGTTGCCTTCGTGGAGAAGATCGTGTGGCATTGTTTCGATCGCTGTCTGCTGTGTGACACTTTTGTCGATGAGACAGTGGTTCGTGAAATTACTTCCGACGAGCGGAGCGCTGCATCTACAGCTGCTTCGCTGTCGGATTCCTTCTGTGCTGGTCAGCCAAGGGGAGTCCACCATTTCAGACGCCGAGAACTTGATTGAAATTGTTTCTCGCTGAGCCCACAAAGTTCTGTGGATGTACGAGTACACAGGTCTGTGGCTGAATGTTCGTCGCTTTGAACGGAACTCCTCGCAAAGCCCATTTCTTGAAATGTTGCAGAAGCTTCTTGTCAGACTGCCCTCGTCCGAAGCAGATGTCTCACCAGAACCTGCACAAGGAAATCTTGGTGTGTCGATCTCAAACTATTGTGACGAGACAAGCCTTCGCAAAACCAAGTCGTACTCGTACTTCTGGATGTGCAACGACCAAACGATCTTTGAGCTACGAGTACATATGCCACGCGCTGAGTCAGAAAGTCTGAGCCGTGAACGACCAAAAAGAATCGGTGATGCAAGATGTGCGTGTGTCTGGACCATTCATGCCGTGTGGATCCCATTCGAGGTCAACAGTTGCATCGCTGGCGCGGGAGACAGGAGTGATTGACAAATGGAGATATCGTGCGTGTGGTGAACAATTTTCCCTGATCACATTTCTCCTTAATTGCAACAATGAGTATTGAATACTTGTTTCGTGTCGCCCTGCGAACAGAACATATGCCCATCGATTTTTGCCTTTCAAAGAGGCGTATCGGTTTCCACAACACAATGGCGCAACGAACTTTGAAAAATGCAGCGCAGAGATAATTCCTGGAGGAGAGATTGAGACAAATGGATCTCGTCAGATTGCAGCAGGTTTTGTGGGATTTGTGAGGGGTTACACCACAGATTTTCATTTCACTGAGCGTTTGTTGCGCAGACATCAAGCGGCCGATTGTTGGGCCTCCAGCCTTTCAAAAAAGGCTCAGAATCGCCAGAAGGGTTGGAAGTTAAGTGCTAAACTTTGTTGGAAGGAATTCGTGTCGGGTTGCTTCTTCTCACTCTTGCTTTGAGATGTCTTGCTTTTGAGAATTACGCTTGAAATGTGCAAATTCACAATGACTTCATCTCGGGCCGATCGCCTGAATGATACAGCAGGTTGAACAACCTTGGACGGCATGGTCAGGATGCGCTCGGCTCACTGCGTCCATCAATCTCCCTCTGAAAATTGTTTCAACATGTTGATCCCCGGTTAATGTTCCGTTAATGTATCCTGCCAAGTGCAGGGCTGAAATCCGGAATTTTCTCTGGTTGTCAAGTGTAATCGTTCGACATCTGACCATCTCTTTGCCATCTGAATGATGTTGCAGGAGCAGTCGCAATATTTATGCGTTTCTGAGTTGCAAAAATTGCCTTGTGCGCCGACAACAATGTGCCCTGTGTCGTCCGCCTTTCAGTTCAGAGACCCTGAATTGGACTTGTTGATGTGTATTATTCAGGTTCCGTTGACGTGTGGCTGACGGCAAGTGACGCAGCTGAAAGCAGCGGCAGCGGCAGCGTCGGACGTTTCGGCGGGACGACCCTGAGCCCCGCACAGCGCAGCGTGGGGCGAGCGCAGTTGCAGTTGCAGTCAATCTACCGGGAACCACCAGAACCTCTTGATGCTAAATCTTCATCTCAAAGGTAAGAAATAAAAATCTCGTTGTTTTGCTCGGAGTTTCTGGTGGTGTTCTTCACCCTGAACATGACCTGGGTATCTATCCAGTGTTTTTGTGTGCGGCGAGGGTAGCTTGTCTTCAAGATACACTCTAATCTGGAGTTGGCTTTGATCACCTGTACTGATGCAGTCAAGACTCCAGGTGCAATCTGTTTAAGCCTCAGCACTTGCTACATTGAGAGTCTGTTCGGCGTGATTTATCTGAGCTAAGTGTGTATCAGCAAAACATATGGTGTTGATTTAGCGTCGGTGTGCGGGAGATAAAGCATCTATTTCGGAGGATCGGGGAGTTCGAGGCACCCGAGAGAAAAAAGCTGCCAGGTATCAACGCTCGTCGTGGCCTCTCGATGATGTTTGAAGCAACCCACCGCAATCTCGAGGAATCCCGCCTGTCTTGGCTATTTGAGAAACAAAAACAAACGAGAAGTGTAATCGTACATTCATTTCAGCCCGACCGATCCGCTGATAGATCGAGAAAGAGAAAGTTTTGATGATCACGATTGGTTGTTGAGCTCTCAGCGGTATGTTGGTTGACCTGGATCGTCTTTGATGCCTCCTGTCGTCAATACTTCCTGTCGGAAACACAAACTTTCAAACTTTTGCGTCCACCTTTCTTCACAATGCAATGGTTCTGGGTGGAAAGTAGGAGAGTGTATCAGACGGAACAATCCATCTCAGCTTGGTATGCAGGAGGAAAGTGCACCCAAAGCTTTGCAGCGCATGGAAATCTATCTGTGCTCAGAAGAAGGTGCGACAAGAGATTGATGCCTGGGGAAAGTTGCATTGTGTGCTGCTGTCACGGAGTGTCGTTCGTTTCTGAGCTTCGAGATCACAGGTGCCGCTCAGAAGCAACAACACCAGGACTTGAAGCTTGACTTTTCACGGAGTCCGCAGGTCTTGTGGAGTGTTCAGAACGCGCTTGCGTACTATCTGCGTGTGCGGCTGTTCATTGAGCAAACAACGATGAAGAAATCAACACCTTTTTTCTCATCGCATTCTGCTGAATAATGAAGGAATGAGAAATGCAAAGCTGGTTCGTTCGACTTGGTCCCGTTCACATGCAAGCGTGACCCACAGACCCAGTGAAAACACAAAATTACGAGAATTTTTCAAACTTACAACATCTGATTGTTCACGGTGTTTTGCCTTTTTTGCGAGCTTTTTAAAAATTAGACGTGTCGGCACCTGCTTTGTGAACGCTTCGCTGCTCGAAATTCCTTCATTCGCCCTGGAGATACATTTTTTCCAGAAAACTGAGGACGAAATGATTTAAGTGCAAGCGCAACAACTCGAGATGCCTTCATAAAGCTTGTTGTGGTGTGACAACTCTTGACATGAGCGTGAAGAGAAATCAGGGATGCGTGCGTGTGCACGCTGCGAATGAGCATTTTGTCACATTCCCCAAACACAGTGCAGTATCCATTTCTCAGCAGTCGCTTCATCATTTGGTATTCACAAAAGGAATGCGCCAGTGAGGTCACTCAAATATGAAGTACTGCGCGACGTGAGTTCAGGTTTGTGTGGATCCAATTTCAGTCCCAGTAAATCACGCCGTGGTGCTTTGGGTGGTCTCTTGCGGGGATATCATTTCTAATTTGCCAACAATACCCGCAATTTTAAGTTGTTCTCAGAATGGTTTGCTAGATTCAAAGTGGTACAGACCTGGAAGAGGAAGCAACAACACATTGCTGACACTGGGTACGAAGCGGTGGACCGAGGAAGCCGTGCTGAACTGGAGGACCAGGTTCCGTGTTCCACCATCTGTCATGGCTGCACCGGTGCCACGACCCCGGCCGTGCGCTGCTTGCGAGGCAACTATCTCCGCGATAACTACTTCGGAAACGCTCCGCCACGTCTTGCTATCGATCATAACACCCTTGGGTCATACATAATTGACCAACAAACGCCGAGGCATTGCTTATTAGATCTTGAGCCGTTTTCCCCCAGTGCCGCTGTGGTTATGATCCAAACCATCCGTCCCCCTGTAATGAAGCGGCGTGGTCCGACTACAGACATCACGGCGCAAATATGCTCGTCCTTCGCACGTTGGGTCGGCGTCCAGCACATAAACCCTGTTCGTAAGTGGACATGAGGGGCTGCTTCATCTGCTGGACAAAGAAACACGCGCTTTGAGACGTGTGACGAATGAGCAATATTTCTGGATTTAATTCTCCAGAGGTAATGGGTACATTGTCACAGCTGAGACTAATTCGCTGCTGGAGTGAGATTTCCTTTTGAGACCCGCTTCTTTGGCTCACAAAACTGAAGCCTGGAGAAATAAGTTCTCTTTTACCGTTCTGTGGAGTGTTTCTCTCGATGCTTCTCAAATTGGTTTCCTTTTTACGGATTCGTGGACTTTTGTGTGAGGAAAACAATGGCGTCCGGAAGCCTTGACTCCGGAGTTTTCATGTTTCATGCTTATTTCACTTTAAGCCGGATTTAATTAACTTCACAAGATGGAGCATCACGGAAGGCTCTTCTCGGAGGGAATACACCTTTCTGGAGTCACTGTCCATCTATCATGTGCCTCCAAGAATCATGCATAATGCAACGGCAAACATCACCAAATTGGTTTCTCGGGCCGAGTACGTCCTCGAACCAGAAGCACACGCACTTTAAGCCCACAGAGCGTTTTGTATTTTTGCCCTAGACAGCAAAGAGAGGAACCCTTTTTGACATCAAGACGAAACTGAGGTTGGCATGAAAACCGTGAGATTGAAGCTGCACTTGTTTTCCGGACGTCTGAACAGGTCGCGCCTTTCTGGTGGCGAACTGGCAGGCGTGTTTACTGCCTGTTCGGTGAACTTGTCTGTCAAGTCCAGTGCACCTCGCACTTCGGTTTTCAGACAGAAGTTCAACCCAAACGCGGCGTTTTCAGATCATTTTTCAGTGAGAGAAAGCGTCAGTAGAGATCCAATTCAGACCCGAACAGATGGTGAAGCGGTTTCAGGTGCAAAAATCCGCCGCCAGTGCAGAGAAATGAAAGCGCTCAGTCAGCGTGGAGTGAGAGTCCTCACTTCCCACCGCAGGCCTTCCCCCCTGACGCTTTGCGCCGCCTGTGACCAGAGTGGACTGCAGCTATTAATGCACTTAAGTTTGAGGAGACCCATCGGGCTCGACTATTTCAGTGGCGGCAAAGCAGATCCATTCATTCCTCAGGGATCATGCATATTGTATTATCAAACATTAAAGCGATAGCTGTTCAAATTTCCTCCACCTGCTGCCGCGTGAACGGTTCAGACAAACATCAAAAGCCTCCAAATTGGATACAAAGGCCTCGCTGTCTGTACCGAGCTGTTTTCTCTGTAAATAAAGGCTGGTTCCTCTCGGCGAAAAGGAAATTGGGGGAATCAGTCGTGAAACTGGCGTTTCTCAGGCACCTGCGGAAGATGGATTTCTTCTCCCGAGATTGATCGCGCGGCCACAGAGATCATATCTCACGTTTCTTACTCCAGCATTGATTCCGAATTTGCTGGTTTGTGTGGGGTTTTGGAACTTGTTTCAGCCCACAAAGTGGATGTGTTTTGTGGGACTGCGTCCCTGTGAGTGTGGGACATCCTTGAAGTTGCATCGTGACAGCTTCACATTTCGAGGATTGTAGAATCTCTTCCACGTCACTTGCTGGAAGAACTGATGTGTTGGTGCGGGTGCGTGCAGTCTGAGGGGAACAGATTGTGTTGTCTTCACGGGTCGTCCCCGCTACATTGTAAGTCGCACGTAAATAATTACACGGGCTTCCGGCGATGCAAAAACTCGATTTGGACAGATACAAAGGGGAATGTGTGCTGCTGTTTCAGAAGCATCTGCAGCTATCAGGTTTCTTCACGTTTCCAACATCTTCATCTGCTGTTCGGTTTGTTTCAAGAAAGAGTCTTGTGGCCGCGAGTTGTTTTCTTGTCATGACCTTGGACTGAAGGATGGGGGTGGGTGGGTGGGTGGGGGGAGGTGACCGAGTTGATTTGACTGAAGATTCGTGAACAGACGAACTTGGACACGTCACAACTCTGAAACTCTGAAAACCTCACCAACTTGTCTCCTTTGCCACAGAAATGTTCGAAAGCGGGTTTTGGGGGACACACTTTTTTCTGAAAGAATAATTTCTCTGAAAAGTCTCGATGGACAGTGTGGCGAAAACGGGATGAAAGACAAGTACGTTGTGCGTTGGACAAGGTCGTTTGTTGTCTTGAAGAGATGTGAGCCTTGTCACTGCTTGACCTGCCCCATCCATCGGGTCGGGATGACTTGTCTGTGGACATTGATGGCCAAAGTCGTGTGGTGTCCTGTCTTGTTTTCAGGTGAACTGAATACTTGGAAGCTGTCGCAGTTCGTGGTCTGAGTGTGCTCCAACGTGCATGCCGACACAAACTTGTGTTCCTTTCCAGTAGCGCTTCTTGCGCCCACAAGTTCCGATGTCGTCTCTCACGCGACATTTTCCCCGCATCTTTCGTGGAATATGGATTTGTCCGCTCGAAGGTGGCCATTACCTTGGCAGGATTTCCACGTAGAAAACCCTGGTCAAACTTTAAACTTACTCAGCGCTAATGGAACCGTTAATAGCTCTTCACGGGAGGGAAGACTAAAAGCTCTTCCGTTTGATCGCCTGTGGAGCGGGTTACGCGGAGTGCGACCAGGTCGATACGGCGGCACTGCGACAGACACGCAAGAGAACCGCCAAGACGTCCTCAAGGAAAACCTTTGCCAGGAAGTACGCAGATAGATCTGAGAAACCGATCTCCACACATCTTATCACTTTCACACTTCAGCGACAAAAGTTGTTCTGGCAAATTGGGAAAATTGGAGGCTTCTGTGCACGAGGTCTCCACGCCTGTTCGTCTTCGCTCAGATCCTCCCAGGTCCCTGTGTTGACACGTTGTGTTTGCAGCAACGGTATTCAAGGAATATACCAGAGAGACTTCAAAGTGATGGTCGGCTCCTGGATATGGGCGAATTGGACAGTAATGTAGTCAGGGGTTAATTGAATTTATTGACACGACGAAGCGAAGCGGCTGATTCCTGTTATCGTAGATGGAGATTCGGGATTAGGCTTTTTGGCATCGCCTGCGAACTCATTTTCTTTATTGCGATGTTTGTTCTCCATTTTGTCCGTCTGTCACTTGAAGGGCGATTTCGCTGGGCCGCAGTGAAAGGAGATGATAATGTGTAATTGGGTGAGGCTGATGAGAATCTTTGATCATTCGGTGAGCTGGCTGGCATCTTTCTGATTCAAGACGTACGTTACCTTTTCTTTCTGTGTGGTCGTTCTGTGCCTTGCATACGAATCCTTGTTTTTTCTTCGTGTGAAATGTTGGCAGACAACCAAATTGCGCACCTGAAAAGAAGTGTTGTTTGATGAAAACGAAAAGCAAGGGTAAAAAACATCTGGATCTTTGAGGAGAAAGCATCTGCCGCATGGATTTCGTGTCTTCGAGAAAATCAAAATTCCGCCACAGCACTTTGCCGTTTCCGAGACTGCCTTTGAACTTCTCACGAGCGATTGACAATATTTCCTATGTGCTAAATTTGGCAGAGAATGCATCGTGTCACGGAATGAGGAGCATAATGCCGAGTGAGATAGAAAGTAATCCCGGACTTCAAGGCATTCCTTGTTTTGCTGTGCAGCAGCCACAGTTACATCTCGCTCCGTATCACACTTGTCCCATTATGGTCTTGACTTTGAAGTGACAAAGTGCGCTGTGCCTTGCAGCCATGTGGCCATGTTTGATACGGAATCTGCACAATGTACTCCGTCCGTCAAACAAACGGCACAATTTCTTATGACGTCTGGGATGCTGGGAGCATGAACCTTCGTATCCCAAGCGTCTTATTAAATTCATATCATTGAAGTTACACTCTCACAGCCTCATTCAACGCAAGAAAAGCATCAAAGAAACCCGTGTGTTTCCATTAGGATATAATGAGCTGGAGAAGCACTTGGGGAGTGTATGTCTTTCACTGCGGTGAAACCAAGTAGAACGGAATAAGTGGTTTTCACTTCAAAACCCGAGGAGCAACAGGCAAACACTCGCAGTGTGTTTGGATTATAAATGGAATAGAGCCGTACGCGCCGTGGTCATAGACTGTGGCGCGGAGACGGCTGTGTGAACCCCAAAACGATGCCCCGTCCGTCCATTGCTCTTCCGCCTGCACAAGGAGAAACATTATGAGTTAAATTAACCAGGAAATTGCAGGTTGTAAAGAATGCGCCGAAATGCTGTACCTTCAGGGAAATAACCACGGTAAGTAAAGCTGTTCTCTTCACCTACCAATCTCACTGAAAGAAAGACGGACGCAGATACCAATTTGCAATAGGAATGTAACAGAGACATTTGAAAGGTTATGCCAAGAAGCAATGCAAGTCGGTCCTTCAAAAATTGGTTCACGGGAGAATCCGAGATTGTCAGCTTCGTGACAGAGACACTGAAAGAAACAGATGCTGAACAATGAAGTCGTTTGGAACTTCAGAAGACACAGCCAGGGAATTTGAGAGCAGAGCTTTTGAAGCTGCTCACAGTTCTGTCGCGCCTATCAGTTTCTGCAGTTGCCAGAATCCCAGACGGAACAATGGATTATCCCGTCTTTTCATGTAATTTTGAAGGATGGTTCCCTTGAGAGCGACCCAGTAAAGAGAAGGCTCAGTGCAGAGGACCAAACTCCCAGCTTTAATTGAAACATTTGTTTCAAGGAACATGTGCCAGTCAATCCAGATGACAGAGCACAGTGTGTGATCGGTTTGGTGTTTGTAGACGCGTCGCTCACGTCAGGAACCGCGCTCAACCGATCTTTGGCAAAAGTGTTGGTATCAATCACAAATAGTCGTCGTCTTGCGTGTCTGATCTGTCTGACGATGACAGCAACAACAGATAAAGGTTTTGCAAAAACAGAATCGAGGGTTCACTTGTGCTTCCACGCACAACGTGCCAAAACCTCAGTGGAGTGGGAAACTGGGACCTGTGATGAAGTATCAAAATTCATGAAGTTGTGCCTTTCACAAGTTAATTTTTATTTATGAATTCAGTCGACATGTTCCCACACGGGAGATTTCTTTCTTGCTGGAGGGTACACACAACAAAGGAACTTGTTGCTTTATTCCTTTTTCTTAACGAAAATAGAATCGAAGAGACAAAGGTTCAGCAATGGGGTTATCGTGTGCTGTTTTGTTCATTGCTGGCGAGCTGCGAAAAATGTCTTCTGGACTCAGGTGAAACACATCATGGAAAACTGCAAATTGTTGAGGAACACTGGACGCTGAACCTAAATTTGTTGACACGAACTGGCTGTCACAATTGAGGGCTGACGTTCACTTGTTCTGTGGACCAGTCACCCCGCCCCTCTTTTGAAGAAAGTCACGGTTCCTGGAATGTGAACTTTTTGTGTGACTCCGGAATGATTCAGATGACCCCCGGTTTCAGTGCAGATTAGAGCTGTGCAGGTGTGTTGCAGGTGAAAAATGTCGCGAAAGTGAGAGTGGACAATTGTCTCTCACCTGCCACAAACCGCGTCACAATTGTCTCTGGGCGTTTTCTACGAGTTTACTCCTCGTATGCAGGACAATTGCGAGTGTCAGTGTCCTGGCTCACTTCGTAGGCTCAAGCTGTGCTGAGTGCCCTGCTCGATGGTTTCGTCTCAATATCAATGACACCAAATTGCCTTGACTCAATGCCCATGGTATAATCCTGTCACAAATTGCTTCAAATTGTCTTGAGTTAAGTTCCATCACAGTTTGACATCAACTCAGGCGTTTGTACACACGAATTCATCAGTTGCGTGTGCAGGCTTGGAGCAAGAATCACCATTGTATGTAAATAGTGACTGAGATTTGCATATTAAGATGCACTTCGTTTGTATGTTTGACAATTGCTACAAGTATCTTTGGCAAATCTTCAGGTGTCCCTATCTCTTCGCGCAGGATCGGACGCACTGCGTATGCCTGTTGCCTTTTTACGATCATTGCTATTGTCGACGTGGGTTCCACGGGGACAACATGCACCCAATAATCGGAGGCAGCATTACTCAATACGCAACTCAAAACGCACCAGGGAAATAACGAAATTGTTTCGTGCAACTTGGCGATTATGCGAGGATGAACAGCATTGAGAGGAACCGGCTTATAAAAACCTGTGCGTCACTCTTGTTATTATTTGAACTTGCTGTGAATTTTAAGCCTCTGCTAACCCCTTTGCAAAATGAATTCCTTGAGGATACACACCGCGCATGAAAATTCACAGCACTTAGCTCAAACACAGTCAGGGCTCTCTTTTTTGCAGATTTAATGAAAGCATTTGGATGCCGAATCATACACTTGCTATTTGCGCAGAGAACACTAAGTGTAATTGTGGAGAGTTTGGGCATGAGAAGGGAGCCTTTCCATTTTTGGGCCAGGCTCTGCGTCGTTTTCGCCGCAGCAATTTTCCAAGTGATCAACTTCCATGGGTCTCGACGCTTTTTAATTTCCATCATATTGCAGTTTCTTCTGAACCGTCTCCCTGCCCCACAATGGTTACTTTGTCGCTCCTGTAGTAACAGAAGGCAGAAATATGTCACAGAACTCAACCCGACATATTGCGGGGGGAAATTCTGCCTCGATTCACGGCCCGATTGGCGGGTATTGTACGTTGCATGTATAATATCACGACATGAATGCAGTGCGGGAAACCGGCTTCAGACTCACATGCACCGTCCAAAGAGACATTCGCGCAAATGAAATTATTCTCACCGTCTGCTTTCAGATTGGATCAGTGACTCTGGACTGTATCCGTTAGACATGAGGATGGGCAAAATCAGCAACATAACCAACTCCAACGATCCTCACGCCATCAACTCTCGGATATTCGTCGGCAATCTCAACACGTTCACGTTGACCAAGGACGACGTGGAGTGCGTGTTCAAGCGCTATGGACGCATCATCGGCATCTCGATGCACAAGGGCTACGCCTTCGTGCAGTACACGTCCGAGGTGGACGCGCGCAACGCCGTCGCCGGGGAGGACCAGCGCGTCTACGCCACGCAGCCCATCGGTGAGTCCTTCCACACCATGTGAAACTCTTGACCCACACCAGGAAAAGTACAAGCCGTTTACCTTGGTCTTTACGTCAGTACAATGTCGAGTGGATGTGTCGATACTCGTACTACCTGTTTGCGGTTTCTGCTGTTGTGGCGCTGACAGGTACTTTGTTTCCACGATGGTTTCATAATGAGTCTGCTGGCTTTCCTGTGCCCAAGATCATTAAGTCTGAAAGGGCGTGGTTACATCGTTGTTTGTACGAGACGGAAACGCTGTAGACTGCTCCTGGTCAGTGCGTCACACTCGCGTCATGAGGCCAGTTTGAGAACAATGGAGGTGGAATGTGCAATGCGCCTTTTCTCGCAATCTTTCATCACCAACGAAAAGTTTGTTGGATTCAAACCGGTTTCATTGTGTTCAAAAGGAAACCCCATTTTGAGAGAATGTTTTCCGTCTGGGAAGCAATGATTGCATGGTCAGCCTGGAATTCGCTGTTGGATTCCGTGTGGCTGTTGGAACAGGGAGACTGGGAGCCGCGGACGCTCGCGCTCAAAGGAACCAGCTAGTTTTTGACTGACATTTTTGAAAGCACAATGAATGATGGCTGTGATCAAAGCTGTTCCCATTGCAGTGGTACTCTCTGTGCCTTACAATCAAGCAAAAATGTCATTACCCAAGCTTCCTGCGCCGCCTCAATAGGCTTGGCCCCAGCGACGGGCGGCCGGCTTCCAGTGCCGACCGACCACAGTGAAAACCGCGAGTCCCTTGAATCGGAGGGACTGGTTAATTTAACATGGGCGTCTGCGGTGTTGGTGAGAATTCTGCGGCCGCAACGACAGCAGAACTGTGAACTCGCCGCCTGTCTGCATAGCAGTCTCTTCCCCTGCTTCCGAAGAACAGCAGATGACGGAAGGGATGGGGAAATAGCCTCAGAGGAGGGCTTCATGCAGTACTGCCCGACAAAAATGAAAAGCGAAATAGCAGACCCGTTTGTTTTGTGGAAAGCACTGCAGGGTAATTGTTTCCTGTGCGTTTTCAGGTAGCGGCTTTCGTTTCTTAAGATGATTGCTACTTTTCAGTCTCTCAGCACAAGACTCTTTCCGCAGTTGTCATTAATGGCAGGGGTCTTTATGTCATTGTTGACGGTGATGGAGCAATAAGAGGGTTGTGTGTGTGGTGGGGACTCAGGAACTTGCATCCCCTTCATTAATGACACACTGTGCACATTTCCCAGTTTTATGTTCTGCACCTGACACTTTCATCACTTTTCGTCGTCCTCCTACAGGTGCTCCCGTGCGTCCCTCAGTCCGCAGAATCAACGCACTTGATACCCCAATCTCGCTTGTGGCTGGATCTGAGCTCTGCTGAATTGACAAACACGCGCCTTCGGGGAAGTTTATTCCCCCACCTTCTGCGTGCGTAGATTCCTTCAGCAGTCATGCATCCCTCCGTCTCAGTCTGGGTGAAATGCACCTTGCGTCTGTGGACACAAGAGGAAGAAAGACTCGTATTTGGAGATCAAACAGAGAGATTTTCTCATTCAGTTACTTTTAATGACCGCCCTGGAGCACATAAGCCTGTTCAAATATACTCCCATCAAACTATCTTTCATGGGAGAATCCAACGGGGCAACAGTGTGCAAGTCTCTGTTGTGTCTCACCTTTTTCTTCGCATTGGCAAGGTTTCGTATCTGTTGATGTTTGTATCGGGTTAATCACGTGGGTAAATCTCTCGCTCCACTGTTCATGTCACAATGAGTAGTTGGAATTTTGAGGTTTACAAAAGTGTCTTTGAGTTGTCAAGCACATTTGTCTTTCTCAATTTTGAAGATTTGTGACACCGAACAGCAAGGCAGTCGTTTGAGGTGAACAGCACAGAAGTCTGCGTCTGATTTGATCTACTGAGCTCTTTGAAATTTTTAGACATTCGAATTTGGCATGTTTTCCTTCAAATGTATCAGCGCCCTCGGATCGTAACTTGAGCTTTGGCATTTTTGGGAAATGTACGTTGGAAGAAATTCGATCAGAAAAAGCCTGAAGCGAGACAAAAATTGAATTTGTGCGTGAATGGATCTCACTCGGTTGAACCTGAGAAAGGGTTGTCTTGGCATTTCGCATTTGTACAAGGCTCTGAAAGGATGAACGCAACGCGCAGAGACTGCCTTGTCAAAATAATTTGTCACACCTTGTGATCAGATAACACAGATCCTCATCTTAATACTCGGGCGACCAGGCTTTCATCTCCAACATTATTTGCAGCTTTCAAGTGAAATGATGGCAGTCTTTCTCTGCCATGAAAGGCAGTGCGTAATCTTGGCACTTACTTCGCAAAGTTCACTCAAAATGCCACTGCGGAAATCGATCGCAATTTCTCCTGTTACCAGCAGCGTGTTCCCCCTTCTTTCTGGAATATGTTCAGCTCTTTTCCGTTTGTTTGATGGATTTTTAGAAGTCTGTAATCTTTCAGAAACTGTGCATCGCCTGGCTTGTTCCCTTGCTCTTTGACTGCCACGACTATTCCCTCAAGATTAATGAAATATTTAGCTTGGCCTTCAAAATGCCTCTGTGGAGATTTGGAATGTAGATATTCAAGGAGAGAAATCACATTGAGTTGGGGGCCGTCTCTTGATGGACGATTGTCTCCTTGCTGCGTGCTTCGGACAAAGTGGCTCATTTTGCCACTTGATCGCGACTCGCCCTGATGAGGATGTCGTGCGGAGCAGAGCGACTCGCCGGTGTTCCTCAGCGCCGCTCAGAGAAGGCGTCTCGCAACCAGTGCGAGTATTGCACAGATTCCTTCAATGAACACATTCAAAACCACATCCAGGACAGCCAGTTATTTTTTCTGATCGTGCGTCAAATTCTTGGGATATTTTTCAAAATTTTGTTCGGAAAACGATCACGAAGTTGACGGGATGTTGATTTCAACAAACTAGCGTCTTAATTGGCAGTATCGGATGAAAGCTTACCGTCGGGGAAAACATAATGTGTTGTGACAAACACGGTTTTGTTTCCCAAGTGAAGCCAAATAGGATGTAAATGTGCATAAATGTGAACCCAGAAGTGCAATCTATTATTCATCGAAGCAAATATTCTTATGAGCACGAACGGTTTGCCTGAGACAAATTGCGGAATGGGACTCTGTTGATGAGTGTGTCGTTGGCCCACACAAATGTTCACCAAAACGAATTGGTTCGGAAGGACATCGATCTTATAGCGTTCGTGGAAAAGAGTTGATCAAAATCTGTCATTTGATGTGCCTGAGCGCGACTCTTCAACATTTCCCGTGCTCCACTGTTGTTTCACAAAAGGAAGAACAGTTCTGGCATTGTGGAGGAGTGGAAACAAATTTCATTGCAGCACAACAAACCAGCTGAAACTTTTGATATTTTCCCCATTTCGAGATAGGTTCGAGGTTGGTTTTTGTTTTGTTGAAAGACATAAAAATATCTGCACGCAACATCTGACATTGAAGCACAAAACACATGCAAACAAATAGGTCAAGTATCGTTTGACTGTCTTTGTGCTTTGCTGCAAAAGCGAAAACCTTTTGTTTCAAGGCAATGTCTGTCTCTGAGAAAGACGGCGGCCTTGACGCCCAGGAACAGACACGACGCGCGACTTCTTCGCGACATGACGTCGGGCTCCGCAAATGCTGAGAGAACTTTCAATCCATATCTCACGTCATTGCTGCCCTTTCAAGTTGGTGAGATTTTCCATTTTCAAATGGGAGACGGAGCTGCTGAGCGACACGGAGACCCGGGGTTCTGGCTGCTGATCCGAACCTGAGCCCCTGTGAAATTAAAAAGTACAGACTTCTGACCTCGTGACTGCTCAGATGTCGCGACAGCAAAACATCTCGTATTCTGACTGTGATGCTGCATTATGAACGGTTATGAAGCCTTGTCAATTTATTGAAACTAATTCTTGACGGATCCCCTTGATCGATTCAAGGGACGCGAGCTCAATCAACCTTGTGTCGGCTTTATGCCCAAACAGGTCGGGCTCTGCAGCCGGGTGAGTGAACGATCGGCTGGGTGGCGGGGTAGGCTTGCCCCCAGAACTGCCCAGTCTACTTTTGGATTGATGCCTCGTTTGTCAGGTTTGATGAATTGAAGCATTAGCTATGGGCTTGACCCCGACAGCCAGATGATGATCTACAAGTTGCATTCAAGTGCAGCTGTTGTTACACCACAATGGGCCACCTTCCCCCAGATTCTGGGTTCACCGTCAAGTGGTTCAGGTTGATGTTGAGATCTTCACTCGCGACGATGAGTGCGACTCAGCTGTTCTTTCGTGAATCATTGAATTGAAAATGTTGGAAAAGTATTCCTAAACCTCCATCACTGTTTCTTGCTTGCAAAAGATTGAAATTTGAATGACAGCTCGAATATTGGGATCAATATGTCCCATGAATAAATCTGTTTCCCTTTACCACATTAAACAAAGAAGTGCTGCAGGGAAAGTAAATGAATGAGACATTTACATGGGCTTTGACACAAATTGAATATGAAGCACGAGAATGTAATAACTGTACATTGTGCGTGTCGGGCTGGATTTCACTGCCGTAAGAGGCTTTATTCATCAAACCTCGGGGTGTCTGTACAAATGGACTGTAAATGCTGGCTGGCACCAGCAGCAGTAGAAGTGTCTCTGTGTAATACCTGGGGAATGGAACATAAAACCCACTCCATCTGTACTCGTGTCATTTCTCGATAGCCTTGTCTCAGATCTGAGAAAACAAAGCGCTGGAAAAGCAGCGGTTCACCTGGGTGACTCGGGTGCAGTCAGGCTCACCTGTGAGGATTACAGAGAATCCAGCCTCGCAGGAGTTTCTTTACATCTCAGTTCAATGGAGAATTAGATTCCGTCTGACAAATGTACGGAGCCTTGACACTGTAACTTTGTGTTCTTGTCATACGAGATTCTTCCTTTGAAACTACGTACAGAACGATCGTTGATGAGTCGCGGCAGAAGAACGATCACTGCCCAACCCAACTCTCAAACTGGTGTCTGCTGGGAGCGAACTTCGAAGGAAACAAAAGCTGGTGGAGGAACAGGGGCTCCGGTCTGAAGCCTCCGGAAGAAGCTAATGATTTTCGTATTAGCTTCCATTCAACAGAGACAGAACAGTTTGTAAATGTGCAGAACGATCTTGTTTGACGTTGATGTATCAGTATCGCAGAGCTGTGTATTGATGTGAAAACTGCCTCTCAGCCCGACATCGCAATCGGTTCTACCTCCAGCTATCGATCGCTTTGTGAGAAAGAATGGCATCGGTAAGAAGAACGAATGGAGTTTATGTGTTTTTAAGTGATCGCACAGCTTTTCAGGCCTGAGGTGATCCTTCACGTGCGACCTGAGGAAAAACTTGCAGTCGCTCGTATTGGATGCCTCGCACTTCTTGGTCGAGGCTCGTCTGAATGCAGATCTTTGAGCAAGTGGACCTTGCAGACCTTCGTGTATTTGTCTCCAGCTACATTGACAGTCCTTCACAGAGCCATGGGTTTCTCCCAAATTCCAGTTTACATTCAAACGGAGGGTTCGGGTCACCGAGGTTCAGCCTAAACAACCAGTTCCAAACAAAGAGCGGCTTCGAGCACGCCTGAACTTGGGCGCTCCGCTGTCTGCAGTTTCGCGCAGTTTCGTCACGTCTCGGCATCCGCGGCGGCGGGTGGAGTTTGTTTTGAGAGTCGGAGCCCAGTGTGTCCTGGCAGCTGCGCAGATGAAGCTGTCAGAACCAGGAGGAGGCGGCATAGCGGTGCGCCCGGGCGTGAACCCGCTGTGAAATATCGCATCTTGTGCGAGACTTTTTCAACGACCAATTCCTGGCACGTTCCACGTCACAGCTGAACGTGGCAGAGATTAGGGAGGTTTTGCAAATTGGAAACGTAGACGTAGGCGTGAACGTAGATATAGAATCTCACCCTGTGGGTTCTACGCCACAAAATTTTCAATTCCAAGGCAAAGGAATGACTTGAATTTTTGTGTGTGTGTTTCATTTTCTTTTTCTTCATGCTTCCCCTGTGCAAACTTCAGATCAGAAAGACAGACCAAGCACCTATGTATATGAGCAGTACTGCATCCCACAGGGTGGGATTCTATGTCTACGTTCATGCCTGCGTTTCCAATTTGCGAAACCTCGCTATTGTTCGGGTATGGTCGTTGACATCAGGTGTACCAACTGTTCGTGTCCTGTTGTGTGGGCCACTTGGCTACTGCTTGTGCGTCAGTCAGTTCTTGCCTGTTGTAGCACATTGGTTTTGAAAGGAAGACAATTCAGTTCAGACTAATTTGCTGGTGTTGAAAGGCAGTTTGCAGATTAGAACAACGAATAACAGGCGTTGAAAAATTTCAGCAAAATTAAGTTAAGTTGAGTCTGAGAAGTTTTAATTAAAAACATTGAATGTTTTTTTTTTTCAAATTGCAATGGGAAACATAAAATGCATCTGTCGCGCACGCAGAATGGAATAAATGGATTTGGTTTCTTTTCGAAAAAGCTCTTTCGGAGAAAATATGTGAGATGAATTCAATTTGCAGGGAAAAGGAAATGACAATGGTTATTGTATTACGCATTAGATTATTGAGTTTTCGCTGCCGGGGAAGCACTGTCTGAACTCATTTGGTTTGTTTAGATCGCAGCAGGATGGGCAATTGCAGCTTTGACTGTATCGGGCTTTCGTTCTGTGCATCTGCTGTCCGAAGCGTGTTTCTCTCTGAGTTTCGTGCAACTTCTCTTGCGTTGCAAAACGGAACTGACAAATGCAGTGAAAAGATATAAAATTCATTTCCACATGTGGATGATCAGGGTCATGTTGTTGTGAGTCCCTGCGTTCCGTAGCCATTCTTGTTTCGTGCCCGATTCACGTCCCCGATACATCACGTTGACCTGAGAAGAGTTGCAAATGGTTCCCTGCTTGGGATGGGACTCTTCACTGAGCTCCCTTGGAGACCGCAAGAACAGGTCTGACCAGACACTGTTCCACGTTCACTGAGAGCAAGACACAAAGTGAGGAAGACGGAAAACCAGGTGCATCACCCACTGCACACCGCAGAAATATTTCAACAGCGAGCGATGTCAGACTCGCAGACGGATAATTGATTGATGTGTGTCGTTGCTTTGAATCATGGACCGGTGAAAACCAGAAAAACGGAGTCTCAGCATTTTCTTCACTTCGGGTCCCTCAACGTAATTGAGAAGAATCTGCTGCAGATGAGACCTGGGGGAGGTATCCTTCCTTGACGGGGCCTCTCCGGATCTGGGTGCGACGGGGACGGGTTCAGTTCAGTGGGAACTCAGCGCGTCTCTGCGGGAGACGACGGCACTGAGACGCTGCGGTGGTCCGAGTATCACATCGGTGCAGTCCACTGGGGCATCAGTTGGAATCGCAGCTGCCTGGATTTGAGCTTCACACCGCATTGCCAAAGAGGGAGGGGAGTCAT
>JAAUXT010068220.1_pt1 | contig 36764 bp, 30 predicted proteins | sample 7278171 | NCBI WGS metagenome assembly JAAUXT01 (sample SAMN14350112, study PRJNA611818) | marine sediment metagenome | isolation source: surface marine sediment (1.8m) | place: French Polynesia: Moorea | collected 2018-08 | reverse complement strand
TATGACATATATTTAACTCATCCTCACACACTATTCTGGATGCAACTCACCCCTCAACGGGGATTCGTTCCATCCAGAATAGTGTGTTCGGATTCATTCAATATATGTTACTTAACGTCCCGGTGAAGTCGTCGCCTGCTGGAAATTACCCGGTTTCCACGTAACTTCCTGGCCACACGTGCGTTTCTGAGTGACGCTATTTGTTGGAAAGTCGTTTTGGTCGTTAATAATGGATTGAGAACAAACGACCAATATGATGGATGCAGCACTTACACGGTGCCCAGAGCGCGCTCGTCAAACCGCTCCGTGTGAAGGATGGAAACGCTGCAGGACAGTCCGCTAGTGAGACGTGACGTCCGAGCCGAGAACAGCGCGAACTTCGCGTGAAAGTAGCTGTTTCCGCCCTGACTTGATTCACGTTTAACATACCACCGTGTCGCCCTTCGCTTCAGCCCTTTGTCATTGAGAATTTTTGGTGACGAAAAGGGTGACATGTTTTCCTGAGTGTTACCGAGTTCAGCCGAGGACGAAGATTCCAGCTTCACCTTGCATAGTAGATGCAGCCAATTAAAACGTATTCGTCGGTAGATTACTCAACACTGCAGTGGTTTGGTGCACATTCACGTTGTTCTCACCCGCCCACGTTTCTTTCCCGCTGCAGGACCCTGTGTCGCAGGAGAAGTACCTGCAGACGTCGATCGATGTGACGCGGCAGGAGGTGGAGGAGTACTTCGGGCTCGACGGCTACTGGTGCGAGTGCTACGCCTGGAACAACCAGCCGCAGACCAACCAGCCACGCTCCGCCAAGTCCAAACGTGGCGTCATCCAAATCGCATGTGAGTAGCACTTTCTGTGAAGATCGAGGGCCGCTCGCGTTGTAGAAGAGCTGAATTTCGGCAGCACCTGAATTCAAGGGCAACGTAAAAGCGTCGCACTTTTCGTCAACAAAGATCCACCCTTTGTCTGGATGCATGTGGTCGACGAGTTGTCATTCTGACCAGAGCTCAAATTAGAGAATCTCGTAAATCAAGAGAATTGGTACCGTCCCACCGCGACCGCTCATCGGAGAGCGCGCATTGTTCGCTGATTTATGTACCTGGGCCTCATTACACCCAACAATAGACGGTCTACAGCTGTTTAGACGCTGCAGTTGAGGCCCAAACAAAAGCAGAGAATCACTGTTTTGACATTCTGCTTTTCAATAAAAATTTGCGCTCGTACGCATTCACCGTGTCAAAGATTGGACAACTTGTCCTGAAAAAGGTGGCTGTCACCAAGTACGAATAGCTCCTAAATTCGGGTCACCAGGCCTTTTCGAGGAGTTTGACTGGAGACTGGTTCGAAAGGGTCGCAATTTATATCCTTGTGTTTTGAAACTTGGCTGTCCGAACGTGCTTCGTGCAGTCAGCCTGTCCGACGTGTTCGAGGGCGGAGGGGGAAATGAACTTACTTCTTTTGGAAATGGTCAGGGGATGACTTCGTCGTGTGTGATTTGGTCCCTGAAATGCTGTTGAGTTGGAGAAATGCACAACGAAACAGCCATTGAAAAGAACTGAGGACGCAACGCCAGAAGCCATCAGTGTTTTCCTTTTTAAAACACAATATCTTTCGTGAGGAAACCTGAAACATGGCACAGGGAAACGCTTTGTACCGAATCGCATTGCTCTTTGAGCTGTCTGTGCGGCATTCCACAGAAAGGCACAAAGGAAGAAACCATTTTGAATCAGCTGTGTTTGTTTCACTGCGAATATTGTCTGCCACATAACGCCCCTAAAGCTGTCTTGAAAGGTCTTTGGTGCGTTTACAGCGCCAAATAGTCTAAGAAGGATGTTTGTTTTGGGAGAGTTTGAGCAAAATGAGATCGACATGCGAGAGGAAAATTAGCGTGGCGGAAGTGTGAGGATTTCCTTGTTGCAGCAGCGTCCGCATAGTGTCGCATTGCTGCGCAGTGTCGCTCTTGTGGGACTCTGCTTGGAGATGGGAATTTCCTGGGATGAGGTTCTCCTGTCTGAAACGCGCACATTTGGAGATGCCAGTCATGTGTGCGGCTGCTTCATCTTTTTGAACATGCGATTTTATTCCCCGGTGTGCGCTGTTTGACCCGTCATGCAGGTGGTGAAATGTCGCCTGAAAACTGCACCCAGATGGACTTGGCTGGTGTCAGGCAACAACGAGCGACAATGTCTGTGTCCCATAAGCACACACAACCAGAGCTGGGAAACTTGTCTTGACGCAGGATTACTTCTTCTCTGTCGAAAAGTTTTTTTGTTGAAAATTACTCCTTGATGTACATCCACGTACTCTGTGCTGCATCGCCGCGCGTGCGTTGGAAAGAAACAAGAACATTATGGTTTGGCGGTTTCCTTTTCTCTTCCAAGTGGCTCAGACATTTCCATACAGAAACAAAAATGCTGATCTTTTGGAATGATTTTCTTCACAGTGGGGAGGCAGGGCGGTCAGTCTCTGACCATTTTCGGCGGTCACTGTAACCAACTGCTATTGTTGCATTGTTACCCCCACACCAATTACCCCTGCACCCTCCCTCTAATCAGTAACCCCCATCAAACCCAAGTCTTATCTCTCACCCCCATCTGAAGTCCCAGTCCTCGAGATAGGAGCTGAAAGCGCGGGAGTTGAGATACAGGCCAGGTGACACTGAGATGACCACAGCAGATAGGGAGTTGCCAAAGCAGAATGCATTGTAAATGCACCTTTTGTTGGAGTTTTTGCTGCAGCAAGTGATTTGGGAAGAGTTGTTGGTTTTTGTGAAAGACGGCCATTTGGACAGTGAGTGAAACCAGCCATTTGGGGAAAAAGCCCCTTGAAAGCCTAAAATAAGATAAAATTTGCGAAACGTAAAATGGGACAGACGGGAAAAGATAAGGAAGGCTGATTTACCTCGTCGTGTCGCAATGTTCTCACTGGAGGGAAAAGTCTTGTCAATGGGAGTCATTTGTGCACACTTGTCCTGACCACGACGCGAAAGGAGACCCAGAGTTCTAGCTTTGTGAACTGTGTCTCGCAGGTTCTCTGCACCTGCGTGAACCATGAAAACCAACATCAGGCGCTTGCAGACACTTCTTTTCTTTGCTTTTGGATGACTAATCATAGTAATTTAATTTCTAAATGTCGTGTGTGTGTGTTTGTGTGTCCACCACCCGTTGCTTTGACGGGACATAGGTTGACTGAGTTCTTTTGCTGTTTGTTTGCAAATTTCTGTGCAGGATGACTTGGATTGAATCCTTCTGATGGCCAGTTTCCAATGTTCCAGTCACGCAGAACGTCTTCACTTCGATTCCACGATGTTTTGCCTGAGTGCAAGTGCCGTTTCTTTGGAGAAATGGCTGGTGACACAAGCGTTCGTCAGTGCAGAAGGATAACTCATGTTTCAAACAGACTGAAATAGTGTCGCTGTCTCGGGAGATTTATTCAGTATTCCGTGCACAAGGGCAGCGCAGTCGGAGCGAATCCCATTTCTTCACTTACCTTCACTCTCGATCTGATAAGATCGGCGCTTTTACCTTTAATGGTTCAAGACACTTCAGTTGAACAGAAGGCTCTCAAAGTGAAGTTTTGAAAAATGCCAGCCCTGTGTGGTACTGAGAAGTTTGCACCACTTAGATTTTGTGTTTGGGTGGATTGTTCTGCTGTCACAAAGGTCCACAGGAATGATTAAAGGTGCTGAAATGAACGAAAAAAGCCTGTCAGTATACGAGTAGTGCGCAAAAAAAACCCCAGGAATTTGAAAACAGGAATTTGGTGATAATTGTGGTGTCGAATCTCTTCTGGCTGTTTGTTCTGTTCGTTCTTCGGACAGACGAAACAAACACTGCCCCATGGTCTCCGTTTTCCTTTCTAAGTGCTTTCAGAAGTCATATTGAGTGTGCGAGTGTGCATATCACTGACATACAACACACAGATTCTGCTCATTGTCACCTCCATATCAGACGCACCTCATTGCCTCACCTAATGCGCACGAAGGTTGACAGGCTCGCACAAGGAACAAAGGAGCCGAGGTTTGTCTGAAGCCTACGACGCCCACAGGTTGCGCTGCGCAGATTTATGCAGAGATAGGGATTCCCTTCTGACGCCTGCACTCTGAAATTTCTCCAATTGCGAGGGTGAATTGTGGTGTGATTTGTTGGTCGAATTGTGGGTGCATTCACTGCACCACGTACAGACACAGCAAACTCTGTCAAGAAATATCACGTCAGGTCCACCGCGTCTGTCCAGTCATTTCCTGAGCCTCTTTGGTCCATTGAAGAACATTGCCTGCCTGCGCATTTATTTTGTGCAAGGCGGTGAATAACAAAGTCCAGAATCATCTTGAGGTAGCAGGATTGGGGTGGAACACCTGTTGAACAGGAAGGGCACCCGTGGTTCTGAGTGTGAAATGAATTTGACCGAATTGTCATAGCTTGACTCCTGAGGCCAGTGGACAAGTATGTTCAGAATTGTCTGGTTCGAGTTGATCAGAAGGTGCAGTGCGCAGTGTGGAGACGTTCGATCTGTGTGTTGATTTCCTGTTGGGTCCAAATGGCATGTCTTGGGAGCGGGGAACACAGCAGACAGCTGCACCGAACAAAGGCGAGGAAGTTGCATTTGTTTTCAGCTGCGCTGTCAGAGTTCTGTGAACACATGCTCGTTTTCAAGTCGTCGTTTTGTTGAAGTTTCCTGTTTGAGGAGCTGCACACAACCCAAAAATGTGCTGAGCGTTCGGAGCGCTGCTTTTCTGTGAAACTCATCTTGATGCTTTTTCGAAAAAAAGAGCGCTTTCTGTTTGTGGGATACAAGTGTTTTGAGGGAGTTTCTTGGCGCTGAGCGCTGCAGTGAAGGGATCTGGGTTCTGGTCAATGTTTGGCCTGGTTCCCGTCCCGTCTGGACTGGGGTCCTGTTCGGTCAGCCGGCCCACACACAGCCCGCCCACCCTCATCACACAGCCAGCAAAGCCTTGTCTTGTGCAGAACTCTATTCTCCAAACGCGCATAACCAATGTGAGAAAATGTCAATGTATCGCTGCCTGTGTCTCAGTTTGGTCTTTCGAGATCAAGTTTTGGTGCTCGTATTTTGAAAGTTTCTGGCTGTTGAAACGAGCGCTCAAAGCCGAAAGCTGTTCACCTTCCCGGCGAACATTCGAGAGACTTGTCGGTGTACGTCATTTTCTTTGTGAATGCTCGTCGACTCTCTCCTCACAGAAGTTGGCGACGTTCGTGGTGATGCGTTCAGCCCGGCTTGGATGGTCAAAGGGCTGGGATCAGGCGGAGGCGTTCTGCTCTGTGTAGCTGACGTCCACTGTTGGACTGCTGTCGGTTTTTGTTTGGTCCCGGACCAGGGGTTGGTGAAAACACAAGGGATACGAGCACAAACCTCACGACAGAAATTCTCTTGATATCTTTGAACAGCTTGTTTATTTGGGAGAAAAATGTTGACACATGAAAGCCCAAAACAGAGGAAAGCTGGAGTGTTTTCTGCACGGAAGAAGTGGTCCCACCAGGGAGCGAGCTGGAGTCGACCAGTCTGCCAAACTAAACTACGGGTCGAGTGCCCACACCTTTGTGTTGTGGACTTGTATCACAACGGAGGTTTGGTCCTCAGGGACCGGCCCGCTCAATCAAGTCTGTGAAAGCGACTTTGAGTGGAGAAGTGAGTGTCAAATGACAGAGTCAGATCCAAACTGCGAAAGGTGTGTGCAGACCAAGTAAAATTTGCGAGAAGCAGTTTTGCGTGCAACCGTTGTGTGCGTCGAAGGAGTGGAACAGTGCTCAACTGTCGTCAAGTTGACCTGATTAAAAAATCTGGACTCGCGTCAGTGATGAGCTGCCGCGCTTCAGTGCTTCAGCCCAACTGGATGTCCACGACAAGGGCACCAGACGCAGAAGTCAAGCTGCAGGTTTTCCTGCAGAGCAGAGACTGATGTTCACAGTGATGTGAATGCTAATACGGCAAAGTCAACAGTAATTTGTCGTGCGCTTGTTACCGTTTCTCGCGCGCTGCTGCGGTGCGGCGCGACGCGTCCATGTTGGATTGCTCCCTCGTGGCGTTTAAATATCCCGGCTCGGACTTCTCTGTTGAGTGGAGCTCCCGCTTCGTGCCGCGCGTCGACCGGAAGAACGGGCGCTGTGCAAACACGGGCGTCGCGACGCCAAGAACCCACAAGTGGACGCCAAATCTGTCCGTCGTCTTCTATATCAGGTCCAACATCAAGTGGAACTGTCTTGGCAAGTCATCAGTTCATCCGCGGGAACAACGGTTGCGCTAAACTTTTGTAAATTGGATTTGACAGCCGCCGATATCGCTTTGAGAGGGAGACAAGAACCTGCGTTGTGGTCAGAGCCATAAAACTTCCAGCAGACAACCATCTCGGAATGAAGCACTGGTTCCCCTCTTGGTTCTCCCTGAACGGATAAACTGAGGGTCACACAAGGTCTTGCCAAATCAACCCAGGCTTGCAGTGCCACATTTTGACCCAACGGAACGTCGTCACTTTCCCGCAATTTGGTGGAGTTTCCAGTAAGTCTGGTCTTTCCGAGCGACAGCGATTGTGCGAATGAGTCGACTGGAAGAATCTGCGACGAAATTGGCTCCGGGAGAAACGTCACGGTGGATCCAGGGCACAGTCCGTGGCTGTTTGAACAAAAAATGTTGAGAAGAATGGACGAGCGAACAAAAGAGCACCAGTCGAACAGAGAAAATGGAATTTGTTCGGTTGTAAAGAAGACGGAAGTCTGAGCCGTCAGTCATCCTCCATGTTTCAGACCCGAGCTGTAGATCCCTGATGCAGTTGTGGCCCTTTTCTGGCTGAACTGACGCCCGTTTCCCGTGGTACAAATCTTCATTACAGGATCCACGTGGACGTGGAACGATGAGGGCTGCACTTACGCTCAGAACGCCGTCCCTGCAGCGTTTAAAGCCATCGTTCCAGACCACTCCAGGTCTACGATGATGAGGCAACTCTGGTTCAAGAGATTTGACTGGATTGCAGCACTATTTACTCCTTGTTGATTTCGGTTGGACCTTTGGTCTGCAAGGACGGCGCCCCAGCGACGTTGTTGCCCCTTGCGTTTTGGGTTTAATAATGAGAGTCTATTCGGCTGATGGATGTGTTTCCCTCTCATTGACAACAGCTCATAAATACCACGTGCTCACAGCCTAATTAATCCAGCCAGAATTATTACTATTGTCAATAGAATTGATCATCCTAACAATTATGACCTGGAAGCGCGGCTCACAATAGGAAGTTGACGAGGTGATTATTGATGCTCAGTTTGTGACACGTGTTGTTCTGTTTTGCCCCTGCAGGCGATTTGCCTCAAAACGGGGTCCTGTGAGGATATACGCGGAGACTTCGATGGATTTCGTGTTGAATTTTGCATTCATGTTTCACAGGTGCCTTCACCGACTCAAAGCCAGTAAAAATGAACCAGTGTCAGCCCCCGACCCAATTCTCTGTCAGAGAAGTTTCAGTCCAAAAGGAGTGAAATGAGACGCGCACATGCATCGCTGTCCCCATCAATCTTGTTGCGGTGCCTATTAGTTTAAAATTCATGGGGCTGACACGGGGGCGCGTGGAAGAATTGACGCCGTTACTCATCCGGGCTCCGCACTGCAGTTCGCACTCACAATTTGTGGAGTGAGATTTTGTGATTAATAAGTTTTGCAGTGACACTTGTTGTGAATGACAGGAATTTATGGCTGTGAAAATTGTTTCAATCAGCCACCAGGGGATGTTTTTGTGTCCACACAAAGAGAATCGTTTATTTTGGCAGACACAGTATTTTATGTGCAGATGAAATCAAACACTGGACTCCCCACGAACAGAACTTTTTCACCAACTCGTTCTGAACTGACGTGACTTGGCAGTGACAGATCGGCGAATCCGATACGACAGCACGACCGTTGTCGGTGAAACTCGGCACCGACGCATTTGTGACGACAAAACGCGCGACGTGCAAGAAACGTGATAATCAGCAGCACACGTGCCTGCAGCGTACATGCGTGTCCTGGATCCTCGGATCCAGAATTTCCGTTTGAGAAGTGGGCCGTAGTCTTGTGTCCCTGGCGTACAGACCGAACACTTCCTTTCTACCGAGAGCAGACGAAAAGGTCCCAGCGACCAAAGTTGCCGAGGAACTCGAATCACATCGGATGTGTTTTCTGAGATTGAAATTTTGCATACACGACACAACGAGCACCCCCCCCCCCATGTATTCCACCCCGCTCGTCTTCAACACGCCACCTGCGCCTGCACGCGCATTGACACAACGCACGGCTGTGCGTGACTTGAGTTCAGCGCCGAAAACTCGAGAGCTAATCCGACAGCTCATTCAGCCCTGTGACTTTAATCCGTTGTGCTTTTTAAATTGATGAACCCGCAACAGTGCGGAGTGAAGGACCCTCACTGGTTGGGAACATCATTAGCTTTTCACTGAGTTTGTCATGATTCCCCATTGAGAATGGCTTTTAGAGGGTTGGAGCCCCTTGGCGATCACAATCGGAATGAAGTGAAACACTCGAGGGCAGCCTTGGTTACGCAACAGGCGAGATTTGCAAAGAAGCCTGTTGTTGGGGCTTGGTCATTTGTGGACAGCAAAGCAGATTATGGGCACTCAAGGACTGCACTCAGGCTGAACCGCTGTTCGTTTTGTGACAGGAGGCGACCACGGTGTCCTGAACTGATGGATGAGGAGATTTTGTCACGCAATGATGAAAAGTCAGCGGTGACAGTTTTCCAGTACTGTACCAGTAAAATCCCAGGTCATTGTTCGCGAGAATGAAAACAAGAAAATGTACAGGTCTAGGGCTGAGCCTGGAACAGTGCAGGAAAAGACTCCTGTTCCCAAGATGTTCCGAAACTGACGGGAGATTGGAATTTGGTGGCAAAAAGCAAATGCCACGTTACAGTTTCCCTGTTTGCCAAATGAAGCGAACCGGCCTCAGCTCCCACCGGCACGAAGGGTCTTTGTGAACCGTCACGTTTGGCGATGAAGCTTCCATAACAATCAGAACCAACCTCTGAAAGACGTAGCCTGTTGGAAGAAGTGGTCGTTGGGCCGATCCAAAGCGCAATGGACACAATGGACAACTTCCAGTCATTGGAAAAGCCTAAACTTGATTCGGTTCCATCAGATTTCCCCAGAATAGGATCAGAACACCGGGCGTCTCTGATGTTGTTCGCACTGGGTAGCAGATCCGGTGTCCCACGATTGACCCGACGATTGATCAGTTGCGCTGGATCGAGCCAATCGCGACGTCAATCAACGGTGGAGTTTGACAAATGACTTTCCGCTGGTTACATGTCGCGTCACAAATGAAGCAAATTGCCCGAATTTTATCACGACGTATTTCACAACTGATCAGAAGAGGAACTTGTGCGGCAGTGGAATACATCCGTTGTTTGCAACAAGCACTGGGGCCTCGACAGACCTGGAGCGATGGTCGGATCCCAATGTGGACAAAGCACCGACCTCGCATATCGTGATTAATCGCCGTGTTTCCCGGCGCTCGTGTGTTGTTCTGGAGCGCGGAGCGGGACTGCGGCGTGAGGGATGACTCCCCTGCACCGGCCACAGTTCAATAGATCAATGCGCCGCCTGTATCAGTGGAAATCAGACTCGAGATGCGGTCAGCTGCCCAGATGGGCTGAACATGGCCTGCGCCCTGCCCGCGGAACGCAATGTCGTTGAAGAAAATCAAAGATGAATTGTGAAAGAACTGTCTTGCGAAGGTTGAACTTCACTCTCCCCGACTTTGGCCTGCAGACGTAAGTGAGCGCAAATGGTGGTGAGCAACCATCTTGCAGTGGACCTCTGCAGCCTTCGTCTTTGTGTTCAGGTTCTACCACGTTTCAGGCTCAGTTTTCGACATGTCCTGGACGGACCTTTTTCGTTCACGTTTTGGCCGGTGATGAACATGCGCAGTTGGCCTGTGTTGTGATCAGCTCATCTCTGTGAATGTCGCAGCAGGAGTAGGGATTAAACGGGTGGCATTTCGTTGCCCCGGGTACCCGCCAGTAACTATCCGACCCGGGGCACGGGTACCCGCTATCTAATCTGTCAATCAGGAGTTGGGAGTTTCACAGATACTAATTTGCTCCCCAAAGTACCCAAAATAGAAAATAGCAAAAGAACATGCAAAAAATTTGTTGAATCTTGTGTCCTCAGAAATGACTACATGAAACTCTGTGATGGGGAAAAAGATAACATTTTGCACATGAGAAATTTCATCTGCAAAAACTCCAACTCCTGACCCACATCTGCTAGCGGGTGGGTACTAAGTACCCGGGTACTCGCCAGGATTTACTACCCGCGGGTAACCCGCCACCCGCTTCAATCCCTAAGCAGGACTGTGCAGTTCTCCAGTGACCCGCATTCTGATTGTGACTCCGTCGTTCAACCCGTCACATTCTCGTGATTTATCAACTGTGTTTAATTGCTCCCACAGTCACTTAAACAGTGAACTGCATCTGTTCAGAGTATGATTTGATCTCTGTCAGAAAACAATGCAACAGCTTGATGTTCTCGAGCTGCATGGCATGGACGAAGTTAGGATTGATCGTGTTGTTGACACGGACGTCTCCACACAAGGTCCGTCCCAGCAGGTCCGAACCAGCACTCAAAGCTTGTTCACAAAGTTGGTCCTGGTGAGTCCTGTGCTCTCAGTTTGCAATGACATTCAAGAAGAACTCCCAGACACACACACACACACACACACACACACACATAGATGAACCTGTCTTCCATGCTCAGTGCACGTGTGTACACAGGAGCATGGTCGTATGTATCTGGTTCTGGTGCAGAGGACACTTGTAGAGAAACAATGGTGCTTTCAGAGCCGCCGGCTTTCCGTGTGTACACAGGATGATTTACATGCGCTTAGTAAATTCCATTCCACCTGTGCTGCAAGAGGCAAAATGCAACCTGTAAAGGCAAACTGCATTTGCCATTTAGCCTCCGAAATGGCAAAGTGGCGACAGGTTTGATTCGATGCTTCACAGTGAATCCGCATTTGCTTTGGTGGTTGCGCGAACCGGGAATTTTATGAGGATCCATTCCGATTTCGATACGTGGCAAATAGTAATTCATATGTCAGGATGAGTCATTGTGGGTCAATGTATGTGCTGCGCTTGGAAGTAACGACTGAATGATGATTCAGATGCGAATGCAGGTCCTGCATATTCCGTGACTATGTGTTGCGTGACGGACCATCTGCAGTTCGTGGATGTTCGTCTGGAAGTCAAACATTTGCCGTTGCAGCCAAAGATTTCAGTTCAAACTTCACATTCTCATCTTCAGGAAGTTGACCACAAATGTTTCAGCAGATGATCTGTGCATTTGCAAAGCTTCTGGCTGGAATAAGCAGTATCGATGTGGCAGCCTGACGTTCCCGTGGTGTTTCTCGCGGAACAAAAGACGAACGAACACAACAAACATTCTTACTGAGCATTCTTGAAGTTTGTTGGTAGTGAACTCCTTCCCAGTTTTGGTGGCGCAGCTTTGTGCTCGTCTCCCTGGAGGTGCAGGTGCGCTGCACTGCGTCGCTCTTCTCCGCTTCTCTGTTGTCTTTTTGCTACGCTTGTGGAAAAATCCAAGCACCGCCACACTGAAATTTTTTGTCGAGAAAGCTTACATTTCCCCAGAGTGCACGACTATTTTGAAAGTACCATCAGGAGCTCAATTAGCTGTGCAGTATTACGCTCACCGGAGACGAAGTGAGCGGATGAAGTAGGAGAAAATAAGCCACCTCGGCTGCGCGGCTCGGGTTCGATTCACGTGCACGACATGGGACGGACGGAAAAAGCCAAGAGTACCTGGGAGTCGGTGCAATTAGCGGATCAGAGGCGAAGTAAACAGGAAGTTTTTGATGGAGTTTCTTGCTCGTCCGCTGTGGAATTGTGCCTTAAGAGACGCATTGTCTCGGAAGGAGAACGGAGCCTGTTCTGGACCTGAGGTATCCTCGCTGCTTCCGGTTGTCACGAAGTTGGGCGTCTGAAGCTTCTGCGACGGGAACAAATGGGCAAAGACACAATATCATTCAGGGTGAATGTGAGAGAATGCAAGCTCACTGAAGACATCTGTGGTCCCAACATTCCCACCTCAGCGTCACAACAAGAATGCGACTTTCTCAGCAAGGCTTTCATCTGTGTATCTTGATGTTGATGAGAAGTGAAAAGGGAGCGAAAGTTCTGCGGGGCAACATCTGGGGTGCGTCGTCTAAACTTGGTGTCTTTTCAGTTCAGGCGAATAATATACTCACAGTTCCTTGCAATATTCCAGTCGAAGACACTGTGACATTTTGGGCTCTTTGTTCACAAGAGTTTCTCACCTTGATATCGTCCGGAGTCGGCTGCGCGTGTCAATTGTGAATGGAAACTTCACCTGCCGTCCGTGTTGCTGGAATGTCGCTTGGTCACTGAGGCTGACGTGGTTGCAACGTTCTAGTTTACTTGCGTTGTTCTTCAGTTTGAAAAGGATGTTTTCAGTTGCTTTTGACGTGTTCTCACAGTTCATAAGAACGCTTTCAGAAAGGGAGTCATAAAGCAAGTGGAATCGATCAAAGCGACCACCCACCAGGTGAAGCATTAAAAACACTGGGGAGACAATGTGAGAAACACACAACTGTCAGCTTTCACAGCTCCATTTGTGAAGATGCGAGTGGAGGTGCTGTCCTTTTGAGGAGACGCAAGAGGACTCCGTCAGTCAGTCTGTTGATCATTCACCCTCGAAAGAAAGAACGAAAGACACAGGTACAAAGTTCATGATAATCAAAATTTGTTGTGGCCACGATTGTTTTGCCGTTGAATCCAAAAGCTGTGGACGATAACATCGCTCCAGTGGCTCCACTGCAGTTTGCCAGGGCTGTGTTCGCAGTCCGCCACAAAGCAAACTGCAGAACCAAATCAGATTACACACCCAAGGAAGACAACCAGTGCAGCCAAACTGTGAACTTGTTTCCTGGGCCTCTGGTTTGCGAAAAACTCATTTGTTTTCTTCCTTGTCGGGGTTTTCTTGTATTTTGGTCTCTTTACGCCAAACTTAGATCGTGAAAGAATTGTTGAGCCGGAATTCTCCTTCCTTGACAACGTGCTGGCAGAAAGGAAATAGAGACCTTCGTGTGGTGGAATAATGCATTTTTCAGTATGTGCTGGATGTACTTCCTTCACAGGTGCTTTTCCTCACCTGACAACTCTATTCCCAACCCCCATCCTGCACACAGAGGAGCCTAATGTACCAGAAACATTGTCACAACCGAAAGACGCGCACGCTCAAAGGAAAAGTGACAACAGGAATTTGAACAACACATGCTGCCAAACACCTCAAGATCTGACTTCATTGAGAGCTTTCTGCAAAGAGAGCAACCGAAATGTTTTGAAATTCAACCACTTTTAAGTGGGTTGAGCACAAGGGTACTTAGTCGCAATTACACACTATTAGTTTTTGTGGAAAATGGAGGTGATTACAGGGTAGGTTCAAGACGGTGACAGGCCTTTGTGTCCGCTCCCCAGGAGAGCCTGTTGTGGGTGCTTCAAGAGCTTTATACCTGTTGAGTTGCCAGGGAAATGGGACCTTTCATCGCATTGATAGAGATGCTGTTGCTTTTGTGCTGCGTAACAACGCGATCAGTGAGCAGTTCCGACATGCGTGCTGGAAGTGCAGCGTCTTTGCCACGATAGGATTTGGATTTCCTCCCTTCCTCCCGCCTTTGAACCAGAGACATCCCAGTTCTCAGTCAGACACCGCATTGAGGTAAAGTGAAGCGTGGACTTCGCTTTCGTCTGTGATCTATTTTGTGACAGATTTGGAGGCTGTGACCAGTTTCCAAAAACAAACCGACAGCAAAACCACGCTGCTGCCGTCGTCTTGTTTCTTGGTTGAACTAGTGTCTCACGAAACAAGTCGTATCTGAGGTTTGAAATCACACTGAGGTCTTCTGCATGTTCAAACAAATATCATGGTATCTTTTTTCCCACCGGACTTGTCAGACCCTGAGTTGAAGACTTGATCGCTTGTGCAAATGCACCTTATTTGCAGTGCGCGATTTCAGAAGTATCGCTTTCCTGAGCAATGTGAGGCACCAACTCTGTGGTTTCTTTGGGTGAAGCCCAAAAGAAATTTGTCCAAAAGTTAGTGTGAAAATGGTTGTTTTGCACAGTGCTGTGTCCTACACGTTTGACACTTTCATATTGAACGATAGATGCGAGATTCAAAGCCCTCCCCCACACGCGCACACACACGCACGCACAGCAACGAGGTCGATTTCAACTAATGCTGGTCCTTCGTAGATTTTTCGTTTGCTGGGCGGGTGCTGGAGATAACATTGTCAGTGTGTTGTGTTCAGCGCTCGTTCTTGGTGTCCAGTCTCTGAAGTTGCGAACGGATCTTGGTTCGACAGAATCAGGTCCACAGTTCTTCTGACTCGCGCTGTGATTCCTCAATTGGTTTTGGCGAGACCACGGGTTCCCGTGTCACGTGATGGACCATCAACGCTGCGCAGAAGTGCTGCTGAGCCTCAGAGTCAACGTCTGCATTTGAACCAGAGTAACGTGACAAAAGGCTGAACACGATGGAAGGGAAATATCCGTTTGTCCAGCATGTGTAATCAATGGGGAGCCGGCAACTGAAGCAGCCACTGGAGTCGGGGCCTAATTTGGGCCGATTGACTCTCCCCCGGCTCGTTTGTACACAAGTGGTGCTCAGTCGGCTTTCAGCTGCTCAATGGGGGAATTGATGGAGCGAGGACGTTTACCTTGTGAGGCACTGGGCTGTTTACATGTGGTTTTCTGGTGTCAAGGCGGTGGTCTTTCAACAAGTCTGCAGATTGGCTTTCTTGCAAGGCGTCAAATTGCAGCTGTGTGCCCTCGTTTGGAGATTGCTGTGAGGTGCTGCGAACGCCTCAGCTGAGGTGCGCCGATGTGCAAATGGACTGGACTTCGTCCGAAGAAGACCCCAGTCTCGATCAGGTTCGAGGTCTACAAGGGGTCCGGAAGCCGAACATGTTCTGCGCAATCCTTGAACAGTTGTGATTGCATCGATTTCTGTTGCTCCGTCTCGTGTCCCAGCTGATTTCTCTCTGCCCTGCACTGTGTGAAATTTGTGTTCTCAGCTGTATTTTGGACGGCATATCTGCTTCAAAACGACCATGAGGCCGTTGATAAATGCTGTCTGGATAGTTGAATGCTTTTGAAACGTATCCAATTTGAGGACGAAGGCAGCTTTTCATTCTCGAGATTTGAGATATGAACAAAGAAAAAAAGCGCAGTCAGTTCTTTTTGCGGACTACACTTTGATTTCAACTAAACTTGTTGTATTCAAAGAACTGTTCTGCAGCTTTGGTTCCGCTGCGATCTTTCTGTCACGAAAACAGGAGGCGATATTTATTTTTGCTTCAATTGTTCTAACGTTGCGGTCGGGGCAAGTTGCAGATTTTTCCACAAAACGTTCGCATCACGTTGCTCCGTTTCAGATTTGTGTCATTTTTCGCTGCATCGCATGACGAAGAACTTTTCGAAATCACGACGTGACATTTTCCTTCATCAGCGCGGCGGCGGCTCGACGCTTTTTGACGTGTGACATTGAACTGTATTGACGATCCGTCATGTGGGATTCAGCCTCGCGTCCACAGCGCTGCGACGCTGCACGTCGTGTCTTCAGAGCTCGATGTGGAACAGTTTGATTTGTGTGTGGATGCAAAAATGTTCGAGTGTGTGTCGAGCGCACCTCTCACTCTCTGGTCAACTTCAGCGACTCTGAGGCAAGACACGAGCCTGATGAATCAGGTCCATGAAGAGCATTTGCAGCAGAAACGAACCGGGCTTGACTTTCTACTCTTGCACTGCCGCTTCCTTTTGAAATCCTTTCTTGACAAAGCGTGTCGCCCTTGTGGAGGAGAAATGGAAGTAATATGCGAAGCTGCGTGAATTTCGACGCTCAAGTAGACCAAGGGGACCAGGACCCAATCCTCCTCACCAAAACACGGAAAATAGCCCAGGTCCGAGCGGAGGCCGAGGTCTCAGCTCGGCACTGTAGAAAATGGAGGAGAAGAGAGCGCGCAACGAAGTCTTGTTGCAATTTGGGTGAATCTTTCAAAGTGAATGTACTCTTGCGTCGCATCCTTAGGGACAAATCATTTGAATGCGAATTCTCTTCTGATGTTTTGGCACAGTCGACATAAATTTGTTCCTGCTCAGGCAAACGAAGCACGCGAACAACATTTCAGGTGCAGGTGCAGTGTTTGGTGACTGTTCTGTTTTGGTCTGTGAGGTGGTGAATATACTGAAATTGAAAATTTTCACTTTCCATCAGACAGTGCGCCCTCCAGGGTACGTGGACGCGTGATGAGTTTGGCGCACAGTTTAGTTTGCGTCGCGCGGTTTGTCTCGCGCGGCCCATTGACGTCGCGCGAGATTTTCCGCGCGGGAGAGGCGCGGCGCATCGCCCCGGAACTGATAAGCCCTTCCGGCCTCGCAGGGGCGCGCCGCAGGACGGGACGAGAACGTGTGATCTGAGCGTCTGCGAAGGATATGTTCTCGGTCCAAGACTTTGGAGAATGGATTTGTCCCGCCACCGAGCCTCTTTTCTTTCGTTGTGGTCTTGAAAACGTTTGTGCCTTTTCCAGCAGCCTGTTCTGCACCCAAGTGTCCTGTGTGACCTTTGCTGATCAATTGGTGTGTTTGTTCTTGCAGTTCTGAAGAAGCGGTTTGAACGCGAACCCATCACGACGGCCGTGGCGCTCGAGAGCACGGTGCAGCTGCAGTGTCTGCCTCCCGAGGGGCTCCCCATGCCCGAGGTGGGTACATTCTCTCTGCTTGTCTCTTTCTGCCCCCCCGCTTTGTGTGTGTGTGTGTGTGTGTGTGTGTGTCTGTCTGTCTGTCTGTCTGTCTGTGTGTATGTGTCTGTCTGTCTGAGACCAGTGTCCCTCAATGTTGAGGAACTCTGGCCCTTTGTGTCCCGTTCTTTGTGCATCCGTGTCTGTGAGTTTGCGAAGCCAGTTGTGCTGTGTTTTCGTGAAGAATAACTGTTTACACAATTTCGTGTGGTGTGTTTGTGTACAGTACCAGTGATTATCATCCCCAGCAGCAATTCATTGTACAGCGAGTCATCATCGCCCTGATCGCTGTTTGTGTATCGCAATATTTGTATCACGTCATGACATTTGCCTCAGTCATAACAGAACTGTGCAGCCCCAAACACACTTCCAGTTCAGCTCTGCGTGAAGCTCATTGGGATAAATGTCATTGAGATGGCAGACCCAGTTTCAACAATTTTAATATTTGGCGGTGACAACAACTAAACACGTTCTGTTTCTTGTATGGTTTGATGTGACCCAATGCAGCGCAGGTTGTTCTGCGAGACCAGCCTTCGTTCTTCTAACGCAAACTGTGTCCTACTGGCGCGTGTGGCATGTGTCGTCCTGAGAAGAACGAAGCTCTCATTTGAACGTACCTTTTGCGTGCAGTACGAGTAAATGTTCAATCGTTGCAGAATGACGAGGGGACAAAGTGGCTGTCAAAAGCGAATCATATCGACCTGGGCCTCCAATTGAGACGCTGAGCGCCAAACTGTCCACATGCTTTGCGAGCCATATTGACAAAGAACCTGGACTCAAAATTCAACTGTCAGCGGAATCTGATCGCCAGATCTGAGCATATGATATGCTGTTGTTGTTCACAAAAAGGTTGATTCAGGCGGCGGTAAACGTGGGTGCTCGATTACACACTTGAGACAGTTTCGCCCAAGAAAAATCCATCGAATCCAACTGATTACGGAAGGGTATTTGTTCCAAATTTTGATCGGTCAACTCTGGAAAGTTTTGAAAGGGCATCATGGCAACTCGTACTGCCCGCGCCACGATCGGAGGTTCTGCCGTGTTTTTACGTTTTGGGTTTTCGCGGAGCTCAGGCTTCCAAAGTGTGAGTAAGGGTCGGGTTACAGTGTGTACGAGTATGCAACCGTGGCAACCAATCACCAAATGGAGACGAAAACGCGTTTGGTCAAGTCCGAGGGACTGAAGATTGCAAAGGACCTCGTACACATGACAGCACTCTTTGAGCGAATTGAAATGAGGAAAACCTGACCAGTACAAATGCCATCAGCACAAATGTCATCCGCAAAAGGCGAAAAGAGTTGATCTGCGTGAAGGAAGTTTGCATTGTGTGCAGAAGCTTCAACGAAACTATTGGCCCCAATGCGCTTCTGGAAGCCATATCAAAAGAAAAAGAAAGCATGTTCACTTTTTGTTGAGCACAACGCACCAAATTTGGCCAATTACACGTTGAAAGCGGATACGGCCCTCGTGCACACCCCCGCGGAGAAGTGACAGGCTGTTGGCCCTCTCAGCTGCAAGCTGCGCGTAATTGAAACACCTTTCAGTGGGAGGGGAACCTTCTCTGGGTGGCAGAGTTCGCGGCTCGCTTTCGTGCAGGAAGGAAGTGAAACTTTCTGCCTATTCTTGGGTTGATTGCATGTCAGAGGTGAGTCTCAGATGAGAAATGTTTTGTGGCCAAAGCAGTGCTTGGAGAGACATCTAAACATCTGCGAGTATTTTGGGTTCTCAACGTATGAAGTTCCGTCTTGTGATTTGGCCGTTATGGTTGGTTCCCTGAGGTGAAGTTCGTGTTCTTCCCAGGCCACTTTGACCAAATCTGAATCTTCGCTCAACCGTCACATTGGCTTTGTCTGGGTATTTTTCATGCTCAGTGCTTCCAAGAAACAAGCAATGTGACACCAACAGAAGCGGACAGGGCGCGCGGCTGGGCTCCTGTCAGGCTTAATTATCGCAGATCATACACCACGGACAGATGTTTCGCGTTGGGAACCCCTCCCTCGCTTCAACCCCCACTCATTCAGATTTGATTTTTTGTTGCTGTTTTTGAAAACATTCCGCTGAGAAGAGCTTTTCAAGTCATTCAAGCTGATGCGTCTTTGATGAACTTCAGTGTTGTGTTCTCCGTACATGGTTGGAAATTTTACCACCTCCCGCTTTTTGTTACGATTTCTTCAAACCAATTTGCTCGTCTGGGTAATGACCACACACAACAATTTCCCTGGAAAATTAGGCTCAGGGGAACCGTGAATTTTCACATTGTGTCCAAGGCAGGTGCATGGTCATGGAGTTCTAACCGAAGCGTGAAATTTCTTAGTTTTACCCACGCTTTCTGCTGGTTGCTTTTGCGGATCACTCAATGAAGAACTTAGTGGGATCACTTTGGTCGTACCACGATATTTTGGTGGTACTTTATTAAGGCACACATCCGAGTACTGTGCTTGGGAGACAAATTGTGTGAAGGTCTCTTTGCAGCTTCATTTTGCCAGCAGGGGTGGTTCCCTGCAAGTAATTTGTGAAATGTTGCTTGTTTTGGGGTCCTGTTATCGGACCACCATGCGCGTCCAAGTCGCATTGGGTGAACCAATGTCGAAGTTGCGAGCGAAGACCACAGTGACAGGAGCACAATAGACCCTATTGTGAGGAACCTGATAGTGAGGTTCTGGGCTCGAGTCCCCGTTTTGCCGTCACAGGTGGTGCGCAGATAGGGTTTCCTCCAACTCGTAGCCTGCAGGGGTAGACACCCGCACCCCGCGCCGTGGTGTAAGCTTTCAACCCCAATGTTCACCCCTTTTACAGCCATGAGCATTAAGACATTTTAAGTCAACATGATTTGTTGTGTCGTGTATTCTTTTTGCTCAAACTGACAAAGGGCAACAGCGGCTGAAGTTATCTGTTTGGGTACTTCGACTGGGTGTGTCATTGCTGCAAATCAGATTGGATCTGACCACTTTCTGTACATCAACCTTTTTCGTGTGTCGTGTTGAGACACCAAAAAGTCGAGATGAAAGTGGAACAGATGTTGTTCTGGAGGAAGTTGCGAAAAGCAACGCGCATCAAAGATCCTGAGTTTTCAAGACACCGTCTGTTTGTGGGTGTGCTCAATGGATGCCCACTTGGCCGATTCCAGAAAACTATTTTATCGGAGGGCGTGAAGATTTGAACAGAGAGCATTACTTTTGGGACAGGCATCTCCAAAAGGAAATCTATCCACCATGGCCACAACAGCCAAATAACACGAATCTACGTGTGCGAACCACAACGATGTTGCCATCTTGAAAACCACAGTTTTGCTTCACCTCGTTTTCAGAGTTAAATATTGCTTTTGTGGCTTTCGTAGCGCACACAACCTGGGGGAATTCAGCAGTGGGGAGATGTTGCAGTGATAAACAGTGCTGTCTGTCGAATTGTAGAAACACACAGTTGTCATTGTGCTCAGGCTCAATGCTCAAGAACGCATCGTGAACGGTGAGAAAACTGCAAAAAGATTCTTTCTGAATAGACACGGTTTTCGAGAAGGGGTCTGAGGACGGGTGAAATTGATTACCCCATGCTTGGCTTGTTGATATTTCAAAACCTGTAATTGTACGGTAACTGAGATACCCTGTCAGAAGCCATCACTCCCGAGCACCTCAACTTGACGCAGCGCGACGTTCACAGAATCTCACCGACTCGGAAAAACGTTTTCAGCATGGCGGTGTTTGGAGAGCTTGTTTCGGCGTTTGAAAGCATTCTCTTTCTCGGTTGACTTCTTCCCGGGGTGCCTGGTTAGGTCAGGCCTGGTCTACAATTTGAAGTCATCATTCATGTGGCAAAAGAGAGCTTGATGTTCTGAAACGTTCACACGGACGTCGCGGGCAGGAGACGTGCCATTAGGATGAAGAGTCTTGAACAATGCGCACATGATCCCCTCGTGTTGCTTTTTTCACTCTGAAAAATTCTTCATGTGGTGCGTCAGCCTCGTGTGGCGAGGGTCTCCGATCTTGTAGGAACTGTTCCTGTGAGATCAAGTGTCGCGGATCTCCTGCCCCACCGTGGTTCGCTCTGTGTGGAAGATCCGAACTTTTGTCAGTTTTGAATGCACAGAACACGTTGCACTGAACTGCGCGATGTTTGTGTGCAGCTGTACATCTTCATTGTGTCTGCCATACTTCAACCCAGTTTTGACTTCGTGTTTTGCAGGTGTTTTGGCTGAAGAACGGGGAGACTGTGGACGTGTCACGTGACATTAACCTGATCGTGTCGAACGAGGGCAACCTCATCATCACGCAGGCGCGGCTGTCTGACATGGGCAACTACACGTGCGGCGCGCAGAACGTCGCGAGTCGGCGCACCAGCGAGTCCGCCTCGCTCACCGTCTACGGTACGTTGACACGACACGGACTTTGGGATGCAACGTGGAACGTGGACTGACACTCATTACACACCAAGCGGCGTGGGAAGAGGACGCGCCACGTTCCACGGTGCGCGGCCTACATGCCAAACCCGCCGATCGATTCCGTTTCAGTTTTCATGGGAGAGCTTCTGTGCATGTTTGCTGTTTCGCCTCTCTTCCACTTCTTGAATCCGTTCAGTGTCGTGCAAAATAGAATGCTCGTCTGTGGCCTCAGGTACATTGTCCATTACAGGTGCACCTTTCAAAGGACATTAGCAACGGACATACGTATCACAAACGGGCGGCTTTCTTGTGAAGCAGTATTGAGCGTATCTATTTCACTTGTTCCCACTGATCTGACATCAGGACTCATCTTCGTACCTTTTGATACACACTCCCTATACAATTCTTTCGTTGGTCTGGATTCTTTGGTTTCGTCAGCGCAAAGGTGAATTCAGCAGCAGGACAATTTATCAAGTGACCCGAAAAAAGAAAGATGGTTGAGCCCTGAATATCCTTGCGCTGGGAACTGGGGACATTGCGAATTTCAAGCCCCAGTGATACGTGTTTCCGTGTGGGATCCTCATTCGTGCGGCCTTGGGGAACAGAGTCCGAAAGTTCAGTACGAAACCGAGGCTGTGGGGCACGTCACCCGAGCGAACTCTGCGGTTTGTCGCGATTCCTCTCGTGCTCTATATGGCACTGACAAGAATCCCATTTGTCTGGACACGTCGTGTTACAAGGTTTTTGCAACGAAACATTTGCTGATGTGACAACCTGCGGAAATAGGACCGAGACACCTGAGGAATATGGATCAGAAAATAGACACGTGATACTTTTGCAACGTTGAGGTGTGAGAGATCAGAAATGGACGTTGTGAAAGGCGTGGCACCCCAGATGGCCACTGGCAATGATCAGAAGTTTTTGTGAGTGCGTAAAGTTCACGTGAAACACAACGCATGGATAGTTGTATTTTGTGCATTGTCCAGCCAGCCTTTGATGTCAGTGAGATCCAGGTTCAAAACCAGTGGATTTTGCTTTCAGCGGCCAAAGTCACAAGGTTTACGTGTCCCTCGTGTCACATCACACAACGTTCAGACCAACGCAGGGTCTTATTACTGCAGTTTGTGCATTCAACAGGACATCAGACACCACATTAGCATTGCCTCTTCCTGATCCATTGTCCACGTTGCGCCATCAGGTCAATCCACGTGTATTGAGGGCGATAATAAATGCACGTGGCGCTTGCATGCCTTCCTTCAATAAACCCCTGGGGAATTAGTACCAATAAACATTTGTGCATTTGGAGCCACTGCATACGTTATGCTGTGTATGGGAAATGCATTACAAGCAGAGTGCATGGTAATTCGGGGCAATAAAGGCAGGTTGTTTGCAGACGTGCAATGTTTATGGGCAATATTAGTGACCCCACAAAGGAGCGGGTTAATGGGCATAATTTGGCCGTTTTCCTGTGTAGAAGCTCAAGCAACGAATGGTGGCAGATAAACCATGGAGACGAGGAAAGATGCAGCGCGTTTCAGAAGCCTGAACTTTGGTGAGGAGAGTGCGTGATCTGGGTGAAATCTGGAGTGAAAGACCAAGATGACAGAAATGAAGTCTGGCTTCAGGCAAAGTTCAAACTGCAGTGAACCCACATTGTGTATTTCTGGAGTCGAATATCAGAACAGTGTGCTCAACTTTGCAAAACATTATGAGGAAACTAACACTTCACTCTTGCACGAGATCGGTGGTGAACAAGTCCCTTGTTGACCGAGAACGCCACAACAGTATTGGATTTGGACGCGGAGGACTCGCCTTCGTTAGCGGAGTTCGCGTTCCACACGCCAACAACTCCAGAAGTGCACATCGATTTGTAAGGGTCTTTGTTTCGTTCATTTGTCATTTTGCCAAATGAACATCCAAACCTCTCTTGTTTTGTATTGACCTCAATTGTCTGGGAAAGGTGAAAGAGAAACTCCACGCTGCTGAATCGACTTCTCGGGAAGGGAAGGTGCACCAAGTGATGAGTTTTGTGCCAAAGCACAACTCAAAACAGTCAAATGTTTCGGTGAACAGCGATCTTTGGCCACGAAGTGGAAAAATTCACCGAACAGACACTTGAGTTGACCCAGTTGTTGAACACAATTTTTGACAGAAAGTGATCCGATTGTTTCCGAGATGTCAACTCTATCTTGGTTTCTGCGGATTGATGCACAAGTCGTTTGGACGTGATCATCCGATAATGACACGTTCTGCGGAGATGGATAGCGGCCGCGCGGCGGTAAATTCCACAGCGCGCACAATATCATTTACGCGAGATCACAAGCCCAGCAAACCATAATAGAATATCGAATTGTGCTGAGGACCTGTGAAACATCCAGCCTCTCCGGGGACGGCCTGGGTCAGCTGGAGCTGGTGCGCTGCTCTGGTTATGTTGTGATTTTGAGTTCAACTCTTTGGTTTGATACAACTCCGATTCATACGAGTATTATGATGAGGCGAAAATAAGTACTGTTCCTGTTGCACCCAAATTTTCATTTGAAAGGCTCATTTGGAATGTTGTGTTCTGAAACGTCGTCGGTTCGGTTTGTTTTGTTCCCTGGGCGCATCCAGAAGTCGGGAGTCAGTACCTGACGATTGTCGTGAAATAACTGTTGGACGAGTGTTTGAACCTGTGACTCGCTGTCTCGGAACGTGAAGACCGCGTCCGACGGAGCTGTTCTCACAGAGCCCCGCGCGCGCTCTGTCCGTAATGTTCATTTGACATGTTGAGCCTCATTGCCGTCAATCCACTGTTTGTCGACATCCACTTGAGGCCGTTTACGGCTCTTTGCCCCATTCAGAGAAACCGATTCATGTCGTTAAAGCGGCACTTAAAATAATTCTTTCATGACACCGAGGATTACAGTGATTTTCGATGCCTCCTGATGGTGACGCGGAGATTCAAGAATCAATGCGCTGTGTCGTTCCAAACGAGTTTTGAGTTGAAGTTCACTTGAGGTGTAAACTGCCTGTTCCCCCCCCCCCCCCGAAACAAATTTCTATCGCTCGCAGTTTCTTAATAGCCAGGGCCTCAGCAACGCGCGCTTCACAAGCATTGACCTCGACAGCATCGCTGCTTCACCCAGCAGGAGGAAAGCGCAGCAAATTTTCGAAAGCGTGTTTTGCTTTCACATGAATTGGAATGAGTCGAAACTGACGCCTTTCAATCAGACCTAGATTTCCCAGGCTGTGCTGTTTTGCGTGCTGACATCTCGTAAACAAGAAGCGTTTGGTGAAAACAGCAAGAAAAGCTGTGTATGCAAAAGTACACGTGGGTGTGGTCAAGGTCCTCCGTCGTGAACTCTTTCCCTGCTGTGACCTCTTACTCGTAAGCTGATTCTTGTTCTGGTCCACGTGGAGATTGCAAAGCTGACTGTGGCTGTTCAGATGTTCAGCGTGAAGCAGTATCTTGATGCACGAGAAAGTTATCGTCGGTGCACCGAACTTGCAACCCTGACGTGAGCTGCAGAACCAAGTTTGACCGAAACAAAAGAGACGCAACACGATTCCACCACGCGGGCCGCGGACAAGAAAAGCAGGAGGACCGCAGCTCGCCTGTTCTGCGGCTGTCTGATGGATGGCGCGATCGCGTGCGCCCGGCTCCGCCGCCGCCGAGTGCAGGATCGTTTTGCTCAAACAACTCTGAGATCAGCGCGCAGACAATGGAATCAGCTGCGCTGCGGACGAGCGGCTTCTCAGTGCAGCGCAGCTCTCGAGCGGGTCCGCTGTGGTGACCGGTGACCCCTGCACGTCGCACGTGGAAAATGAACATGAAAATGGAGTATCAGTGTTGTTTTTTGAACCTGGTCTCACAGTCACGCTTGATCTCACAACCTTTCGCTGTCCAGAAGACACTTTTGGGGTGTCTGAAATCTGTTGTGTTCAGTGTTTTGAACACTTGGTCAGCCCCAGTCTCACTCTGTTCGAAGTTTTTCACACGAATCATGATCTCAAGAAGAACGTAGCAAATTGCGGCACGACACGAACTCAGGATTCTGATCAGACAGACATAAAAGTGCGGCTCTCATTTTGTTTGGCCCAAGAACCGTTTGATTTGCTCTCATGAGGCCCGATCATTGTCATCCAGATTGAGCGCTAAACTCACGCCACAGTGAAGGAATTCAACGCCAAATGAACGATGAAAACGCCATTGAACAACTGCAGGCGTTTTGATGGAGTCTGGGGGAATGGGACTCGGGGCGACCTGAGCTGCACGGGATCTGAAGGCTTTGTTCGGTTAATCCGGAACACCTGATGCAAGAACCTGTGAAACACGCACGCGGACATGACCAGCAGTTTGGGCGTCCGTGTAGCACTCAGATGCGCGATGACGACAGACTGTGCCCGTGATAGAAGGAATTGTTTTGCAGGGTAAAACGCAAAAGCCATGTTTACTGCAACAAAAGACAAAAGATCGCAATTTGCATGCACTGTGCTGCAGCAGCAACACGCACACACGAAAATTATTGCCGTTGTTTTGCTTCAAGCGACTTCACGGAGAGAAGTCACGAAACTCGAGTCCGTCAGAGACCTGACTCTGACCTGTGCGGTGCCAAAGCAATCCGAAGATTCACCTGAACACGAGACGTTCAAACTTTTATTTGGCCTGAACAGTCTTCTTTTCAGAACGAAACTTTTGAAGCACAGCGTGGATTTGCCGAAGAAGCCTGTCAGAACTTGGGCAGATAATGCCGTTTTGCAGCAGCTGTCTGGAATGTCAGGCCAACTCAAAGATTCCGACTTGTAACGAGTGGTGGCGTCCGCACTTCGCATTTCTCGTGCATTCGTCCCAGTTGTAATTCGAGCGCATTGATCGGAGGATCTGATCCGCCGTTGGAAGCGGAGCGATCAATGGATAGTCCACGCCATGCGTCGCTCAGCGACTCGCTGCGGTGACCACGCCCAGAAACACACGACTCGCGTCACGCTGCGTCCACAGGTCAGAATTGACGCCAAAATCAACCGATCTGCATCGTTTCGTGTTGGAGGGCGATACAGCTGATAGCGATATTATATGTCTAAGTGGCCTGTTTTAGGAGCACAATTCCCTTTATTAGGAAATGTACAATGGGCTAAATTGCATTTATCAGAGTGTTTCGCATTAGTTTCTGCTGAATTGTGTCCTATCGAGGGATACACAAGCGGGCAAGATCATCGGCCGCAAGATATGCACACAATACCGGAATATGATCACGCATGTTGTTTGCAGATCTCATTCATCAAGTTTTCTCCACGGTTTAGTTTCTGCCTGAAACTACGTCCACATGCATATCTCGCTCCAAAATTGAAGCTTGTACTGGCTAATTTCACACTTGAGCAAGTGAAAGTGACCACCAATACAACCCCTTTTAGTCACGCGATGTCAGACAACGCTGGTGTGAAGTTTGCTTACAAACTCACAAGAAATCAGAATTCAACACCAGATTTGAATCCAACATTGCTTCTTGTTGACAAAAACGATGCTCACTTTCTCCTTCTCTGCACATCAGAGCGAACTAACGACCAAGGCATCACAGGTGGAGTTGTAAGTTTCCTTTCGTGTCTCTATCCACCACCCCAGACCAAGGTGCGCCCCAGGGCGTGGAAACCGACACCCGCTTTTCCTTGTACGGCACCGACATCCCCAAGTGCCCTCCTCAATAACTCACTCGGCGAACACCCCACTAATTGTCACAGTTTACAAGGATTAATGTACGTTTTATTTGCACTGTTTGTGTTGGGTCGGCAAGGTGTCTTTTGCATTCCAAAAGTGACTCACGATAGGAGAACTGAAGACGTGTTCGGTCCAACTCATCCTGAAACCGTGATGTGGCTCCTGACATCCGCTTGAAAATACAGACAGCTTCTGAAGGAACAAGGATTTGTGGATTCAAACTGAGAATGGACACCTTCACTGAAGCTCGCGCGACAGGGGTCGTGTGTGAACGTGTTGTCCCTGTAAAGCAGAGGTTTTGTATTTTTGCGAAGTGATTGACTGTTGACCAGCAGTTCCATCTATCACCCATGAAGTCAGACAGAATCAATTGTCGCCAAACCTGAAATTGGTCATAATTTCTTTCCTGTATGGTTCTGATGCAGGATCACATTTCGAGTGATTTTGTTTGCACAAATCATCTGAGAAACACAAAGCTGAAGTTTCATCCAGTCGTGTGGTCTCAGGACAAACAAAAACTCTCGACGCTTCCATTTGCGATGTTGATCTTTGCGTTTTCGAAACGCTTGTCTGGAGAATGTTGCCATGTTGTGCAGCTGTGTTTGGTCAGTTCAACAACATCGCAAAAGTCAATGAGCTGAGAACATGTGTGCATTCGTGCAGGGAAGTTTTGTTCTCGTCGTCGGACTAAAGTCTGGTCACTGAAAACAATAGTCACAGAGTTGGTGTGATAATCTGTGGTGCGAGCATTTTTTCATCCCCTGAAGAATCCGCAGGCTAATCCTCCCTGTTTTCCTGCAAAAAAACTCTCCACAGCAGTGAGGAGAAACATCGGGGAGGATCAACCAAGAAGAGAAAGAGACGGTCTTCTTCAGTAAATTGATGCAATTTTGCGGAAAATTTAATTCATTACCCCAATTGTGTTTGTAAATTGCTGTGGGAGCGTGCAAAATCGATCCAGAAAGCAAAACTTCGCAACAGCTGCACTGTGCATCGTGATCGCTCAGATTTCTTCTGTTCGCCACATTTTCGATCCTTTTCTGCCACAACGACTGCAAAACTTCGTTTGAATGAACGAAAGCCTGCATTTGGTTCATTTGTTGCGCTTGTGAGGAGGTAATTTCAATTTGTTACAGTTTCCTAACTTCACTGTGGTTTGTCATCCGCTATGTTTCCAGTCGCATCTGAAAGAAGGCACTCTTTCAGAAAAGTTTTTGGTGTGTTTTTGCGAAATGACTCAACTGAGATCCAGTCCAACGTGACACGTTTGAAGACAAAGGCGACTGATCTCGATCTCGTTTCTGTTGTCGAAAGTGGCCAGTGGTCATCGATCCACAGATGTAAAATGCAAGCAAGCCACATTCAACACATATTTTTGGCTCCAGATCGACATGCAGGACGCATCCCGGGGATAAGTCTGTTTTTTCCGACCCGCTGCAGCTTATTTCACGGTTCTGCCATCACCGCTGCACACGGCACTTTTCTCTGGGTCCAACGCTTTTGGGGAAAATGAGATGCTTGTGCCAGAAATGGTCACGTGTGTGTATGAGTGTGTTTGTGTATGTGTGTGTTTGTATATTGTGTATGTGTTTTGAGTTGGTGAGTACAAGTGTGTGGTGGAGTCTGTGCCCATCTCCAACAGTTTCGCATGATTTGAAGACAAAGGAATGGGTTCTCAGCTTGTGCTCCCTTCCGTAAAATAAGAAAGAGAACAGATCCAAAATGGGAAGCCAATGATAATGGAGACCTCACTGAAAACTGAGACTGAACTCCCCACTCTCCTCAGCTCTGGGTTTGGGGATATTGATTTAAGCGAGTGATGGGCCTTCGACTCTCGTTAGGAGGGGAGAGAGCGGGAATCGTCTGTATCAGTCCATTATTGTGATATGCTCAGGAGCATAATGCATATGGCCTGCGGACTCAGTCAAATGCGCGCTGCACACAGACATCTGGGGACACACACTCTGTCAAAACTGGGATCTGCTTCTTGTGGCTTTTCCGCGCTTTTGCAGGTGACAGACTGGGCAACTCCCAACAAACCGCTTTGAAAAGTGGATGATGTCAAACAGTTTGAAGTTGGGTGCCTTGTGGAGTTGCGGACCTGCTGCACGAGGATTATCGGGTGCGCCTGCAAGGATGATGTTTCCATTCGCTTTGTTTGGTTGTGTCCCCCCGGGAGGTATGAGCTGCATTCCGCCCCGTCCTCATGATCTATTTGCGCTGCTGCTGGTATCTGATCGGGAAATAATGAGTTCAATTTCATCCGGATCATATGCGACTGGACGGTCGCTGCTGCGGATCCAGGGATCCAGCTGGTGCAGCGAACGACGGATCTGTGATTCCTTTTCTGAGAACGCAGTCGAGCGAAAGGAAACGTCCACAGGGCAGAACTGGGAACCTTTGTGGTTGACAACGGTTGATACTGTTGAAAACCGAGGACTTGACTTGAAGATTTGTGAGATTTGAAGAACAGCCGTCGAGGTGAAAAACCTTTCTCCCAGTAAACTTTGAAACAGTCAGCAGAGGCTTCTGTGGCGAGCGCTTATGCACGAGTAACCGAGGAAGAAGTTCTTCCGAAAGTCTGGAGAGTGACAGTCCATTTGAATCTCAAATGCATTTTTGCCAGCGTCTCGTAATTTGTGCAACTGACCCGTTGCCCCGACTCCGGATCTGCGCATCTTTGCTGCTGTGGATATTGTACGCAGTGTTTGTCATGGCAACAGATGTGGAAATTGAATATTGTTGCGTCCGGGGCCCAAATCCCCGGGCGTGACTGAGCCAGCGCGACAGCGGCAACTCCCCAATCAAGTTAAATGGCGATTCCAGAATCTCCGGAATCTCAGACCTGTGGTTCGTTTTCTCTGCTTCCATCCCTTCCATCGCACACATAATTGCAGACCAATTCTCTTCATGCTTTTGGGTTTTGTGCTGCATTTCCAGAAAATGAAAGCGTGGTTGGTGATGGGAGACTTTTACGTCCCTTCAATGCCACTCAGTTTTGTATCCAATGCAGATAGTCGATATCTGAGGAGATTTTGGGGAATCTAAGTCAACAAAGGCCCGAAAGAAGCGAAGACATAATGAAGTAGGAAATACAACTTTGTTTGAAGATCATCTTCGGTTCCCTCGACCCATTGTGGAATTAATTAAACTTGCAGCCTGAATGCGTTGCAACTGCCTTTTGAGCGTTGAATCCGCGAACTGTAAAAACGAGCGTTGAGCGGAGGCTTCTTCGTCTGCCGAATTCGTTGTCCCGAACACGCCGAGAAAAGGTGTGGGCGATAGGGAGTTGTGTCTGCAGGACACCTGCAGCTCTCAGTGAGGGATCTTGACCTTCAGAGTCAAGGAAGTAGCAAGTTTTGTGCGATAATTGCCTTTGATGGGTGAATATGGTTGAACAAAAATAAGCGATGGATCAATTTTGTACTGCAAGGCTTTGTAGTCATTTTAAATTCTCCTGCCGTTTGTTGCCTGTGGGAAAATGTCCCGTCTGCCCACCACAAACACCACAAAACACATCCCCTCGGCTCACAACGGTTTCATTGTGTATTTATCCAATATGATGGTATTTGATACTTGTGCTTCGCTGCTTTCCCGAATCCAATTGGCAATAGCGCAGGGAATGAAATGATGAATTGAGTGGAAAAGTCTTGGTGGCTTCGATTGCTCAATGTTCATTGTGCTCTGGTTTTTGCCGGAAAATTTTCCAGGGACGACCGCAGTTTGAACAACGCGACGCAATTTTTGAAATCAGAGGCGGAGAGGAGTAATCTTCGGAAGAAGAGGCTGTTGCTGTGGAACTTTCCTCGGATCGGTTCAGAGCAGACGGGGTGTCTGGAAGATGAAAGGCAATGGGGGATTTTTATTTGCGTCCAATGTCTTCGGTACTCTGAGCTTCGTCCGTCAGATAGGCAGAAAGCACTGCTCAAACTCGGCGAAGTGCTGCACTGACACTGTCTTCCTTCCTCGGCAGCTCGATCCATTTCTGCACATGTCTTCACGTTGTGTAAAGTGGTAATCTTGTTGATTGGGCAAATAGAGACCATTGTGCTCTTCCATCTGTGCTGCGTTTGTCTGCAGGAGGGAAGTGCAGGCAAAGCTCGTGGTAATGCTCGATCACAGCTTTGTGGACGGAGATGCAGCAGACATATGAAGTACGCACGATTGTGTCAACGGTTGCAAATGCATGTGTTGTTGATTGAGAAACATTCCTGACCTCGTTTGGTGAAACACAACGTGCTTCGGTAGAATCACTCACCGCCTTTTTTGGATCTGATGGTCATCATAGTGCCACCTGTTTCTCAAAGAAAATCTTGTTCTCTTTGCACGAAGTGCTCTGGTGTGCCACTGGAAGGAATGTAGCGAGGAGGAAACTCCCCGTTCTAAGTGGGCAGAGTTATTCGCTCAGTCTTCTCGTGCGATCTGTAACTGTTGTAGTAATCTCGTTTTCGTGGTAATTAGCCGCCTAATGAAGATCAAACGATTCTCTAATTGGACGTTAATTCAATTTACTCATCCATGAAACAATTGGAGATGCCATTTCTTTTGTGTCTTCATCGCTTCTGGAGTAAGCCGCAGTACGTGTGCGTGATTGAGATGTTGTTGGCGTGGTCCCGCTGGCTCCGGACTGGGCAAGTCTGCACTCTTCAGGGCCATGGGCATTCTCTGCAACGGATGAAACCAACTGTCACGTGTCCTGCCTGTGCTCGTGTCGTTGATCGGTGACCAAAGTGGAAGTTGGCAAGAGCAGCGGATGTTCAAGCGTCAATGTAGACGAACCCAACGAGCCCGGCTGAAGAACCAGAGCGTAGAATGGTTGGAGTCTGAACGCAACAGCTTTGCGCCCCGAAAATTTCAAAATGAAATATTGAGCCGTTTTGTTTGGACGAGAGCTGTAGGACCTTGGCTTTTTCTGGGATCATCACGCAAGAAGAGCTGTTTTGTGGTTGAATGTGAAAATTGAATTTTTGTTTTGATGTCTTTGCAGTGAGTGGAGCGTGGTCGACGTGGGGGCAGTGGAGCGACTGCAACAGCCGTTGTGGGAAGGGCTTCCGGCGGCGCACGCGCTCCTGCACCAACCCGGTGCCCCTGAACGGCGGCGAGCCCTGCCCCGGAGACGCCACCCAGCGCGAACCCTGTGCCACCCTCTGTCCAGGTAAGCGCTCGTGAACTTGTGTGTCCACGAAAGGCGGTCAGTACAATTTGTGCTGAAGGGGTAGCAGTGCGATTCAGGTGTGGCAGAGTGGCGTGTTTGCAGTGCTGCATGCGCTTGCTCCGATTCACACTCTGTACACCTGGAACGACACAAATCTCCGGTCCGTTTGCGGATTGACTTTCAGATTTGGTGTGAGCGAGAATCTTTCACAGAACAAGCAATCCCACAGCGTATGACTGTCGACACTCGTTCTTTCTGAGGTGTCGGAAACTACCGGGCCGTTCCCAGGGAATAAACAGCACAGAAAGTGTGGAGAGATTCTACAGGCTCAGCTTTGAGGGGAAACTGTTTTTCGGCTTGGTGTATAAATTGCAATGCTATTGACACAGGTCTGTGTGTAATGTGCTTGATTCGGGGAAATTGTCCATTTATTATGATAAAGCAAATTGGAGGATCATTTTCACAGTGAGAGCTGAAGGTTCTGCCACGGCCACTTTGAGCGTTGCTTTGGGGACCAAAATGGAAAACACCACGGAGAATGAGGGATCTGAAGGAAACAAACTGCGAGAGTGTTTTCAGGGATCATGGTTCTGAATTGAAAGGAATGAATACGATTGACTTGATTTTTGCATCATGTTTGCTGTCCGTTGGGTTAGTTGGGGTGCCCTTCCTGTAGCATCGTGAATGGGGAGTGATTTGCTGGGTAGAGACGCTGCAATTAGGGCAAAAATTCCTGGGCGACAAAAGATGGCAATCTCTCGTAAATCCAAGCCAAGCGTTGTCCCAAACCATGGTCCTGTCCGCAATCTGACAATCCATCCAAATTTTCGTTGGGCGAACTTCAATCAAATGAAACTCAGAATTTCACACTGAACCAGCGCTGAACCAGCTCTTGCTTGAAGTTTCCCAATGAAATGGAACCACGCCTTGAACGAGCTCCTTGTGCTTCGCTCAGTGCAGGCGACGACTCCGGAAATTTCTCGAAAGGCGCCGCAAATGAACAGCGCTCTCGCAACACCAACGCCAGTAATTCCTGCAGTGGTGACGCCAGATAAGCGCGAGCACAGAGGCAAATCTGGTAAATCAGGCGGGAGTGGAGTAAGTGGGTCAGTTTACTCAATGAGAACGTATGTAAGTGAGAGGAGATAAGTCGCAATCAGCATCGACGGGGAAATGGAGAACCAAGGCAAAGAGACGCAGCGCCAGGGAGAAGGTTTACTTTGCGCCTTTGTACATTGTGAAGCCAACAGCATTCCCGAAGGTTTTTGTGTTGTGAGTCCACCCTGTAGAGCTGCAGTGTGAAGGAGGCTACAACTTTGACCACGTTGAACTCTGGGCACTTTGCGTCCACGTACTGAAGTGGTTCAGCTTGTTCCCAACGGCACGCTGGAACCCAAACCCCAGGTGAATGCAAACTATACTTCTAACCCGTTTTTGACAGAACTTTGTCCCAATCGGGCGCAGTGCAGCTCTGCGAGTCTCCACTGATCAGGTCCCGGTCTGAGCCACAGCGCAGCGCAAACACGCCGCTTTGGGGACAATTGTGTCACTTGTGCAGAATTTTAGGCCTGCAGCAGTTTGACTGTGGTGCCCGCTGAAAGTGAAAGGGGAAATTTGTCACGTTCCTGGTAGTTCTTGACTCTCAGAATGCGCTTGTGGTTGGTTCTCTTCTGTCCGAACCAACTTCACAGAAAAGCTCCTGGGCGTGAGACGCGGGGAAACCAGGAGCTGCTGCAGATATGTAGCATCCAAAGTCAAACACTGGCAAAGTTTTCCATCAGAAAAGAAAAGCACGGACTTGTCTTGGAGACGAACAAGATACGGCAGGCTTAGCGAGTCCTGTTTGTTTTCCATGCAAGTAAATGAGTTGTATCGATTGGGCGGGGCGGGACGGGGTGCTGTCCCTGAGAGGGGACTCACACTCTGAAAACGGAATTTCTGGACGCACGCACTGGCTTTGCTTTAAGTTCACGAAACAGATGTTTGAACATCTTTGTTGTCTTTCCGTCTCACCCAGAGCCAAGGCGTGCCCTTTTGAATCTGAGCTGCAGGGATCTTCCCAACCAAACGTGAGCGTTGGTTGTCTCCAAGTGTATCCTTGCGCTGGGATCTGTTGCAGGTCCAGTCTTCAGTTGGTACTGCTTCCTTCTGGGGGCGAATGCCAATGACACAAGTTGCCAAAGAGTCAAGAATGTCGCCTTTTCAGTCTGCTCTCTTCTACAGAGCGCCTGTGTCCATATGGACGTTATCCTTGATCCGTGTTGCGGCGCAGAAATCCGACTCGCGGGTCAATATGTATTGAATTAGCGCGAACAAACACTGCGCTACACACCATTACAGATCCGATCCGCCGGAGTCGGGGCAGCAGCCGAGAGGGGCGCAACGAACCTGGAGTGAACAGAGGCAAAGGAAGCAATGAGAAGGCGCAGTGCACTTCAGAATGCTGGAAATTGTGGCATTCAAATAAAGTCTCTCTGAAATTGGGGGGGGGGCGTTCAGTGTTCTTCAACATTTTGTCAAAACGTCTTCTGGGACTCCTGGGTGCTCGTACGTTGTTGCCCACGTTGTCTCCCGTCTCTTCTAAGTTCGCTGACTCCTTGAACTGGTGAAATTCCTGGCGATAAATTCCAGATCAGCTGTGGCCGAATCTGGCGGGTAAAGTTCTGTTTGGCTATTGACGAATCTGTCTCATTCGTGATGCAGGGTTCTCGAAGGAACAGACAATAATCCTGCACTCTGCGCCGTCCAACTGTGTGAAAGGCGAGAGCTTTTCGATTTGCAGTTCGCTGCAAGTTTCTTCGCAAAGTGGAGTTTCCACGCAAAGTGCAGTAACAGCTGAGGACACGCGCTGCTGATGTTGAAAAAAGAACACAATGTTGACAGAGACAGCTGAATCATTCGATGCCGTCACCAAACTTTGGTTCGTTTCGCTTCAGATGCATGACAAAAAAACAACAAAAATTGAGTCTGAAAATTTGGGTCTCGGTACAAAGGTCCCAAATTGCTTCTGGTGCGATACTGGCTTCTGTTTGACCTCACATATTTGGTTCTGCATGACTTCCATAATTGGGCATATTTTTCAGAAGAGCATACACATGAATCAAATCCTTGGCTTCTTTTGTGAGGCAGAATAGAGGTGGATGGAGTCTGATGTGAGGAGCACAGGTGCAACGCGATAGCCATCTAACTGCAACTTTGAAGCTCTTTGAGAGTCAGCCCAGCATGGTTGGCTGCATTGTGGTTCGGTTATCTGTCTCGCGCAGATCTGCACTGATTCTGCGCGATTTATTGCAACTGGACTGTAACCAGAGGTTGAACATGAAAGAGAATAGTTCAGGCCTGATATGCTTGTTGGTGTGCGTGTGAAGCAAAGATTCACGAAAAAATGTGAGGTTGCGTGAAATTGGAGATCTGGGATGCGGCAAACTTGGTGCGGTTTCCTTTTCACTCTGACACATTTTTGGTAAGAACTGTTGTACGTTTTGAAAATTGCTTGTTCTGTGAAAGATGCGAGCGATAAGCCCACAGGGACAACTCTGACCCCACAAAACATATCAAGTCTATTTCCTTCATGACTTATCAATGACAGTTTCTTGCAGTTTTTGGCCTCACCTGCCGTGTGTTACGTTTGTCTGTTTGGGACTTCTGTGATTTCCATGTTGGAGGGACAATTTTTCGAGTGTGTTTTGTTTTTTCAAAACAAAGTTGATGTGTTACAACAGCTTTTCGTCATGTTTGGCTGTTTGTCGAAAAAGGTGCTTGGTCTTTTAATTGCCATTTTTCTGATACCGGATGACGTGTTCAGATCAGCACCTGCCAAGTGATTCTTGATTCGTCCGCTCTGCGAAGTTACCACTCTGAAACGAAGACCAAAAATACTTCGTGCGGTGGAAACTTTGCAGCCTCATGTCAAAATGTGTTCCGAATAATCACACATCCCCGTGTTCTTTGTTTTCCCCTCACGCTTTCACTGGCCTTTCCTCACACAAATTGTGATCCAGAGGGAATGGAGCCAGAGGATAAGACAATGGATTATCCTGATTACTCGGATAGTCCGGCTGATTCGGAGAATCTGGCTGGCTCTCAGTCTGAGACCCCAGATGCCTTTGAATCTGACAGTGATAACGCTGTTGTCGGGAGCAGCTTTGTGCTTCCTGACCCAGGTAAGGCACTTTCTTTTGCAAGACGAACACCTGCACCTTTGGACTGTCTGGGTGTTTCACAACGTGTATCTTGTCCGTGTGTGATGCATGGTGTAGATTTAATGTCACTGTGTTCTTTACTTGATGTAAATGCATACTTGGTTGCTGATGTTTTGTGTCGGAATCCAGCGTTGAAAGCCCATCATTGCAAAACACGTACACAGGTACACGCATGCAGACACACACACACACACACACACACACGAAACACACACACATACACGCACATACAATTCCACAAGTTTGAAAGAAAACTTGGAGAAGAGTCCAGTGTTTGAAACACTTGCTTCTGGTTCGCCAAAAATTTACAGGTTGTTTTTTTTTTCGTCATTTGTATTTTGTCCGATTGAAAATCCTTATTTGCACAAAATTTCGCAGGATATCGACCAGGAAATATAACATGTGCAAGTTCTTTTTAGGTGATTTGAACCCTGAAGCATACATTGTATAATGTATGGTGATGGTGAAAATCACCTATAGGCATCAAGAGGCAAAATCTGTGAACGCGAGTTTGAAAGT
>JAAUXT010094307.1_pt1 | contig 36799 bp, 34 predicted proteins | sample 7278171 | NCBI WGS metagenome assembly JAAUXT01 (sample SAMN14350112, study PRJNA611818) | marine sediment metagenome | isolation source: surface marine sediment (1.8m) | place: French Polynesia: Moorea | collected 2018-08 | reverse complement strand
GTTGGAAATTTTTTTTGACGGATCGCTAATTCCTTTTTATGGTAGTTTGGCAAAGTCATTACAACTAACTTGGTGGTATTCATTTGTAGATCAATTATGTTTATTTTTTTTCAGAATCATAAAAAGTGCATTTTTGACTTTTTTGTTTCTTGAAAAATTTTAACTTTCATCACTGATTCTTGGTGGGTATGAAAAATGCAATCTTTGAGATATAGTATTGGAGATGATTTGATATCTGACTCCTGCCTATCGGCAAGTGTGCATCAAGAATCCCGTGGGAGAGGCATTTTGTTCGAATCACCGCAACGTCCAAATTTTTGGACGTTATTTTTGACGAAAAATTACATTCACCTGAAAACATTACCCGTTCACAGCTACCAAGTTAAGTGTCTATATTTGAAGCACAAATTCAGTTGAGTCCCTCATGCTTTGCTGGATGTCTTGTGTCGAAACCTTTGGTGGTTCCACGTTTCCACGTTGTACGAGTATAGGTCTTAGGGCGGTGACTCGGCTGCGGTTATGGCGGCGGCGCCGTCCTGGCGGCGTCCCCAGCGCCGTTCCTCCTTCGGCGTCTTCTTTGGGCCCGAGGTTTAGCATTCGTAAACGTGCACGCACCACACGTGCATTTGCAGTGGTGGACAAAATATGGAAGCAATTAATTTTGAACAGACAAAAAGAATGCAAAGAAGGCAAAAAAGACAAATCGTCATCCCCAGCAGCCCACTGGATCTATAACTCCGGTGCTTGTAGGCCTGCAGATTTGACGTGCACGCATTTCTGTGCGTTCGTGCGCTTGTGTGCGTGCTTGTGTTCTTATTCCCCATTTATTTGGTTTGATTGTTCCCGAATTTGTGTGGTTACACCCACACATACCACACACACACACGCACTCACCCAAATTAGGAATGTTCACAATGCATATTTCTTCAGTCACATTTCTTCGCGGTCAAGTTCACCGGAACCCACCGCAGTGCACGGATGTGTCATCTTCACGTGCCGCCGTGCGCACTTTCTGTGATCGAGCATTGTGCCCAACTCGTGACCATTTCGTTCTTGTTTTGTCCATACACGGGAGCACGAATGAAAGATTTTTTGCCAGCTGTCTGTTTGCTTTCAACATACCTGTATCAACTGGCAAAGGAGCACTCGCCACTTTGGGTGACGTGCAAGCAAGCTTACATCCTGGCAAGGTGCCACGGACACATTTTGGTTATTCACCTGGATTGGCAAATCGCTCCAAAAAAGGACAGAGCAACAGAGACCCAGAAACAGTTTGGCTTCTCGACGGTGTGGTTCAACCAAGCTTCCAAAATGTGCATAACGTTCAGCACGAGGAATATGTGCTCGAATTGGCGGTTGAAGGTGAGAAATCAAGAGATAGAAAATCTAAATATTGTTGTCAAGTGCATGTGACAGCAAGTTTCACGAATGTGTGGTCTCGGAATGGGCAGGGCATGTTGTCCGTGACACGAGTGAACCTGAATTTATCATTTGCTGTTCCGTGTGTGTGTGTGTGTGTGTGTGTGTGTGTGTGTGTGTGTGTGTGTGTGCTTACGTGTGCACGCTTGTACGTTTTGCCGTGAACGGGAAATTGCAACCACCTTTTCACGGACACCAACTGGAAAAGATTGACATCCTCGCGTAAAATGTAAAGAAACACAAATTTGGGCACCATTCCAAAGACGAATTTCATGCTCAGTCGGACCATGGCACAGTTCACTTTGCATTTCAAAACTCAACACAGGAAAGGGGGATCCAGACAGGGTTCTCACACTGTATAAGAATGGTTCCTTGAAATCACACAATGACTTTTCGAGATCTTTGGTCGAGGAAGGAGTTATGTGATTGAACAGAAACCCTTTTTGTTGGGTGAGAACCCATTTCTACCACGCTGCGAGCACATAAGATCTGTAGACCTGTTTTGTGATCGCTGAGTTTTGAAAAGGAAATTCGACCAAGCACAACGTTTCTCCGAACAGCTTCCCCCCCTGTCCCCTGGCCCCGTAAACCCGGAAAATTCACCCAAAAGACAATTGACATTGAGGCAATGCCCCTTCGCGTACAACATTTCCCCTTCGAGCTTGTGGGCACAAATTCTTTTCAAAATTTCACAATTGCTCCCAAATTGTTTCCGATGATGTGCTGATTTGATGGGGTCGTTCTTGATGACTTCACAGCCCTTCGACCCTCGTAATAATGTGATAATAGGAAACATTTCGCCCAACCACGCTTGCCGATCGCGTCCTGTTGAAACCTCTTTGAATCTCTCAGTCGCACTCCTGTCTTGTGGCAGATACAGCTGTACCCGTATGAGTTTGGTCATCTGTGGCAGAGAATCACCACTTTGACACACTCACTTGACTCTGGTATCAGTGTGCGAGGTTGTATCAAGACATAGCGACAATCTGCATGTTCAGCGGAGAAGTCACTTGGCCAGAAGGACAAACAAATTGGCTAGTCTGATATTTCCTCGAATCAACCACATGTGTCTGTTGCCAAACACGGTGAACATGCAGATTGTCACTATATTTTGATCCAACCTCGTATTTGAATAAGTTTGCGAGATTCATGTCTTGACCCTGACTGATCCCTTGCATCGCGTCTTGCAGGTGATGGCGGCCATCTGCGGCGGGATCGCCGTTCTGCTGCTGATCGTCTGTATCGCGAGCACGGCGTGGCTCGAGGCCGAGGGCTACAGACAGGGCCTCTGGGAGGAGTGTCTGGTCGACTCCAGTGAGGACGGACGGCTACAGTGTCAGCAGAATCCGACCACAGGTGCGTGGGGCATGTGGTGCTGAGCGAGATGGGGGCAAGAGGAGCAGTGGCTGGATTCCCAAAACATCGTGAAATGAAGTCAGACTTTCGGAGGGGGCGTGTTCGTTTTTCGTGGTTGGGGTCCGAGCTTTTCTGGTTCAGCCCCAAGTTCAAGATGAACAACTTGACGTGACCGAACTCGTTCTCTTTTGACTTTCCACTTCTCATCACGAAAATATTTTTGACGTCGTTCTGTTCTCGTGATTGCGCAGACTGGATCATCGCGTGCGCATGCCTCGTGCTGCTCGCGACGCTCGTCTCTCTCGTGGCCACCGTCGTCACGGCCGTCGGACTCAACACGGAGCATCCGACCCGCAAGTTCACCCTCTACAGAGCCGCCATGTACCTGATGTTCTTCGCAGGTGGGTGAAAGTCGTGCTCATGCTGGGAACACATCCTCTCCCTCCAATATAAACGATCTGAATTGTTGGTTGCGATGTGCTCAGCCCATAAACCTGTGATGGCCAACGAAAGAAGCTTGCTTTGATCCACGGTTGCGAAGATTATTGGGCTGTCGCAGTTGGTCGGGTACGTTATGAAGCGAGCCTCTATGAGGTGGCGCCATCGTAGATGAGCGGAACCTTTTCTCCGAGGTGGTCCGAAACCTTGAAATTATTATAAGTCAAAAGCAAAAAGCGAGGTGTTTGCGCCTGTCAGTTGTTTTGGTCCTTCAGTGAGTGTGGAAATCACAATGAAAATGTTTGCTACTTCCAGCGACCGCGCAAAGTCAGGAACTTGGGATTGTCAGGGGTTGCAGATTCTTGTATACGGGCTGAAATTTAACACAATTCCGTCCAAATTTTGTTGTCACTCTTGGATCCACCCCCAGACTCTGAAATGCGAAGTGTACGAGATCACGAACTCGAACTTTCCGTTGCTTTGTGCTCGCATGGTGCACATGTCGTTGATGTCACGTGCGGCGGTCATGAAGGCGACGCGAGCGCCATCTTGTGTCTCGCAATCCGCGGAAAACAGCAGCACAGACCAACTTCAGCGCGAAGTTCCCTTTATTTGCAGTGGTGCTGATGATCATCTCGCTCATCGTCTTCCCAGTGATGTTCATGCAGGAGATAAAGCAGAGGGAGAAACCCGAGTGGTTCTTCGGCTGGGCGTACGGCCTCGCCTGGGGAGCCACCATCTTCCTGTTCGGCGCCGCCATCCTGCTTCTCGTGGACAAGGAAAGCGAAGAAGTATTTTACAGAGAAAAAACCTACTACGCACGCGAAGAAACGGACGCGTGAAAGGGACAGAGCAGAGAATGTTGCCAGACAAAGTTTTTCACTTTGCAGCAGAAGTGACAGAAAGAAATCTCAGACTTGAAGGCTTGCATTGCAGTCCCATATGAGTGGTGCTAGATGATGAAGAGGTTCAGCAGCTTACGCAGTGCCGTATTCGCCCGTGTTTTGACACACCCAAGCACCCTAAATTTGCATCACAGCGACGGGCGCATTGTGCATGGGTATTGGTCTGTCATTGTCACCCACCAACAAGGAAAAATTACCAGGGCGCGACCACAGTACTCCGGTGCGACATATACACGGGTGGATACGGTGTTTGCCTCGTGTTTGTACATCAGATCTGCCATTAGCTGCTGCACAACATGTTTTTGAACAGGATTGAAACAGTAGCTGTAGCGTTGAGTGGTTTGAACCTGGAGCCCGATTTGCCAGCTTGCCTGTTTTGTACAAACTCTCAAGAGGTTGTTCTGAAGTCTGCAGGGACGGAACTATGAAAATCATTGGGCGCCGGGCCCCATAACCCTGGAAAAAATTGCCCCCCCTGTCGAAATGGTCTTTTTGAAGCCGCCTTTTCAGTGGGTGGGGGGACCCTATCAACCAGATCCCAGATCCGTCCCTGGTACTTGTGGACAAGGACAACACCAATTTGATTTTATGCACTTGTTGCTTTGTTGGCTTGCCTCGGATTGTTCTCTGTGAACAGATCAAGACAGATGACCTTCAAAATCGCCACGCACGGTCACTGTTATTTGTACAATGGTGATGTACCGTGTTTTTCCGGTGAAACTGACCAAGAAGAGCACGCAAGTTGTGTCTCAACGCCCCCTCTACACTTTTCGTCTGGCGTTTTCGTCAGCTCTTCGGTCATTCTCTTGTGGACAACGACCTTTGATGACGGGTTGTCTTTCGGGAACAGAAGGTGATGCGAAACCTTTGCGAACTCCACCTGGTCCTCACGACCCGGTCTCAGGTCGCGAACTTCTCGTGTTTCTCTGACGAAGGAACAGTCTGTTGATTTGTAGTTTTGCGGAGAATTGTCAAAAAGAGAAACCAAACTGTGGCCAAGTATGAAGGTTCACTTGGGAGACAAATGTCGCCTGGCGACTGCGAACAGTTCGTTCGTTTTGTCTGTCATCTCCTGCATTTGGTTCTCACATCTTGCCGACACAAACAAGACAAGTTGACGCACTGTTTTGCCTGGTGAGAATGGCTGTTCAGGGGCTGCATATGTCCTGTAGTTGCGGCGTTTTATCAGGCGTTGCAAAAGGGAATTTCTTGGAGAGGGGGGCAAGAGCACTCACGCTCACCCCTCGCATCGTGCACGATGTCGTTCGTGGGGAGCTGTTCGACTCGCAGAAAATGCGAAACTTGAGATGCGCAATTTTCTACTTGTTGCTGCTGCCATGGCTTCCAGCTCTGCTTGCATCGGTACTTCTCTGCGGAAACTCTTTGAAGTATTCAGGCAAAGAATCTCAGCGTATCGATCCCTGGCACACTTAATTACGAGTATTGTGAAGAGCCTGTGAAATCAATGCCATCGTTGTTTCTGCGGGGAAAACTTCAAAAACAGGAGCCATTATTCTCGTCACACCCTCCAGGATCCAAGATGGCGCCCTTTTGGAATTCAACTTGAGAAATCGGACATTGGGAATCAGCAGCTTGAGCAAATGTGCTTCCTCAATTTTATTTTTTGCCTGAAAATTGTTGACGTTTTCCCTGGGGTTTCTCTTTGTTTGTGAGATCCATGTCAACACAGCACATGACCGTTTGGCTTCTGACCGCAAATTGAAAATTCTGTTCGTGACAATCCAAACGTTTTCACTGATGTCCTGCCGACAGTGAAGAGTCTCTCATTGGGGCGATACAACTGTACCTGATGTGGTCATCAATGTCAAACCGATATGAGTGTGAACTGCAGCTGAAGCTGTGCGTCACTTTATGATTTTCCCAAAAGTATAGATTTGATTAAATTGTTTGCAAAAAAAGAACGTTTTGAGTCCGCGTCATGACAAAGACCCCGTTGAAAGAAGAAACACATTTGACCCGCCGCGCAGCTATTTTTTGTCGTGGATTGCGACGTAACCTCATTCTTTTGACATTTTGAAGAAGAAAGCAATGACTTGAATGAGACAGACCGAGTCTGAGGGCTTTTATTCAAAATGAAACCTTTTTTTGTTGCACTTGCAGTGGCATCTGAAAACTTGTTCATTCTTCTGCAGTGTCTGTGTCTGTCCACTGGGGCCATTGCCGTTTAGACCAGGAATCGATGCCCCCGTCAGCCTCAGTGGCTATTTCCCAATGCCAGTGTCACTATTGATTTCAACAAGCAGATCAACGAGCTCGTCGAGTTGAGATTCTGTGTCCAGCTTCGCCAACACTCACTGCAGAAACCTTTGGGTTTCGAATGATTCCGAGTGTGAATTCCGAGGATTGTCCCGCGCAACACACGACGCGCTGAAACTGAATTCCGTCCACGATCTTCGGATTCTGATCAAGTTTCACAGTTCGCAAATGGTCAAACAGAGCTGTTCGCATCTCGTGTCTCCTCATCGTTTTCGCATCTTTTCTTGCCACAGCTAAAACCGAAGCTGTTTTGGAGTTTCCAGGGACTTCTTGTGCACGGCAGAGCCCAAATTGGGTAAGCCACTAAAGAAAGAGAAACAACCGCGCAAGAAAAAGGACAGCTTCTATTGAAACTGACCTCAACATGACTTTGACCGTGCAGCGCTGATTGATTGTCCGTCTCTTGGGGAAGAAAAGAAGAAAAAGAACCTGAAAAGAACTGACAGTTTGATGTTGTGGATAATGTGTGTAGCAGCCCGAACGACCCGCCTTTGGGAATCCCACGAATGAGCCCAAGATATTCCTCTTGTTTTGGATATCACACGAAACACGGAGAAAGGTCATGTTTTATTTATCCGCCCTGAAGCTATTTCCCCGTCCTTTTATCCAATCAAGGAGCTTTTATTGAATCAGCGCATGTTAACTGGTGCTTTGGCTCCGGAGTCACCGTGATTTGCGCAGAAACTGCTTTTACACAAAGAACTTTGGAGTGTGAATATAACTTCTGCGCACTTGTTATTCACGCAAAAGGAGTGCAACGTGTGATTGCAATCAGAATTTTCATTTGGCTTCACGGATCCCAGCGCTCGGGCTCACGAAGTGACCCGCTGCTTGTTTTACCAACTTTTTGTCTTCGTGTGTTGATCTCGCACGAAAGTAATTATGGAAATTATGGATTTCTTTTTGTCCATAGGGGCAAATAAAACAAAGCGTCACAAAATTATCCTGCAACTTTCCCCCTGCAGATCGGTGTGGGAGATTTCGACGGTTAATTGGAGTTCCTCTTGCACACACTTTACTCGGCACGCACTCAAGGATCACGATCGATCACATTTGCCTGTCATTTGCAGTTTTCATCCGAGTACAATCCTTTACTTCGCAGATTTAGTCTCAATCAAGGCGCAGATTTTGCTTCGCCCTGCTCCAAATTTGTATCTTTCAATATTTCAATTCAGAATGATTAATCGTCCAGAAGGAGTCTTCCCGCACAAGGAAAGCTGCCGCGAACTGTGGGTTGTTCCTGTTATCAGTGGATGAGCTTTGTATTGATCCAGCGTCTCAAGACCAGGGCACGAGGAACAGGGAATGTTGCTGCTGGTGGGGTGGGTTTTCTTCTCGCGTGGGTGAACGTTGCCCCGTGGTCTCCAAACCCACGGAAGGTCACGCATCTGTCAGTGACTGGGTGGCGACAGGGCGGAATAACCTTCCGAACGACGAAGCCCGCATCTTCAGTGCCTCCAGAGCAGATTTTTCATGCAGTGCGCAAAACGATCATCTTCGGGTCCAGATGTGCACTGAAATTCGCTTCACGTCGCGACAATGAAAGCGCGAAGTGCAGTCCCATCATCTCAATGAGTTCCCATCCTTGCCGTAGGCAAGAGCCACCACAGAGAACACTGTCCACTCGTTGCACCTCTTGAACTCTTTCAGCCTAATCTGAACCAAGTTCAATTCGTTCAATACCAGGGAACAGATAACTCTCCCTGTCTCCAATATCAGACTGACCAACAGAAAATTTCAGCTATTGAACAGGATTCTGTGCACGCAAGCTCCCCTGCCCCCACCCCCACCCACCCCCCCCCCAAAAAAATGCAACTTTGGCACATTTCTGCGGCCTTTTCCACACAACGCAAAGTCAACGCTGCATGCTAGAAGATGATCCCGAACCGTGAATGTTATCAAACGACAATTTCAAGAGTATTTTTTGGTGCAGAGATTTGTGTGTGCACATTCTGACTTTCTTCTCGTTCGCTGAGTTTTCCTTGTTGACCTCATTGAACAAGGAAATCTCTCGAATCTGCAGTGACCAGCCATGCAGCTAAGGCGATAAGGCCCGTTGGGGCAGCCTGGCTACTGCAGCTGACTCTTCACACGCCACCTCGGTTCAGCAACATCAGTCACGAGTTCAAAATCAGCGTTGCAAAAGTGTCCGTCTATCTCCGCCTCTCTGTCTCTCTCTCCGTCTCTCTCTCACTGAAAAATTCAACGATGGCGCAAACTTTGTTTCAGCTTCATTATGAACTCACTCCCCTCCCCCCTCTTTCGGGCAAATTCCGGATTTTGTCTGTCCTCTTCCAGTTCTACAAAAGCAAACAGTTCGATAAACAAGGGCAAAACAACGTTTGTAGCTTGTTGTACATATCAGTTGTTCGTTGGAAACTTGGTACAAGAAAAGACAGCGTGCATGAAAACGGCACGCACAGATCAGTTCGTTTTTTTCCTGTTAGAGCAAAGTTTTTATGACAAAATCAAAGTGCGTGTGTCACGGAGAATATGCATATTGAACGATGTCTTGCTTTCGTGCAAAACCCTTGGAATACTGGAACGTTACGCAGGTAAATTTTAACAACTGCTCTACTCGTTATTCACCCAGAAAAATCACTCGGGGTGGAGGAGTTCTCATTTTACCGAGGAGGGGGGGGGGGTTCTCTGAGGAAGTGCGGGTGCTTCCAAACCCACAATTCGCAGAACAGTGTCTGACCCTGAACACGAAGGAATGTGTTTTTTCTCTGAGTCACGAATTCTGATCTTTCTGAGTGAACAAACTGAACAAGGCCCTTGACGCATGCACTGCAGAGTTCTGAACTTGTCAGGACTGAGAGACCCTGAGTCCAACACGCGCTGATTCAGGCAACAACACAAAGTCATCGTAATTCAGGAAGGAAATCGTTCAATCTACCACCAGCTCGTTTGTGCTCCGCCCGCTTTTCCGGAATGAAATGAACAGACAGAAACAAAATGGCGAAACAACCTTCTACACAAAAAGTGGAAGGATCTGCGGTTGGCATTTTTCGACTCCTGGTGCACTTTCACAAAAACAAGAACATTTATCAGTGCAGACACACGCCTCAGGAGGCAGCTGTCTGGAATCCCTTCAGTGCAAGGTCCCGTGCGTGAACAAAACCGACTTGTAGGCGTGGAAAGTTATTGACAACTGAAATTTAAGAAAGCCCACAGATCCTGGCGGGAAACGAATTTGCCCGAACCTGTGTGACCAATGCGTTGTGGGCTTTCGTAGTCCATACAGAATGAAATGGTTTGTTCACAAGTGACTAGAATCTAACAAACAAGGTCTCCACTGATGAGGTCCAGCCTCTCTTGTGTGCAAAACTTTTTCCAGGAAACAAACAACAGACTGTCAGTGAAGAGTTCATTTTACCCTCACAAGAACCATTGGCAGTGCATTTTGGGACAGGCCTTGACACACTTCTTGCATGGCCCAGTTGATCAGGTCAGATTGCTGGGCGTCAGGCACACATGAACTCATCGTTGCTGAAGGTCAAATGGAGCTGCCTCACAGAGATTATAAGAGGCGAGACACGCACACCAAACAGCCTCACTGCTCCGGGGACTGTCAATGTTTGCACATAAGTGACTCCACTTTATGCAGCTCCGCGCTGTGGTCTCGCTGTGTCACCGCCCTGCATCCATCACCAAAACAGTGCGTTCTTTGCGTCCAGCAGAACAATCCGAGATTCTCTTCTGCGACACTTAACTTCGTTTTGGTCAGTGTATGTGCAGATCCTTCCTGACACGATTCGTCTGGCGCCTTTGGACTGACTCCGTTTGGATTGCACCAGTGACGAAACACAGAAAACAGGCGAACGTGGAATGGCGAACGTACGAGGACAGTCGCTTGTCGCCACAAAATACTCCAGCAAAAAGCTCATCATTACGGCGACAGTTCTCGTTTGTGGCGATTCAGAAACGAAGTAAACTGAGAGCATGATCCTTGGAAAGTAGCCGAGGGATCAACACCCGCGACGATTCAGGACTCACTCTGGTGGTTCCGGTCGCTGCTCATTTCGTCCAGTTCTATCACAGGTTCTTTCGCTGCGCAGCTCGAGCTGCGTTGACGACTGTGTCGCCCCCAGCCGTCATCGTTCGAAGACGGACGGCTGGCCTCACTCTCCCCCTCCTCGTCCATTTCAATCACGGGCAGCGTGGCAAGAGTCTTGAATCTTTGCATCACTTTCTTGTGCTCCTCTTGCTCGCCAGACCTCTGCGCTGATTCCTTGTTCTCCAATTCAGCGATCTTTATGTTTGGCATGGTGTTCATGCGTTCTATCCGTTTCTCCCTCGCCGCCATTGTCTTGCTCACTTGTCGAGGGTAGCTCCGGTAGATGACGCTGTCTGTCGGTCTCTTCACCACTTTTATAGAATCCAGGTTCTTGAACTCGCGCTTGAATCTGGGCTCCTGGTTGTGCACAATTCGTATGCGTCCCCACTTCTGCAGGAACAGGGCGATGGCGCAGAACCAGGCGATCAGGATGAGGACGACGATAGTCACCTCTCCAGGGTGCACCAACAACCGTCTATGAGCTCCTCTGCTGTCTGCAAAAATAACACACACAGGTAATCGAAATATACAGTGAGAGGCAGAGGTCGTGCACTCTCCGAGACAAGCTAAAACAGGGATGGTGTCTTTAGTCAGGGTCGGTTTTCTTCCGTTTGCGAGGAGCAGTGCGCATCGCCCTTCACTGCTTCAGACTGTGGTCAGAAAATCTTTCAGAACAAGCCGAATCAAACCGAATTGCCGTATTCACTCGTGTGTGTGAAAAGCACCTGTTTGCCCATTGAGACATTCACCAGGGACCTCACCCCAAGACAGGTGTGTGTCAGTTCTGGGGTGCAACTCACACACGAATGGGTACGGTACAGAAGGTTCGAGCACTCCACTGCAGTTCGTGCATATTTGCACCGGACTGTAGCACCTTGAAGAGGGACTGATGCCTGCAGGTATTGTTTGTCCTGAAAGGCCATTTGTTGGCAAGGACAAATTTGCGTTCATTTGTACAAGACAATGAGACACAGGCCACAGAGCCTTGACCAGTAACATTCGACGCACTGGTTAATGACACCGACGCTCGTCCGTTTCCTTGGAAACACGAGACACTGGTTCGAATCGGTTACCTGGCAATGTTCTGAAGGTGATAATTTCACTCATGTTGCTCTTTTTGTCGTGCGTGCTGACAGCGACGATATGTATTTGGTACTGGGTGGCGGGGTGGAGGCCCTGCAGTGCCGCGCTCCGGTCCCGACCGCTCAGACGCTCCGTCGTCGTCTCCGCGAACTGAACGCGCGATGACGTCACGCGGTCGTCGGGGATGGAATGTATCGTCAGCTCGAGGCTCTGGATGGCGTACGTGTATTTGTCGTGCACCTTCCACGTGATGGACACGGACGTGCTGTCTAAGGACTCGATGGTCAAGTTGAAGGGCGGTTCGGGCGTATCTGCAACAAACGAGAGAAAAGAAATGAGTATCTTTCTCGAGCTGACTGCAGTCGCGTGTGTACGCAGATGCACACAGCTCTTTGTTCTCACTTGGAATTGGTAATCAGACCCCGTCTCCATTGCTGTCTCCATTCAAGACCAATACTCCAAGTGAGCTGACACAGCAAAGAAAACCACGCACCAGGATCGATTGTGCTGTATGTCAACACACAACAGGTCTTGTCTTCCCTCGTCTCTTCTGAGGTATCACACAGGGAACACACACAGGTGATAACAGGGGAATTTCTGCCCTTTGAACAATTTTTTTTGAGCGGTATTCCTTGACATTATCATCAAATGCACACCAGCTTTGTGCAAGATCTGTTGAAACGAAATCAATACAGATACAACGAGCTGAACCAGTCTTTGTGGAAACGTAAAGCAAGAACCTTTGATACTGAGCTCAGAGACCAATCACACAATGATTCCTCCTTTGCAGCATCAGATCAAACGGAGCCCGACTGCGCAAGACGCAACCAATTATAAATCCTCCTACAAAATCCACAAGAGAAAAGTCAGTTATTCAACAAAGCCAGTCAGGAAGCCTCGACTCCAGTTTCTCCAAACTCACAATGAATGATAGGTGCTGGAAGTGCATCTTCTCTTGCTCCCAAGGGTACCGTTTTCTGGAGGGGAGGGGGTGGGACGTGCAAACTTGTCCTTGGACAAGGACGTCACAGGTTCTATGTTTTCGCCAAATGGCGAAGGATGAGGCAGAACTTTCTGCTGAAGCCATAACTGCTGTGTGAGGTGTCTCATCTTTCCAGTGATCATCATTCCAAAGCGCGTCTGACCCCATAGGTGCACCTGGGGGAGATCGTTGTGTTCTCCACATGTACGGGCCTCACTCGATTTGAGTCCAGAAAAAACCTTCAAATGCAATGCAATGATTCATTTTACGAGGGAACCAGTGCTGTCGAAAACCAACCAAAGCAAATTATGAGTACGCTTTCTGTTTTGGTTCTTTTCACCAGGACAGACTTTTGGGGAAACGGACGTCAGACACTGTCCCTCTTCAAAACCATCTGCGCAGGAGGTACAAGTCCGTCACCACGGTGAGAATCTTTAACAAAATCGTCATGGTGTACAACGTACATCAACAGACCTCTTCTGTTTGGTCTTTGATATGTATCAATTCTTTGTGTTCGGAAAACACATCTGCGTGCCCAACAATCAACAGCTTCAAAAAGTTGCTGTTTGGAGAGCGTGGTGTGGGGCAGGTGGAAATGGCTGGAGACTGCAACCGTTTTGCTGCATTTGAGGTGCAAGTCTGTTTTTGCACACACACACACACACACACACACTCACATACACTCACTCACTCACACACTCAGACTCACTCACACACACTCTCTCTCTCTCTCTCTCTCTTTCTCTCTCTCTCTCACACGTACAACGTCCATCCCTCGGACAAAATCGCAAATCTATCCTCTCTGTTCACACTGGTTTTGATGAACGCAATTCAACGCCCAGTTGGCAGAGGAGCAAAGACACTGGCGAAAATCACTTCAACTTTGAGAACTTGACTCCTTCTGTTGCTTCTGCAACTGACAATTTGGATGGAAATTCTGGTTCTGGTGCCATGTGGCATCTCCCAGCCCCCCTTTCGGCCTCCCACTCCCACTCCATCGAAATTGCCACGGGAAGTCTTGAGAATTTCAACACAGCAGCTCGGAATCTTTCTCTGTGGACAGTACTGAAAGCACTTGAGGGCACTGACATAGTTCTCTTGTAATCAATGACAACCACGGCGTTTCGTGGCGAAGGAGCTGACCCCCACGTCAATAGTGGTGTGCGATGTCGTCCAATTATGGCCACATCAAAAGCGCCCACATCTTGTGTTCCTCACTCGAAAAGTGCGCAGGTTCTGCAGACGCGCGGCTTTGTCACATCACATGCGGCGCGCAAAAACCACCTGCAGTCGCCATGCAGGGCGTTTTTAAAACGTCTCTCTGTGGCAAATTTCGCAGCTGTTTGTCCTGGACAGAACGTCCGGGTGTTTTCGGTGACGGTCGTTTGTCTTTTGTGAGCGACGAGTGGTCGGTGAAACCACGAGAACACACGTTTGAAAGAATGCAGGGAAGGTGCGAGCAAGATGCGGGAAAACGAACTCGGAAGTTGGGTTATTGAAAGCAGGAGCTCGAGCGAATGGTTTCAGTTCTCCGTGTAAACAGGTCCTCGTTACTGTGAGCGAGGAGACGTGGTCTTCATTTTCTCAGCTCAGGATACAGTACCTTTGTGCAACTGAGCTAATTGTACACGACAATCACCTTCAAAGCTCTGTCTTTCTTTGTTTCAACACTTGCGATTTTCACCAATCGTTCTGTTCGAACTCAAACTCGAGCTCGCTGAATGTGGACAAATCAGCGTTGTACGAAGGACCACCCGTGATAAATGTTGGTAAAAGGTTTGCAGAAGGACCTCACGCGCTGACATTGCTCTCCTGGGGTCCATGTCTTGATTCATAATTTTCGATATGACAAATTCCCGTCTGCAGCCCGGAGAAGCTGGTTGTGTTATTGCAGTGTGTGCTGAGCAAACAGACAGCAATTTGGATTGAAAGCATTCGTACTTCTGACTTTTTTCCTTCCGATAGACGAGAACCATTGCCGAACGAGTGACTGCTCATGTCAATCTGGACCTTTCAGCTGTTGCCAAAGCAAGAATGCTTGCTTTGTTGCACATGCTTGGCGCGCAACCAATCGTGCAAAACTTGAATCGCAACAAGTTCTTGTCGCCTGAGTGGTACAGCAGGCGAAACAAAAGTGTCAGCCCGTGCACCCTTCCTCCCAAATGGTTGATCGGTCTTTCGGCCACACGACTCCCCCCCCCCCCTCAACGGGGCTTCTTGTTTTGCACCCGTTAATTGGCTATAAAACATCAGTGCGAACATTGCAATCACACTTCGCATGTCCAAACTTCACTGAAATGGCACATTTCGGTGGGGGAGAGGTTTGGGAACTCTCAAACAGATGGTTCAACAGACTTCCAAAGAAGGAAATCCAACAATCCAGTTCTTGACAGGTCTTTGCAATCCCCAGCGGACAGCGCAAAAACAAAGACGTGTCGAGAACGGGAACGTCTGGGGCTCCAGAATTGGACGCAGCCCTCCCCCACCCCCCAACACACTATTTCCCAGAAAGCAGAGCCTTTCGAAAATGCTTGTGAGCTGATTGGATGTTCCACATCGTACTATGTTTCTGAGGGACCAATGTTCCGTCCATTTTCTTCGTGCGTGTAATCTTTTTGCTGAGACAGCGACTTCTTCCGAGGGGAATCAGTGGGCTTTGATCGTACTGGACTTGCTGCAAAGGCGCTCGCAGCTGCCTGTACACGCCAGTTCCTCGCGCAAGACCTGCATGACGATGATGATGTCACTGAAACTGACAGCAACGATTCTTCTCTAAGAATCACGTCCTCTGTTCCGTTCTCGTCAAGTTATCCACTCGTCAAGGGTCGTGTTCCAAAATGGTTGACTTCGCCCTTTCTCCAACCCAGGTGCGAAGTCGCCCGATTTCGCTGCAGGCTGGCTGTACGCGTAAATGGAGCACGCCCATTCTGAACTGAGCACAATGACCACAGCCCCCACACAGACTCACTCCACTACGAGCGATTGGCCTTTGACTGAGAACACATAGGAATCATTCGAGCTGACACATTGAAAGGGGATCATGATCTGTAGCAGATCCAGGGGGGCCGGGCCCCACAACCCTGAAAAAGTGAAAAAGAGCCCCCCCCCCCACCAACTCCAATTATGACCTTCCTGGGTCGATCGTCGGACCGTCTCCTTCCCAAACCCTGGGTCCGCTACAACATGACGGAGACAGGTGGCTAATTGACAAACTGCAGCGACATTTCTGGATTGCCTTCTCTCGGAATCTGCGACTTTCTTTGGTCAAAGGCGGCGGCAGCTCCGTTGCATCAGAGAACCTGATCACAAACGTTGTCTTACGCTTCCCTATTAATCCGCGTCTTTCACAGGAGGCTTTGGGAACCAGACCTATTTCCAGGACAAGTGCTTTTCCATGTTGGTTCGAGTCTCTGGAGAATTCAGTAGCCGAAACACTGTTCACAAAAAGTTTCAGCAGTGGGAGCAGCTCGATGGCTAGAAAATGCACTCTTTATTGTCCCTGATGTGCATTATCCTGCAGTAGTTTTGCGTTCGCGGGACGAGACGTGAGGACGAGGCGAGTGCGCAGCGCCAGCAGGAGCTGGAGCAACAGATTAGCGCGACCGGTTGACAGCTCGTGGAGCGACGCGCGCGACGACGCAATACACTGATTACTGACGCGACATTCAGGGAGCGACAGCCCGACAAATGAATGCCTCCCGCAAGTCTCGCCACATTCACTGCAGCGACGGCGCTAAATCTCGTGTTCCAGTGTTTGCTTTGCACAATAGCGCAGTTCCTCACCATTCTCGAGCGTCAGTCCCCTCTGTTCACGAGTCGCTGTATGTGTTTTGATTCGCCAAACATGAACAAGAGCAGCAACATAATGGATTCGTTGCGCCGCTGCCTTAATGAATTGGGTTCACGGGAAACACGCGTCCCCAGCTTTGTCGTCCCCGGCAGCATTCCTGGAAGCTTCATTTAACGCTGCCATTTGGGACGAGACCATCCCTGTCAAGACAACTCGTCAATCTGCATAGATAACCGCACCGCATATGCTGCAGTCTCTCCCATTGTACCAGAACACACAACACCGAGGGACAACCAATCAGCCTGATACGTCGAGCACCACTCCTGACGAAACTGACAATTGCACCGCGAGACACAGGACACCAAACAGGACAAGGATGCCAATCAAATTGAGCACACTGGAATCCAAATGTCAACAAAACTCTTCAAAATTGCCATGCTGTTTCAGCTCGTAGTTGCTGAGGACCCAATCCATTTTCCAACATGATTGTCACATGACTGCTAACCGGCCACATGCGCTGGCAAAAAGCTGATGTTCAGCGAGATCCATCTGACAATGTGTTCACATAATGACAACCATAAAATGCTTTTATGGTGTTTGACACACAGCCCTGAATATAACCAGGACACCACCACCATCCGTCAGGACTTTTCCAACAACGCACAGTGTTTGGTGTTTTCAATCCGATGGGAAGACCATGATGACCAGATTCAATTCCCAGAGCACCTAATTTCCATCGAAGGGATTCAAGGCTTATGGAAAGCAATTCAGTCCTGTCTCCACAGTGTGACTGACATGTGTTTGCAGTGACAGACGAAGCAAATTCCTTGCTTTTTGGCTGTTTGGGTTGGAACCTGCGTAGTGTGCGTGTGTGTGTGCGTGTGTGTATGTGTGTGTTCTACAACACGCACCGTGCATTCAGTGCTGAGTGTTTTGTCGGTCCTTCTGGACAGAAACAGCAAGAAACACGAAGCGCCAACTATCAAGAAAGAAAACCGCGGGTTCGGACCAACTGCTTTTCAGTAAACCTCTTGACACCTACCATAGTGGAGCCTGCAACGGATTCCTCTTATCAGTTGACAAACACTGAAAATTAGTCCGCACACTTGTGAGTATTCCCACAGCTTCATTCTCTTGGTCTTCTCCCAGTTTCCTTTTTGCTCTGACTCAGATGGTCAGTTCATAGTTTTCCTGCAGGGGAACATGCTGAGTATCCCGAGTTGCCTGTGGTGACGGACGTGCATGTTGGACATCGCGGCGCGCGAGTGAACGACTGTGACTGAGGCGCAGTGCGCAGTTCCCACCCGCCACAGGAAATGTTGTGATAAGCTGCGCTGAAGCTGTTCTCCTCAACTATCAATGGCAAATCAATAACTATCACACCAGCTTTTTCAATCTTTACACTCATAATTTGACACCTTTTTACACCACAAAAAGTGAGGCTCGAATCAATGTCGGCTGCTTTTCTTTCAGTGCAATTAAGCATTTTGAAATCCTGCCCGGAAACTTACACCAGACCATCATTCTCTCTTATCCCTTTGGAGGCACGATCACTCATTCCGAACAGAACAAATTCTAAACATCCATGCAGTCCATTTCAAACCACTGTGCACTGAAGCCCCTGTGTTCCCTCTCTCTTGCATCATCAATCCTCGTGGTAACAATATATCTGAACCAAAGCTAAAACGCGAAGCTAACATCGACATTTGCTGTCGGTGTGAAATCTTCCCAACTGGCAACAGATGTATGTTCTCGTAATAGGTACAAGTGTATTGAATAAACACGGGTTCTTCGCACAAACACACAAAGTGCCCGCTTCGCTTTGACTTGGTTCTCAGTGCTTCTCGTCACTGAACTGAAAGAAATTCTTGTGAAAGAACCTGTGGAATTGTTTCCGCCTGCAAATGACGTTCATTTTCCGCAACGAACTCGCTTTGACGTTTATGATCTCACACAAACGCACCACCAAATCGCTGCAAACCAACCAATTCCCTGCGTCCTCCAAACTGAGTCCCCGAAGAAATCAAAATGGAAACCTGGGTAGAAACGATGGAGGAGAACACTGGTACACGAGTTGAAATCGAGTCGTGCTGTGGCAGGCGCAATTTTCGTTGTGAACACTGAAAGGCAGTGTGTACCCCTGTCCACAATGAACTGAACACGTTCTGAACCGGAATCAGTACTGGCCGGAAGTGCAGCTGTTCCAACCGGAAGTGCATGGCCTGGAGTCAGGTCTCAGGACACCAGCTCCAGATCCAGTAGAGCAACGCTGAAGGCTTCTAGAACCCACACCAGACACTTTTAATGTGAACAGTTGGTTGTTTTCTTGGAACCACCTGAATATACGTATGTCTGAAAGACACGTCACACCCACTCGCTATTCCTCTCAATACCAAGCTCTCAACACTGGTCAACACTGTCAGGTGTAACTCATCGAAACTGGACCCTCGATCGACTGCCTCACACAACAGGTGCGCGTGGTTTATCAGCGTCGACGCGCAACGTTTGACGCTGGGGAACGCTGAACGGCGAGCCTTCCACACCGAACTGGAACAGAACGAACCTTCCACAGAAGTGATTTTAGGTTCCGGGGCTGTGATTGTCATGTGTCGGACGTGACTGGGTCCGGGAAGGGGACGGAAAAGTTCAAATTCAACACGGAACTCCGGCATTATGTTTGATTGCGCATCCACGTGAGAGTTTGGGCGTGGCACCAAATTTCCATCGCTTGCAGCACCATTCCATTCATCTTATTTTTGCTGCGCACAACATATCGCGCAGGCAACGACGGGTATTCACACACTCGTGTGTGCGAGAGTCCAGGTCAGAAAGCGATATCCGCTTGATTTTGGAGACCTCGGCTCTGATAGATGCAGGACTGACTTGCTTCCAACGATGGGTGAGGGATGTCGCTTCTGGCTGGATGGGGTCACACAACCTCTGACCAAGGTTGAAAAGTGTCGGCTGGGGGTTTAAGCCAGGGCGTCACACAACAACAAACAGAGGTGACCCTCAGCCAGGGAGGGAACCACCAAAGTAATTTGCTTTTCCAAACTGGCCAGAGACTCGTACGTACGAGTGCGAGGGGAATCACAAAACCAGTCGTATGTGCTCGTATCGTTTTAGAAATGGGTTCTCACCTCACAAAAATGGTTTCTGTTCAATCACACAACTCTTTTCTCGACCAAAGTCGAGAAAAGAGTTGTGTGATTGAACTTTGGTCGAGAAAAGAGTTGTGTGATTGAACAGGAACCATTGTGTGAGAACCCTGTCTTCCCTCCGCATTGTTCGGCAAAACGCACACCAGCCAACAATGTGAGGGGGCCTCATAAAATTTACATTATATCTTGGGCAGAGTGTTGGCACAATCAAAAGAAACATTTGTGGCACGCAAACCCAAACTGCAGGTGACTGCGTTTTGCTGTTCATCTGATGATGAAGAAGCACCGAAGCGGAAAAACACTGGGTGATAATTGTTTTCTTTCAGGTGTATGCTGGACATTCAGTTGTCTGTCTGGTCGATGTCCACATTTGGGACTTCTGAAGAAATCTGCACACTGGATGCAACACCATTGACTGATGTGCAGAAGGGAACATTTCGTGGGATTCACTTCAAACGATGAAGGGGTCTTGTTCGTGAATCACTGAGGATGAATCATAGGTTTCTCTTGGAATCCAGACGAAAGGACAGCTTCTTGAGAATGTTCCTGCCAGAACTCCCTGGTCAAAGGGCATCCATCAAGAGCATGCGGTTTTCAAGGGTCTGTTTGTCATTGTGAGCAGTAATGAGCTTGCGTATCGACGGAACGGATTCACATGCAAATTCATTGGCCTGACCCTGCAGTCCCCACTCCCCTTGTTTGGTATCGTCATCACTGAGTGTAAAATTTTCATTTTTCTCATGTTGTTTCTCATGGTTTGGATGAGAATCTCACGTTTTCAGGGAAGATCACAAACCAGTGTGCAAATCACTTGAACCGGATCCGTGGATACTTTGGGGTTGCTTGTCATCAAAGATGGATCAAAGGTGCACAAGGGTTGCCATTTGACCGGTTGATCCACTGCAAGTCACCTGCAGTGCAGTCTTTGGAATTTTGACAAAGTACCACGCCGCCCGTCTTGCTACACGAAAGCCTCTGCACGGAAAATTTCCTGTGGCAAAACACCAAAACTGCGGCAGCTGCCAGTGCACCATGGGAAACGGAGAAATGTTTGGATGCTCAAATCTCCAAGCTAATGTGCCACGGAAAGGGCCGAAACTCGATTTAGACCTTCCGCAGCTGAGTCACTCTTGGGATATTGAAAATGGAAATGGCATTCCTACATTCATCAACACACCCTCGGCGAGCCTGTGAAAAATCTACTTCACAGCAGACTCGAACAAAACAACCAGAGGATTCTCAGAAAAATCAGCAACTGACCAAGCCAGGAACAAACAAGAAAACTGGTCAGTGTTGACATGCGCCTTTGGGATGCATGTCTTCGTGCGCAATGGTTCCACATGGTTGTTTGACTTGCCTTTTCACCTGTTTTATCTGTGTGTTGGATCTGGCCAGACCAGTTGGTGTGATCTAGTCCCCAGTCAGTGTGGTGTTTATGGTGGGTTTTGGTTTCACATTGTGCTCGTGACGCAAAAGCGTCATTCGTTGGACGAAACGCCTGCATCCCGTGTCAATCTGCATGGCCTGATATTCAACAAGTGTGCTTGTCAAATGAGCCTTTCTTCACTGCAGGTGCAACACCTGTTCTGGTGTCAGTGCCAACTTCAGAAGAATCAAGATTGACAGCTTGAGCGTAATTAATGTCGTTGTGTTTTTCTTCCTTTCCCAGTGTTCACGAACGAATTAGCGAATCAATACATGCCACCTGATCCCAGGAAAAAGCAGCGCACTTTCCGTTGGAGCGGAGTCGCCTGTGCGCACGGCGCAGCGCGGAGGGTGTGGTCTGCGTGACACTTTGCGAATCTCACTCAAAGACACGGAACTGTCAATGCAGCACAACTCTGTCGCTGCAGGTACAACGCCGCATTGATCCAACATGCAGCGCTGAAACTCGCTGTGTCTTCTCGCTGAGGGACGTTCGTCTTTCGTGTCCCACGCACCAGCACCAAACGCAACCTCGTACACGTGCGCCTGGTCATTGTGCAAATCTCATGAATGGAGCAAGGTGCAAGTCGTCAAAGACTGTAGATCTACAGTGTTCTTTGGAATCATTGACAAAATCTTGACGAAATGAATACAACATGGGAGCCCAGAGACAGACACTTGTTGAAAGACTGTCTCTCAGTTTCTGAGATATCGTTGGTGGTGGCGAAATTTTTAGCATTTTGTTGATGTCAGTTCACGCGCGACCAGGAACAAACCACCAACATTGCAAAATTATCCGTTGAACAGAAGAGTCCTGAAGCATTTGTGATGACTACCTGGCACCGTCACCGTGAGGAAGAGTCGGAAATGCTTTGAAAGAAAATTCCTAGATGGCAGCACAGTCATTTGGCGAAAATGGCTGCTGTCGAGGTGAAAATCACCACAACTGACAAGTGTCATCAAGATCCAACACTTCCGGTGTTGTAGATCAATTCTGAAAACACATCTTGCCAGCTTCGCCCTAAAATTTGCAAAAATTATTACCAGGAGTGGGGTTTGAACCCACGAGAACTTACGTTCAGTGGATCTTAAGTCCACCGCCTTAACCACTCGGCCATCCTGGTGCAGTCGGGCAGGGAGTCGCTTGTGGTGTGTTGTACTCTATGCGTGTGCCCAACCCACGAAGAACACAAGATTCCTTATTTCTGCCGTCCCTCTCACTTTGAATGACAATGAAAAAATATGCGTGCCTACATTTCACCCACGTTTTCTTCCTCTCTTTGCAAATGAAATTTTGAAGCTGATGTTGAGTCCCGCTGCGGACCCCCCCCCCCTCCCTTATAGCTCTGCTCCATTTGAACGCCCACGTCTCACATTTAGATCTGTCACGAAAAACAGTTCGAGACTCACCTGGAGTTTCATTCCATTGTTCCCCAAATGGTTCCGGATCCTGTTGCAGTGTTGTTTGACAGTTTTACACAACTTTGGACACTATTCACGCCACTTTGGTGTCACCGGAAGTTAGGTGCATGTGGGACTTCCGGCGAAAATAAGTCCTGATCAATCGCAGTGTACAGTGGATGGTGGGACTGGAGAGTGAGAGGCGTGAATTAATAATCAAGTGGGACAACTGACCATCTGCAAACGTCACGAATTGCATTGTGTTGCAAAAACTGCCACAAATCGGATTGGCATTTTTCTGCGAGGTGCAGCTGTCAGCGACGGGCGAACTACAATTTGACAACATGGCACACAAGAAGCTCACGAAGGAAGAGGAGCTGTTGCTTCAGGATTTCAGCAGAAATGTGACCACGAAGTCTTCTGCATTGTTCTATGGAAATGCATTCATCGTTTCAGCCGTGCCAATATGTGAGTACTCGTGTCTTTGGAATTGAAATTGCGTGAAACTGAAAGCCGGTCAGCATCAGGCAAAATCTTCGGGCTGTTAAAAATGCGAGAAGGGAGCAACTGGCCAAGTGTGGATGTTCACATCTGCCCAGAACTTTGAGGCAAAGTTGTTGCCTGTGCGGACAAGGTTTCCTGTGCAGAAAACCAACGATCAGTGGAGAGGAAGATGGTCGGAATGGTCCCAACTGATCTCTCACAAGCGTCTGTTCTAAAAATAGAAGTGCCGTGTTGGCCCAAACGAATGGAGTTGACAGCGCTTTTCGGGAGGAATGATGCCATGAAAAATATCTTTCTGCGACCTCACGCGAGCGTGGCTGAATGAGAAAGCCAGATTTGATTCCTTGTCTCGTACATTGCATCTCCCCAGTGTATTTCCAATGCAGAACATTCCGTGTCTGGTGTGTGTGCAATCAACACAGTGACCACGGGCTGTGTGCGGGTGCTTCAACTGACAGGAAATCGCACAAGAAATTGTGATTGATTTCAGGGTTGTTCTGGCGGATTCATCAGATGGACCCCTGGCAGTCGTCCATCCTGTTCCTCGTCATGACACTCATCAGCACATACTTAGTTTCCTTCGCGTACAGAAATGTCAAGTTCCTTCTCAAACACAAGTGAGTGGCTGATACTCGTACGGTTGGTCAAACGAATCACAACCAACTTCACCTTTTCCGTGCGCAACGTTTGACCTGAATTCGGGTGCTGGGACCACAACGAACATCTTCAGACTCTGGATCTGCCTTTCAGAGTTGCGCAGAAACGTGAGGAAGCTGTGGCGAGAGAGGTGATGAAGAAGGTGGCGGAAGACAAGCGCATGTCCAAGAAGGAGAAAGACGAGAGGTGAGCGCCTCACAACAGGAAACGAGGGACAACAGACCACGCGAAACGCACAAAAAAATTGAATGAACAGGCATTGGTCACTTCATCGTCAAGAAAGAAGCGAACGCATTGACCAGTGAGGGCCGAGTGAAACAGTTGGCTTGTTTCTACATTTCTTTGCGTACTCTTTCTTCAGAATTCTGTGGAAGAAGAACGAAGTGGCGGACTACGAAGCGACAACGTTCTCGATATTCTACAACAACGCGTTGTACCTCGTTCTCATCATCGTCGCCTCGTTTTACGTCCTGAGGACCTTCAGCCCGACTTTGTATCCTTTCAAAACGCGTTGATGTCGAATCGTTGGGACGTCTCGCCGGTTCTGAAATGGTGCGTTATTTCCTTGCGATTGTGTCTTCGTTTTGTTCCTTGATTTGAAACTCAGCAACTACGTTCTGTCAGTCGGAACTGCGGGTGGACTGCTGGCCCTTTTCTCCACCAGCACCAAGTGAGCGGCGACAGAAATGCTTGTGTGGAAGGATCTCTTCGACTTGAACGTCGTGGTGTGAAATGTCGAAATTCATCGCAGTAGATTGCAATCTTTGTGCATTCCGTGCTTTGTGAAATGGTTTGTGGAGTGAGCATGTCAATAAATCGTTCAAGTGAAACTGGTGGCGGTGATCACTTTCTCGAGAAACAGAGAAATCGGAAATATTGCGGAGAAATCGGAAATATTGCGACTGTTAAGTCTCAGCAATCGTCAATGAATAGTGACAATTGAGAATTCAATAATTTGCCAGCTGTGGCACGAAAGTCATTCCGTGGACATGAGCGGACCTGACCTTCCAGAAGGAATAGTTTGACAAGCAGAGTAGTTTGTCAGTTCTGTTCAGAAGATAGGCGCTAGTGATGGTGACGTGAATTGTCCGATGGCGCTGCTGTGATCGAAGTTTCCTTCCGCAGTAGCAGACAGACACCCGGATGCACAAAGCGGCTTTTATTTCGCTGGCGGTGAGTAAATTCGAAATTTTGCAGTTAATGCAGAAGGCAGTTGTTTCTATTTTGACACAAGAGACGCATTTGGTTTTTAAGGTGATCAGAAATATTTCTGCCGTTTTTAAATTGCTTGTGATGATCTGGCAAGTTTGTGCGCAGTGTGAGTTCAGCTCGGCAGCTGCTGCACCCGTCAAGATGCTCAGGTCTGCAACAAAAGTTTCGTCCGCAGGCTGTGGGACTTGGCTTCTGTTTGATGCCGGTGACTCTGAACGTGCTCAGGAGATTCGCGTCCACGATGGCGAGCGAGGTGTACACTGCAGGGGCGCACTCCATGGCGTTTGTCACAGTCCCCAACCAAGAAGTCGCGAAAAAGTTGGCAGGGTAGGCTTTGTTGTCTTCGGTTGGCGAAATGGTGTTCAAGAGTGTTCAATTTGAACACCAGAACAACGGCGAAATCCCTGTCGCGTCCTGTAATCCTGTAAAATTGTTCTTTTTCACTGTCACTGTGTCCTTCCAACAGAGGTTTGGTGCAGTCGAAGCTGGCAGCGTGTGTGAACATTATTCCAGGAGTCACCTCAGTGTAAGTGAAAAGAAAACAAACCACAACATGAGCCACGAGTTTTTCCTTGCGAATCAAGAATGATAAAAATTGTGCCACGAATTTCTGCTCCTCAGGAATCAAGACAATTGTTCACCTGAACTAAGTTGCAGCTTTCTGTCTTTGCAGATACGAGTGGGAAGGCAAAATTGAAAACGACCAAGAACTGATTCTCGTGAGTGTTCCAATGTTTTTGGCACAACGTCCCACTCATTGGAAAATTGCAGCTTGTGTCGGGAGGAAAGATTTTCAAACGTATTTCGCGTCTTTCAGATGATCAAAACGAGAACGAGCAGAATGGATGACGTTTCCAAGTATGTCAGGTGAGACTATTCTTCATCTACGGACTGGTCACAAACAGCATTGTGCCGATCAAATTTGTTTGTTGTGTGAACGGGTTTGTGAAATTCAACACGTTCCAGAATTAGCCCACTTGTTTGTGTGTATGACATCGCCTTGAAGTCAAAAGTTTTTCAGCCTGACGATGTCTGTGTCGCTTTCAGGGAAAATCACCCGTTTGACGTCGCCGAGGTGATATCATCCCCTGTAAGTGTCAAAATTGCGCTTTTCGCAAGTGTGCGTCTGTCCATTGCGTCACAGCAGGAACAATCAAAGCGTTCAGTTTCAAGAGTCGTACAAGTTTTGCAATGGGCTTTTGGAAGGTCACCAAGTGTCGACAATTCCTTTTCAATTGTGAAAAGAAAAACGCCTTTTCATCTGTCAGTTAGTTGTCCTCTTGTTGCAGATAATGAACGGGAATGCTCCGTACTTGAAATGGATCGGAGAGATCGTACCCGAGAAATAAATGACAACAAAAAACTTTGCCAACTGCTGAATTTTCACCCAGTGTCATCACCAAGTTTGCGAGAACCTGAGCTGCACGTCATGTTCCCGTGTACAGCGTGTTGCGTGGACCTGATCTCGCTTGTCCTCTCAACTCGGTCTGAAGTTCCCTTTCAGTCGTTCGTGCAATTCTGGTTTTCCCGAGTGTCAATAAAGAAGGAACTAGTCTGGTATCTGTGATTCGTTTTTGTGTTTGATTCGGACGGGTATCAACAGCCTGTTTTGCGTTGGTGACGAAGAGTGTGTCTTTTTTTCAAGCCATAGCTGAAGTCTGAGGACCGAATTGTGTTCGAACCACGACGGTGACCAACACAGTTGATCGACCACACAACAGAACACTCGATTTGAACATTGGATGATAAATTTATTGACAACAAAAGAACAAACGACCATCAGTTGGGCAACATCTTTTCGAACACAAATGAGTGATTTTCACTTTTTCGAAAAGGAAGTCCAGCACTTGATAGAGAGCAGATCGAAACGTAAAAGATGCATCAATGACTGACAATAGCAAGAATGTACAGGGGACTGGCACGACGTTCGTTCCAATACTGCACTGCACGGGCCTTCGCAGCTCGCACCTCAGCCGTGTCTACGTACGTACTTGGAACTTCCCAGCCTTTGTGACGTACTTCACTCCCTTGAATGGCTTGTACTTCTGCAAAACAAAAGCGTGGAAGAATAGATTTTCTTCCAAACTGATCACTTGTGACGAAGGGTGCAGACGACAACACTGTTTGGAAGAATTACGTCTGTAGATTTGTCTAACACAAGCTAATGATCGAAGAGTTCAATTCACAAAGACAAGTGACGGCTTGTGTATGCCATGCCTTCAGATGGGCTCAGAGACCCACGCGAGAACAATATTTCGTGATTGCATGCGGATAGAGGGTGAGTCAACGAGTCAATCATGCAAATCTTCTGATTTTGTGGCGCCACGCGCCTCACATTATTCCTCGGCCAAATTTGAGGCTGGTACTATCCATCTACAGCTGTCAAGCGGTTTCACCCGGTCACATGATGTCGAACGGTCCACTACTTCTACCTGCATGCCGATCGATCATGTTGAAAATCAACGGAGAGGTTTCAAATACAGAAAATAAACCGGAAGAATCTTACGAGCAGAAAACATCTTAGAACACAAGTACTCAGAAATGAAGGTGTAAAGCAGCAACAGATATATCATTCGGTGGATCTATCTGGTTTCTGTTCAGTCATGCGCTGTTCCGAGCAAGATCCCAAGAGATGCATTTTCAAAATCTGTGAGCCAAATTTGAAGGAACGACCGCATGTTCTGAAAAAAATGGCCTGGAAAAGCTTTCCTCTCTCCGTGCCACCGCACAAGACACTTTGAATTTTATATCTGTTTTTTCGAACTTACCAAACCACGCTTTGACAGTTCCACTTTATGACATTCCTTCAGTGCAACAGAACAGGAAGTAAGCTGCGTGTAACACTTCGAACATGTTCGCAGGATACCCCAGAACACTTGTACAAAACTTTCATTATCCACTAAGAACAACAGTTCGGTTACATGGTGGTTCAGCCCCCGAAATTCACACCACTGGACAGATTGTTCCAGCACGAAGAAATCGAGTTTTCCCTTCCAAAACACTGAGGCATTCAGAATAGGTGACGTGACTGAATCTAGCTAAAAATTTACGTGTTCTACTCGAGACTGGAAAGCGTTATCGACTGGTCAGAGAACACGAACTCACCTCTCCGTACATGTCGAGGCGATTCACCTTGAGTCCCGACACCGCCAGCTGACTGATGGTGAACTGCACCTGTGCGAGGAGAAGACAACGCTGCGTCACGTAAAACGCACATTCTCTCTCTCTTCAGACGCTACTCTGAAGACAACTGGGTTTTGTCAGACTCTTCAGGATTTGAGAGGGAATGAGGACTCCCAGCTGCACTTTTCAACAAGTGCAGTGTCGCGTAACCTCCTTTGGATTGTGAACACTGGTCACTTGTCAAACTGAAGGTAAAGAAGCGAACACTCACTGAGATGGTGGGATTGGAATCGGGCGTCGGTGCGCCGCTCTGAAGGTTGATCTGAAATCACAAGACGCAGAGCTGTGATCACAGGCTCGTTGTGTAGACGTCGCTTCGCTACAGCAGGGTGGAGGCCACAGAGGGGAGGCCACTTCCAACCAAACGTGTTTGCATCCAAACATCAGCATTCACTTTGAACAACCAGCATCTGACAGATGCAACTTGCAACAACTTCAAAACAAACAGTGCACGAAGCGCTGTAAAGCCGACACTCACTGAGCCTCGGATGTTCGGGAGCTTGGTGACATCGATCTTGCCCACGTCCCACGTCATCACCTTGGTTACCGGATCGAACGAGTATTTGCCCTGAGACGGCGTCAGCGTTACGTTCAGCACCGACTTGGGGAACGGGATTTCGATCATCACGTTCTCTACCTGACAACACAAAAACGCGGTCAGAAACAAACTGTCAGCAGGGTTACCCAGAAATGAACTCTTTGTTGCTGGGGTTGCCCCTCCTGTGTCGCCAGGGTTGCCCAAAAAGGAAGGCAGAAGAGTCCGAGACAAGACATCAGAAGCTGGGCACGCACTGTTTCTCATCAAAGAACATCAACAGGACCACGAGGAGGAGTACTGCACCAGTTTTCCCATCGTCTGTTTTGGTCCGACGGTGATGTCAAGTCTCCCCGACGTTCCCTCCTTGTAGGATATGCTGTGCCGCAGGTACACGGGAATGGCGACCATGCTGCAACAGTGGATCAAAACGTGTGTTGGAAGCCCGCCTGATCCTCAACACAAAACCAAGAGAAACTTCTGTTGTTTGCTTTCTGAATGCGAAGGAAAACAATTTACAAAAGGTAATTTGCAGCATGAGCACAATTCAAAATTTTGCTCGACACAAACTGCGGACAATGACGACGTGACAGCCAAAAGCATTTCCCCATCAAAAAAGCGCACAAGCCCCAAACAAACGCAACAGAAAAACGGATAGAATGCGACCATACTTCTGTCCCCCGATATGGTAGGAAAGCACCCGAAAGTTTCCGTCTGGGGGTACAAAGGACAGGATTCTTTCGCTCTAGAAGCAAATTAACGGGTTATTTGGTTAGTATTGGCTGTACATGGTTCGGTGAGCCATCACACGCAGCACCTTCAACACAAGCGAGCATCAACCAAGCAACGAACACTCTGTCGGATGTTTGTTGTTCCAAAGTATTCGTTAGTCCAACTGAAGCAGTGCTTAGTTCACTCAGTGCTCGTGTTACAATGCATTTTTGTAAAAACTTTCTGCAGGAGAGCTCAATGCGAGTGACTTGGTGAACGCCTGCTCGTAACACACAGTGACGTCACCGGTGGCGTCAGTACGTACTTGTTACCAACTATGTGGTACGAACACACACTGAACGCGCCGTCAGGGGGAATAAACGACAAAACTTTTTCGCTCTGAAACGTGAACATCATTTCTTATTGTAGACATTTCCGGCTCATGAATGAACAATTTTGCAATGGATGTTCCGTGATCAAGCAATTGCAAATGATAACTTTACCTCCCATCTCTTGAAGCGAACACACGGATGAAAGCTGACGTCATCCAACAGCCGCGGATTCACGAACGACAAGGTGAGGTCGGGCATGCCGCTCAACTTTATCAAACAGTCGATCTGCAAAACAGGTCAAGTTCTTTCGTGAATCTGTGTCCCGCCAACATTTTCAAACAGAACACAGTGGCCCAAAGACCCACAAAAAACGTCAAGACACGCACGTAGCCTTGGATTTCTGCAAAGACTGTCGATCCGGACTTGTCAATGATCGCATCAATTTCCTCTATGACGTCGAAATACGCCTCGTTGTTGGTGTATTTGACACCTGTTCGTCTCCAGGGAACGTTCGAGAGTTGGCCTGTTGGAAGCGTGGCGCTGACTCTGCAATGTGACCCAAAATTAATTCATTCATTCACTCGCTCGCTCACTCTCTCGCACCCGTTCTTCTCTCTCGCACACGCATCCAATTCTCTCTCCGTTGAGTTATGCAGATTTGCTGATTTGTGCCATGTTTCTCGACCTACATTGACTGAGGTTCTTTGTTGCGGACTCATGTCCTGATTCAGTTCATTTTGATTTTTTCTTTGGCATGCGATGCACATGCGACTCAAAACTTACGTGCTGTTCTTCCCAGTGACAGTATCTGTAATTGTTCGGAGAAGGTTGGGCGGCTTTATGAGTTCTTTGAGAATGTTGGATTCGGTAGCAAGAGGAAACCCGTTATCAAGCATTTCGTCAAGCAACTGCAGTTCACAGAAAGAAACAACAAGAGGACAATTCATGAACAATGCAGAATAATGGAACAGAATAGACGTCACACAATGGAGAAAACTGAAATATCAGATGGCAGCGAAACATGCCGTCCGTATTCAAGCAGAAGACACACATCAATGACTTGATTAATTCTGCCCAAGGGAGCGGTCACAAGTTCTTCTGTGACTGACTGTCAATCTTTCACAAAAGATTCTTCACAATAAATCAAAAGTAGCAAGTCAAAACTTAGGTCTGGAGTGTGCCATCAACGACACAAAAAACACGTCGACAAGCCGCATTCCGTATCTTCACTTACGCATCAGATCTACCCGTGACACGACTTTTGACCTTGCGGAACAAGGTGGGTGGTTTGATAATGTCCTTGAGTATGTTTGACTCGGTTGCAAGTGGGAAACCGTTGTCAAGCATTTCGTCCAGAAGCTGAATGCACATAATTTTGGTCAGTCCTTTTTGGAAAATGCAAGTCCGGCCACTTTGTGAACAACTGATCTCCTGAACTGCAACAACTTCTGTCCTTACCTCGTACACAATGACATAATTCTCTTTGATGACGGACTCGTTGCATTCGCTGAAATAATCCTCCAGGATGTCCATGACTCTGTGAAGGAACTCAATCACAAACAACGGTGGAACTGCAAGAAACAGAAAAAAAAAATTGTTCAGTGCCACATTTTTATCATCTCCGTACCATTTCACTTGAAGTAAGAAATTTTTGGTCAAGTGAGCACCTTCCGTCATCACAACTGCGACAAGATACAGGGAATGTCTGTAGATGTTGATCAAATAGTGGTGTGGAGTAGTTATCACAGGCGGCACATCTTCTGGCGATCCGGCCTGAAAACAAAGGATTTCTGACCTGATCAGCGAAACAAACAGTGCCACAAAAGATGCTCCTCAAATTCAAGTGTCAGCTTCTTACCTTGCTCTGAGCTTCGAAGAAGTAATCACATATCGATCTGTGGATTACACTCTTCCAGTGCTTCTCCATAAACACATCGCTGAAAAGCAAGACATCGAGACCAGAGCTATGAAGTACGTTCCCAACGGTGTGCAAAAATATCCCGCCCCACTCGGGAAACCACACATGATGAGCATCCACATGTCATCAAACAGGGGACTACGAGGCTGTTTCCACTTCTGCCGCGCGCTGCATGTACGAGGATGTATCCAAACATTCTGAGAATCAGCATGTTCACGGGTGCACAAATTGATACGGTTGGTTGACCTGAGACAAGAGCTGACTAGCAGAGTCCATTGTCCTTCGCGGAGACCCATGAACATGCTGAGTCTCAGAATATTTGGATACATCCTCGTAGATATCAACTCAAGCACTTGTCCATTGCACAAGGCATTTGACCGGTATTTAGGTCGGGAGAGTTCAAATTAGCAAGCCAAATCAACATGCAGCGCGCGGCAGAAGTGGAAACAGCCTCGTAAAGTAGACACTTGTCAGGCGGACACGCGATGTCGGTCGATTACCATTCGCCAAGTGAGTATCAGGGAATCTAAATTCACCAGATGAACTCTGTTTGCTGCTGTCCAATTTCCAAGACAGTGAACCCACCAAGGTTCACGTCAAAACAAACTGAAAATTCCGAACTTGTGACCACTCAAGGGGTGGAAGTTTCTGAAGAGACGTCACTTTTTCAGAGCTCTCTTACCCCGAATTGTTGATAATAAACAGACTGTGTATCATCTTGAACGAGCACCGGCGACTGTAAGAACTAAGTATCCAGTCCGATGGATATCATTTGCTTTTGACACTGCGTGACTCTGTTCAGCTGCAAAATATGTAAATTTCAAGAAATATCGGCCAGCCAAATCTTCACTTCCGGTGTGTGACAGGAAAGTTCGCTCACGCTACAGGATACTTCGAGACGTCGCAAAATGTTTCCCGCCATCCCATGCATCCCGGCGGCCTGTGAGCAAATCCTTCAAAGGCTGGAAAATGACAAACGTCGCAGTTGTCATGCCACAGAACAGACTCTCCCCTTCAATCTTGCAAATGATTGTTGGGAAAAGAATAAACAATTGAATGTCACTCAATCACATTGACCTGTTGGAGAATTCTGTTTTGCCCCTGCTGGGATGCTGAAGATGACATCCGCACAGAAGCAGGTGCAATGTGAGGAGCGACGTACACCTACACCTCTCAAAAATGCACGTTTGAGAACGTGGTCATCGCAACCTGCTATCCACATGATTTTTTTTCTTTGCTAAGCTGGTTCGCAAGTGCGCCTGAAAAGGGCTGAATAATTTTCTGGCGCTTGGGGCCCTGGGTCCGCTGGCGTAAAAGTTCCAACGTTTGCTGATAAAACAAGAATCCTCCGGTGCTCGATCTGTGGAAGGAGGCTGTTTCAAAGAAACGAGTCTGTGTTATCAGTGTGCACAGATAACAAATCTAAATGGTCCCAGTTATTTCATTCTCATTCGCGTGAACCTTGTGTTGTCGAACAGTTCTGGGAAGGACAAAACTCCGAAACAAAATCGCCGGCTTTTGTTTGCAGCCTCTGAAACAACATGGGTCCTGTTGTGGAATTTCTGATTGTCTCAACTGTTGGACTGCTAAACTTTATTGACAAATGTCTGCATTCGCTGTTTGGAATCAAGCTGCTCAGGATCGACGAAGGCTCCATGATGAATCGTCTTTCGCCTGAACAGCGAGAAGAAGCGAGGTCCGGCGACATCGCAAAGCCGCTCGAGCTCTTTCTTCGGGGCGTCGGCGCAGAACCCAAGCTCGACTTCTGGCGGAGAGTCGAAGTCAACAAACTGATTCAGATGACCTTGGAGAACAGGATATCTATAAGGAATGCTCTGCAAGAGAATCCTGGCATTCTGACAGTCAGTTGCAACAATTTTAAAATTCATGATCACAGTTTGGAGGGGCCTTTACCCCGACCCGACTAAAACAGTTCTGATTCGCTGTTTCGTGCATGATTGGAGTGCAAAAACATGGCCAGACACCCCGAACCAGGAGATACGGGTGTCTGATACGGGTGTCTGCTCATTTCAAGTGAACCTGAAGTGACCCGATACGCACTGTATCTTTTTTATTTCAAAGCCAATGTGACTGAGCACTCAACAAAGATCAGGAATGGCAATTCCAGGGGGCACCTGTCTATTTCAGGCGGACTCTGACACCAAGTATCTGGTCATTTCAGGTCCCAACTCAAAATGACCCAGTCTGAAAAAAAACCCGCGTCTCGTTGTTTCGCTCCACGGCTGAATTTCTCACAGGCTGGATTTGCTTCACACTTCGTGGCAGGCTGGGTTCACCACCCAGGTTCTCGAGGGAGGGGAGACCGAAGCAAATGCAGCCAACCTTTACCGAAGATGGACCCCTGGTCTGTATACATTTGTGATTTCTTCGTTCCAGGTGCCGATAAATCGACCAGTGTTCATCCTGGGTCTGCCACGAAGCGGCACAACACACATGTTCAACCTGTTATCAGAGGATATCGATTTTATGGTGCCACTGTTTTGGCAAATGCTTCGACCAACACCTCCGGGGAAGCCAGCAAACTGGAGACAAGATCCCAGATATCTGAAAGCAGATCAGGCTCTGAGTAAGAGTACCTTGCTTCCGTTTCAGCTCCGACATCTTGATCAACGCGATGGTTCACGGTTAACGCGTTACATGTTGAAGAACCCAAAGATGAGCACGAACCTCTTACTTTTCCAGACATTTTCAGAGCTCTTGGGCACAAACAATCTGACGTGGCCCATGTCACACGGGCGGACGGACCTGAGGAGTGCGCGCTCGTCTTGAGGCACAGTATGCTTCATGGCCAGCACATTCTCAGACTGCCGGCTCTGCACGAATACAGGGAATGGTACCACTCCAGATCGCTACAAACGGACAAGGACATTTATTCGTACTACAAGAAAATTCTGCAGATAATGGCCCACGGTGAAGGTAAACCTTTCTGTCTTCCGCTTTGCTGGAACCAAACATTCCTGCTGGGTCATCCCAAACCTCAGGCGTGAGTCCTCGACCGAAAGCTCAAGCCTGAAGCTGCAAGTTGCCCTCAACAAACAACAAGTTGCATGTTCACCAATTTTGCTCCAACAAGTCTCGAGGTACAACAGTAAATTTGGTATTCTTCACCAAAGCTGCACCTGCGGTTTGGCCATCGCAACAGCCCTGGTGCCACCCCCCACTTTGTTCACTCGTTCGTCAAACAAATGAGGACCACGTGGATCTGGTCACTTTGACCGTTCAGTAAAAACTTTTACCTGTGCATACAAGGGAATAAAGGACTCTGTCTTGGGCTATGTCTGGCACACCCTTGGTGGAGATGAACTTTCACTGAGATCACTTGCCCCGTGAGTTCACCTCCACCATGAGTCTGCAGACAAAGGCCTCGAGGGGTGATTTGTTCCTGAAACAAAGGCAGCGCTATGCAAGGATAAGAACAGGCTCTGATCCACAACACGTTCGAGATTGTCACGTCGCATCGCATCCCACGGGGCGTGCGCCCCCTTCGCACGTCGGGGGCGTGCTCCCCCTCGCATGCAGTTTTCTTACGTACTGCTTCTTGTTGCAGATATGACAAAGAAAAAATACCTGCTCAAGTGTATTTGGCACTGCCAGAGCATTGAGGCGCTGTACGAGACGTTTCCAGACGCGTGCATCATCTACATGTACCGCCCGATCGAGACCGTTGTGCCGTCCGCCTGCAGCATGACGATGAAAACCACCTTGCGATGGGGCGAACACGACAGCGAATACGGGCACCGAATCGTCCACGAACTCAAACAATACACCGACAAGGTCACGGGCTTCTTGAAGCAGTTCGATGGCGACAATCAAAGGAAGTGTCCGGTCTACATCCAGCAGTATCAAGAGTTGGTCGATGATCCCATCGGTTCCGTCCGAAAAATTTATCGCCATTTTAACATGGAGCTCGCAAAAACATCAGAAGAGAAGATGCAGCTGTATTTGTGCGCAAATCCGCGACACAAGCACGGGGCACATAAGTATTCCTGGGACGACTACAATTTGGACAGAGAAAGCACGCAACAGGAGTTTGAGCAGTACACAAAGTACATGACTCAAAAAATTGCAGCGTGAGCGTTGCGTGCATGCGTGGTTCGGACGAAATGCGCAATATATTTGTCGCACGTGTGTGAAAAAGTTTGACAAAAGTACACCTTCGTGCGAATGAACTTATCCTGCCTTCTGTTTTGTCGCGAAAAGTGTTCTTTGTTGGTGGAATTCCTCACTTGGCGTGATGTCCGCTACGGTCATACGACACACACACACATACAGGTCAAAGTCAAAGCTGACGTCTCAAGGGGTTTTCACGTTGGGTGACGTTGACCGCAAAAACATCGACTGCGACTGCAAAAGTGAAGTCAACGTCAGTTTTGCAGTCCATGTTTTTGACGCTGACTGCAAAACTGACATCATCAAAATTTTCTTTCCCAGTTGATGACAACTTCATGTCTTTTTGACGACTGCAGGATTTTTGACAACTGTAGGATTTGTGTCACCAGCTGCATCCTTGACATTGAGTACCCAGATGTAGGTTTTCACGCCAGTCTGACAAAAATCCTGGAGAGTGAACATGTCCGAAGAGAAACACGAAGATTTGAGTCAAAATGAAGGTGAAAACAACACAAATAGTTCTGAAGCAGTGTCACAAGATGGTCAAGAAGTTGAGGAAGATGATGGAGCAGCAGTTGCTGATCTGATCAGTGTAGCAAATGTAGTAGAGAACGAGACAATCATCTGGATGAAATGTTCCCGTAGCCGAACAAATCAGAACTGGACTTTGGCAGCCTGGAGATGCATTAGCAACAGATTGAACAAGCCTGGTAAGTCTATGTAGTTGTATTTATTTCTTATGAAAATGGTTTTCAGCCAAGTGCAAGAGTTGTCCAGAAAAGAAGCCTGAGAAATTTCAAGAATGCACAGCTTCGTCATCATGTAGATTTAGATCTAGATCTAAGTTCACGATTTGAAAGCCGGTTGCAATGCAAGTGTGACATTTCGGTTGCAGTGGATTGGTTGAAGCTCCGTTGGAGATCTATGAGAGATTGTTACAAAAGAATTCTCAATGACATCCGAATCCCCCCTAGTGGATCTGGCAGAAAGGCGAAGAAGACTGAAAGTGACATCAAGTGGACATTATTTCATCATTTGCATTTTCTAGACAACGATCACAACTTGTGGCGACCATAAGTACTGAGCACTCCACAGATTGTACACATTGTAGGATTTGTACCCACATGAACATGTCCCTGTGCACATTGTAGGATTTGTACACACATGAACATGTCCCTGTACACATTGTATGATTTGTGTTGAAATGTCTTTTTTCTGATTTGTGTCACTATTCTTCATCTTTTTGTAGGACTGTGTCTAACTTGCTTCCGGAAGGCGACAGTGGTGACGATGGTGGACCTTCAAGCAGCAGTGCGGGC
>JAAUXT010109863.1_pt1 | contig 36812 bp, 33 predicted proteins | sample 7278171 | NCBI WGS metagenome assembly JAAUXT01 (sample SAMN14350112, study PRJNA611818) | marine sediment metagenome | isolation source: surface marine sediment (1.8m) | place: French Polynesia: Moorea | collected 2018-08 | reverse complement strand
GTGGACCGTCGTGGAACTCAGGGCATTCACCCCATGAAGGCGGCGGAGTTCACGCACGATGTCGCAGTGTCGCTGACCTTGTCTGGCAAGCAGGCGGACCTCAGACCTTTGCACCTCCTTGGAGTGGTCCATGGTCAATTTCGACCACAAAAAGTCCGACTTCTAACGAGAAAACACAGTCTAAAAAGTCCGGAGCAAATGGTTGAATTCAACAGGATCGACCGAAGCCCTCCGTGACTGACACGAATAGGACCGCAAAGTCGCTGTACTCGCACTGTCTGACCCCGCATGCCGTCCACATGCATCTGAGGACTGCCCCGCATGCACATGCCAGAGTACATACCGATCGGTCAGATTTGTCGAGGGCTTACTCAAAAATTCCGCTCCTAACCGATCAGACCTCGTAAGTTTCCGCACATTTCACAAAATGAGAAAAAAAAAAGACCTCCAGAAGCAAACAGGAAGTTTGTCTTATCCACTTTCTGTGAAGCTTGTGGACCCAAAGCCTCGGTCAAGGAAGGAGTGTGTGTTTCTTGACGACACCGTAAACTTGCTACGCACACCTTGGGATGCGGGGTGGGTTCATGCTTGCGGGATGCATCACAACCTGGCACTCATGCGTCGGTACACAAAGAAATGTTTTCAAATTGTCATCTGCTTACTTTTTTTCCTGCGGATATAGGCAGGGTCTTGACTGGGCTGCTTACTATGCTTGTAAGTTCTGGTTAAAGCTGGTGGACAAGGAGCAAGAGAAAATGTTAGTTATTCACTCATTCTGAATGAAGCAGTTGAACTTTTGTGGAGCTGGACTCGACTGCCGTTTGACAGATCAGCAGCTGGCATTGCAACCGGTGCGTGAATGTGCTGTTTGACAATGTTACCACTTTGATAAAAGGCGAAATTTTTCTTTTCGGTTCAAACAGCTCATCACAAAATAGGCTATTCGTTGAGTCGTTGAGTCAGAGATTTTTGTTTCAAAAACAGAGTGGAAGTTGTGAGGGACGCGACTATTGAGCGTGCTGTGTGATTCGGTGCTTTGTGGAGCGAAAAGCTGGTTTTGGTTTTGCAAACTACAGTATTTTGTGCTGCAACCAAGTACAAGAAACGAAACAGGACGAAACTTTAGTCGTGACGAAAGTTGCAAGTTTTCATGAGCTCAAGATGGCGTTTCTCAGCCTTTGCATGAGGACATCAGACAGGCAACAATTTCACCTTTGGATTGTGATCTGGTGATTCGCCTGTTCGTGAACAATGGGCGTGTCCAAATGTGCGACTAGCCGACGGCGAAGTCGCGCGACTTCGCTTCTGAGTTAAAGGCAGAGCGAAGTGGGCGAAGTCAACCATTCTGGCCATCTTGGCTGCCGCAACGCATGAAAGAAACTTACGGAATGAAAGGTCCACCTGGAGGTCTTTCTGCACGAATCTGACCGGCAGCTTGAGAGTCATTTGCGGATGTACTCACTGGGGTCTCCCTCGGCGTGAATATGCGTCGCCTTGATAATGGGCTCCGAGTAGAGACCGTTCCCAGCCATCCCGTCCACGTAGATGACAGACCTGGGGGCAACATCGCCTTGACAAACACTGGCTTGAGGTTCACGAAGGGTATCCTCGAACCGGGACCAAAAACCTGATCCTGAACAAGCATCTCCGACTGATCTCAGGCAAATTCAGGAGGATGAGGAATGACAAGAAACGAACATGTTCTTCGTAAAAGTTGCGTCCCCCTCGTGTTGATTTTGGAACCAGTGTTTTGAGTGGTTGGATTTTCTCACCCCGGGCTGGCCGGTTTGCTGCGGTAGCTGGGCGGTCCGCCGTACGTGACGCTGGCCGGCGCCATGACGGACGGCTGGATGAGACTCGGTGCGTAGTCAACCCCGTCATCCTCCGCATAGATTCCCTCCACGCCCATCGAGTTCAACTGACGCACCTGCAATCGGAGCGTGAGGTTTAGTGACTTGCTATTGCTTCTTCAGTGTGAAGGAATTTCAGTCTGAACATTTTCAAATTGGGCAAGGTCCCAACACAGACTCGAACTCCTATTTGACCAGGGTGTGCGGATCATAATGCTGGATGACGCTTTCAATTGAACTGCTTCTGTTAACTGCTCCTGTTGATAACGGAAATAACCAGTCTCGTTACCTTTGGCAAGTACATGATGAAGAGGATGAGGGTGGCGTTTGCGAGAAGCCCGAAGGCGAGCACCGGGTCGTGCCATTCGCCGTCGTCGTTAAGGACACCGAGCAAGATCCACGCGATCCACACCTGGACGAAAGGTGCACAATTCAGTTCAGCAGAAATGCACCTTGATTCACGTTACTCAATCGCCGGTTCTGGTTCGAGTTTTGCTTGGTCAGACGGAGGAGAGCCCTGAGCTCTCACCGGAATGGAGAAGCCGGCGGAGAGTCCGATGAAGATGCCCTCGCGGTGGTTGGTGATGATGCCGTGCGCCTTCATGGCGAGCAGCGTGCACACGACGATGAGAAACATGACGTAGATGAGCGACTGGATGTGGTCCTCGAACTCCACCCGACACACCCACCGCAGCGACCCGGTGCTGTTGGTCTGATACGATAGAAACAATGGAAGGGGGTTGTTATTGTTGACGCAAAATGGAACAGATTTTCCCAGGGCGTTCATTGTTCACGATCATCAGAGTTTGACGGGCCTTCAGCATGCAACCGCCGACAGGGAAGTGCACTGTCTGTGTCCATTTCTCGCTGTGGTACCATTTCTGATATTCTGTCTCCGCACGAGGGTGTTGTTGTTCATACCGTGATGACTCCGGGCTCCCTCAGGATGAGCCACTCGACGTCCACGACGATCTGCACGCCCCAGGCGAAGATGAGCATGAGGCCCTGGAAGATGCCCTTCAGGTAGCCGACGCTCTTGGAGCTCAGGATGATCATCAACTTGACAAGCAGTATGGAGAAGCACAGGGCGTAACTCGCGCCGACTCCGAACCTGAGACGAGAACAGCTGTTGTGATGAGAAGGCAGGGTCCATCCTGTCCATCTGTATCCAGGACTTCTGGAGTGCATTTGTGAGGAGAGAGACTGTTCTATGTTCTATTGGGACACAACTGCATAGATTGTTTTGATGATGGCAACCGCAACGAAGCTGCTTGAGAAGTGAGGCAGGCAATCAAGTTGACACCTCTGTCTGAACAGAACAGGAGACGGCAACGTCTGTGAGCACGAAATGGAAATCAACATTTGAACAACAGCAAGAAAGCTGTGCGTGAAGTTGTGATTCGGTTTCAGGGAATTGAACTTCGCTGCTTGTTGAAATTTTTCACATGATTTGGATAAACTTGTTTGGATCATTTGGTGATCCAAAACTGAGGAGATCCGCATCAGCATGAACATCTCCCAGAAATTTGTTTTTGGTGCCAGACATGACTTTGCACAAGCCACACAGTGTGGCGTCACTGGAATGTTGAATACAATGCACCCGAACACCTGGAATGTTTTTGTAAAAGCGGCCGCAGGCCTGAAGCTACAAAAGGCAGAAATCATATTTCGTGAAGTAAAATTGTAGAAAAGCCAAAAACTTGGAAGAGTCAAACATTCTGCGAAACTACTTGGACGGTGTTGGCCATCAAACACAGTTGATCACAAAAGTGCAGAAAAAGATAACACGCGGGTTTTGAGTCGAACACTTGTTGGGAACTGTGCACCACACACCTGATGATTCCGCAGGAGTACTTGGTGGGAGTGGGTACGAAGGCGAAGAGCGAGAGGTAGCAGAGGAAGATGGCGAGCAGCAGCAGCTGCCCCAGCCACATGGTCCTCCAGTGCTTGATGAACGGGTCCCCGATAATCTTGGACATGAGGTAGATCTCGAAGACGATGGTCAGCAGAATCCCGATTCCGGCCAGGATGATGAGGATGATGACCCACGTCTCGTCACGCATTTTCACTGGAGGCGCTTTCAGCACCACGTTGTTGTCACCCGGCGCCGCTCCTGTTCCGAGGCCCCCGGTCCCCCCGGCGCTGCTCGAAGTTCCCTGGTTGTTGCCCGAGGTTCCGGTTCCAGTCCCCACTGCGTTACCTGAGCCTCCCTGATTGTTCGCTGTTTGCGATTGACCTCCACCACTGGCCCCTGCATTGTTCTGCCCTGATCCTGAAGATCAAAACAAAAAGTTGAGGCATCACAAGGTGTAAGTGCTGAAAGAATTGTGTTCTACAATCATGTCGAAAGGCCACTCGCTTGACACAAAATTGATACCTGAGCAGTTTGGAATGTTATGGTGTGGTGGAATGACATTTTAGTGTTGTGGTAACAATGCCGTGGGTGTTTCGGAGTTACTTATCTTTGTGTGTGATTTCGTCGAAATGGGGGTTCACCAAGATCCCATATGATCCCATCAGAAAATGAGACAACGGTTTGTTTCCCTTCGGGGTGAGGGTACATCTGGTGTTTCGGGCAATCTTGATTGCACCTTCTGCATGGTTGGAGCCACGTATTGTGGTCTCTGAGGTGTGTGTGTGTGTGTGTGTGTGTGTGTGTGTGTGTGTGTGTGTGTGTGTGTGTGTGTTTGACTGGTTGGTTCCCAGATGAGTCAGAAAACCTCGTATGTGGTGACAAGAAATCGGATTCTGTGAAAGTGCCACACCCTTAGAAGTCCTTCAAACAGCAGTCTTTGAAACTTTTTTTCATTCTTTTCAAGTGAAACGTCTTTCACGCACCAAGAAGGATTGGAAAGCGGCACATATTTTGATCAGGTACGGCCAGCCGAGCTTGTGTTTTGTGCACTGGCAAACAAATAGTGTCTGTAGACAGGGCTGCTGTTTCATCTGTACGGCGTCCACAAGAGGAAATGGCCTTTTCTTATCAATGCCTGGTGGTAAACCTCTGAAAAACACCTGGAGGTCAGCATTGGCAAAATTCAGAAAGTTGGCACGACTCCCTTTTCATGGCCAGCATTTCTTGTCGTTGTTGTGTATTTACAGGGGAGGGGGTTGTTGAAAGATTCTCGTGTCATCGGTTCCAACTGTGGTGAGGAATTCGGGAAACACTCCAACCTTATTATGGCAGGAGGTGAACCTGTTTGCACAACCGATTGGAAGGATTGGCCCTGTTGTGTGAGCAGAGAAAGTGCAGTACTCGGACACTGCAGTTGTACCTCCAGTTCCGGTGCCTCCTGCTGCTGAGTTGATGTTGTTAGTTGCTGGGGCGGCACAGTCTGTGCACGGGCTCTTGGAGCAGGTGCTGTCCACACTGGTCAGGGGCTCTCCCTGACCGTTGTACGAGTAGATCACGTCGGTGAAACGGGCCTCCCCCAGCAACTTGTCGTAGAACCCAACCTAAATCAAACAGTCGAGCATTCAAGGATGGAGCAAAATAATTACACAAGTTTGATTTGCACTGAGAGATGAGCAAAAAGGCAAGGATTGAGATTGACTTTTTCAATTCATTGCTGCAAAAAGTGCAACACATGTGCTAGTCTACTGGATATCTAGGCTACCCAGACAATTGCAAGGCAGATAGCATGCGAAAAGGTTTATCCCTCCATGCAATTGGTAACGTCCCGAGATGTACAAAAGAAGTTGGTCAGGAGTAAAATTCCTGTCACAGAGGGCTGCTTTTGAGAGACTCATTCACTCTCTGCTTCTGCTTTAGAAATGCTGACAGTGTTTGAGTTTAGCAATGTATAATTTACAACCTGGAACATCTGATAATTATTGCTTTTGTACGAACATATCAGTTGTCAACCAAGGCAATCCCCGCTTCAGATTTAGTTGTTGCATTTCTGAGGTAAAGTTACATGCCTCAAGTGCGGCCGTGGAGTTGCACATCGTAGCGCAAGCTATAATTTGTTTCTGTTCTTTATTTCTCTGCTTTGCCAAAGTCTACGGTCACGGAAGCTTGTCATGTCACGGGCAGATTGACTTGTGTCCTTCCTCGAAGATCAAAGCTGAAGCAATTGTATTCTCGCGTGTGAGGTCACGCATTTGCACTCCGCCAATGACCACGAGAAAAGACGTCGGGTCATCAAAGACTTTCAAGGTCGACACACACAGAAAAATATTCACCCAGCAGGATTATGCATCAGAATTTAGTTGACGTTCAACTTTCTCTTGATCTTGGAATTTCTCAGAGTAAGCTGAACGAAACGTCCAGGGTCCTTTGATGTCCACGCATTGACTGTCCTTGTTTAGATACCTGGGATGTTTTTACGTCTGCACGTTGTGCAGATTCGTTCGCTTTCAACAGGACGAAGTTGTCCTTCAGGCCAACACGCGTTTGAAAAGCAGCACTAATCTCTCTGGTGGTGTTGGTGAAGTTATCTGGTTATTTCTTGTGTCAGGGAAGTTCCTTTGGCGTGTCATTGGCATGTTTGGCAGACCGGAGAACAAACGGGTCGAACTTTTCTCGCTGATTTCCTCCAAATGAAGTTATTTCGTGCTCGGAGCAGCCAAGTTGGATCCTGCACGCATATTTAACGTGTGAAATTGATGTTTAGATTTTTACGAATGGAGTGCGACCTTTTGGCAAGCGACCTGGCAAGTTGTAATCTCGCCACACAATGCCACCAAGAGATATCACTTGCTTTACACATTCGCTTCATACATCAGGCGCAGCGCAACGTTATCATATTCCTTCATCACGGGGGTTTTTATGCACGGTTGCACGACGCTGAAAACAGTTGTCGCTCTGTGCACCCAAACTGCCTCGGTTGTGCAGTGAGAACGAAACAAGAGGATCAAACATCAGCTGTTCTTTTCACATTTCCTGTTCTTTTGAACATTTGAATGGTTTGGTTGGGGTTCAGTGAATTCTCAAGGCTTGCTTGTCCTTGTGCCCTATTGTGTCGGTCGAAGCACCCGCCACCTTTTACCAGACGATTGATTTGTTGCGCAAAATTCGGAATGGGTAGTTACGAGTCACACCAGGCCTGGTGGGGTGTTTTCTTCCACATGCAGAGAATGCAAGTTCAAGGAAAATTTGCACACAAAAAAGAGCTGGCTCCTTCCTTCAGGAAAAGCCCAGGTGAACAACAACTGAATTGGCCGCAGGCTGGTCACGGGGCCTGCTGTGAGCGTGAGCTTGAATGATCCTGCTCATTCGTTCACCACGGATACGAGACAACAGACGCTTGGTACTCACAGTCGTGTAGCAGTGCTGTGAGCAGAAGTCCCCACTCGCAGATCCGGGTTGGCGGAAGTTGAGCAAGTTGTATCTGCTGACGAGCGAGTCGCCCGTCCCCGCGTCGAACTGTATGACGCCCGGAATCTGGATCCGCGTGATGTGATCCAGGATGATGTCGCCCTTGTCTGGAAATGCATGTTTTGAGGTTCAGACAGATGTTCCAAGGTACCGCTGTGATTCGCTCATGCAAAAATCATCAAACGTTGAAGGTAAAAATCGTTGCCGGTGAATTTGCAGTTGGGATGGGAAAGTGGAATTATTTTGCCGGCTGAAAAGGATTTTTGCAAGGCTAACGACAAGATTGTTCCGTTCAATGATTCGCTGAACCTCAATACGATAACTGGAAAGTTGCGTGGGAGCAGAAGCTTACGCGTTCTGATGACAACACATTTCGTGCAATTGTCTTGGGACTTTTTCGAATTTCCCTTTCTCTTGCGAAAGGAGAGTATCTGCTCCGACATGGACATGCATGAAACATTTGAGGTTTTTCTCGTGACACTGCGCTGCACGTGTTGTCACCAAAATTGCTGGTCAGATTGGAAGTCAGATTGCTTACTTTCGTCATTGATGAACCCGGAGCAGAGAGAGTTGAGTCCCGGGCAGCTGGTTCTGCGGGCGCCTTCTATCCCGTTGAGCACGGCGTCGACAGCCTTGATGGTGTAGGGGACGTAGGGGTCCAGTTCTACACCCTGCAGGGACTGCGAGGACACGTCGCACTGCAGCAGGTAGTTCCCTTGGCGCTCGCCGGGCAGGAAACAGTTGAACTTCTCTTGCCAGTACTGCTTGAACCACGGGTTGTTGGTGTTGGCCTCTGGCTTCAGACTCTCGAAGTACTGCCGGAATGAATCGAGCCCGGTCGTGGTGATGTCGGGCGAGATGGTGACGGCGCCTTCGGCGTAGTCCTCCAGGCCCTCCACGACGACGAGCGAGTCCGACCAGGCCGTCGTCCCGATCCAGGAGAAAACTCCGCGCGCCCGCGACCTCTCCGCGCCCTGCAGGATCAGCCGGGCGATGTCTTCGTACACGAAGAGCACCACGGCGCGAGTTTTCCCGTTCTCCCGCAGAGCGTTGATGAGGTCCTCTATTTCCTGCTCATCGGGCGTGGACGGAGAAACACTGAACGCCGACACGAGACACATGCCTGCTCGCTGCAGTTCCATCTCCAACGCTTCTTTTCCACCTTGTCCGTAGGCATCGTTGACGTAAATCAGTTGGGTGTGATTCCAACCCTGGTTGCTAAGAACGGCCATGATAGCTTGGACCTGTTCTGAGTCCGATGGAACTGTCCGCAGGAAGTATTTGTATTCGGGCGAGCTCAAGGCAGGACTCGTAGCAGCGTGGCTTACAATTGGTTTTCTAATCTCGGCCATCAATGTGGCTAGATTTAGCGCGTCCGAGCTTCTATCCGGACCGATGAAGGCAAAAACTCGATTGGGCTCTACATTCGGACTGCCGAACCCAACGCTACACGTCTCCAAATTCAAAATTTTCTGAACAGATTTGTCAGTGGAAAGGCAAGAGTCAAAGGCCAGCGCCCCTACACTGATGTCTCTGAGGATGTTGGGGTATCGAGTTCTGAAAGACTTGATGGACCAGAGGAAGGCTTCAAGGTTCTGAATACCCCTCTCCCGTGTCGAGCCGCAGCTGTAGAAATTGTCACCGCTTCGATGGACGCCGAATATTCCACCCAGATAAAAGTGATCCGAGCTGGTACTGTTGATTGGGATCTCCGCAACCTGCGTAAGAACGTACGAGCGTGCTGATTTTTTAAAACATGCGACTGTGCTGATGCGGATTTGGGAATTCGGCACTTCTGCATGCACTTTGTAGGTGACACTTTGACAGCGCAGACAGCAGCTGCCAAAGTTCCTTTCCCCGCATGCTAACCAACCGTGTCCAAGTGTTGATTCTTGTTGGGGACAAAACCGGAAGGAATCAAACTTACCGTGGGAGAAACTTGACTCGGGCAAGAGGAAGGGACGCAATACTGAGCGGACGCCAGGTGCGGCGTCACCGCGAGAACTGTGAGCAGCGTGACTAGCTTCATGATTCTGCAGGACTTCTTCTGAAACAACAGAACCTCCAGAACGATTAAAACCGCAACGGAAACTGAAAAGATCATTTGATAGCAAAGAAAACACAGCAGAACCCCAAAATGTGAGTGGGCATTAATCGTTTCGACCGGCGCGTAAAAATGGGTCACAACCAAGACGAAATTTCAAAATAAGCGCCTTCGTTCCGTGCTGACAATTGAAGGACCTTGCTTTGGTTCAGTCTGGTTATTTTTCAAATAAAAACTGGTGTATGAAAAGAAGACATGAGTTTGCACGAAGCATTTGAAATGTGTGCCTCGCATTTGTCAGTTTTGAGGTGTACTCGGAGGAAAACGATCAAATATTGTCATTTTTTGGAAGGGGTCATTTTGTGGTCATGATGGAACAAACTGTGTTTATACGCAGATTCCCAGTGCAGCTTTCCATGGTGGAGTCAAAAAAGTTCACGTTTACTTGGGGCAAACTTCCATGTTTTATGTTCTTCATAAATGCCCTACGTGTGTTGTGGAGCATGCACATAAGTAGGTGGAGAGATTTATGGCAAAAGTTGTGCCTTTAATCATTCTACCCAGTTAATTCTGCGTGTGTCTGTCAGGCAAGCATCTAAATGGTACAGTGCGGTGATCCCGTGGCAGACGATGCTGAGGCTCATGTGAAATGTTCATGTAATTCAATGCGAGCGCTTTTCTTTTCAACCACACCTGAGTTCTCGTCGAGATTGCAGGATATTCTTGCGAAAGGGGGATCTTCACGTTGGTCTTGCTTCAGCGACGTGCCCACATGAATACCGCGTTGTCAGCTGGGTCGTTGTGCAAATCTTGTGTCAAATGGTGCGCATCGCCCAATACGAGTATGCGATGCGATTCGTAAATGAACAACGAAGATGGAACCACAACCACGAGGCTTTGGTAGATCTGCAGGTTCACACTGAACAGACGACTTCTCGTTCGGACACTTGCCCTTTCGTCGGCACAGCTCAATGCTCAACGCCGAAGGACTCTGATCCGCCTGCGGGTTCTTCACTCGATCCGTTTCGCGGGTTTGTTCGAACGAGGATTTGACAGAGGAGGTGAAACAGATTTCTTACGAGAACTTTTGGTTTGGCTTAGAGCTGCACAGTCACAGATACTTCTTTGCAAGTTCTTTGCATGATCGCACATCAAGGGGACATTTTGAGGAGAATAATCTGTAGCTTTAATTATCAGTGTTACTTTCTTTTCTGAATCCCGACCCAAACGCTGACCTGCCCCGTGGGAACCTGTGTTGAGGTCACTCTGCGCTGCGCTCTGAGTTCATGAAATGAAAATAAATACGCACAGGGCAACTCTTGTTTTTTGGACGCGTACTTGCACAAATCAAAGAACTGTTCCACCTCGCCTCAGTTGTGTGACAGGATCCAAGGGCTGCTTTTGACAAAGGTGGCAGCTTGCGACATGATTTCTTGAGGACCCTTATCGTGGTGCTTGCATTTGCATGGGCGAAGCCAACATCTTCGAAAGTCATCAAGCGCCATTTCTCCACCAGGTGTGTGGCGGCAAATCTATTCTTGCAGCTTGTATAAAATTGCGAACCAATTCAGACGTCTGAATTGATGGTTTGCTCGGTTACGCGAACCCAAAAGGATGATTGCGACATCACGGACAGTGGAATCTTCGTGGTCAATACGACTCCGTTAAAAGTATGACATTGTGATCCGGTGTCGCCCATTGTGATGATGCCTTTTTGGTTCATGGTTGACCACAGTTGATTCACTTGCTTTCATTGGCAGTCACAACTGAGGACAACAGGAGTGAGTCGTCGCGCAACAGGTCCAAGTTCCTCTGACACAGATTCACTCACTGTTTCATTGAGCTAATGTGACGATTTTGCGCGCAATTCCAGCCGATGAACCGCGTACCTTGTGGTTTGTTTGACAGCAATACGCCCATTTGCAAATGTGAATTCTCGGATCCTTGTCTTCAGAACATCCGCATGCTGAGATCGTTTTCAAGTGCAAAAACGTTTTGGGCAGTCATCCACGAAAAACATTGCATGACCGTTTGATCTCAATTGTTACAATGAGAAAGTTTGTAATTTTGTCACAAGTCAGCTCGGAGGCGAACCTCGCACTTTGTCGAATTAGAATTTTCCTCCCTCACCAGTTTTAAGGGCAGTGTGGCATGCTGGTGCCATGCTGGTTCAGAAGGTTGAAAGACTTGACATGGTCTGTTGCTGCAAGTGTAAGGTTTTGGAAAAGCAAACCGGCACTCAGGACAATGAGAGACATTTGGATCTCCACTTACAGATCGTAGCGATTCAGACACCCAGACGGAGGAACAAAGACATATGGAGCATCAGTCGCACTTGTCATAAAGTCTTCTTTTCACTGTGTTTATCTGGCAATGATGGAAACTGAAGACTTCCATCAGGTTTTGTTTGGCGAACGACAAAGGCAAACAAGGTTCTCCAAAGTTTCAACTGCAGCTCGGTGACATGAAGAGTACACTCGAGTAGGACTCAGGTGCATCTTGTAGCTTGAAAAGCCACGAACGATCGTTTTACACCTTTTGCACCCTCTTCTTGGACAAACTCTCCGTGCATGTACTGTTTGTGATTTCAGTAACAGTCGAAAGTGTCACAGCTTCGGCCTCTGCCGCACAACTGTTTCAAGTGGCAGAAAGAAGAAATTGCCACTGGCCCGGTGTAACGAAATGACCAGACACCCCAAATGAGGCACATGTGTCTCGCCATTTCAGTTTGGCAGTGAAATGGCCAGGCGTCCCCACGAAATGGTCTGGCATTTATGCCTTCTCCTGACTTGAAATGGCCAGACAAGGGACAAACGATCTCCAAGCAACACCAGTTGTTGGGCAGGAACCCTGCAGCCAGATCTGCCTGACCTTCAGCAGAGCCTGGGAACCATCACCCCGTGCCTCCTGGTTTCGCTGTCTGATCATTTCGCTGCACCGGCACGAGAAGCAGCTTGCATGAAATTCTGTCGGTGTCCCAGGATTGTGATCTGAAAAAAAGTCTGTTGGGGAATTTTTGCTTCACAGCATTGTGTCGCGGATGTTCCTGGAGATACGAGTGAGATGTTGCATCCTCGGATACCAAATGTGAAATGGTGCTCCAAAGCCCACAACCTAAGTCCATTCCTGTGATGCTTTTCAAGATGTTTCTCCTCGGCTGCCAGACTCCAACTGAGCCCAGAGCCCAAGTCCTGTGATGCTCCAGAGCGCAAGTCTAATTTCATAAACAGGGGGAGGGGCACAGGGTAACAGACGTCACGGACAGACACGTACTGACAATATTAGTCGTCTTTGCGCGACTAAAAAGGAGGCTATTCTCAGTGAGAAGCCAGATCTGTAGTTTCGCGCAATTTGTTTCGCCCTCAACGACTTCTTGGTCATTCACCTTGGGACACACAAACACAAAAGATCTTTCTTTCAGTTACCAGGAAACGCATGAAAATACAATTGCTTCTCCATATGACGCCTGATTAAGCTGCGTGCATAAAAGGTGTCAATAGTTTGCAAATGCAAATTTGTGCAGAAGCGTGCATGCAACGTTCCTCATTGAACAGTTTGGAGCAAAAAACGATAAATAATCGGACGCACAACGTCACATCTGTGTGTTTCATTGCTTGAGGCATTTCCCAAATTTATCCCACAAATGTTGTGGTGCCAGTTTGACATATTTGGAAAAATGTAGCTCTCGGCTTGTTTGTTCTGCTGAAAGCCACCGAAGTGACGGTCTCCTGTTCAACGAGAAATAAAATTTGACCTGTGGATCTCTTTCCCTTGCGACAGGAAAGTTAAAAGCGAAGAAAGATCCTTTGCAGACAAATTGCACATGCTTGTGTGGAGCTCGTGGGCATCTTACAATGAACGATTGTGAGAACTTCGACTTGTTTATGTTTACAGTGTTCGAATTGAACTGTTTACTTCAGACACAGTTTGACTGCACAACACACAAACCGTGTTTAGCCATGTACAATGGCACCATGTCAAGTGCAAACTGATGCTACTCGAGATTTGCACATCTGTCATCATTGGAGATCAGAAGACGAGGCTTCTTCGGGATTCGTTACCCTCGTGGTTGGCTCAGGTTTGTCTGCAGACACACACCAGCCAGCCAGACAACAACTGATCCACCTGTTTGCGTTCAGTCGATGGAGCCTATTTTAATATAACTTGCATGTCCGAGGAAGGAATGTTGCTTGCAGAGTGATGTACAAGCAGGTCTCTGGGAAAGTTCACCGAATCTGCTGAAACTACTGCGTTTGGGCGGTTCCCTCTCTCGCGGCTATTCTCAACAACGGGCGCACTTTTGGCGCAAAATGAAATGAAATGTCGCGGCCTTTCCACGTCTTGTCAACAGGCAAACAGATGTCGAAAAAGGTGGCCTGTGTGCGAGAAAGGCAACTGTGCAGGTTTGTTTCTGCCATAAAATGAGCCCAAATTTTCAAAATTGTTGCAGATGGAGGTGCCCAGATTTAACAGAAAATAGGGATGTTGCTGCCTTGGTCCTTCTCTAGTTTGCTCACGTCTTGACCTGTGACGTTGGTGCAAAACATTTATTGAAACAAAATTCATCGAACATCGAAGGCTCCATTTGTATGCCGAACGCATTCCGTCGAGCTACGGGCATAGTGCAATCACGACAGTTGTTTTTGCTTGCCCATGTGTGTGAATGTTGATCTTTTTTTTGCAAAATAAAGGGGGCGGGGAGTAAATGAACCAATGGTTGGCTTTGCTACACACACACACACTCTCTCTCTTTCTCTCTCTTTCTCTCTCTCTCTCACTCACTCTCTCTCTCTCTCTCTCTCTATCTCTCTCACACACAGACAAATCAAAATTTCTGAACTGTTGAAATTGCCTCTTGGCCCAGAAATTCAACAGGACAAATCATTTTAATTCACAAGGTGTGTGTGTGTGTGTGTGTGTGTGTGTGTGTGTGTGTGTGGTGAATGAACCAAACAGTTGGATTGGTTGAAGCAACCATTTGGTTCATTTTTCACCACCCTTCACCCTGAGTCAAAACAAACAGAACTGAAGAATTTGCCTTGGGAAGGAACACCAGCATGGCCTGTTGGGTGGCACAATGAGTGTGCTGAGCACAGCAGAGAGGGGCCGAGGGCTTTTTGATCTTGGATCTCTTGTTCACCTGTCTGATTGGTACGAGCGTATGGTCTGGATAGTCCCTTGAGTTAATGATTATGGTCATGTCAAGCAAAAGCTGCAGCCCTCATGTGCAGACTGGCTATCGTCCGTATCGAGTGTTCCTGTGTGATCATCCATGAAAACATTCACGAACGTTCCAAGTCAATCCACAGATACCAACCAAACTCAAAATCTTTTCCCCTGATGTTGTTCGCCAATGCTGGGCAGGAAAATTCATGAAATGTCTTTTGTCGTGGTTGAGACGAAATTGACAATTACGAGGCAAGATCAACATGATGTGGGTAATCGGGCGTGGTCGACGACAAGTAAGGAGTACAAACATGCCATTTGGTATCTGCCAACATATGCCAACAACCTTTAATGCCAACAAATTATATTATGATCCATCAATGTTAACACATAATTTCAATCATCAACAAATTGTCAAGTACTATGAGTACTGCGAATTAGCTACAGTCAATTCTGACGGTCAGATCGACACGAAAGTCACTGTGTGGGTACTCCTGGATGTCTGTCAACTTGTCACCAAATGGGATCTTCCTCCTTGGAGATCTTCTCATATCCTGTGCTCATCAAAGTACTCGTCTCTGGAAGCAATGCAGGATCGCAGTCTCTCTGGGTACCGGTCCATTTGGTGGGCAAATTCAGCAAAAATGCTGTGAATCACCTGGTCCGCTGCTTGCTCGAGCTCCTGTGTGTTCCTGAAGTGCCTGCCTTTCAGCTCTCTCTTCACTCGGGAGAAAAACCAGTAATCCAGTGGATTCAAATCTGGACTTGATCCAGGATGGGGGATGACTTGGATGTCATGGTAGCACAGGAAGTTGACCACAAGACCGCTGGTGTGAGCAGGAGCTCCATCATGGAGCAATGCCCAGCAGTCAGGGTCATGCCAAAGATGAGGGCGGCGCCTTCTGAAATGTTCCCTCAACCGGATGAGGACGTCACGGTACACATGGCGAGTGATTCCCCTCCCATTGGGGACATACTCGTGGTGGATGACACCTTGTCTGTCCAGAAAAGCGACCAACATCACTTTCACACAGAATCTGTCATGTCTCACTTTGGGTGGGTGTGGCTGGTCTGCTTCCATCCACTGTCTGGATGCCTCCTTGCTTTCCGGGTCATATGCAAAGATCCAAGACTCATCTGCAGCAACCACAAAATGTACCGGGTCAACCCTCCTTCTCATCATAGCCAGAGCTTCTCTGCACCACTGCACTCTGCGATCCTTGCCAGCTTGATTGAGGAGGTGAGGGATCCACCGCGCGGACTTTTTCTTGAGCTTGAGATCTGTTTTGATGACCTTCTGTGTTGACCCATATGACAGGTGAACTTGCCTGGCGATTTCACGGATGGAAGAGCATCGATCCCTTTGCACAGCTTGTCTGACAGCTTCAAGTTTGGATTGTCTCTTGTTGGGAGCACCAGACTTCGGCCTGTCTTCAACTGCATTCCCGTCCTTCTGGAACCTTGTCACCCATCTCTGAACACTTGACTGACTCATGGCATTGGCTCCATGGATCCTCTGCAGGCTCTCAAGAATCTGTCATGGAGAACGTCCTTCTTTGGTCATGAATCTGACTTCATACCTTTGGTCAAATTTTGCTCTGAGCTGCGCCATGATACGATGAATTCACGGCCGATCGGAGAAATGTCGACTTTCAACATTGATTTTTGACCAAGTCTCTGAATGGATTTGACTCAAACTTGACCCAGTGCAGGAGAGGACACTAATGTCGACCATGTTGACAGGAAAGGACGATCGCTCCAATGGTGCAGAAGTGGCATCCGATTACCCGCATCATGTTGATCTTGCCTCGTATCCAACCTGAGTCTGCCTGGGCTGACTTGACACTTTCAACCATACGTTCTCAGCAAATCTTGGGTATCCCATTTGTGGACTACCGGTATTCATCTTCAGCAAGGCACGAAACAACGGAGTCTGTGGAGATAAAATTTGTTGAACCTTTAACTCTAGTGTCAGATGACAGCATGCGCCACACAACGAAGTAAAATTACTTTCTTGTGAGAGACCCTCAGTTTCAAGGATTACCTCTCGTCAATCTCATTGATTGAGGCACGCAGGTCTGCAGGCTCGTGCTCTGTTCTTGCAGATACATGTTTGCTTCGATGAATGTCAATGAATCAATATACAATATTGTTTACCATGCAAGACACGAAGATTGCTTCAGATTGCATGTGGAATTTGCTCGTGCACGAATTTTGTTTGCAAATTTTCGTCGTTTGACAGGAATTTTGTCCATTTGATTTTCGTTGTATTTTGTTCAAACACCTCGATACTGTCAAGTGCAAGAATCGCGGTTATAAACACTGGGTTGGTCCCTTGATGTCTGTCACTACCTACTGTCATTGCACTGAAGTGAATGAACCTGTTGCATTCAATAAGTTTATGTGTGAACCCTTCTCACACAACAAATCAACTGCCTCAAATCACAGACTGAATTCCTCTCTCTTTTTTGATGTCACAGGTATTTATGCACTATTTGGCAAGAGATGATATTTGCCGTCTGCCTTTAGTGTATTGCGTGGCAGGTATGGCAGGGCAATACTATTTGTTCCTTTGGAGCCAAACATTTGTACTTGGATGGATTGGCGCTTACAGCAGTGTCTCTTGGTCCAAGACGGGCGGCGCATTTGGTCGACCGACGTGAACTTTTGACACTGATACTCTGACATGCATGTCAAAAAGTACTGCACGTCAAAAACGAGTACTGCATGGCAATTTCTTGTATCTTCTGACTTGCATAGATTGCACCCCAATGAAAATTCGGCAAACCTTCACCAACAGGTTTTTGATGGACTGTACCAAAGTAGAAATACCATTTTGACTGGTATTGATTGACAGCAGAGTTGAAGAACAACCCTAAGTGAAGAGAGACTCACCTGTCAGAAGACGAAGATTCAACACCACCCTGACGGAGGCAATTTGCTGAAGGTGTGCGGCAGTGTGCAGTCGTCATAGAAAACTCAACTTTATTCCTCCCAAGAGTCTTTTTGTCTGAGTTTTTTGTCTCAACTTCACCATTTTCACATTTTGTCACGGCCCATCCCTTCCTCTTGCCAAGGCAATGCTTAAGCCTTACTACTTGTGGGAGAACTTAATGGCAGAATGAAATTGATCGTTTCTTCACGGGGGTGAGCGAGGGAATTTCTGACTGCAAACACGAACTCGTTGGGCTGCGATTATTGAATGATGTCAGCCATGCGTTAAAAACTGCAGTTTGCATGGAACTCAAGACTGATTTATGCAAATCACTGCAAAGAGTTTCAATTGGATCAAATTGCATTTCTTGATCAAGTTGCATCTTGTTGTGGTGCGCTGTCGAACGTGGTGGTGCTTACCATTACTTGGAAGTTTGAGCACATTTGTACGCTGGTTCAGATATTTTTGTTTGCAAAAGTCAGTATCTGCATATTTCCCACGATAAAGAAGAATTTTGAGTCTGCGAGTTTCCTTCGTCACTGAGCCATGGACATTACAGAAAATGCAACAATAGCCCACAGTGTGCACAGGTGCATACATGTACGTGCGGGTGACATTCTTTTTTGTGGGTGTGTGGACAATCTGATTTTTCTTGCGCGTGCCTTCACGTCTTTTTGTTCTATGACAGGGCAGTGTGAGCGGGAAACACCTGGAATGTTACAAGACGCAACACATTGAAGTTTCCTGCTCATGTCTTGGAGCGATTGTCAATTTTTGTTGGCATTTGACAGGCTTTGTTGTTCGGACACCTCAGCGAAATTGATGAATGAACGCGTTTTCAAACAGTTTCATTGCCTTGAGTGAGAAACCTTCTTTCGTCCATGACTTTGAACTCAAGCAACTTTTGAGATAGCAGATGACAACAAGATGTCTTGTAGTTTTGTTTCAGGGCAATGGCCAGGGAGGGCGTCAGGCTGCAAGGATTCGCCTGTTTCAATGAACATTGGTGCATGCTGAGGGTGCTGTTTGACAACAATACCTCAAACCGATCAACGGCAGGTCCAATGGCTTCTTCTGGGTTGTAGTTTTCATGAAATGACCAGAGAGAAAAGTTCTTTCATGTCTCTGCACTTTGTGACTTGTTTGCAAATTGAAAGGTAATTATTCTTTCAAGTGGCATCTGAGTACGCTGAACCCCGGAGGTGTGTTGGCCTGCTGTTTGAATTTTTAATCAATATCAAGAAGCAAATTGCAGACTTGGGAATATTCATCGCTTCTTGTTGAGAATCCGGCTGTTATTTTTTTCCCTTTTGCTGAGGTCTCTTTTCACTGGTGCAGTGCTGGTTGATTGCACAAAAGGTTCTCAGAATTTCTTATTGATCGAAGCTGTGTCGTTCCGTTGACATGGAAACCAAACAAAGACCACAGCAACGAAGTTATGAGAACACACCTCGGGAATGTTTGTCACGATGATTGTTTGTTCGCAGTTGTTCTGCAGGTCCACAACTTCTATTTTCACCTCTGCAGAAAAGAACCTTGTCTGACCTTCTGATGTTTTTGGGTGCACACTCCTGCATCAACCATCAAAGACAGAGCAGGCGAACATAATGCAAAAATGCACTTTCAAGACGTGGTTCTCAAGATCAGAAAAATTGGTCGTGCTTGCTGATCTCGTCCTGAGACAAACTGGGATCTCTCTCCTGCCCTGAAGGCTTGCGTACTGAAAACACAGTGGATGTGGGACAAAGAGTGAGGACAGGAAATTTGTCCAAACTGACCGTTTTGAGATTTAAATTTCTCCACAAGGAAGAGTTTGGTGCATTTCCATAGAACATAAACTGATCATGCAGACGATCACCGCGCTTCTTGCCAGAGATGACGATAACGAGTGCTTCTTTTGTGCACTTGGCACGCCAATAGTTTTTGCCTTCAGTCTCAGATGTGTCTGATGGCTTTGGCATCAGTCAACAAGCAAGATTTCCAATAGAAGCGTCCTTTACCAAACAATCACAAGTCAAAATAGAAAATTGAAATTCAGCGCTTGTCTTGGTCTATCGATTGTTCTCCCTGGAGACTTTACTGAGGCAGAACACTCGCGCGTGGAAGCAGCGCAACTTGCCCTTGAAGCAGGAAATTACGAGAAATTCCACTTAATGCGGCTGCGTGATCCACATGCACAAAATAACACTCCATTTTTGGTTGGGTTTGTTACAATTCCAAACCCAGCTGAAGTGCTGCGTGCACGAAAGTGAGCCAATCTGCTGATGGTTTGATGAACTTCTCTGTGCAGGTTTGGGATTCTTGTGCACCCTCCACTGCGTTCCCGTGCAGCTGCTTCGAATTCACAAGTCGCAAGTGATTGTTCTGGAAAATATTGTCGTGCTCTTAAAAAATGCCGAAATACAGTGAGAAGCATTTTTTCTGCACAAAAAAGAAATTCGCAAACAAAGAGCTACGCACAAGCGTTTGTCTCAGTGTCACAACCAGGGAATGAGACCGGTTTGAAAAAATGACACGAAGGTGTCAGAAATGTGTTGGTGTTTCCTGGTCGCACACAACAGTGTGCACGAATGAATGCGTCGCACCTTTTCAAAAGAAGTGGTTGTGGTCCAGTGACTAAAAAGGCACAGCATGGGACGGAACGCACACACTTGCAAGACAGACCATAATTGTAGGTCTTGTACGCAGCGCTGCATTTACTGTTTAAGTGGCTTACAAGATTGGTGCAGTGATGTGAGTCGAAGCAAAATCTTTTGCGCGCAGTGAAGACCAATACCTGCATGATTCCCTTGTAGAGGCAAGGCGAACATCAACAGCTCACGCTCTACAAACCACTCAGACACTCGAGCAAACTTTTAGGGAGAGGCTTGGTGAACTTTTCGTGTTGCAGTCGCTTTGCGAGGAAGGCGTGACAGCTACTGAGCACCAGAGCTTCTTGTTTGGATTCAGGCAAAGGACTTGGAGGGCGATGGTTTGAAGCTTTTTGCATCGAGTTTGAAGTGATTTCTGTCTGGAAATTGCCATTGCGGATAGAAGTTGCAAGTGAAAACCAGTTCGTGAAACAGACATGAAGGTGAGTTGCTGTGTTATTTCACGTACCGGGTGATTTCAATGCCGAAATGCAAGACTAGGCAGCAGGGACGGGAATTCAAGCAAAAATGGCAGAAAGGACCCAGAGTATGATTGATATGGCCAACTCGCGAAGACTCAAATGTGGGCGTGGATCTGGTTGATGTGGAATGTTCAAAATTCTCAAACAAGAGTTCGTCTGTTTCGGTTTTTGTGCCTCAGATTTTTATGCGGTGACAAAATTGAGCAGAAGAGGGTGTCCAGCAAACACAGCGTGTCGGCACACACCGTGCCGACAAATTCAGCACACAAACCCGCACGCATTCCATGTATTTTGAGAATCAATTGAGACCAACTAAATTTCTGTAATGCATTTCTGTTGTACATGGCAGTGATAATGATGACCTGTGTGTTTTGAGTACTACGTTTTTCTCCATAACAAGTGCTTCTATACAGACATTCATTCGCGTGGAGTCACGTTCTTCTTTCACTTTTTGCAAAGCTTGACAACGCCTTCAATGTTTCCCATTCCTTGCACAATGTTTCCCATTCCTTGCATGACAAAAAGCTACTTTTGAGTCAGACGCTCACAAAAGTTCGGTCAACAAAAGTTCGTTTATCTTAGATTTCACACAACGTTTTTGACGTGCAGACAACCGCACAGCATACTGCACAGTTGTACCTGAAAGCAGGTGTTTTCCATTGCATTCTTCTGCTTTTGGTACTGAAGCCCTCAATAATTGACATGCGTATCAAACTTGCGTCAGAAAGTTGCTCTGTGTTCAAGCATACTTACAAACAACAAAATGAGTATGCAAGAGTGTGCAAGACACGAACAAAAGCAATGAAAACTTTGTTCAGGCTGAACTGTGTTCTCCAGGGTTCGCGCACGTGTCTCCTCTTCCTGCTGGCGGCGCTGACGTGCAGGGTCCGGGCGCAGAACACGGCGGGGCTGACGGTGGCGCGGGACCAGTGTTCGCTCGTGCCCCGCCCCGTCGACACGCATCCCGGCGCTGAAGCCGTCATCTCCACTCTGGTCGACCTCAGTCAGTTCGGTGATGGAGTGTTCGGGTGTGGAGCACCCATTCCAGGTGCGTCTGCTTTTTGGTGTTGTTTTCGACCAACGAAAAGCACAAGGCTTTCGCGGAAGCAGAAGCAATTAGATTCTACTTTGCAATGAAGCCTTGTAAATTCAACGATCAACTTCGACAACTAAAATTCAGTCACCCTGCATGGGGCCCACGACACCAACCAGTCACTGCCCAATCCACCTTCATGTGTCCTGGATTGGCATGATGATATTTGAATCTGGCAATGACATTGACGTGGCAGGGTCCATCAAGATCTACGAGGCGCTGCTGTGGGCGGCGGACAGGATCAACCAGGACAGCGGCGCCATCAACGGCGAACCGGTGTCCGACTCCTACGTGCCTGGGATCAAAATAGGTGAGATCTCAAATGGTGTGTGCAGCTGACAACCCAGCTGCAACAACCCCTGCAGAGCCACCAAACAGGCTGGAACATTTTTCAAGCGTATCAGTTTCAGGAAGGGGCTGATTTTGACATGTTCTGTCTTGAACACATCAGGTCTGAGCGTACAGGACACGTGCTCAAATCCCACACCCAGCATCGCCACCCTCGACCTGTACGAGGACCTCATGAGCAGGCCGAGTTGGTGTGTCCAAAACAAGTGAGTGAGAGACTTTAGCCTTTTCGCTGCATCACTTTCACAGACAAGAAAAAAACACAACTCAGCTCATTTTTATTTCATGGAAGCAAAACCTATCCACTGCAGTCCCCCAGCCCGCTCCCAACCAAGGCCGGACTGGCTGGGCCCTCTGGGGTGTTCCATTCTCCAAGCTTCCTCCCCTCTGAGCAACAACTTTTGCATTGCCACTGTTCTGGGAGACAGGCAAATATCCTACCAAAGTTGCTTCCAAAAACAGGATTACGGGCGTGCTGTTTGAGATATCCTTTCTTGTTCCAATTGATTGATCGTGCGTTTTCTTTGGACGCTTCCAGGTCGCAGATCACCCTGGGCGTTCTCGCGGCCTCTGTCGATCCCCAGATCGGAGCCAAACCCAGGATCTCGTACTCTGACTCCAGCGACTCTGTGCACGGCGAAGCTTTCTTGCGGACCGTGCCGTCAAACCGCATGCTAAACAAGGTTCATTCTTCCACTTCCACGCAAATTTCGTGTGGGAAATTTGTTTTTTCTGGTGTGGAATCTGTCACAATTCTCGCTTGCGACAGTCTACGCTCTTAATCTTCCTTAGAAACCGTTCACCTGACCGTCTGGGTCTGCAAAGAACTCCTTTGATGTGACTTGGAGAGGAGGCCATTCACTACGAATGTCTTCTCACTTTTCTTCGTGAAATCAAAACCCTCGTCCGTCGTATTTGTAGGTTGTCCTGCAGGTGTTACGCGCTACTCAGACAACTGAGCGTTCTGCAGTGGTATACACGCTCGACCAACGCGGCCGGGACGGGCTGAAGACACTGTTGGAAGGGTCGGTCGAGGCCGGGGTCTGCTTCGCAACAACCGTCCCGGTTCCTGTCGCCAGACTGACTCCAGTGCCACGCCCCGGCCTGACGCGCACCGCAGACTACGAGGTGAATTCGGCTCATCAATTTCTATCAAAGAAGCTGATCCAGAGACACACGCTAGAAACAATTGGTGGTTTTGGGTTTGTTTGCGAAAATCGTTGCTCATCTTGCAAACTGACACTCCGCTTGATCAGCGAGTGTGAGAGCTCAGCTTACAGTTCCTGGCGACATCGCACGCGTTTGTCACAGTTGTTGACACTTTCTCTTCAGTCTATCGTCCGGCAACTGGTGAGCCGGCGCGTCACGCAGGCCGTGTTCGTCGGCGGCGCCGGTGTCGGCGTCGAACTTCTGCGCGCCGCCCAGCGCGTCGACGGCGGCGGGAGCGTTCAGTGGATTTTCTCATCTGATGTGGACGGTGATTCGGCCCAATTCCAAAACATCCAGGTCAGTGGTGACGTATCCCGTACATGCTGCTGTGGTCTGAGTTCGATTCTTCACCTGCCACGTGATCAGGGGTCTTAACTTGCTGAAACAGTGCCGGAATGCACACACACGCGCGCGCACACACACACGCACACACACGGCAGGAAATCCAATGAATGAAACCCCTTGTCTCCGTTCTTGCTTCAACTTCTGTTCCTCCGAACAATGCACAACGTACCGACATGCAGACGAAATTTCCCCCACGTTTCCCACGCAGATGGCGCGCGGGCTGCTGATGGTGTCGCCCTCTGTGCGGCACATCGCCGAGTTTGAAGATTATTTCGTGCGGATCGACCCGCGGACGCCTCCGCCGCGCGACCCGTTCTACCAGGAGGCGTACATGAGCGAGAACCGCTGCAGACTCCCCGGCATCGACTACCAGCCGTACAACGGCTTCCCCGACTGCGTCATCCCAAGCGAGCAACAAAGGTGCGGCAGTTCATTGCGCAACGTATTGTTCCAGCTTTTGCCCATCGTGAGCCACACATTTCGTTTGGAGACACACGGCCATCAGTGTTTTGTGTGGCTTCAGTCATGATCTGCATTCGGAATGGTCTCGACAGTTTTTCCGTCACAAAGCTCAAAAGTTAGTCTCGTTCCCAGCTACACAGTTCTCTGCGTAAAGTGCAGCGCTTCTTTTCGCTTCGAACAGACGAGAGGCGTTCAGCATGGGTCTGCACGTGGAGGCTGCCGTCACGGCGCTCTACACGTACGCGCGCGCACTGCGAAACGCGCAGACCGACAAGTGCGGCGCCGGCGCCTCCGGACTGTGCCGAGAACTCGCCGAGATGAGGCAGTTCGAGTTCCTCAACAGCTACGTCAAGGACGTTGACTTCACCTTCAGCAAACAGGAGCGCATCCCGTCCCTAGCCTCCAGCCAGGTAAAGTGCGCGACTGACCGAACGGTACGACGTTTGGTTTGCAAGTGGAATGTAGCACTTTGTTCTTTACAAGCTTTTCTTGGACCCACCTGCCTTTTTGGTGAGCTGTGCAGAAAATGCAAAATGTCTTTTACCCTTCCAGGTCAACTTCGAGCAATCTTGTTGTGGTTTCTGCATGTGTTGCGTGTTGCAGATCGAGCCGTACCTGGCAGCTAAGAGAGTCCGCTACACAGCTTCGGGAAATTTAGCTGATCCCATGTTCGATATCTACAACTACAACGACAGGGACGGAACCTTCAAATTCGTAAAGGTCAGCAAAACAACAAAACGCAAAACATTTTCCCCCCTTTCTGTACCAAATCGCCTTTTCTGTTTGGTTGTACATCCACGCACGAAAAAGAACGACTCAGATGTATGCCACTCTTGAGTTCATGTCATTTAGCAATGAGAGCTCTTGATCTCTCTCCCAACATGTCAGCATTTGATCGATGTCCAGGTGGGAACTTCGAAGGAAGGGCAGCTGGACCTGACCCCGAGTCGGATCCGCAGATACGACGCGTCGCGCGCCGCGGTGATCAACCCTCCCGTCGCCGCGCTCGACTGCTCCTCCGGCGGCTGCAGCTGCGCGGCCGGGGCGGGGGCGCCTCAACACTTCCTCCAACCGGGAGACATCATGTTCGGTGGATTCTTCCCTGTCCATTACAAAGGTGGGTTTGACTTGTAGGGCCTCTGTTGACTGTTGCTGTGTTTTGCTGTTGCTGGTGTTACTTGAAAGGACGAACCAAAGTATAAAACCACCAGAAACAAATTAAAATTTCTCTCAAGTCACTTTCGTCTGATCCTGAGTTTCCATTGAAGGGGAAGGTGGTGAGTGCGGGAGCTTCAACCGCGACGGAGCGGACCTGGCGGAGGCGTTTGTCTACGCCGTGCAGACCATCCCCCGGATGAACATCTTGTCAGGCGTCTCTGTCGGCGTCCTCGCCTTCGATTCGTGCTCCAGCACACAGCGCATCACCAACCAGCTGACCAATTTCAATAAAGGGCTCTATTTGGTGGAGCAGACCAATGGAAAAGTTGTAGATCCTTGGAGTACCCAGCTTTACATGGCAGGTTTGTGTTGACAACTTTTTGTCTTCATGAGTTCGGCACTGTTGGAAAAGTGGAATAACACAAGTCCCACTCGCTGGCTTTGGTTTGGCATTCAGATTGAAGTCTTTGTTATTTGCAGGATCAAGCGAGGAAATCAAGGCGATCTCGATGGCTTTTGACGGAGATTCCGCCGCTCAGCTCTCTTACCAGCCTGTCAACGACGCGTTGTTGGAGAACCCGGCCATGTCGAGCGTGTCTCCGGGGGTCAGCACTGTGCTGCGGTCCGTTGTCGCCTTTGCCAGTTACAGGAAGTGGCGCTACACACAAGTCATCTCTGAAAACGGCGTCTTGGGTCAGGAGCTTGTGAAACAGTTGAAGAGAGAAGGCAGCAAGAAAGGCATTTGTGTTGGCGCTGAGCATTACTATTCGGGTGGTGGTTTTCAACAAATCGTGGATGCTGCTGCTGCCAAGATGGAAGCAAAAATCCTCATCCTCAACCTCAACCCGATGGATGCCAGGGAGTTTTTGGTTGCCCTGAACAAAAGTGACAATGCTGGAAATTTCATCGTGTTCAGTGCACGGACCCTCAGCATGGTTCCCTCCTTCGCCCAGTTCACGCGCACCATACAGACGGCGTTGTACGCAGCGGAAGTGATCATCACGGCCTCGCCCAGGTACCTCAGCTTCCTGAGTGGCATCAGAGCAAACTCCACCGACAGCAACCCATGGTTTGACTTGTGGTACGAGCAGGTATTCTCCTGCTCATTGGACGCTGACAACATGAGGCAGTACACAGAAGTATGCAGTGATGTGGAGTCAACCCCGATCACAAGTTCCCCGCAGTTCGAACCCAACTTCTGGTACATGAACGTCATCAACTCGGTCCGGCTGGCGGCGTCTGCGCTGCACGAGACACTCGAGACTTTCTGTGGTGAAGGTTACAACGGGATCTGCACCAACTTCTATAACGATGACATGAGGGCGACTTTCATGCGAAATTTGAGGGATATAACGTTCATGGATGAGCAGAACAACGAGATCGAGATCCAAAACGGACAAGGTACCGTACAATCCCGCGTCTTTGATCCTTCTCGTGTGAGACCACCCACCCCCTTTTTCAGCCACAAAATCAGTACAAAGCCATTCTTTTACATTTTAAAGAAAATTCACACAAGCAAATTTTTGGTTTTCTTTAAAATCACTTTCTGTAAACATTTTTGCTGTCCCAAGGTAATAATAGTGTTTATTCTTATTCCAAAAGCTGTGAATTTATACTCCTCAGGAAACCTTTTATGAATTACCATATTTTAATGCAACTTTTATTGTCCCTTGGTCAATCTCACTCTTTGTTGATGCTTCACTTGCTCATTTCTACTCTTGACTCTTCACTTTTGATACTCTCATTGATCAAAAACATCAAAAGGCCAATATTCATGTAAAGACCCTGCCCCCCCTTTTTGGCATAAATGTTTTGGCATTTTACGGATAATCACTTGCTGAGAGTCCTATTTGTGCTTCGACCAAGTTGCAATTTCCTCATGTAAAGTTGAAGTGATGGAAGAACGTAGCATCTTTTCCTTCAACATCTTTCATTCTAGAAAAATTTGTGAAGTTTGCTGAATTCAGCGTTCCATGACCTGGGATACCGACCCAAAGTTTGCTGCTGTACTTACAGGCGACTCAGCGGTGAATGTGAAGCTGCTGACACAGGGCGCAAACGTGCAGGTGGCGACCTACCTTCCAGACTCAGACACCCTGCAGATCCAGTTCGACCTCGGCAGGTCCGACACCGTGCAATGCGCCGGACAGTGCACGGAGTGCCTCTACCAATACGAATTACAGGTCAGTCCTGAGGTCCAAGGAACTTGCATTGCAAGAACTGGTTCAGATTCGCTCTGTTCTGACAGATCCGCAGTCCTGCAACAATTGTTCTGTTATTGCAAATAAATGTGTGTGCAGAGCTTCATGGAGCTGCCCGGAGACGTGATGATCGGCGGCGTCTTCAACGTGCACGCCGCCGACCCCGACTCGCCCTTCAGCTGCGGCGCCATCAACGTCGCGAACGGCTTCCAGTACACAGAGGCGCTGCGCTTCGCCCTCGACTCAATCAACAAGGTGCAGATAAATGAGCAGAATGTGCAAAAGTTCTTGACTTTGCCAAGAGACCCCAGTCAAGAACATCTGCTTGAAGACTTGAAAAAAGATTCACGAGCATCACAGTCCTTTGGTCGGTGGGTGGTATTCGGCGAACACATTGTTGACCCTTTGTCTTGCTGGGCGCATGTCGCTCAGGAATGTTTGTCGGAATGTCGAGAGCTAAGGCTACTTTCGACAGGGCACGGCACCGGTGTCACTGTCGAACGTGACTCTGGGCGGCTACGCGCTGGACGGCTGCTCGAGCGGCCTGACGTCCGCCAACCTGATGTCGGGTCTCTACTCCGGCGCCTTGAGGCTGCAGGGTGGCGGGGCAGGCGTCGATGTGAGCACCGTCATCAGCTGGCTCCTGTACAGGGACGACAGCAGCATGCAGGCCGGGGCCACACTCGCACAGCTCGGTACGTACCACCGCTGAGTGTCTTTCTTTTGCTGACAAACGTCTTCAGAAGTGGTGTGTTTCGTGTTTGACAAAAATGCCTTGTCTCCAGTGGCTGGGGTGTACTGACCGTTCCTCCTGTTTCAGGCGTTCCAGTTGTGAGTCCCGACTCCACGAGTCCGGACACGGACTCTGACGAGTTCCCAACTTTCTTCAGAACCTCCACCTCGGACGACAACCTGGCCGACGCCATTGTCAGTCTCCTCAACAATTTCGGCTGGAAATTTATCCAGGTTGTGCACTCGGCCGACACTTACGGGGTGAATGGCCTGAACGTCCTGACATCCACAGCCAGAAACGCGGAAATCTGCGTCCGATCCAGTTTTGAAGTCACTGAGGACGCAGACACGGAGCAACTCGTCGCAAGCTTGGCCGCGTCCACGACTAAAGTGGTCGTCATCTTCGCTCCGACTGCGGACGTGACCAGAATCATGAGCGCCAGGGACGCAATGGGCGCCTCATCGAGCGACTTGATCTTCGTCACGAGTCGTCCGTGGGGAATCGAGGTCGGAACTCTTGCCAATGACATGTCTATCTCTTTTGATGACAACACCCCGGATGTTGAGGCCTTCGACGAATTCATGGCCCAACAGGAGCCGCTCACAATGGGTCGTAATCCGTGGTTTGATGAGTATTACCAAGCTTTGTATCAATGCAACCTGGGCAAGGACTTTTCCTACAGTCAGTCCTGCACGGACACGTCTAACAACCCAGTGATTTGGGCGAACGGCTACAGACAGGATCCCAGTGTGTACTCCACGCTCCTCGCAGTCTACGCCCTCACGGGCGCCTTAGATCTTGTCCTCAAAGAGCTGTGTGGTGCAACTTACACTGGAATATGCGCAGAATTCAAGAACAGCGACGTCAATCGGCTGATTGTCGAGAAAATGCCTGAGGTCTCTTTCACGTGGGACGACACGGAGTTCAAGTTTGAAAACGGCCAGTTCATGTCGGGCTACAAGGTGCTTCGACTCATGAATGGCAACACGCAGCAGGTTGGTTCCTGTCTTCGCCAGTTCCGGTTTGAATCTGATCATCACTTTGGATTTTTTTCAAATCAAAGTCGGACCCTGCAAACCTGAGAGCCAACCAGGATCATCTGGAAACGGCTGCAATAGTATTGGGAACTTGAGAACAATTCTCTGCTGAAGAAAATAAAACCTGAGGGAGTGATTTGTTGTCGCTGATGATCACCATGGCTTTGCTCCCCAGGTTGGAACGTTCTCTAACGGACAGCTGCGCATCACGGACTCGACTCTGGCGAGCGCGTACGTCGACGTGGAGTCATCGTGCGACGGCGCATGTCTCGAGTGCAACTTCGGGTCACTGTCCGACGAGAAGTTCACCTTCATTCCAGGGGACATCATTGTTGCGGGTGTGTTGTGTGTTCATGTGCTTTACAATCGTGTTCATATGTAATCTTCTTTGAATGGTGCTTTTTCTGCCCTTTTCGTGCCTCGCGACAACGGACTTGATTTTGCCGCCGCAACAGGAGTGTTTGACGTGCACGCCCGCGGCGACACTCCCTACGACTGCGGCGCCATCAAGATGAACCAGGGCTTCCAGCTGCTCGAGGCGTTCAATTACGCCATCGGCGTCGTCAACTCCAAGCAGGGTGTCTTCAGCGGGAAACTGGGCGGCCTGACGATCGGCGGGCTGGGGCTGGATGCCTGTGAGAGCTCCACCCGAGCGAGCACACTCGTGTCCAACGTGCACGCCGGGTACCTCCCCATCAAGGTCAGCGTCATTGTGATCCACATCAATCGGATTCAGTAAAAGACACAAATTCCCATCCTCAGGACTGTTTGTGCCTTGATTTCATGCACGAACTTCACAGTCAGCGCAGTGCAGACAGATGCACTTGTCTACCAGGCCTGTGCACACGACCCAGCTTACAGTAGGAGCCACAAGAGTTTGATCGTCTCATCTAATTTTCAGAACGGAAACGACCAGGTAAACCCGGGTCGGATCGACGGCTACGTCGGGTCGCTCACGTCCGACATCTCGGCCGACATCGCGCACGTGCTCAACGTGCTCGGCATCCCCCAGGTAACGAGCGCTGCACTCGCCAACTAATTTCTTCTCTTGAATTGTCAAGCTTGAACACATTGGGCATCAGTGCGGAAGGTTTGGTGCTCAACACCATGTGATCGGACTCCCCCGGGTTCTGCAGGTGAGCTACGGCGCGACGAGCTCGGTCTTCTCCGACAAGGACGACTTCCCGTACTTCCTGCGCACCGTGCCCGGAGACGCGAAGCTTGTGAGAGCCATCATCGCGCTGCTCAACAAGTATGCCTCAAAGAAACTTTGTCACACGCACATGGCGCTCAATGAATTCAAACAGACTGGAACCATGTGTTTTTCTCTCCAGATTTGAATCTCACACCGGTGTGAAACAATTTCACTTGACAGAAGGTTGTCAGCTCCGTTTAGGCTCAGTGCACTGGAGAAATATTAAATTTTGGTGAACAGTCAGGTGAATGCTTGTGTTCGTGCATTAGGAATGATGTTTGTGTGTGTGTTCTGCAGGTTCGATCTGCGCTACGTGCAGACAGTGCACTCCCGCGGGACATACGGGGAGGAGGCGGCGGCGGAGCTGGGGCGCCAGGCCCGTCACAGTAGTGTCTGCGTCGCGCAGACCGTCGCGTTGGCTCCCGGCGAGTTCACACCCGAGAGCGCGGACAGGGTCGTGCAGGTACCGTCTTTGTCACTGAAAAGTTGCGGTGCAGAGTATCATGGGCAGGGAGGACAATGCCTTGCGACTGTACGCACTGTTCAAAAGAGGCACGGAATCACGTGACTGCTGATTTTCCGGTTCGCAGAGGCTCCTGCGGAAGCCGCGCGCCCTGGTGGTGGTTTTGTTCCTGGACGTGGAGGACATCAACCCGTTCCTGGCGGCCGTGCAGCGCTCCCCGCAGGCGGCGCGATTCAGATTCATAGGCTCCGAGACTTGGAGCGACAACAAGGTGTGTGCGCGTGTGACAGTGAAAGACCATGACATCTGGATACAGACCGGTACCTTCATGTGACGGTCGTGCGGATAGCTTGCTTTTTGTGGGGCGATCTCAGTCAGTGGGCGTCGTTGAATCTGGTCCTCGAGTTATGGTGGCCTTCAAACTGCCCTCATTGTGATTGAAACACTTGTTGCAGCATCTGATGTTTGCGTTGTGCAGGACGTGTCGCGAGGCGTGGAGGACGCAGCCGCCAATTCCATCACGCTCGCTGTCGAGACAGCCGATCTGGTGGCGTTCGATAGGTACCTCGACGGGAAGACGCCATCGTCCTACTCCAACAACCCTTGGTTTACAGAGTTTTACGAGGTATGTCAGTCCTCCGGCGGCACGCATGTCCAAGACATGAGCAAATCCCACAAACTTGTAGCACTGTATCTATGTTCCCGTGGAAAACCTGCAAACTTCACTGCAGGAGATGTACCAGTGTTCGCTGACGCCTGGTTCGAGTCGGTTCGTGACTGAGTGCACGAACCCTTCTCGCGGCGTGGTGCGCGCCCCTCGCTACGAGCAGGATCCTTACGTGCTCTACACCGTCAACGCCGTGTACGCAGGTGAGTGCGCCCAGGAGGTGGAGACGTACAGGAACCGACACTCAACGTTCACACTCGTGTCGTTACGCGCCAAGGATGAAGTGCCTACACCATGAAAACAAATTCAATGCTCCTCCGGAAGTGAGCTTGATGATAGTGAACTGGTTCCAAAGGCGAGAATTTGTTTTGGTACTCCTGCATGCACAGCCAGTCTGTGTTTTCAGTCGCACTGGGAATCCACCACGCGATAGAAGAGGCGTGCGGTGCTGGGTACTTCGGGATTTGTGAGGCATTCAGGAACATGGGTGAACGAAGGCAGAAGATCCTGGACGGAATCAAGAAAGCCATGTAAGCTCACTTGTTATCGGAGAGAAACAGGCAACCACACATTCAACAATTTCACAAAAGTTCGAACAAGAACGAGAGAATCTTTGGGAGCATCAATTACATCTGATGTCCCACATCTTCACATAGGTTTGAAGACGCAACAGGACAGACGTTTGACTTTGACATGAACGGAGAGAGCAACCGCGGCTACCACATCTACACTGTTGTGTTGCCCGTCACGGGGAAGGGTCTCTACTATAGCAACGTCGGCTCCTACAACGACACGCACCTGCTTCGGATCGACTCGACCTTCAGGGTTGACTGGGAGTCAAACTGCGACCCGGTCGGAGCCTGTGACGAGTGCCCATCGCTCGGTAGACAGTCGTCCCGATACATGCAGGTTGAGGTGAGATCTGTTCTGCTGTCTGCAAAAGGGACCTTCAGCAGACAAAGTTGACTGAGGAACAGGACGTATTGTTTGACACGCTTTTTCGTCATTTGTACGTCCAGGCTCCAGAAAACTTGAACATCGTGGGTTTCTTCGACGTGCACGGGAGCGACCCGGCGGACCGGCTGCAGTGCGGTCCCCTGGACGCGCGCGGCGGGATGCAGAACGCGCTCGCTTTCTTCTACGCCATCAGTGAGGTCAACAGGAACCCTGACCTCAGCCTCAGACCCGACATCAAGCTAGGCACGTCCACTTCAGCAGCGCATTTCCTGTAGTCACCTGAAAAGCATTGTTTTTGTCCTTTGGAAATGGCTGCAGGTGTTTTCTTTGATGAGTCTTGTAACAAAAGGATGATGCCTCACAAATTCTGTTGGGTGGATGGGTGTGACTTGATATCGATCTCTCAACGCATGTGACCATGCAGCGGCTGTTAATTTTGTCACTTTCCTCTACGAAAATATTGTCACGCCAATATCAGGTGGGATTGCGGTTGACACGTGCGACAACGCGCTGCGCGTGTCGCAGGACATCTACTCGCTGGTGCTGGGCGACTCGACGTGCGCCATCGCATCCAACCTCGACCCGTCTTCCATTGTCGCCTACGTGGCGTCCGGCAGCCGGGCGGCGACGGCGGCGGCGGATCTGCTCTCCCCCCGCGGAGTCACCGTCATCACTCCTGACGCTGCAGGCAAGAGGGCAACCGGCCGCTTTCATCAACAGTTGTCAATTTTATTTGCGCAGGTTGTGGATACGAGAGCTCCTGATTCTGACACCCGTTCTCTTCTGTCCTCTCAGGTGTGGACACTGGCGCGTACGACACGATGTTGAGCGTCGTTCCGTCGGCACAACGTCACGCCGCCGCCGTCCACGCGCTTCTAGATCGACTCCAATGGACATATGTCAGTGTCATTGTTGGAGCTCGGTTCAACGCCTCAGCCTCTGCCTTCATGGATCCAGGTGGGTGTCCTCCAGGCTTTCAGTGCGCGTTTGCGCCAACAACAGAGGTGAAAACTCCAGCGTTTGAATGTTCCAAAAAAAAATTGATGAAACATTTCAACAGTGTCTCGCAACAAAACAGTTCTGCGCTCGTTGCTTTGTGCACCAATCTCAAACTCTCCTTGTCACAGACTTGATCCGCGCGAGTTGCGTGGGGCGAGACGTGCGCCTTGCGTCAAGCGCGACGGCTGCGGACATGCGCGCGCAGCTGCGCAGTATCGACCAGGTGGACGGCGTCCGCGTCGTTGTACTCTTCACGTCGGCCGAGGAGACCGGGAGAATTCTTGAGGTGCTGCACTGTGGAACGAGCCACTGCTGGACGCAGATTGTTGTTTTCGCTGCGAAAGTAGCTGATTAGGTTCTGTCATTCATTCTTTCTTCTTGCTTTGGTTGTTTCTTCTTCGGAGTCACTCACATTTTCTCATTCATTCACTCTTTTCAGGCTGCTCGAGATGAAGGTTTGGACAAAGAGTTGCAGTTCGTTTTGGCTGGTGATGCGAACATCGACACGAACGACTTGCCTCTGGGGACACTGCTCGTTCAGGTTTGTTCCTGCATCAATCTTGTCATTTTTGTTGGTGCTTTTGCAAGCCAGAAGCATCCGAAGTGTGGGAAGCCGACCAGTGTGTGGCCTTGATGCAAACAAGACAACTCACCGTTGGAGAGCTCACAAAACAATCAAACTTTCACTGTTGCAGGCGCAGACGTCTGTGAGTCGCGGGTTCGCCCAGTGGGTCGGCAGTTTGAACTTGGTGAACCACGGCGACATTCCGGACGACTGGTTCGAGGAGTTCTGGCAACACGCGCTGCAGTGTAAACTCGAGAACAGCTCCGTTGTTCAGGTGTGAGCCAGAGGGTTTGGGTCGTTTTCTGCTGAATAAAACTCTCAGTGTATCTTTTGGACTCACAAAGCAGTATGACGGCGTCTCACATTCTGCGTTTTTCTGCTTGTGCGTAGACGGCAATGCAAGAGCTTCACAAGTGCGCAATGAAAACATCACACAAATTCCACATCACCCATGAACACACAGAACTACGTGTGTCATTACTAACTCACTGTCTGTTTGTCATCCCTGCAGGACTACCCGCGAATCTGCTTGTCGACGGACCGTCTGTCCGACTCAGCGCTGCCCCAGTCTTCCGGCGTGCTGCACACCATCATCGCCACCTTCATGGTGGCGCACGGCCTCGACGCCATCCGTCAGTGCCACAACCAGCCGCTCGGAATCGCAGGTTCGTCCTACGGCTGCGGCTTTGTGATCTTTTGCGAGTGGGTTGCTGCTCGATGCACCAAGTTTACAAATACACGCTCTTTGGTGTGTCGTTGAGGTCGTAGGTTCAGCAAGATTGTGGGTTCAGTTTGAGACAATCTATGTGTGAACAGTCTGCTTCAAGATTTGGTTCACCCTCTGGGGTCTGGCTTCCAGTTGAGGTCACATTGTTGAGTGCCGCCGTCCTTTTACAGGTTGCCTGTCGCAGTACGAAACCCGTCACCAGCTGATTCACGAGCACATGAGGCGTGTGGAATACCGCGTTCTGCCGCGTCAGCCCAACGAAACCTTCACCTTCTCGTTCGACGACCGAGGCCACGGGGACCTTGGTTACGACATTCGCAATTACAGAGTCGACTCGACAGGGCAGCCCAGACTTGTGAAGGTCGGTCCATGAGTTCCATGATAGGATTTGAATCGACAGAATTGTCAACTGCACATTATTCTCAGCGGTGTGCCGGTCACTTGTCACAAGCAAGCGCTGCATGTCAAAAACTCATTTTTGGAACACACACGCTCTGTCCTAATGCAGAACCCACTGAGGGATTGTTGTTTTAGAAAGCCGGGAACAGACTGCTGCATGGTTGAAATGAATCTGATTTCAGGTTGGGTCGTTGCGAGACCAGCTCCTGACCCTGAACACGGACAGGCTGCAGACCTACGACTCCACCAGGCAGGAGGTCACCGTCGTGTCGCAGTGTCCGGAGGAGACCGTCTGCTCCTGCATCAATCTGGACGGCCCAACCACAGGCAGCGTCCGGACCTCGCCCGTCATTCAGTCGACAGTCAGCGTGGAGGAGAGAATCAGCGAAGTCTGGGGCATCATCATTGTGGCTCTGACTGCAGTGGGCATTCTCGTCACTATCTGCTCCTTGGTGTATCTCATCATATTCTATCCCAACAGAAGTGGAACCACCATCCTTGGATATTTTCTCATGGTCGGAGTGCTGTGCATGTACGCTCTCGTATTCGCCTTCATTTTGTATCCAGACGATATCATTTGTTCCATCAGGAAGTTCTGCCTCGGATTCGTGTATGCAATGTGCTTCAGCTGCATGTTGGTGAAGGTCTTGAACACTTGGAGGCTGGAGGCATACTTGGGAGAGTACCACCCTCCTTCCCACAAAAGACTCGCACACCCGTGCAGTTTTTGCTGCATCGCGCTGGGACTTTTGTGTGTGCAGGTCATAATCGCTGTGGAGTGGCTCGTTCTCGAAGACACATCCACAGAGCTCTTCCGAATGCCCGAGAGCAACGAGATTGTTCCTCGCTGCGCGCCTACAGACTCGCACAACACGGATCTGATCCTGTCGTGTGTGTACGTGTTTGTGCTGATCGTGCTGACGGCCGTGTTCGCGTCGCTGACCTGGGATTCGGTGGAGAATCACCGCGAGAGCCGCTGGATCGCCATCGCCACGTACGTGACGGTCGGCATCGTGCTCGTCTGGACCATCATGTCCACCCTGACCGACGAGAAGTACAGGTGCGCGTCTTTTGAAACGCCTTTGTGCTTGTTGCCAGAAACGAAGCTGAATGATGTTTGTGCGCAGAAAGTCTCTTTCGCCAACAACTGTCTTTGCGGTGATTGTGTCAACATTTTCACATAAATTCCCGCTGAATGGCCTCCTGGCGTAGTCAATGCATATCATCAACGTGACAAACACAAACTACATGTTCTTGTTTTCTCTCAGAGAGCCGGTGATAGCGGTGGCGCTGCTGGTGAACGCCACCGTCATATTGCTGTGCATCTTCGTGCGGAAAATTTACCTGCTAAACAAAATACAGAAAGAGATAGATGAGGAGGAGAGAAAATCTGCATACACGCACTCGCTTCACGGAGACAAAGGTAACATTCGTGGGCCTGGTCACCGATCGGTGCGTGTCCTCTGTGTGTCAAGTTCGAACAGAACCCTTATAAATAAGACCTATTCTTGCACCGGTGCGTGCGCGTGTGTGTGCGTGCGTGTGTGTGCGCACATGTACATTGATAGGTGTCCGCATGGCATCCTGCATGCTGCACGTCTTCCTTGCAGACGCAGAGTTCTTCTCGTCGCTGCACACGAACCACGCTTACGACGTGAATGTGGACGGTGTGTCCAACCGGGGAAGCCACGCCGGCAGCGGCGTCATGTACGTCTACAACGGAGGCGCAGGTATGGCGGGGCAAGTTGTGAACTGTACAGCACGATGTTATTTACTTTACAGGTGCACACAGTCGATTATTTCCCTGACCCCCATGTTTATCAGCTG